>Ga0105045_10005884_pt1 | contig 10823 bp, 12 predicted proteins | sample MAT02_FD_78089 | JGI IMG/M metagenome (GOLD analysis project Ga0105045, IMG submission 78089) | Freshwater microbial communities from Lake Fryxell liftoff mats and glacier meltwater in Antarctica - MAT-02 (megahit assembly) | ecosystem: Environmental > Aquatic > Freshwater > Ice > Liftoff... | reverse complement strand
TGGTGAAAGGCCCTGCGCGCAACGCCTTCTATGCCGATCTGGCCAAGGCCACCGGTGTCGCGCCGAGCTGGAATTTCCACAAGTACCTGATCAACCGCGACGGCAAGGTGGTTGCCAACTTTGTGAGCGCGGTCGAACCCCTGTCGCCCGCAGTGGTCAAAGCCATTGACTAGGCGCTGCGGCCAAGGTACTGACCGCAGCACGGCGCCTGGTCCCGATCTCATCCACTGCGCCACGCCGAGCCGCCGACCGACATCTGTCTGGAACCCGTGTTCAAGGTAACTCAGGCCTATGACCTGGCGCGTGGTGCGTTGAAGTGATGCGGCAGTATCGGGAAGCCGACTGGGATCCGCCGCACCACGCTAAAGACAGTGGAAGGCGAACGCGACGACATCTGCTCGATCGGCCAGGCCGGAGTGGCACAGGACCTGTGCCGCAACGTGCGCTCCTGCCTGAAAGCCAACCACATCCAGCCTCGAGTTAGCCACTACAGCGTATTCAGCGGCAAGAAGTGGAACCAGCAGATCTATCCGCGCGTGCGGGGGGAACACACTTACGCCAGATCGGGCTTAGCGCCGCGTCAGGCACCCTTGCACTGCACCCTGTAAATGTGTTCGGCAACCAGCACGGTTTCGTTGCGCTGGTTCAGCACCTCGAGCAATTCCCAGACCCGACCGAAACCGGCCCTTTTGGGGTCAGGCTCCTTGCGTGTAATTGACAACCTCGTTTTTATCGTATCACCAATAAAAACAGGTTTCACAAATCGCAGCCTGTCGTAGCCATAACTGAAGGCCACAGGGTTAATCACACTGGCCGTCAAGCCGACGCCAATGGCGAACACCATCGTCCCATGGGCAATACGTTGGCCAAAGTCCTGCGTCTTCATGAACTCCGCATCCATGTGATGCGGAAAGAAATCACCGGTATGACCGGCATGCACCACGAAGTCCGTTTCGGTGATGGTCCGCCCGAGCGTCACACGCCGATTACCAATTTCATAATCTTCGTAATACGCGGTTTGCTCCATATTTAGTAAAACCAATGGTTTTCCCTAGTTAAACTTACTTTCATATCTGAATTATACTCTCACATCTGCTCAACCCGCTCGCGGGCGGTGCCCGGTCCAAAGGAGTGTTTTGCATGAATTCAACGGCCGTCCTTCGAGGCATCACTTGGGGACATTCTCGGGGCTTCGTGCCCATGGTAGCAACCGCCCAGCGGTACGCTGAACTGCATCCGGACGTGCGCATTCAATGGGAGGTGCGATCCCTGCAGGCATTTGCCGACCAGTCCATCGAAGCGCTCGCCAAGGACTACGATCTGCTCGTCGTCGACCACCCCTCTATCGGCGAGGCGGCCGCACACGGCCTGTTTCTCGCGCTCGACACACACCTGCCGGCCGCATTCCTGCGCGATCAGGAGCAGCAATCCGTAGGCCCGTCCAACCGGAGTTATGTATATGGGGGACACCAATGGGGCCTAGCCACCGACGCTGCAACGCCGGTGTCTGCCGCCAGGCCTGACGTGCTCAAGCGGCATGGTTACGCCATTCCCGAGACCTGGGAGGAACTGATCGCTCTGGCGCGTCACAACCTAGTGGCGTTCGCGGGCCTGAAGATCGATTGCCTCATGAACTGGTACATGCTGTGCATCAACGAAGGGGCTGAGCCATTTACCGAAACCCACCACATCGTGGATCCTGACGCCGGGGTGCCGGCCTTGCTCGCCCTCCAGGAACTCGTGGAGGCCTGCGGACCCGCCTGCCAGCGGCGCAATCCAATTGCCGCCTACGAGTTGCTCAGCATGTCGGACGACTACGGTTACAGCCCCTTTGCTTACGGCTATTCCAATTATGGGCGCGCCAGTTATGTCGGCAGGACCCTGCATTTCGGCGGACTCGTGTCGCGCAATGGGAAGCGTTTGCGCTCCACGCTTGGCGGCGCGGGCCTGGCAATCTCCGCCGCTTGCAAGCAGACAGAACATGCGCTCGACTATGCGCGTTTCGTGGCCAGCGGCGAGGTCCAGACCGGTCTTTTCACCGCGATGGGTGGTCAACCGGGCTACCGGGCAGCCTGGCTGGACGACGAGAACAATCGCATCACGGAAAACTTTTTCCGCAACACCTTGCCCACCCTGGACGAAGCCTATCTGCGGCCGCGTTATCCGGGTTACATCACGTTTCAGGGGCAGGCTCCGGGTGTAGTGGCACGCTTCCTTGAAGGACAAATCGACGCGAAGGCCGCATGGGCGGAACTGAACGCACTGGATGCCTCCGTGCGCAAAGGCCGGCTGGACGAGCGCCTCGGTGCGCCAGTGCCGACGATATGAGTTCCGCCCCTCTGGAAGGTTTGCTGGTGCTGGATTTCAGCCAGTTTCTCGCGGGTCCGAGCGCGGCGCTTCGCCTGGCGGACTTGGGTGCCACGGTCATCAAGGTGGAGCGGCCGGTGCAGGGCGAGTTGTGCCGCCGCTTGTACATATCCGACCTCGAGATTGACGGCGACAGCACCTTGTTCCACACCATCAACCGCAACAAGCGCTCGTATGCAGCGGACCTGAAAAAGCCAGGCGACCTGGACAAGGTCCGCCAACTTATCGCCAAGGCCGATGTGATGATCGAGAACTTCCGTCCGGGCGTTATGGAGCGGATCGGCCTGGGTCATGCGGCCGTGCGGGCCTTACGTCCGGGAATCGTCTATGCGAGTGTCACGGGTTATGGTCCGCGCGGGCCGTGGGTCGACCTTCCGGGGCAGGACCTGCTGGCGCAGAGCCGCAGTGGACTCGTCTGGCTCAACGGCGACGCCGATCAGGGCCCGGTGCCCGTGGGGCTCGCACTCGCGGATATCCTGACCGGCGCGCACATGGTGCAAGGTATCCTGGCCGCGCTGGTGCAGCGCTCAACCAAGGGCATTGGCTGCAAGGTCGAAGTCAGTCTGCTCGAATCCGCGCTGGACTTCCAGTTCGAGGTGCTGACAACGCATCTCAACGACGGAGGGCAGCCACCGCGTCGCGCCAAACACAACAACGCGCACGCTTATCTCAGCGCCCCCTACGGCATCTATGAAACGCAGGACGGCCATCTGGCGCTGGCCATGGGCGCCTTGGAGACGCTGGCACGGGTCCTCGACTGTCCAGCGCTTTCGCCCTATTTCGACCGGGCGACCTGGTTCGCGCAACGCGACGCGATCAAGCAGATCCTCACCGACCATCTGGCCTTCCAACCCAATCAGTATTGGCTTGATCGCCTAGTGCCCGCGGACTATTGGTGCGCGCCGGTCATGACCTGGTCCGAGTTGCTGGAACACGAAGGCTTCAAGACCCTGGACTTCCTGCAGGACGTACGACGTGCGAGCGGCGCGGTGGTGCGTACCACGCGCTGTCCGATACGTATTGACGGCGTGCGCGCAGGCTCCGCGCTGGCAGCGCCCACAGTGGGTGAGCACAACACATGGGTCGAGCGCACGTTTGGCATCACGGAAGCGGCGAAACTCCATGCAGCGTGAAAAGCCACACCACACGCCGCGCGAGCGCCACGCCGAAATCCGGGTCTGGAATGCCGAAGACTGGTACTGGGAGGATATCGTGGTGGGCACGCAGATCCGCTCGATCCGACGCACCTTGTCGGAAGGCGAAAGCATGCAATTCAATGCGCTGGTGCTGGACATGCACCCTTACGTTGCCGACGATATCTTCGCCACTCAGGAAGGCGTTTTCGGTAAACGTCTGGTGGCTGGGGCGATGGTCTTCAGCGTTGGCCTGGGCCTCGTCGCAACCAATTGCGTGAACGCTTTCAGTTATGGCTACGACCGGCTGCGCTTCATCGGCCCCGTGTTCATCGGCGACACCCTCTACACCATCAAGACCGATCTCGAAAAAGGCCCCAAGAACGCCGAGATGGGCCTGTACCGTTCGAGTTACGAAGTATTCAAGAACCAAGGCGAACTGGTGCTGTATTGCGAGCATCTTCAGATCGTGAAGTACCGCATTCCGCCAAACGCATGAGACTTGAATTAGGCATTCCACTTCCGCCCCGCGCAGCCGCGCACAACCAACCGAGGAGACGACCATGACCCGCACCAAGAAATACGACCTTAGCAGCAAGCGCCGCCTGCTGGCGCTCGCCGCACTAGCGAGCGCCTTGCTGAGTAGCCCAGCCTGGGCTCAGGAATTCAAGCTGCGCTTTGCCACCTCCGTCGCCAATACCCAGGAGGCTTCCTACAAGGAGATGGAGGCCTTTGCCCAACGCGTCAAGGAGCGCTCCAAAGGCAGGATCGAGATGCAGCTGTTCCCGGCCGAACAGCTAGGCGCGCAGAAGAAGGTCAACGAAATGATCAGCGCGGGCGCCAACATGATGAACATGACCGACTACGGTCAGATGGGCCAATTCGTGCCCGATGCAGGGGTATTGGCCGGACCCTACATCTTCGGCAACCTGCAGCAGGCCAACAAGCTGTTCGATTCACCGGTGTTCAAGGACGTTGCTGACCGGCTGGAGCAAAAGGGTATCAAGGTCATCATGGCCAACGGGTTGTTCGGCAACCGCCACATGATTGCCGACAAGGCAATCCGCAAACCCGACGATCTCAAGGGCATGACCATGCGTGTTCCGCCGTCACCGATCATGGTGGAAACCTTCAAGGCCTTCGGTGCCCGGCCAACCGAGATTCCCTTTGGTGAGTTGTACAACGCCTTGCAATCCAACGTCGTGAATGGCGCCGAGGCTCCCTTCGGCGCCTTATGGGGCTCCAAGCTGTATGAAGTGCGCAAGGTGGTCTCCAAAACCGCCCACCAGATCATGTTCACAAACTGGATCGTGAGTACCAATTTCTTCAAGGGTCTGCCAGCGGATCTGCAGCAGATCCTAATGGAAGAGGGCAAGAAGTCGGCCGAGAACCTGACCAAAGCCACGACGGACCAGGACGAGCAGTTCGCCAACATGCTGCGCCAGGCGGGAGTGCAGATCATCACCGACGTGGACATTCCCGCTTTTCAGAAGGCTAGCGCGTCCGTCTACCAGAGCCTGCCGGGCCTGACGCCCGGGTTTGTTGATCGTGCGCGCGCCGCCATGCGTTAAGGGCTCCCTGTAACCGTCTGCAGTAGTCAACAGTCTGCGGTCGGACGCCCAGTGCGTCCGACCGCAACATCGGCCGATAAGGATCGATCTCCCATGCACGATAGCCAAGCGCGCCAGGCTAGCCGCCGGTCCATCGCCCGCAAGCTGCTCAATGTCCGTTACGAGGAATACATCGCCAGCGTGGCCATGGTGATCGTGGTCGGGTCGGTGATATGGGGAGTCCTTACGCGGTACCTGTTCCCCCAACCAGCGCCGTGGAGCTACGAGGTCGCCACCATCGCATTTGCATGGCTGGTGTTCTTCGCAGCCGCGGCTGGTGTGCGCCACCGGCTGCATTCGGACATTGACGTATTCGTCCTCATGTTTCCCGCTGGCCTGCAGCGCGCCGTGGCGATCTTCAATTTCTGGTTGCTGGCCCTCTTTTTTACTGCGCTGACGGTGTTATGTGCGATGCACACTGTCGACGCGCAAAAATCCACCACCATCGCATTGAATATTCCGCGCTCCTTCATCTACATGCCCTTGTGCCTTGCCGCCGCCATGATGCTGGTGCGCCATGTGCAGACATGGCTCGACCCAGACAATGCGACCTCGTTCCAGCATGAGGCCAACATCACATGAGTGCCGCCCTTTCCTGGTCGCCCTTCATCCTGATGTTCGTGCTGTTCGTTCTGCGCACGCCTATCACCTGGGCGATTGCGATATCAGCACTGGCTTTTTTCCTGCTCAATCGGCAGGACATTCCGTTGTCCACTTTCTCGCAAGAAATCATCGAAGGTACCCAGTCGATCTCATTGCTGGCGCTGCCCTTGTTCGTGTTGGCGGGTTGCATCATGAACGCGGCGGGGATCACGCGTCGCCTGCTGAATGTCGCCGAAACCCTGGTCGGGCACATGACCGGTGCGCTTGCGCAGATGTGCACCGTGCTGGCCACCTTGCTGGGCGGGTTGACGGCCTCTTCCAACGCCGATACGGCCATCTTGTCCAAGACCATAGGCATACAGATGGTCGAGCGCGGTTATTCACGTCCATTCGCGGCAGTCATCACGTCCAGCGCATCCATCATCACGGCGCTGATTCCACCATCGATAGGTCTGATCATCTACGGCTACCTCACCGAGACCTCGATTGGCCGCCTGTTCGCCGCCGGCGTGGTGCCAGGCCTGATGTTTGCGGCAGGGCTCATGCTGACCACCTATTTCGTTGCAGTGCGCTGCGGTTACGGACCGCAACGGACTCGCCGTGCCACCCTGAAGGAGGTGGGAAAAGCCGCAATGGACGGGATGTGGGCACTGTCGATCCCGGTCGTGATACTGGTCGGCACACGGTATGGCGTCTTCACGACCACGGAGTCGGGTGCAGTGATCGTGGTCTACACCTTGTTCATCGGCATGGTGGTATACCGCGCATTTTCCTGGCGCCAGATCCCCGCCATCCTGCAAGAGGCGGTGCTGGATACCGGCGCGGTCATGGTCATGATTTGCGCGGCTTCAGCGCTGGGCTTTTACCTAGCCTGGGAACAGATACCGCTGAAGATGTCTGGCGGATTGGCAGGCGACTGGAGCCCGCTGGCCCTGTTACTCATAATCAATATGCTGCTGATCATCATCGGTACCGCGATCGAGGGGTCTTCCGCACTCATCATTCTGACGCCTGTGTTGCTGCCGTTGATCCAGAAGGCCGGCATCGACCCGGTCCAGTTCGGCGTGGTCATGGTAGCCAACCTGACCATCGCCGGCATCACTCCTCCTGTGGGCGGCATGATGTACATCGCCTCGCGTGTGCTCAAGGTCTCGATGAAGGAGTACTCGATCGCAGTCATTCCGTTCCTGCTGTGCATGCTGGTCCTGCTGGCGATGCTGAGTGCTTTTCCAGCAATCACCCTCTGGCTGCCCAATCTTCTCTACAACCGTTGAACTGACAAACGGCAGTTGCCAGTTCGTCAGCGGAACTATTCCAGGAGTCTGAATGCGAATATCCGCCATCGAAGTCCGCGCTTGCCACCGGGCAGCCGAACGTTTTTCCAGCGAAGCGTTACGGGGGCGTAACTTCACTGGCTTCGACTTCATCACCATCACGATGAAGACCGATACGGGCATAACCGCGTCAATGTTCGGCTTCGCAGGCCGCTCCGCGCTCGGCGCGGCCCATCAGGCAGCCGACGTGCTGCGCCCGTTTTTCCTTGGCAAGAACCCTTTTGATCGAGAGCAACTCTGGCACGACTTCCGCGTCGCCGACCGCTGGTGGGGCCATCTGCCGATCTACGCCTACGGGCCTTTCGATGTCTGTTGCTGGCTGTTGTGCGCGCAGGCTGCGCGCCAACCGCTGTTTGAGTATCTGGGCGCAGCGCGCAGATCGGTGCCGACCTATGTTTCGTCCATGGTTCTGCCTGGCGCAGATGCCTACGCCGATGAAGCGCTTGCCGCGCGGAGTGCTGGCTACAAGGGCTACAAGCTGCATCCAGCCGGCAAGGATCTGAGGCAGGACCTTGAAAGCCACCGGCGCGTGCGCGAGGCCATTGGGGACGACCCAGCCTTCTCGCTGATGTCCGATCCAGTTGGGTCTTACAACCTCGAGGAGGCGATTCGCCTGGGGCGCGCGCTAGAGAAAATGGACTACCACTGGCTGGAAGAACCACTGGCTGACGAACACACCCACGCGTTGCGGGAACTGACGCGGGTGCTTGACATACCCATCGTGGGAACCGAAGTACTGGCAAAGCACCCCTATAGTGTGGCGGAATGCATCTCCCAGCGCGTGGTGGACCGCGTGCGGGCCGACGTATCGTGGACGGGTGGTGTCACGGGGGCATTGAAAACCGCACGCCTGGCGGAGGCGTTCGGCATGAATTGCGAGTTGCACACCACGATCTTCGCGCCGCTGGAACTCGTCAACCTGCATGTCGCGGCCGCCGTGAACAACTGCGAGTTCTTTGAGCTTTTATGTCCTACAGAAGCCTTTGGTTTCGGCTTGGCAGGGCCCTTGCCTGTCGTAGATGGAATCGCACGCCCGCCAACCGTCCCTGGCCTGGGCATGGAGCTGGACTGGCCGGAGATCGACCGCTGTACGCTTGCGATCCTGTAGAACCCAAAAGACACAGTATCATGGCATCCAGGCCGTCACCAGCGACAAAACGTTCGAAAACGAAAGCCGACACCGCTCACGGCAAAACCCGCCTTATCAAAGCCGAACCGCAATACTCGGCACCTGCGCTGGACAAGGGCCTGGACATTCTCGAAGCATTGGCAGACGCCGAAACCGGCTTGGCCATGGCGGAGATAGCGCCGCGCCTGGGTCGCAGTATCAGCGAGATATTCCGCATGGTCGTCACGTTGGAGCGTCGCGGCTGGGTCAGTATCGAACCGGGCGACCGATACCGGCTTTCGTCGCGCATGTTCGAACTGGCCCACCGGCATCGTCCGTTGCGCAATCTGAGCGAGGCAGCGCTGCCCACCATGCAGCGACTGGCCAAACAAGCGTTTCAGTCCTGCCATGTCTCCACCATCCAGAGTGGGAGGATCATCGTGATCGCACACGTCGACGCGCCAGGAAGCATTTCCATGACCATCCGCACCGGTGCCATCATGAACCCGTTCACTTCGATCTCCGGCAAGGTCCTGCTGGCCTTCAACAGCGAAGCGCAGCGCACTCGGATGATGGAAGACCATCTTCTGATCACCGGGGACATGCCCACAAGCCTGGAAGACTTCAATGCATTGCTCGCACCGATCCAGCGTGACGGACAGGCCTGCCAACCCAGTGCCAAGGTTCGCGGCGTGACAGATCTCGGCTGCCCTGTGTGGGGGCGTGACGGCCAATGCGCAGGCGCGCTGACCATTCCGTTTCTCGAAGACATCAGCGCGCAGCATGGCCCGTCCGTGCAGACCTGCATTACCCTTCTGCGCGCCGCGGCCGCTGAGATTTCCCACGCGATGGGTTTTATACCCGCGCCACCACGCAATGCCGGCTGACACAGCATTGAAGCATTTTTACGAGGAGCAACTTCATGGACACCCACTCCAGCAGCCAACATCTGACCGAGCGGCTCGAACGCTGCTACACCGGCGTGGTTCACGACATCATGCGCGCCATGGGCCTGCGCGACTTCACGCTACCCGCCGAGCTTCGTCCCTTGCTACCGGAGCAAAGCATGGCGGGGCAGGTTTTCACGATCGAGGGCAAGGTCGACAAAAATGCTGACGGCCACGAAACCCTGCTGGCCTGGACAGGCCTGTTGTCCAAAGCCCCTTCGGGCTCCATCTGGACTTCGCAACCCAACGATCTAGAGGTCGCGCATATGGGCGAGTTGTCGGCCGAGACGCTACGCAACAAAGGCGTGCGCGGTTGCGTAGTGGACGGCTTCATCCGTGACGCCAATTTCCTGCTGGCCCTCAAGTTCCAGGCCTGGGGCAGAGGCTTCACGCCACGCGACGTCGTGGGTCACTGGCTGCCGACCGCAACGAACCAACAGATACGCATAGGCGAGGTCGAGATTACACCCGGCGATTGCCTGGTCGGAGACCGCGATGGCCTGCTGCGAATTCCCGGCGGGCAGTTGGAAGAAATCGTGGAGAAGTCTGAAGTTGCGATGAACACCGAAAGCATGGTGCGCAAAGCCATTTTGGAGGGCGTTGATCCGCAGGAGGCTTACTTGCGTTACGGCAAGTTCTGATCATCACCTCGGCGCGCCGCCACCCGCTACCTGTCCGCCGCCGGCCCCGCCTTCGGGGCCCAGGTCAACGATCCAGTCGGAGGTCTCAATCACGTAGGTGCGGGCCATCAGCAACATTGAACAACGCCTTGCTAGACACCACCGCCTCGTCGTTCAACGACCATCATCAAGCTTGATCGCTGGACCATCAAATTGGCTGATCACACCCATGGAACGAGTATGTGGCGCGCTACCACTACCTGGGCTACACGCCCATGTCGGGCAGCCAGATGCGCTACAACATCTTGGCCGGCGATCAACTGGTGGCGCTGCTCAGCTTTGGGGCAAGCGCCTGGAAGCTGGCCGAGGCGAGCGATTCATCGGCTGGAGCGAAGAGCAGCGAAGCAAGAACCTGCAGTTGGTGGTCAAGAACGCGCGCTTCCTGATCCTGCCCTGGATCCAGTCCAAGGGCCTGGCCTCCAAGATTCTGGCCATGGCTGCCAAACGCCCGCCCAACGACTGGCGCCAGCGCTACGCCTACAGCCCCGTCATGCTCGAAACCTTTGTGGAAAGTCCGCGCGACAAGGGCACTTGCTGCAAAGCCGCCAACTGGGTGCTAATGGGAAGGAGAGCTGGACGCGGCAAGAAAAGCAGCTCCAGCAAGCAGGCCTTGCCGGCCAAGGACATCTGGCTCTACCCGCTGCGCAAGGACTTCCCTCGCATCCTCTGCGGCCAGGCGCACACCACGTAGTCACTGAAAACTTGCGGGAAATGGCTCTACCTTATGGACCGACTCGCAACAGCAAAGCGCCATCGGCCATTGCAGGAAGAGGCCGGGCGGCGAGGCGGCGCTCCAGGGAATGGGCTGAGACCCCGCCGCTGCGCAGTTCGGCCAAACGTCAGCGTACCGCAGTGCGCATCGGTCACACGATCTTCCATCGCATCCACGCCGCCGAATTGAAGAAGCTCGCCACTACACTGCCCGGTGGCACCAGCGCGTCGCAGGCCGCACGCAGTTCGTCCGACAACACCTTGTCAGCCACGGGCAAGGCCTGCTGCAACTGCGCCAGCGTGCGTGGGCCGATGATGGGTGCGGTCACG
>Ga0105045_10005883_pt1 | contig 10823 bp, 9 predicted proteins | sample MAT02_FD_78089 | JGI IMG/M metagenome (GOLD analysis project Ga0105045, IMG submission 78089) | Freshwater microbial communities from Lake Fryxell liftoff mats and glacier meltwater in Antarctica - MAT-02 (megahit assembly) | ecosystem: Environmental > Aquatic > Freshwater > Ice > Liftoff... | reverse complement strand
TATGGCTCGGTTCACTTTACGCCGATGACTCAGAGCGTATTTTCCTCGTCAAAGACTCGGCTGCGAGCAAGCCAGAGGAGATGAAAAAATACATAGAGTTGATTGAGCATACCAGTGCCAAGATCGAAATGATTCCGATTGCGGGTGGTGAGTTTGTGATGGGAAGCCCAGAGTCCGAGTCCGATCGCAACTCGGACGAAGGACCTTTGCATGCAGTTGAAGTCTCACCGTTTTGGATGGCCAAGTGCGAGATGACTTGGGAGGCTTACGATGTCTGGATGTCCGACTTGGATGTATTTTCTCGGACTGTCAATAAAGTGGCCGCAACCCCTCGCGACACCATCGCGGACGCGTTTCAGAAAAGCCAGCCGACCAAGCCATATACAGACATGTCTTTCGGCATGGGTAAAGGTCGCTTTCCAGCGATTTGCATGACTCAGCATGCGGCAAGAACCTATTGCAAATGGTTGTCGGCCAAGACGGGCCGATACTATCGACTTCCGACAGAAGCCGAGTGGGAGTACGCATGCCGTGCAGGCACAACAACAGCCTATTCGTTTGGCGACGACCCGGACCAGTTGGGCGATTATGCTTGGTTTGTGGACAACGTAGAAGAGGGTTACCGCGAAGTTGGCCAAAAAAAGCCGAATCCGTGGGGTCTGCATGACATGCACGGCAATGTTGCGGAATGGGTGCTCGATCAACATGCTCCAGAAGGCTATGCGATCGATAAACTCAAGGCGGTCAATCCACTATTGATACCGCAAACACTTTATCCAAGAACCGTCCGAGGCGGTGGCTGGGACAAATCGGCTGCAGAATGCCGAAGCGCCGCACGTGAAGGTTCGACCGAAGATTGGATCCAACAGGACCCTCAGATCCCGGTAAGCATTTGGTATTTAACCGACGCCCTGCATGTCGGTTTTCGTGTCGTTCGCCCCTTGCAGGAACCTAGCGACGAAGAAAAAAAAGCCTACTGGGAAGCGTCTTTGCCAGTAATGAAAGAACGAGCGGTCCCGCTCGAGCGATAACATCGAATCACTCCCCCCTTCCTTCCTTTCCATGTCCTAATATCAGGAGCCAACCATGACCCACCAAGAAGCTGTATCTTCGAATGACGCGAGTCGTCGTTCCTTTTTGAAAAGCACAGGTGTTGCCGCAACTGCCGGCGTACTTGCATCGAATCTCTCTCGCGGCGTGCATGCTGGCGAAGACAATACGATCCGTATTGCTCTGGTTGGCTGCGGAGGACGTGGCTCTGGGGCTGCGGCAAATGCATTAACTGTCAACAATGGACCTGTCGAATTGGTCGCCATGGCTGACGTGTTCGATTATAAACTCAAGGCTTGCTACGAGAGTTTAAAGGCGCAATTCCCTGACAAAGTCAAAGTATCGCCTGACAAGCAGTTCGTTGATTTCGATGGCTACAAAAAAGCTATGGATTGCTTGAGGCCTGGCGATATTGTCGTCATGGCTACGCCGTGCGCTTTCCGATGGGTGCAATTCGAGTACGCCATTTCTAAGGGACTCAATGTCTTTATGGAAAAGCCTGTCACAGCAGACGGCCCTTCAAGCCGAAAGATGCTTGAACTAGGAAAGCTGTCCGTTGAAAAGAACTTGAAGGTTGGGATTGGCCTGATGTGCCGTCACTGCGACGCTCGTGGCGAACTGTTTCGTCGAATCAAGGGTGGTGAAATTGGCGACATCATGTTGATGCGAGCCTATCGCATGGCTGGCCCGACCGGTTCGGCCGCAACTGAGAAAAAGCCAGACGACATGAGCGAATTGATGTATCAAATCAATCGCTTTCACGGCTTCCTTTGGGCAAGCGGTGGTGCTGTGAGCGACTTCCTGATTCACAACATCGACGAATGCTGTTGGATGAAGGACGCGTGGCCAATCAAGGCACAAGCGAGCGGTGGTCGTCACTATCGCAACGAATGCGTAGACCAGAACTTCGACACCTATTCCATGGAATACACGTTCGAGGATGGTGCAAAGCTTATGGTCAATGGCAGAACCATTCCTGGCTGCAAAGATGAGTTTGCGAGCTACGCACACGGTACCAAGGGTGCAGCCGTCATCTCGACATCATCCCACTCACCAGCCAAGTGCAAAATCTATAGTGGCCAGTTGATGACCAAAGCGAATTTGCAATGGCAGTATCCGCCGAATGAGCCAAGTCCCTATCAATTGGAATGGGATCACCTCATCGCAGCAATTCGGGACAACGAGCCATACAACGAAGTGGAACGCGGCGTTCAAGCTTCCTTGGTAACAAGCATGGGACGCATGGCTGCTCACACTGGCGTTGAAGTCACTTACAACCAGATGCTGAACTGCGAGCATGAGTTTGCGCCTGGAATTGAAAATATGACCTACAACAGTCCAGCGCCGGTTCGAGCGGACAAGAACGGTAATTATCCGGTCCCACAACCAGGTATCATCACCAATCGCGAGTATGCCGAGAACGCATAGGTGTAGCTCGGCACTTCCTGCCGAGAATCTCATCGTTTTATGGTAGCAGGCACATTCCATGTGCCGTCCGCAATTCAAAAACCTTTGGTTTTTGAGGCTACGGCACACGGGGTGTGCCTGCTACTTTGCGAGACTCCTCGATCTCTCTTTTGGAATTCCATGAGAACGCTTGCCCGAATCATTGCCGTTTTTCTTTTGCTCATGGCAGCCTCGCGCGGAAACGCGGGTGATAGGCCCAACGTGGTTATGATCATCTCGGACGATCATGCTTGGACCGACTACGGCTTCATGGGGCATCAAGTTGTTCAAACTCCGAATATTGATAGACTCGCTCAGAACAGCTTGACGTTTCGCCGTGGATACGTGACCAGCAGTCTATGCTGCCCGAGCCTCGCGAGTATTATCACGGGCAAGTATCCGCATCAGCACAAGATCACGTCTAACGACCCGCCGATTCCAGAAGGCATGACCAATTCGGAATTTAATCGCTCCCCACTTTTTCAACAAGGTCGCGAGCGAATGAACAAGCACATCGAGGCATGCGTCACTCTTCCCAGGCTTCTCAAAGAGAATGGTTATCAATCCTTGCAAACTGGAAAATGGTGGCAGGGTGATTTTACGCGGGGAGGTTTCACGGACGGTATGACCAAAGGGGGGCGACACGGCGACGAGGGACTCACCATTGGCCGCAAGACTATGGAGCCGATCACTTCGTTTATGGATAAGTGCGTTGCAGCTAAGAGCCCGTTTATGATTTGGTATGCACCTTTGCTGCCCCACGATCCGCATACGCCACCAGACCGATTGCTTAAGAAATATCTGGATAAAACCGAGTCGATCCACATCGCGAGATACTGGGCCATGATCGAATGGTTTGACGAATCGGTGGGGCAATTGATGGCTGGCCTAAAGGAACGAGACCAACTGGAGAATACGATCGTGGTGTACATTGCGGACAACGGATGGATTCAAAGTCCAGACAATACTCGATACGCGCCGAAGTCCAAGCAATCGCAATACGATGGCGGCGTACGAACCCCCATCATGATCCATTGGCCTAAGAAAATTGCAGCGAAGATGTCGGATGATTTAGCGCAGTCGATCGATTTGATGCCGACCTTACGCGGTGCAATAGGATTACCAGCCGATGAATCGTTGCCAGGAATCAACCTGCTCGATGAAAAGGCGGTTGCGTCGAGAAAGACCATCTTTGGAGAGTGCTTCACCCACAATTCGAACGATTTAGATATACCCGAAAAGAGTTTGCGATGGCGTTGGATGATAGATGGTAACACGAAGCTGATTGTTCCAAATAATACGATCGAGGTGAAAGCTGATACGGAACTTTATCAATTGGATTCTGATCCGACAGAGGTCCGCAATTTGGCAGAATTGCAAAAAGAGAAAGTACTGGAGCTTACGAAGAAGTTAAACCAATGGTGGGAGCCGAATCCGTAGGGCTTGTTGATTCGCGATTTATCGGAGACCTCCAACGCGCTGGGGTTCGATGATTTAATTTTCCATACCGCGGTTGCCGATCCGAAAACTGGGGCTAACGCCCATCGGCTAATTGTTGCGATTGCGTTTTGCGTGTTTGGCTAATGTGGACTGAGCACTAGTAAATGGGAATAAACATGCAATGAAAAACGAAAGGTTCCTAAGCCAATACCTTTTCAGACTGCTTCTCACTTCATGGGTTTTGGCGATATCGATCCTAAACCAAGCAGCGGCCCAGTCCACGCAAATGCTACCATGGGTGGCTGACGCGCCTGGCGAGTTTGTTCGCTTAATTGACCGCGGTAACGTCAAGATTGTTGTAAACGATGTTCTTGTGCAAAAGGCGGGCAAGTCTGCTTTGACGACTTTCAGGTTTATTGTTGACTACGATTTCAAGTATCGTATTCAAACTCTAGGCTACGATCGTGAGACCAATACTTGGCAATCAAAAATCGTAGCGTGGATGGACCAACCCAAAGTCAAGATAGAACACAAGATTTGCCTGAAAGCAGACTTCCACTCCGAGTCACCATGGGAGTCGAAATTGCTGCGTCATGAGTTTGATCACGTGGCCATCAGCAGTGACCCTCGCCTTTTGAAAATCATCAGGCGAGCTCTGCAACAGCGTCGAGAATGGACTGGGAAGTGGGTTCAAGCAAATCCCCCATCAGAACAGGATGTTCATTTAAACATTTTGGAATCGATCACTTCGGAGGTCAAGGCGCTAGAAAAACTTGTTCAAACGCAATACGATCTCCTTGACATGGAATCCTCACAAGGCAGGACAGCAATTCAATCCAGAAGCTCCTTCTTTCAAGGTCTTTATACGATTGAGGGGATAGAAAAGGGCAAGTACGCGATGACGCCTTCGATGCGGGAGTATGTGAAGCAAAGACTCTCAATTCCCTTGAGCCTAAAAGAAGTTGAGACACACTATTTGTTTTTGAAGCCTTAGTGGTCAGGACGCCCTTTTCAAGCTAGTAGAAGTTAGCGGCAAGGGCAGGTCCCCGAACCAGCCAGCTTCGCTAGATAACGATCTGCCGGCTTAAAGCCAAGCGGTTTTTTCGAATCGGAAACCGGACAATCATCCAAAAATCCGAACGGATTTCAAGCATTGATCGCTACTAGGCCACCGTTGCGGCACACAAGCGGACGCTATCGCGTTCCGGCTAATTAAGTAAACGCGCACCTTGCCACATTGGACGAAAGTGCGACGTGCGACGTGCGACGGCCTCCCGGTCCTTCCTGTCTGGCGGTCATCTAGAATTTTGGCTACGATCGGGTTGGTCCTTTTTGGGAGGGGTGGTCCACCGTGTATACTCCAACATCGGACCGTTGCTCGGCAGCGGCGAAAATATTGGAATTGCAAGTCGAAACAGGAATAACGGATGGGACATTGGGAAAGTGCAGGGATTCCGGACGACTTCGACGGCATAGTGAGGCTGTTCCCACTTCCCAATTTGGTGCTATTTCCGCACGTCATCCAAGCCCTTCATATTTTTGAGCCTCGTTATTGTGAAATGCTTAGCGAAGCCCTTGAATCCGACCATTTGATCACAATGGCCCTTTTGGTCCCTGGCTGGGAAAGTCAGTTCCAAGGAAAACCGAACCTTGGCAATACAGTCTGTATCGGCCGAATCATTTCGCACACTCCTACAGATGACGGTCGCCACAACATTCTAATGGCTGGCCTGCAACGCGCTCGAATCATTGAGGAGCTAGAGGTGGAGACGAGTTTCCGACAGGCCCGAGTGGAGTTGATCCCGGATATTGTACCTGACGAGTTCCGAGAGGCAGCTGCGGAGCATCGCAAGACGCTCCTAAGTGTGTTTCGCGCCATGATTCCCCAGGATGCAGCAAACTCGAAAACATTTGCCGACTTGTTGACTCAACAACTGCCCTTGGGCATCTTGACCGACATTATTGCGTACGCGGTAAACTTGCCAATTGCGATCAAGCAATTGTTGTTGGGTGAAGCGAATGTCCAGATCCGATTTGAAACTTTAATGGAACATCTTGAGCCTCTCATCGAAGGTAAATCTAGCACGGCGAAAGATTCAGTGCATCCCGCTCAGGCTCCCAACAGCAACAAAAGCTTCCCGCCACCCTTTAGCGACAACTGAATAGTTGTTGCAACTCGTAAATAAGCCGGCACCAAAAAAGGTAGCGGAAGCCGCCAAGGCTTTCGGTGATAGCAATTGTTACGCTCCGAAACTCTTGGCGAGTTCCTCTACAGGTAAACGCCTGTGATTTGGGACGGGTGCATTCCGAATTGCAGACGGTACATGGAATGTGCCTGCTACCATAAAATCACCGCTCGGAGAGCCGTGCCACATTGGGCGATTGTGACGACTTTGACGTTACCACTCGCATATAACTAGGATATTTTTCTATAGCCATCTAGGGGGGGCAATTGATTGCAAGCAAGAGTATTGGGTCCGGTTTCCTCGCCCCCTTCATCTAGACAACCCTATGCTTGGCTTTGCATTAATACCGATCAGTCACCTGACGTTATCAAGTATCTTCCCCGTTGGAGCAAATGTTTACTTGCGGCCAAAGGGTTCAAAAGACGCGATCCTTTTTTTGGCAGCCGACCAAATTGCGACCACGGACGCGCTGAATCTTCTCGCTTCTTCCCAGGATATCAAACTTTTCATAAGCCAGGACGAAAGCCAGACGTTCCAAACACATTTGCGAGACAACTTTGACTTGTGCTTTGAAGACGGAGGAATATCAGCCCATAACAAGGCTGCGATGCTCTCGGAAGTGGTTCGAAATGTACTTTCCGATGAGTTCATTCGCAACGACACCAACAGTATTGTCGACGCCACCAAACAACTCGGCGTCCAGGTAGCAAGACTTGCCACGGAAAAATCGTTAACTGGTGCTGAACTCTGCCAAATCCTACATCACGACTTTGGAACGTTTACGCATTCCGGTAACGTTGCATTCTATTGCTCATTGTTAGCTGCAGAGTTGGGCTTTGCAGGCGAGGAACTTGCGGAGATTGCGACAGGTGGTCTTCTCCACGATCTGGGTAAACTCGACATCGACGAACGAGTTTTGAACAAACCCGGCAAGTTAGACGAATTCGAGTTTCGAATCATCAAAGAACATCCTTTAGCTGGCTTTCGTCGACTCACCAAAGTCAACGAAGCGACACAGACACAGCTTCTCATGACCTACCAACATCACGAGCGAATCGATGGCAAAGGTTATCCAGTAGGAATCGGTGGTGACGACATTCACATCGCGAGCCGCATATGTTCGGTCGCAGACGTGTTCGAAGCGATGACCAGCAATCGCCCTTATCGGGGTGCGCTGTCGCATAAACAAACTCTTGAGATCATGGCCGAAAGCGTAAGTCAATCATTTGATAAGGAGGTATTCGAATGTTGGTCGACAATCGTCAACAGTCGTTTGAGCAGCTAATCGCAACTCTTGACATGCGTGTCCAGCTAACGGAATCGTTGATCGAATCGCTTGGAGCTGAACGGGGAGTAACTCGAAGCAATCCATTCGAACACAGAAGGGCGGCCCGGTTTCGCTGCAATGGCGAATGCATCGCTAGAATTTCCGATAAGTCGTTCCAGATGCCGGGACAAGAAACAGAGTCTCTCGCTATTGTCCGAGACTTATCGCGGAAAGGAGTCGGGATCATTTCGCATCAGCAATGGTATCCAGAACAGACTTTAGAGGTGCAAATGCCAAGCGCATCGGTAAAAGCCCGCGTAGCACGCGTTCGCAAACTAGGCCCGTGCTGCTTCGAAGTTGGCCTAATCATCATTGGGCATGAGATCAGCGAAGATTCCTAAACCATCAACCGATGGATACTTTCTGGGGAAATTTTACGGCTGCTTCCATTTTGTTCGCGTGTACTCAATCTGTAATCCATTCCGCTGTGCGTTACGTTGAGATGAACTTCCGGGGAGGGCACACATCATTGCGAGCTCGCACCCTTGCTTGATCGCGTATTGGAGTCTCGCTTCCAACAAGGCAGATTAAGCGCCCTGATTCCTGGTTGACGGTATGGAGCTTGCCCCGGCGAGCCATGCGACTCCATTAGCGATAAACACCAGATGAAGCGTACAGGTTCGCTTGGAATCGTCCAAAATACCTAGAGTAGCAGGCACACTACGTGTGCCGTATCAACAAAAACCTAAGGTTTTTGAATTGCGGAAGGCACATTCCATGTGCCTGCTACTATAAAATCACGGCCCGGAGAGCCGTGCTACACTGGTACTTCATTCTTCCTCTGCATGCCTTGCGTTCCAGACATGCCGAAACCACATTGGTAGTCGAAATGTATGCGGATTGGAAATCGGAGTGGCACGGATTATAGGTTGTTCGCTCACCTCAAGCCGCAATTGACCATAACAGTGATTGAATTCCTTTATGAATATCTCGGTCGCTTCGGGCATGGAAATATTTCCCACCACCTTGTTGCCTTGTCGCAGCAACCCGCAAGGCCGATCTCGTTCGCTACCAGATGACATCGTATCAAACTCCAGCCTGTGATAACGAAGAGAAAATTGCCAGTGCTTGCTCCAATCGATCGGGACATAAATCCCCTGTTCGTTCCATACCGCTGCATATTGCACCTCGAACCCCCACCCACCCGGGCTGCAAATTCGACAGGGATTGCAGCTGGTCTAATTTTAGCGAGCCAGCCAGAGCAACGACGAGCTTCCGTGCTCTCGCAGATTCGATCATTTCGCGAAGTCGTTCCATCGAACAGTGGTCGAGAAGGCCACCGGACTCCTTCCGATACGTGTCGATCAGAACGTACTTTCCACCGAGGGAGCTGGCCGATTCGATTACCTCGCACCAAGACGGTGCATTTGCATTCTGAGCGTCGGCGTAGTGCACCAAGATCAATTGCGAGCGGCGGACTAATGCGAGTGAAATCCGTTTGGCGATGCACAGCCACTCCGTTCCATTGCAGTCAGACAATGCAACCTTGAGATAAGCCCGGGCTGGTAGCTTGCTAGCCAAGCGATCGTCCAAGTCCAAGGTCCAATCCTTCAACTCGCCACCGGCAATACTGACTTGAATAGATTCGGGGATATCTAGCTCGAGAACCTCGAAAATGAGCTCAAGCGATGGTCTTCCCAATGAGCCTAAGGAAGGTTCTTTTAGATCCAGCCACTTGCCGCCGGCTGCAATAGTCGACTTCGATTCTTGCAGGGAGCGAGCGCTGATCAATAGGCCGGTTAGCGGTGCCCATGCGACTTTTCGAGTTGCAGGAAGCGTTGTTGGATTCGCGTTCATGTTTGTGCAAATTTCTAATTTGTACCCTGTTTTTTGTTTCGATTCCCGCCCGTGGATATGTGCGTCGTTGTCGCTGAGCGTTTTTTCGTGTACAAATAGCGACGGTTTGCTAGCATTGCAATTGGAATGGTTAGGAAACCACGGTCCATAAGGCCGGTGTAAAAGGGGCAGGTCCCAGGAACCACTACAACCGCAGGGCAGCGTTTGAACGAACATTTCAGTTATATCACAAACTCACAATCACTCCATCAGCTTTGTGAAAAGATAGCTGCCCAGAAGCTTGTCGCCTTTGATACCGAGTTTGTTGCCGAAGACTCTTACCGGCCCGAACTTTGTCTCGTTCAGGTTGCTACGGAAGATGAAATAGCTATCATCGACCCTTACACTTGCACGGATTTGAGTCCGTTTTGGAATTCGTTGATCGATCCAGACACGACGGTTATCGTGCACGCTGGCCGAGAAGAGACTTTGTTCTGCTACCGCGCGACCAAGAAGTTGATTCCGAGATTATTCGACATCCAGATCGCTGCCGCCTTTTTGGGTTTTGAGTACCCGGCTTCCTATGGCAACTTGGTTCACCGATTTACAGGCATGGTTTTGGACAAGGAAGAGACTCGATCCGATTGGCGAAACCGACCATTGACTAATCAGCAGCTGCAATATGCGGCACAAGATGTTCGCGACCTACCTCGTCTCTTCAAAACGCTCAGCCAACACTTGGTCAAGCAGGACCGACTATCTTGGCTGGAGGAAGAGACCAAGCGCCGGCAAGAGGAGCTAGCTGATTTTGAGTCGAACGAAAGTTGGTTCCGAATCAGTGGCATTCAAGCGTTGTCCGGAAACTCACTTTCCATTATCCGTGGACTTTGGAATTGGCGAGATGCAAAGGCAAAGGAACGAGATGTTCCGCCGCGAAAGGTGCTGCGCGACGATTTGTTGGTCGAGCTTGCACGACGGGGAACATCGGATGTTCGGCGGATGACTTCGTTGCGTGGGATGGAGCACCGGCACACGAAGCAATATCTGCCAGAGCTTTCTAAAGCGATTGAAGAGTCGCTTCTCGACCCTGCACCAACGTGGCCTAAGAAGCAACGTTATGGCAAGGGCCAACCGGCCGGAATGTTGACGCAATTCTTGTCCGCTGCGTTGGCATATATCTGCAGAACGAAACGCATCGCCCCAGCCATCGTAGCCACCTCTGACGATCTGCGAGATTTTGTGAAGTATCGATTGGAACCGCAGCCAGATGATGCACCACCACCGAGTTTGACACTAGGCTGGCGCGCAGAGATTATCGGCAAAGAACTAGACGAATTGTTGGCTGGCCGATTGGGTATGGTCTTGGATAACCCTTCGAGCGAAATGCCGATTAAATTCTGCCGCCCCGAAGAGTTGTAGTCTCTCCAACCTTTAGTGATTACTGAGAAGCCGAAAGAACCGCTGGACAAGCCAGCGGGATTTGAATCGTGGCCGGGCCCTTTGATCTAGCTCAAAACATAATGGTCTTTCCATCTCACTGATCGGGATTCTGACCTGTGCAAGCTTTGGCCAATCGGTTGCCAATCGCAAACTTACAC
>Ga0105045_10005881_pt1 | contig 10827 bp, 5 predicted proteins | sample MAT02_FD_78089 | JGI IMG/M metagenome (GOLD analysis project Ga0105045, IMG submission 78089) | Freshwater microbial communities from Lake Fryxell liftoff mats and glacier meltwater in Antarctica - MAT-02 (megahit assembly) | ecosystem: Environmental > Aquatic > Freshwater > Ice > Liftoff... | reverse complement strand
TGAGTGTCAATTGAAGATTGATGGTTTCATCTGTATCGTTTTCATTTATATTGAGATCTTCGACTACTAATTTAGGTAAGTTAAGTTGCTCTGCCGTACCATCCGGATCTTCAGAACAACTCTGTAAAGCTAGCACACTTACGAATGTTATCAGGAGCAGCCAAATTAATTTATTTAGTATATTTTGCATCTTTATTTATTTATATATTGATAAAATTATGTGATAAAATGCCGAATCAATTAGGCAAAAATCTAAGCTCAAACCAACCTTCGGCAGCAGGTGTACCGTTAGGCATCCTGATACGTGTTCTCACTATTAGTTCGTCTTTGGTAAGTTTCATTACGTCGAGTACATTATCAGCATCCCAAACTCCCATAAATTGATCATCTTGGAGCGTGATCTGATCTCTACCGTTTGTGCCTGTACCTTCCGTGAAAGTAAAATCACTTTTCCCAAAATCGACTGCTTGTACACTATATCCATCCCAAGGATTGACGGATCCGCCATTGTTTTTATTTTCAAAACCAAAACCATCAAATGTGAAACAAAACCGATCGTCATATTGCGCGTTTTGCAAACTACCAGCCGTAGAAGTAAACCATTCACCGATTTGATCATATGTCGGTCCTACTTTTACTGCACCAGCAGCAACGGTAAGTCCCCAACATTTGCCAGCAGGTAGACAATCTCCTGTCAATAATGCAAGCTTAGGGTTACAAGCTAGTGGTGCATCTTCAGCTATGGTAACCGTTTTTGATGCAGAGCCAGTACCACTTCCGTCATTAAATGAAGCAAAAAAGGTGATTTTATACACACCCGCTTTAGGAAAAGCAATGGTATCTAATGCCTTTACGGAAGATTTTGGCACACCTCCAGGAATATCCCAAAGGACTTGAAACGCATTTGAAACATTAGATTTGACTACGTATAAGTTTGGATTCCCTGCCACAGCTTCTACCGTAAACTCAGGCATACCAGGATTTGAATCTAGTGATCTCTCATTGATTCTCTCAGGCGTACAACTGCCCAAGAACAACATCACCATCAAGATGAAAACTGAAGTTGTTTTTATATTTTTTTGAATAAAATTAGTATTCATTGTATTATAAATTTAATGATTAATAACCGAAGTTTTGGGTAAGCGCACCATTAGTAGCCAAGATTTGTGACTGTGGTATAGGGAAAAGTTCATGAACACCTTCTCTGAATCCAAGACTTCCTAGTACTGAAGGTGCACGACTTGTACGAACTAAGTCGAAAAACCTGTGTGCTTCCAATCCAAGTTCTATTCTTCTTTCTCTATAAATAGCTTCTAAAAGTGCTGTCCCAGAAGCTGTTATGTTTGGCAAAACCACACGTGATCTAACTTGATTTAGGGATTGTCTAGCACCATTTTCGTCACCTGCTTGATAAGCGGCTTCTGCATGTACTAATAAAACATCCGCATACCTTATGACCCTGTCATTAGATCCACCATTAGGCGCAGGATCTCCAAAAGGTGCTTCTTCACTTCTTTGATTAAAATACTTTTTTGAATAGTATAAATATGGTGTACCACCAGTAGCTTCTATAGTAAAAGTACCACGATCTCCCATAGGCTCTCCTATTCTAAAAACTGATGACTTTAATCTAGGATCTTCAAATCCTTCTGCAAAAAACGCATCTACAAATTCTTGGGTAGGAATATTAAAACCAAATCCACCAAACTGTCCTCTTGCTCTTGTAAAAACATTGGTAAAACTACCTTCATTGGCGTTGTTTCTACCCCAGTTTCCACCTGATGCGTTCATATATTGGATCTCAAAAATAGATTCCGCATTGTTTTCACCATTTTGTGTGAAAATCTCTTCGTATTTACTTACTAATAGATATTCATTTGAATTGATTACTTGTTCTGAAACTGCTTTTGCTTCTGCCCATTTTTTTCTCCACAAATATGTTTTTGCCAAAAGAGATTGAGCAGTACCTTTGGTAATACGTCCTAATTCAGATAGTGGATACTCGCTTCTCAACCATAGGTCGGCAGATGCATCTTTAAGATCTTTTTCGATAAAATCCCAAATCTGATCCGCTGAAGATCTCGGAATATTGTATTCAGAAGGAGCCAAAACCCTATCTGCCAAGGGCACACCACCAAAAATAGTGACAAGGTTGTAATAATTCCATGCTCTGATAAACTTTGCTTCTCCAAGGATTCTTGCTTTTAGTTTAGCGCCCATTTCGATACCAGGTACTTTTTCGAGTACTACATTTGCACGATAGATACCTTCATAATTGGCACTCCATTCTGCTTCTAGCAGATCAGTATTGGTAGGACCTTTGAATGTTTCTAACTGGAGTAGTGTATTGACATCATTATCAGACGAACCACCTTTCACAGCATCATCTGACATGATATCTCCCCAGAACCATCTGAAGTGACCTGCCTCAGACAATTGAAACTGAAGTGTAGCATAAGCTGCATTGACTCCTGCAATAGCATCAGCTTCTGTTCTATAAAAATTTTCTTCCGTGATTCCTATAATTGGACTCTTTTCCAAAAAATCTTTGGTACACGCAGAAAAGCATATCACTATAAAAATGAAAAAAACTGAAAATTTTAAATTTGTCATCATCTTTTATATTTTAATGTACTCTAACTTTTGTTTGATGTGTTTTGGTTTAATCTCCGCCTTCGCAAGATACCCTATATTTATTAAAATGTAAGTCCTAGACCCACCATAAATGTTCGAGCCTGTGGATAAAAACCTCTATCAATTCCTATTTCAAGACCGCTACCTACTATTCCAATCTCAGGATCAAGACCTGAATATTTTGTAAATGTAAGCAAGTTTGTCGCCGATACGTATAATTTCACTTTCTGCAATCTCAACTTTTTAAGATATTTATCAGAAAGATTATACCCAAGGAGCGTATTTTTTAATCTGATGTATGATCCATCTTCTACAAATCTATCTGAAATCCTAGCATTTTGGTTAGGGTCATTCAAATTTGCCCTAGGCTGACTATCAGAGGTACCTGGACCAGTCCATCTATCAAGCGCTGATGAAGGTCTATTTACATATCCGAAATCATATCTAGTTGTATTATTGAAGATTTCATTCCCTTGAGATCCTTGAAAACTAATATTTAGTTCAAATCCTCCATATTCCATCACGGTATTCAAACCAAAAGTATAGTCAGGGGTAGGATTTCCGATGTATGTCCTATCATTGATATCTATGACACCATTGCCATCTATATCTTTAAACCTAATATCACCAGGAGCAGTTGCTTCATTTTGGAATGCATGCGCTTCGACCTCTGCAGGTGTCTGAAAAATACCTTCTGTCACATATCCAAAAAACGAAGCGATGGGCTGACCTACATCCGTTTGAGATGCATTAGCATTTGCAAATTGTACATATCCAGACTGAACTGGATCACCACCTCTCCCGAGGCCTGTGATGAGACTTTCTACAAATGAAATATTTGCACCAATCGAATATTTGAAAGCATTATTATTGTTTTTATAATTTGCAGCAAGCTCAAGACCTCTATTTTGAGCATTTGCTATATTCTAAATAGGTGCGGCTGTACCCGCTACCAATGGAATAGGTGCAGCACAAAGCATATCAGATGTCTTTTTGATATAATAATCTGCAGTAAAATTGACCATACCATCCATCATTTCCATATCTATACCGATATTGGATTGGGTACTTGTCTCCCATTTTAGGTCAGGATTTGCAGAAGTAAGTGCCACACTACCGTTGGTGATAATTTCTTGATCACCAAAGGTATAGTTTTGACCACTTAATACAACTGTGGTAAAACTATAATCGCCTATTCTATCATTTCCGTTTTGTCCCCAACTCGCCCTGAATTTTAAAGTCGAGATAAGATTACTTTTCCAAAACTCTTCTCTACTCACTATCCATCCTGCTGACAACGAAGGAAAGTAACCATAACGATTATTTCTACCAAAACGAGATGAACCATCTGCTCTAAGAGTACCAGAGAATAAGTACTTATCACTCAATTCATAATTAGCTTTCGTAAAATATGAAAGTAAAGTAGACTCATTGGCAAACTGATAGGCACTTTGCGATGCTATTGGGTCTATGGTATTGGAGATATATGCATCCTTAGGGTCATTAGAAGGAAGATTGGTATTACTGCCACCATTTACATCAAAACGATTACTAATAGCACCTGTACCGGCAATGAACGTTAGATTGTGTCTATCATTAATTTTTTTCTGCCAAGTCAATACGTTTTCTATTTGTTTATTATTCCAAGTAAGATTGGCAACACTCACATTGTTTATCAATCTTTTTTCAGCGACTGGAGCTTCACTTATAGATGGGATACTACTTAAATCAAATGTAGGATTAAAATTATTTTGATTTACAAAATTTATATCCATACTCACTGTCGACCTAAAAGAAAATCCTTTTCCCAAATTCATATTGGCAAATACGTTTCCTACAAGACGATTGCTATTCCAAGTACTGTTAGTAAGTGCTATACCATTTACGGGATTTGCTATGTCTGTATCTGCGTAATTTGAATAAGCAAAGGTACCGTCCGCTTTTCTCACTGGAGTAATAGGATCAATATTCAAAGCCCGTATTATTGGAGAATTAAACTGACTATTTTCTGCTAGACCGTTTCTTTGCAACCAAGTAAAACCAATATTATTACCTAAAGATAACCAAGGTTTAAGTTCATAATTACTATTAAGTCTTACAGTAGCTCGTTCAAAACGTGCTTTCGGACCTCCTACGATACCATCTTGCTTAAAATAACTCGCTGTGAGTGTATGTGCTGAAGTCGGCCCACCACCTGCAAAAGTCAATTGATGACTCATGATTGGCGCTGTCTCAAATATCGCTTCTTGCCAATCTGTACCTTGCCCCAATGCAGAAGGATTTGCAAACTCAGCAGGAGGCGTTTTACCCGCAGCTATGAAGGCTTCACTTTGTAGTATAGCGTACTCAGAAGCATTGAGCAAATCGATAAGACGCCCTGCCCTTTGTACACCATAGTATCCATCATAAGAAATACGACCTGCTTGATTTTTTTTGCCACCTTTGGTGGTGATGAGGACTACACCATTAGCACCACGAGATCCATAAATAGCAGCAGAAGCTGCATCTTTTAGGACATTCATGGTCTCTACATCATTAGGATTTAGAAAGTCCAGCCCATCGACAGGCACGCCATCAACGATGTATAATGGATCACTGTTGTTGATAGTACCCACACCACGTATCCTTACTGCGAGTGAGCTACCAGGAGAACCAGAATTTTGTGCTACCTGTACACCTGCAGTCTGACCTTGCAGTGCTTGCTCTACACGTAGTATTGGTTTTTCTGATATATCTTTTGCATTTAGCGTAGCTACACTTCCACTAATGTTTGATCTCTTTTGATTGGTGTATCCTGTTACAACCACTTCGTTGAGCACAGAAGCATTTTCTGTTAAGGAAACGTTTATTTCTTTCTGATCTCCCACTACTATTTCTATGGAATTATACCCAATATATGAAAACACAAGTGTGCTGTTTTTACTAGGAATATCTAAGGAGAATGACCCATCTACATCCGTAATAGTACCTACAGAATTATCTTCTTTAAGTAAGATATTGACACCAATCGCTCCTCCCGATTCGTTGGCGAAAGTAACCTTACCCGTTATATTTATCTGAGACTGTACACTTAGTGCTACAATCATACACGTGAAAAATAAAATTATTCTCATTATAATAATTATTATAAGCTTGATAGGGAAAAATAAAAGAATAAATGAATAAAAAGAAATGAATGGCTTGTATTATATAACCCAAGCCACCCATTCTTCCATTTAATGAATTATAATCTTACAAATTTTTTGGTTTGTGTTTGATTGTTTGAAAGGATTGTAATATAATACAAACCAGCATTAAGCTCATTTACATCCAACTCTACGGATTGGTTACCATCTTTTGTTACGATCTGTTTCATTTGTTGACCGATGTTGTTTGTTATCGTGATTTGCTTGTCAAAAGTATTACTCGCTGCAAAATTAACTACTATTTTACCATTAAAAGATGGATTTCCTACCAATGCAAATAGATTATCTTGATAAGTGATGTCATTGGTAGATGATGTACAAGACGTATTTTCAAAACAAAGTCCATAACATGTGGAAACAACTATGTCATTATTTACAACGCCAAGAGTACGATCATTAAAATTATTAGGGTCTCCGCAAGGCTGACCTGTTAGATCCTCTTTACAGCTGAAATCAAAACATGGACCATTAGCAAATGCATAGAACGAACTAAATCCTTTTTTACGTGGTACTACGATTTCGTACACACCATCCGAATCATCATCATTCATTCTGTATCTTCCACCAGGTACGTCAAAATTTCCACCGCCAGAAAGCCACACGCCTTCAGGATTAGGTGTAACTGTGCCCATACCCAATCTGAAAGTTATTTTTGCTTCATCACCACATACGTAGCAACTATTAAAGCAAAACTCAGGTACATCCGTATCACTACCGACTAATAAAAGACGATTAGTGAATGCATCAGTCGTTTTTGTACATATTTCCGTACCTAAAAATTCTTCTTGTTTCGCCCAATTGTCAAGCGTGATTTTGTATTCGTACGAGCCATTTGGAACAGCTATACTTCCCTCCCATATACCATCAAGGTCGTCATCTTGTAATGGATTTGAATCACCAGACCAATCATTAAACTGACCACTAAGATAAACCTGGTCAAAATTTCCAGAATAACTATTCATATTTACCCTGAAATTAACATTTTTGTCTGTTGGTGTCGCTCCAGAAATAACAACTAAGTCATCTAAGTATGAAGTGACATCAGTTCCAGTCCCAGCTGTACCGAAATCAAAAAATACTACGGCTGTAGCAAAAATAGAATTAGCAGGCTGGAAAGGTGCTTCTAATGAAGGAAGTGTTGCATCAAAACAAAGTTGCTCCCACTCGTTGACCTTAGTATTTGATACTTGCTGAATCCAGTTTGGCATTTCAGAAGTCGAATTTTCAAATTTTAATGCTATATTACCGATGTGGTCCATATGTACATTTACACAAACTCTATTTGTGCCAGTAAGGTCAATTGCTCTTACTGGATTTGGGTTGGAGTAAGCTCCTGCCCAAACTTGTGATACACCAGGCTTGGTATAACTTGTGACATTTGCACTAGTATTTATTCCTGAAGGGTTTGGATTAGGTATAATCATTGTATTAGTTCCATCTAGTGGACTCCCGAAATAAGTAAAGTTGGTCGTCGTAGTTGGTGCTTCAAAATCAAGGATAATAGTTGTGATTTCAGCACCACCACCTGTAGGAAAGACGAAATCATCAAAGTAATAACTCTCATCTGACGTAACTGGTGCTGCCAAAAAATCAAAAAACACAACCAACTGAGCAAATACTTTACCTGATGCAGGAAGGTTAGAATCTTCTAACGATGGTGCTGAAAAGTCAAAACAAAGAGTTTGCCATGTATTTGGTGTATTATGCGGCTGGGTAGTCACCCAGTTTTCGCCACCTCCTACAGGTGCTTCTAGTTTAACAGTTGCTGTACCTACGTGGTCCATCCATACTTTAACACAGATTTGTCCACCTGACGTTGCATCAATTGGAAGGCTTTGTGGGTTTGCAAATGCACCTGTCCATAATTCAGCACCTGGTGTCTTTACAAAATGTCCAACTTTTGCAGATGTATTAACACCCGTGGCATCTGGATTATTGATTATTCCAGTAAGGGTACCATCTAAAGCACTACCAAAATGTTGAAAGGTAAGTGAAGTAGCTGGTGTTTCGAAATCATAAGTTTGTTGTGAAAAAACACTTGTTGAATAACCAAGTGCCATAATAAGGAAAAGGTAAAGATGTTTCATATGTGACTTGTCTTTAATGATTAATAAAATGTTAATGATGAAGCAAAAGTAATCTCATATCCTATAAATACAGTAAATAATACTACATCAAGACTACATCAGGCAAAAAATATAATACTTCAACCCACTCTTTTACTTATAAATTTAGCTTTTCTTTGCAGCATGATCAGATTTTTGTTAGAGCACACATTGTTTTTTTGGTTTGTCTTGTTTTATGGCATAGCTGTAGGTCAACCCATCTTGATTGATAATCCGTATATCACCAATCATTCCAAAACCAGTTATAATGGTGGGATTGAAAATTGGGATGCCGTGACTACTAAAGATGGAAATGTCTATGTTGCTAATAATGAAGGCCTTCTCAATTTCAACGGTACAAAATGGTCACTACATAAATTACCAAATAAAACCATTATTAGATCTGTTGCGCTCGATTCAATTAATAATCGAATTTATGTCGGCGGACAGGATGAAGTCGGCTATTTTTATCCAGACAAAAAAGGCAGCTTAATTTTCCAAAGCTTAAAAGCAAATTTACCAAAAGACTACTCCTCCATAGAGGATGTGTGGGAAATTCAGATTACTAACGATAAAGTCCTATTCAGATCTGTAAATAAAGTATTTGTTTGTGAAGAAAATAAAATTAAAACCATAGACACTCCGGCAAAAGCTATTAACTTTCTAAAATTCATTGATGGTAAAATCTATTGTGGCGATCCTAACTCTGGTGTTTACGAAGTGTCGGGTCCAAAACCTACTTTTCTCTTAGGAAGCGAAGTCTTCAAAGGACATAGGGTTTCTGAGATAATTGAATTGACAAAAGGCAAATTACTTTTTATTACTGAAAAGAACGGTATTTTTGTTTACCAAAACAATACATTCAAACCGTTTCTGACATCAAACCACCTAAAAAATGCCATTCTAAGTTCTGCTGTGCTGATCCACGATAATCTAATTGCAGTCGGTTCTGTGCTGCAGGGGATAATATTTCTGGATGCTTTGGGGCGTCACGTTTTTTCCATTACTAAAGACCAAGGTCTTCAGACTAATTGTATCATAACCTTAGCACTTGATGTTAATGGCAATATCTGGGCTGGAACCACCAATGGTATCGACCACGTTCTGATCAATTCTCCTTATGCCATTATATATGCAGATGCTGGTTTGCAAGGTGGTGTGTATGCCGTCAAAATCCACGATGACAAGCTTTTTGTTGGCACCAATAATGGATTGTTTTATACGGAATGGAAAAACAACAAAATCGAGTATAAGACAAAACCTTTTCGTAAAGTAATAGACTCCGATGGTCAAGTTTGGGCACTTGATATAGTTGGTGACGCATTATTCATGGGACATAATGAAGGTGCATTCCAAATATCTGGAGACAAAGCCATCAAAATATCAAATGATTATGTTGGTAGTTGGAGATTTATAACATTGCCAGAAGAAGATAAGATGCTCGTAGGCACTTATACTGGATTCAAACTATATAAAAAAGAAAATAACATTTGGCGGCAAGGACAAGATGTAAATGGATTTAGAGAGTCGGCTAGAATTGTTGCCAAGGATAAGTATGGAGATATTTGGGTATCTCATCCATACAGAGGCGTCTATAGATTGACATTGAATGCCGAAAACACTGCTTTTCAAGAAGTAAAAAACTATGATGCCAAACAAGGACTTCCTTCGGAAATGGCAAATTATGTCACAAGACTAAAAGAAGAAATCTATGTAAATGCTGAAACTGGAATTTATCTTTATGATAAAAAAAGTGATAAGTTTATGATAGATGCTGAATTATCTTCTATTATTGGCAATAATACCAATACGCGACGGATGTTTCAGGAAGAAAACAACAATATTTGGTTTGTGAATGAATTTGAATGCGGAATGCTGACGATAGATGAAAAGCCTTTGACCAAAAAAGTAGAAAAACAAATTACACCATTCTTAAATGGTAAGTTAATAGGTGGTTTTGAAAATATTTATGCTTTTGATGAGCTCCATGTATTTGCATGCACAGACAAAGGCCTAATTCTGGTCAATCCTTCTAAACTACGCAACAAACAAGTAATTGAGATTAGATTCAATAAGATAGTTTCAGGTGATAGTATTATATATGGTGGATATGGACCGATTCTTGAAGAAAAAACAAACTTTACTTCCCATCAGAATTACTTTATTTTTTCATTTGGTTCCAATCAGATGGACCTTACTAATCCGGTGTTGTATAGTTATCAGCTAGAAGGCCTTGAAAATAAATGGTCGGAATGGACAGCGGCAAGCCACAAGGAACTCAATAACCTTAGGCCTGGTAAGTACACATTCAAAGTTCGTGCAAAAACAGACGACAATAACGAATCAAAGGAAATTGTTTTCCCTTTTACCATAGATAATCCATGGTATCTATCCGGATGGGCAATAGCTCTTTATTTCCTAACGTTTGTCTTTGGCATTTTTATGTTAATACAATATCTAGATCGCAAACATGAAACAGAAAAGACCCAACTAAAGCAGGAAAAGCAAGAATCTGAAGCCAAGGTCGAAGTACTCATCAATGAAAAATTGCAGTCAGAGATTGATTTCAAAAATAAAGAATTGGCCTTATCCACTATGCATATCGTCCAGAAAAATGAAACACTAGCTAAACTCAGAGAAGAGCTAGGTACCATCGTAAAACAAACAAAAGATACAGATACCAAATCCGATATCAAAAAAGTAATAGGTATTCTCTCTGATGACCACAGACTAGAAGATGATTGGGAAAGTTTTGCAGTGCATTTCGATCAGGTCCACACAGATTTTATAAGGAGAATAAAAGAAAAGTATCCACAGTTATCTCCCAAAGATCTGAAACTCTGCGCTTACTTGCGTATGAATCTGACCACCAAAGAAATCGCCCCGCTGCTCAATATATCAGT
>Ga0105045_10005880_pt1 | contig 10828 bp, 7 predicted proteins | sample MAT02_FD_78089 | JGI IMG/M metagenome (GOLD analysis project Ga0105045, IMG submission 78089) | Freshwater microbial communities from Lake Fryxell liftoff mats and glacier meltwater in Antarctica - MAT-02 (megahit assembly) | ecosystem: Environmental > Aquatic > Freshwater > Ice > Liftoff... | reverse complement strand
GTTCGTTGCAATTGTGTTCCACCAAAGGAACGATTATCCAACATTCCGCCATATTCCCGTGCAAACGGAACGCCTTGTGCAACACATTGGTCAATAATATTTCCCGAAACTTCGGCTAAACGATGCACATTGGCTTCACGCGAACGATAATCACCACCTTTTATAGTGTCATAAAATAATCTGTAAATACTATCACCATCATTTTGGTAATTTTTAGCAGCATTGATACCGCCTTGCGCTGCAATTGAATGCGCTCTTCTTGGAGAATCTTGAAAACAAAATGCTTTTACATTATAACCCATTTCTCCTAATGAAGCAGCAGCAGAAGCTCCGGCCAAACCAGTTCCAACAACAATGATATCAATTTTTGGTCGGTTGTTAGGCGCAACTAATTTTAAATGATCTTTATAATCTGTCCATTTGTCCGATATTGGACCTTCAGGTATTTTTGAATCTAACTTCATAATGTAGTTCTGATGTTGATTATTTACTAAAATGAATATATAGCGGGATGATTGCAAACAATAATGGTACGATTACTGAAAATGCTTTCCCAAAAAACTGTATGGTCGGTGTCCATTTTGGACTATTAAGCCCTAATGATTGAAAAGAACTTTGAAAACCATGCCATAAATGGAACGCTAAAACTGCCATCGACAACATGTAAAACAAGGTAAAAAACAAACCAAATTTTTCTTCTTTAAAAAAATCAAACGTGATTTTATGTAAATCTTTATACCCTTCTCCAACTTTCATATTAGTTCCAGTTCGATAAAATTCTACCACATTTTTAATTTCATAAGGAGCGTTTGGAGCCGATTCCATACTAAGGTCTTTTACTTGTTCCTTGACGATATAATTTCCATTTGTTAAAAGAAAAGCCATTGCGGAATCTTTTACCATCTCATTAGTTGCCGGGTTCAATTGCTCTTTTTTTAATAACGTTGCATACACAGGTATTTGATTATCAAAATGCATTTTTGCCCAAAAATTAGTCATGTGCGTTGCAATAAAAATCAGAACTAGCGTTCCAAGAACTGCCATGTTTCTAGAAGCAAAGCCACTATTTGCAGAAGGATTTGATTTTACATAACCAATCGGTCGCGCTTTTCTATTTTGGATAGTTAGTAAAATTCCATCCACTGCATGAAATAAAATAGAAATGTACGTAACGTAAGAAAGGATTTTTACCGCTGGATTTGAAGTCATAAACAACGCATATTGATTGAATTGCAACTGACTGTCTGGCATAAGCAACTGTAAATTACCCGCTAAATGGCCTGCCAAAAACAAGCATAAAAATAAACCCGTAAGAGCCATCCAATATTTCTTGCCGATGGATGACTTTAATAGTGCAGATTTTGCCATAGTGTTTGTGTTAACTTAATTTTTAAAATTATCACACAAATTTAAAGGTATTTTGCTACAACTACAACCTTTTCGAGATAATTTAAAGTGATTTTAAAGAAGGATTAACAAGTGTTTAGAAGCCCTTCAACCCAACCCTTTGGAGCTAAACCTATTGATTGTAAATACTTTATATACTAATTAAAGCTTTTTTTTCTCTTTGAAGAATTTGTTTTAATAAAAAAAATTATGCTTTTTCTAGGGATGAAAACCTGTCAAATAGTAACTTTTCAGCATTTTGTTTAGGTCAAAATCATTTGTAATATAACAATCCTAGACAAACTAAATGTTGCGGAACTCAATAGGTTTTTGTGGCATCTTCGTCAATTACCAAAATAAAGTCGGCTTTGTTTAGTTCTTCTTTATTAAATTTTAAAATGTCTTTTTGTTCAATTGTAGCAATGGTTAGGATTTTTAATTCTGGTTTGTACTTTTTTAAATACCAACTAATTCCTTCATAATTATCACTGTGATAGGTTCCGTTGTAATGCACGAACACCGTTCTTGTCCGCAAGTTTTCAACTATAAAATGAGCCATTGTTGCATCTTTTATCGCTTGCGCTTTGGGCATTTTATCGCCAGCATGACCGCCTTGCATGGACAGCATGTTTTGATAACCTGGTAAATTAATGTCAAACAAAATAGGCAACGGCGCCATCCAACTTTTTTCCTCGTCCGAAAGTTGTTCCAATTCTTCCAATCCCTTTTTAAAAACTAAACTTGCATAACGTCTCGGAATATTCGTGGCTATAAATGGATAGTTTTTTTCTTTGGCAAAATCAACGAGCGGTTTATAATCGGTTTTATAATTATTCCATAAGCGAGCGGTAGAATCGAATTTTTTTTGGTCTATTTCTCCTTTCAAATATTGATTTAATTGGATTTGATTATCGGCTTCAATCATTTCTGCTCCTAAAACAAGGTTTTGCGTTTCGGATAATTCTTTTGTAAGCTCCAATTGTAACCAATGTACAACTGAATTATTATGGTATTCGCCAAATAAAATCACGTCATTTTGCCCAGCAGTTTTTACTAATTTTTGGTACGTCGTTTTTTTTCCTTTTGCATTGTATAATTGATACGATTGCTTGTTCTGGCTCCAAACGCTAATTTGTAAAAGCAGAAAGATTGCAAGTATAAAATTAATTTTTATCATTTTGAATAATTTCTAAAGTGGTCGTTTGTGATGCGTTTTCGTTGGAAATTTTAACTTGATAAACTCCTGGCACTAAATAAATTTTACCATTTTTTGCAGGTTTTAAGTCTATTTTTTTATCTTTTTTCTGCCATTTTTCGGCAGCAGTTGACATTATTTCTAAATTGTAATTCCATAAATTGATTCCAGCTTCGCCTTGCAGTTGTTTTTCATAAACCAACAACTCTTTTTCATTATAAATTTGAATAGTAACCGCCGATTGGTTTTTGACATAAAAATCAATTTGTCGTTTAGGTTCAAAAGGCTTATTCCAAGCATTCCGGCTATTTCCCCAATATTTTGAATGGGTAATTTTGTCCATTTTAAAGATTTCTATTTCTTTGTTCTGAATTTCATCTGTAAGCTGTTGTACTGATTTGACATTAACCTTATAAATAGACCGACCATGCGTGCCAACTACCAAATCATTGGCTTCCGTTTGTAAAACCGCATCGTGAACAGCCACTGGCGGTAGACCATTAGTGAACGCTTGCCAATTCTGACCCCTATTTAACGAAATAAAAAGTCCGTTATCAGTTCCAACATATAAAATTGCGGGATTCACATTGTCTTCTACCAACACATTTACTGGAGAATTCGGTAAATTATCTGTAATTTTTTTCCATGTTTGACCATAATCTTCTGAAACATACACAAATGAAGTAAAATCATCATTTCGATAGCCATTCAACGTGACATAAACGCGTTCTTTTTCGTGTTGCGATGCGACAACTCGTGAAACCCAGATATTCGCAGGCAATGCACTTGAAATAGTTTGCCAATTTACACCACCATCTTTCGACACATGAAGTAAACCGTCATCGGAACCTGCATAAAGCAATCCAAACTGAAACGGACTTTCGCTTAGTGCTGTAATCGTTCCAAAGGCTACATTTCCCTCTTTTTCACCTTGCGTTAAATCGGGTGAAATAGCGGTCCACGTAGCGCCTTGATCAAAAGAACGATGAACAAACTGCGAACCCATGTATAAAATATCTTGGTTGTGTTTAGAAAGTAAAATCGGCGTTTGCCAGTTAAATCGCAACGGTTTTTCATCTTTTTTTGATGTTGGCGAAATAAATTTACGACTCTTCTTATCTCGGTCAATACGATAATAATTTCCAAATTGAAATCCGCTAAAAATAATCGAAGGATTTCTGTTATCAATTTGCGTTTGCATTCCGTCGCCGCCTATCACAAATTCGTATGGATATTTTCCTTCTTGATGCCACGCCACATCATATTTATAATTAGTTGAACCAACCCAAACACCATTATCTTGCAAACCGCCATAAATGTTATAGGGTTTTTGATAATCTACACTTACGGAGTAAAATTGTCCCACACCATTCGGATTGCATTTAGTCCAATTTGCACCATCATCATACGAAATATTTAATCCGCCATCGTTTCCATTGATTAAATGCCCCAATTTTTTTGGATTAACCCAAACGATATGATGGTCGGCGTGCACATTTTCGCGATTAATGGAAACAAATGTTTTTCCGCCATCATCTGATTTTAAAATAGGAACACCCGAAATATAGATTTTATCAGAATTATTTAAATCAACCGAAATTTTTCCAAAATAATAACCGTAGGAATAATAAAAATCATCGATATAGTTCTGATTCATTTTTTCCCACGTTTTTCCGCCGTTATTCGATTTATAAATTTCTGCTCCAATCACTTCCGTTTCAAACAAAGCGGCATTGGCATCTTTTAATAATTTTTTAACCTCGGCTGGAGAAATGTTTGTTTTTTCAATCCAATTTTTAAGGTTTTCTGCTCGGTATTTTTCGGTTAAACCCTGTTTTTTTAATTCTGCATTGATTTCTTTATTTGGCATTTGTAAAAAAACTTCTCCCGGAGCACTAAACATCATCGATTTAGAAGTTTTGTCCGTTTTTGATTTTGGTCGTTTATTTTGATTATCCAAAATGGCGTAAACCACTAAATCATTAAACGCGGCTAATCCAATTCGGCCAACGCCATCACCTGTTGGAAAATTACTTTCAGCTGTCGAGATTAACTTCCAAGTAGAACCAGCATCTTCACTTTTATAAATTCCCGAGGCAGCTCCGCTTCCGTTAAAATTCCAAGCTTTTCGGTCTTTTTCCCAAGCAGAGGCATATTGAATAGCAAAATTAGTTGGCGACACAGAGATATCAGTAACACCTGTTTCCTCATTTATAAACAAAGTTTGCGTCCATGTTTTTCCGCCATCCGATGTTTTATAAATGCCGCGTTCGTTATTTTTTGTATATAATTTTCCGGTAACGGCAACAATAACTTCCTCACCATTTTTTGGATTAATTTCTATTTTTCCGATGTGGTGGCTCTCTTTTAAACCCACATTTTGCCAAGTTTTACCTTTGTCCGTCGATTTCAATATTCCAATTCCAGCATAAGAAGAACGGGAAGCGTTATTTTCGCCAGTTCCCACCCAAATGGTTCTAGTTTTCCAATCAACGGCAATATCTCCCACATTTTGCGTTGGCGAATTATCCATTATTGGTGTAAAACTCATTCCATTATTGTTTGAATACCAAACGCCACCGGAAGCATAACCTACATAAAATTCGATTGGGTTTTCGGGATTTACGTCAACATCAACTATTCTTCCGCTCATGATGGAAGGGCCAACACTTTCAAAAGGAATTTGTTGAACAACAGATTGCGTTTGCGACCAAGTAAAAAGGCATACAAAGTAAAAAAGAGCGGTAAAGAGAAGGTTTTTCATTTTACGGATTTCAATTCGCATCTAAAAGTAGGAATTACAGCGATGTTGACAAAATATTATAGTTGAATTAACAGCAAATCGTTCGATTCTTATTATTTTTGGATAATCATATAAAATTTAAATGCAATTCTTATGAAATACCATCCAATTGACCGCGATTTATATAGTAAAAATAGAGCAAAATTCATGGCTCAAATGAAACCGAATAGTGTTGCTGTTTTTAATTCGAACGATATTTATCCGGTGAGTGCCGATTCTACCTTGCCATTTTCTCAGCACCGCGACATTTTGTATTTATCAGGCGTTGACCAAGAAGAGAGTGTTTTACTGCTTTTTCCGGATGCGCCGTACGATCATTTAAAAGAAGTTTTATTTTTAAAAGAAACCAATGAGCACATTGCCATTTGGGAAGGCGAAAAATTAACCAAAGTACGAGCTTTAGAAGTTTCGGGAATCAAAACGGTGATTTGGTTGCAAGATTTTCATAAAACGCTGAAAGAAGTGATGACTTATGCTGATAAAATGTATCTGAACACCAATGAACACTATCGCTCTTCGGTAGAAACAGAAACGCGTGAAGACCGTTTTATCAAATGGTGGAAACAAAATTATCCCGCTCATCAAGTTGAAAAAAGTAATCCGATTTTGCAACGCATCCGTTCTATCAAAGAAAGCGAAGAATTAGATTTGATTCAAACAGCGTGTGCTATTACAGAAAAAGGTTTTCGTAGAATTCTATCGTTTGTGAAACCCAACGTCATGGAATATGAAATTGAAGCCGAATTTGCACATGAATTTTTACGCAATCGCTCCAAAGGATTTGCCTATACGCCCATTATTGCTTCTGGAAATAACGCAAATGTGTTGCATTATATTGAAAACAACCAACAATGTAAAGCGGGCGATTTGATTTTATTGGATGTTGGAGCAGAATATGCCAATTATTCTAGCGATATGTCACGAACGATTCCAGTATCTGGCCGTTTTTCTGACCGACAAAAAGAAGTTTACAATGCCGTTTTGCGCGTAAAAAACGAAGCGACCAAAATGCTTATTCCAGGTGCTTTATGGAAAGAATACCATAAAGAAGTGGGCAAAATAATGACTTCAGAATTGGTAGGATTAGGTTTAGTAGACAAAGCCGATGTGCAAAATGAAAATCCAGATTGGCCAGCCTATAAAAAATATTTCATGCATGGTACGTCGCATCACATGGGTTTAGACACGCATGATTACGGCTTATTGCACGAGCCGATGCAAGCCAACATGGTTTTTACGGTGGAACCCGGAATTTATATTCCAGCAGAAGGTTTTGGAATTCGTTTAGAAGATGACGTGGTGATTCAAAAAAATGGCGAACCGTTTAATTTAATGCGAAATATCCCGATTGAAGTAGAGGAAATTGAGATGATAATGAATGCTTGATTTTAATTTAAAAGGTTATAAGTTTAAAAGGCGGCTTGCAGGAATGTGAGCCGTTTTTTTGTCTTCTAACAAAATATTCTTTAAATTGTAACATTATAATCATACAATCGACTTATTTTAAATAACTAAATCCTTAGAAATTATGCGTGCACACGAAATAGATTATCACATTTTTGGCGAAGAAATGCAGTATGTTGAAATAGAATTGGATCCACAAGAAATTGTCATTGCCGAAGCAGGAAGTTTTATGATGATGGAAAACAATATCCAAATGGAAACTATTTTTGGCGACGGTTCAGAGCAACAACAATCGGGTATATTTGGCAAACTATTAAATGCTGGAAAAAGAGTGCTCACTGGCGAAAGCTTATTTATGACCGCTTTTTTAAATAGCGGAATAACCAAAAGCAAAGTTTCCTTTGCTTCGCCTTATCCCGGAAAAATTCTTCCCATTGATTTAACGCAATTTCAGGGAAAATTTATTTGTCAAAAGAGTTCGTTTTTATGTGCTGCCAAAGGTGTTTCTGTTGGAATTGAATTTTCTAAAAAACTAGGTCGTGGCCTTTTTGGTGGCGAAGGTTTTATCATGCAAAAAATTGAAGGAGACGGCATGGCGTTTGTTCATTCTGGTGGAACAATGGCAAAAAAAGAATTGGCTCCTGGTCAAGTGCTCAAGGTAGACACGGGTTGCATCATTGGTTTTACTAAGGATGTCGATTATGATATTGAATTTATTGGAGGCATCAAGAATTCGCTTTTTGGTGGCGAAGGCTTATTTTATGCTACGTTAAAAGGGCCGGGAACGGTTTATATTCAATCGTTACCATTCTCACGATTAGCGGATCGAATTATTGCTTCTGCCCCAAAATCAGGCGGAAAAGGCCGCGATGAAGGAAGCTTATTGGGCGGAATTGGTAATTTGTTGGATGGTGATAATCGGTTTTAGATTGCGAACTTTGCAATTAAATAATACTTTTATTATCTATTAAAATTTTATGAAAAACACTTTCTTCAAAAACACCAAAATCAATTATACCGATATCGGCAAAGGCACAGCCATCGTTTTATTGCATGGTTTTTTGGAAAATTTAGGAATGTGGGATAATTATATCGACTCGTTTTCTAAAAAAAATCGAGTCATCGCCATTGATTTATTAGGTCATGGAAAAACGGATTGTTTGGGTTATGTTCACACGATGGAAGACCAAGCCGATATGGTTTATCACGTTTTGCATGAATTAAAAATTCGGAAAGCAATTATTATTGGCCATTCAATGGGCGGCTATGTTGCGTTGGCTTTCGCCGAATTGTATCCAAGTTATATGAAAGGTTTAGTGTTGCTAAATTCTACCGCTCGAGCGGATAGCGACGAGCGAAAATCAAATCGGGATCGAGCCATCGTAGCCGTCAAACAAAATTATACTGTTTTTGTACGGATGTCAATTGCCAATTTATTTAGCGAAGAAAACCGCAATAAACTGGTAGATGAAATAGAACAAGTGCGAAATGAAGCCGTAAAAACGCCATTGCAAGGCATTGTAGCCGCTTTAGAAGGCATGAAAATCAGAAAAGACCGAGAAGTGTTATTTCATTTTACCGACTTTCCAAAGCTTCTGATTTTAGGAAAAAAAGATCCAGTTTTGGATTATGAGCAAAGCAAAACGCAAATTGAAAATACCACCGTTGAATTTGTTTCTTTTGACGACGGCCACATGACGCACGTTGAAAACCAAGCCGAATTGAAATCGATTTTACTTGATTTTCTCAAAAAAATATAGCTATCCTTTGTATTGTTTAATCTCCACAATAGCAGACGGCATTCCGAAACCTTCTTCGGTTAACCGAAATAAAACCTGTTGCATCACCTCATTTTTAATAGTTAGATGATAGGTTTTAGAACTTGATTCGGTTGTGTCAATCCAAAAGAAGATTTTTAGATTTATCGTGCTCGCCGCCAATTCGTCAATCACAACGGTTGGCACCTTATTTTCGTGCACAACACCTTTAATTTCAAGTAACGTATCTAAAATTAGCCGTATCGCTTTTTTAACATCACTACTATAATCTAAACCAAGGTTAAAATCATAGCGTAAAAAGCCATCGAGCGTGTAATTAATCAACGGGTTTTTTAGAATTTGAGCATTTGGAATAAAAACATCTTTGCCATCTGTTGTTTTTACTAAGGTTTCTCTAATTCGCAATTCTTTTACATAACCTACAATTCCTTCTGATTCAATCAAATCATTTTCCATAAAAGGACTTTTAAAAGCCAAAATTATTCCAGCTAAAAAATTTTCGCCAATATCTTTAAATGCAAATCCAATAACAAAAGTTAAAATTCCTGCTCCTGCTAAAATTTTGGTCGTAATGTCGTTGAATCCTAGTAAACTAAGAAAAAATAAAAACGTAACAATCTTTAAAATAATACGGATAATTTGTGCAATAAAAAGTTGCGATAAATTGCTGGTTACTCTGGTTTTAATTTTATTGGTTAGCACTTTACTAATAAAATTTGCCAACAAAATTCCAATTATTAGAACACTAAAAGCAACCACTACAACCGACCAATTATCCTGAAAATAAGTATAGGTTTCTGTTAATTTTTCATTTAATTTTTCCATGCTTTTCTACTTTTTACTTTTCTTCAAAAGGTATATTTTTATCTAAGATGACATTTAGCAACTCGATTAACTCTGATTTAAACGCTTCTATAACGTCGTTGTTAACCAAGTGAGTCACCACTTCTCTCCCTTTTTTTATTTGAAACGGCATAAAACCCTCTCTCAAATTTTTAAAGGAAATAATACCCACTTCCATTTCGGTATTTGGAAATTTCGATTGAACCATCAAGGCATAACAGAGCAATTGAATGATTTTGTCATATTTGATGTCTTCGGTTAATCCGTTCCATTGTTGAATTGTCAAACTAGTTTGCTCTACTTTCCCAGTTTTATAGTCGATGATGCGAAGGATTCCGTTTCGCAGCTCAATTCGGTCGACGTTTCCTTTAATTTTTACAGAAAAAGGCAATCGGTCATCTATTAGTTCTTCCGTAAAATTTTGTTCTAAAAACAGTACTTTAACGGCTGCTCCATCTTCTAAATTCTTTTTTTCTTGTTGCAAAAAATTAAAAACGTTGCGTTTAGCTACTTCAAAAGCCAATAGATTTTTTCCTTTGGTAATTTCTCCTTCCTTGTATTCTTTTTTAAATTGGTTATAGACTTCATCATTCACTAAGGAAAATAGCGATTCTATAATTGAAACTGATAAAAGCACATTTAAATAAGGTTTATAGAGTTCTTCTAACGTGCCGTGAATAATTGTTCCCAATGTGTTAACCGCAATATTTTCTTCTACTTCTTCTGTTTCGCTAATGCGTAAAATTCGCTGAAAATAAAATTGTATTGGGTTTCTGACATAAGTGGTTAAAGTGGAAGGCGAAAAACCATCTTCGGCCATTTTTTTCAACCGTTCCATCACCAAATCCGTTTTAGGAACCAACATCAATTCATTTGCTTTTTCTGGTAGAACGGCGTTATAAAGTTCATGCGTAAGCACATGATTGGGTTGTTTTTCCACTTCCAATTGAGTGATAAAGCGACTTTTTTCGCCAGCATCAAGTCCTTCTGCTTCTGTATTATAAAGCAAATAGATGTTTTTGGCTCGTTGCAACAAATGATAAAAGTGATAGGTATAAATGGCATCTTTTTCCTTGAAAGTAGGCAAACCTAATTCACGTTTAACATCCAATGGAATAAACGAATTTTGCGATTTCCCCGCTGGAAAAACCCCTTCGTTCATTGAGGTAATAATAACAGTATCAAAATCCAAGACGCGACTTTCTAAAACGCCCATAATTTGAAGTCCTTCTAACGGTTCGCCTTCAAAAGAAACCTCAGCCAAGTCGATTATTTGTTTGTATAAAGCAAAAACACCTTCAATCGTATTGACATGCGGATGTTCGGCACAAAAATTCGTTAACTTATTGATTACTTTAAAAATGGCATATAGAAAACTGATGGTGATTTTATCTTCCGAAGATTGTGTTTGTAAAAACT
>Ga0105045_10005879_pt1 | contig 10828 bp, 6 predicted proteins | sample MAT02_FD_78089 | JGI IMG/M metagenome (GOLD analysis project Ga0105045, IMG submission 78089) | Freshwater microbial communities from Lake Fryxell liftoff mats and glacier meltwater in Antarctica - MAT-02 (megahit assembly) | ecosystem: Environmental > Aquatic > Freshwater > Ice > Liftoff... | reverse complement strand
GTACAGCGGCGTTCCCACCTCCACCGGCGCCCGCAGCCCCACGACTTTGACCTCGGCCGTCGGCTTCGTCGGTACGCAACCGACGAGCAGGGCGAGGATAAGAGCAAATACCCCCCCCACCCGATTCGTCGCTCCGCGAATCGACCTCCCCCTCCGGGGGGGAGGTGAAGATTCGATCCCCACTTTCCGATTCGCGGTTCGGAGGTGTGAGCAATGATCCCCCCCACCCGACCGAACTTCGTTCGGTCGACCTGCCCCTCCAGGGGGGAGGTGAAGAGTACGGCAGTGGTTCGAGCTTGCTGAAATATCGGCGACACCCACCTCCCCCACGGAGGGGGAGGTCGTCGGTCGAGCGAAGCGAGAACGGCGGGTGGGGGGGCAAGAAAAAGTATCCATGACGATCAGACCTCGGTTGTATTGTTTGTTCTCAGAGAATTCCAACTCACTTCGCCCACGGTGTCCCAGTCTTCAGTCACTTCGTGATTCCAAAATCGCAGCACACGAAAACCAACCGATTTCAACCAATCGTCCCGAATCCTATCCAATTCGACTCGCTCTACGTGTTGGCTACCATCCAACTCCAAGATAACTTTCCTCTCCAGAGAAACAAAATCGACAGTGTAGATGCCCAAGGGATGTTGCTTGCGGTGTCATCGCTTTGCGGAGCTTCCTTGCGAAAGAGATGCGTTCAGGATCCTTTCGCACAACTCTGCCTGCAGCTCCCGGCTACCCTCGGGCTAACTATCAGAAGAAGAAGATTACCTTCTCGTAAAACCATTCCCACACGCCGTGGAACATCGAGTAGCCGAGCGCCCGATCGCCGCAGCGAATCTTGCAACGCACTTCCTGCCCGGCCACGAAGATCGTGGCCCGCTCGGCCGGCGATAGGTTCGACAGATCGACGCGAACATACGCCATCACCACCGGGGCCGATTCGTTGTGGTCGTCTTTATTCGGTACCGCTTCGGCGCTCACGTCCGCTTCATACAGTTTGCCCATGTAGCTGGTGTCGGGCGCCCCGGCGAAGAGTACATCCACCGGCAGGTACTTGCGGGTAATCTTGTTCGCGGGGTTGGCCGGGTCGGGCAGTTCCTCCACCTCGTGCAAGCCGGGGGTTTGGTAGGCGTGCATCACTTGGCCGATGTTCGATTGCGGAATCTTGATTTCGCCGCGCCACGGGCCGTCGATGGCACCCAATCGGTACAGCGGTTCGTTGGGCTTCACCATGCGGCCGACGAGTTGGCTGCGGTTATCGTCCGAGAGCACGGCCCACTTGCCGGGGTCGAGGCCGTTGAGTCGGTCGGTCGCTTTGATGCCCTTGGCGAGGAAATCGGAGGGGTCGCGCAGCCAGCCGATGGAAATGTCGTTCAAACGATCGGCTTGCGGTGCCTTCGCTTGGAAGTAGCCCTTTTCGCTTTCGATCAGCGAGAAGTTCAAGATCATGCTTTCGCGGGTCTTCTTCAGCATTTCGAGCTGCGATTCCGCATCCGAGAGTTGCTTCTGAATATCGACGGTGTTCTGCTCGGCTTTGGCTTCTTTCAATTGTTGCTGCAAGGCTTCGCGGGTGCGGGTGAAGCTGCCGATCTTCACGTCGATTTCCTGGAGCTTGGCCATGTAGTCGTTGCTGAGGAGCTTCACCAACGGGGTTCCGGGGCGGATGTCCTTTTGCCCCGGCCTCGCGGCCAGTTCGATCACTTGCCCTTCGATGGGGGCGTACACGAGCTTCACCTGCTCCGGCAGGAACAGCCCCTTGGCGTCCATCTTCATGGGGTAAGGCACGAACACCATTGCGAGTGTGAGCAACGCCACGCCGAGGGCGATGAGCACGGCGTAGAACTTCTTCTTCCCGCCGAGGCCGTCTTGCAGTTTGAGAACCGGCCACCATAGCATCTTGAACGGGATGCGTTTCATCTCCGCCGCGTTGTAGAGCGCCGGGGCGGCATGCTTCAAAACCACTTCCATCCGCTGGATGATCGGTTCCGTTTGTTCGGGCGGGTTGAAGCATTCCACGAGAGCCACCGAACGGGCCGGCTTCGTTTCGTCCTTCTCCCGTTCGTCCCGGATCGGCTGCACGACGAGTAACTTGGGTTGGCTCTCGGCGAGGTATTCGTCCAAGGCGTGGAGCACTTTGGGCGGCAGGGTATCGTCGCGGGTGCCGTTGAAGGTGAGGCGATCGTTGAACTTCAACACTTCGTCGAAGAGGTTCCGCAACCGCCGTACGTGGGTGCTGGCTTTCTCCACCACATCGGCCCCGGATACGGCTTCGACCGTAACTTTGCTGCCGTGCCGCACACCGATGCACAGCCGATCCACTTCGATCAAGCGCCGGCCGTCGTTCGCAATGTGGTACGCCACTTCCGTGGGATCGAGCGTACTGTGGATGAGGCGGGCGAAGGCTTCGATCTGGGCGAAGACTTTTTCGGAACCGGCGGCGGCCCCGAGTTTGTTGGTTCCGGCGAAGTTGTGGTACTGCGAGGCGTACCCGGCCATTTGCAGCGTGTATTGCAAGAAGGTTTGATACAGCCGCGGTTCGTGCGACGATTCTTGGAAGACTTCCAACAACCCCAGCGATTGCTTTTCCGGGCCGACGATCGGCGCGAAGAGGGCGTAGTAATCGGTGAGATTCGCGGCGGGAGCCGCCCCCGCTTCGGGCGTGATGCCGGCGAGGCGACCCTGCGGTTCGAGGAGCACCGGCCGCGGCGGGCTGGCTTGGAAGACGTGACGGAGGACTTCGTTGTGGCACTGGCGACCACCGCGCTTGTCGTCCAAGCCGATGGCTTCGAGGTTCTTTTGGCAGGCCACTTGGAGGAAGCCTTGCGGGGTTCGCATCCACACCGCCCCGGCGGGCGCGCCGATGCCGCTGAGCGCCCGGCTGAGAAACTGTTCGTAGAAATCGGTCGGCGGAAGCGAGGATCCGGCGAGCCGGGAGGCTTCGGCGAAGGCTTCATCGAACTGCCGACCGTAGCGGGCGCGGTCTTGGTCGTTGACACTCACGGAGGAACTCGGGGGAGATGGTCTGGGCCGTCACAACCGGCGTACGCACTGCAATCATACCGCAATGTTCGGAGTAGACGCAAGCGGAGACGGAATTGCTCATGGAAATGCAGGAACTTCGCGCGGTGGAATAGTGAAACCTTGCCGAGATTGACAAGCGACGCAACCCCGACGCGAGGGCTTCCGAATCAGTCAAGATGCGACAATCCCTTGCCCCGGTTGAACTTGGGCAACACCGATCTCCGTCGCCACGTGTGCCGTTGCTTCATTTGGCCTTCTTCGCATTCACCGCTGGCAGAACGTATATGTGAACGGTATACGCGGCAATATCCACAATTCCGTATGCGGGGAGTCCATCGCAATCGCCGGCCACGGCGTCGAGATCCGTGGAAAAGGCCCCGCTGAAGTTCGGGCTGTACGACTTCGCATCCGAGTTGAATGCCAATCGCCAACGCCCGGCCACGGGGAAACCGAAGCTGTACCCGTTCCGCGGTTCGTGCTGGAAGTTCGCCACGATGACGACATCATCGCCGGGGCCACCATCCATCCACCGGCGGAACGCGATGACGTTATTCGCATCGTCGGCTCGGATGACGTGAACGTGTTGGCCGCAAAGGCCGCGCGATTCGCCGCCGAGGTTGCGGCGCAACCGAATCAAATCGCGGTACATTTTCACGATGCCGCGGAACTCTTCGTTTTGATCCCAGTGAACCGGCACGGTATCGCGGAACCATTCCCCTTCGAGAAACTCTTGCCCTTGGAAGATCATCGGAATGCCGGGGGCGGTCATCACCAAGGCGGCGCCGAGGGTCGAACGTTTGATGGCCCACCAGCCGGTCGGCTCCGCGGGGTTGATTTCTTGGGGGACGCGGGCTTTGCCGTTGGCCACTTCGTCGTGGCTTTCGGTGTACACGATCCGCCGGAACGCATCGTTGTTGTACTTGAATTGGATCGAATCGCGGAGCGAAGCCATGCTGCGGTTCGCATCGTCCGGGGTGATGATCGCTTCCCGTACCGGGTGCACGAAGCGGCTATCCCACTGCGCGGAAAAGCCCGCGCCTCCTTCCGCCACCGCTTTCGTAATGATTTCACTATCTTGCAAGTCTTCGGCGATAGTGATGGCTTGCGGGTGATGGCGGTGGATTTCTTCATTGATCCATTGCATCAGGCTGAACCCTTCCGGCAGGTTCGGTTCGCCGTCGGCGCGAACGCTGCGGATGTACAGCGTCATATCCATGCGCAGGCCATCGACGCGGAATTCATCGAGCCACATGAGGGCGTTATCGCGGATGTACTGGCGCACTTCGCCGCGGCCGTAGTCGGGGCGGGTGTGCCCCCACGGGGTTTCGGCGCGCCAATCTTGGAAAAAGTAGATGCCGCCGCGATCGGGTTCGCCGACGCCGTCGAATTGCCAGATGGCGAGATCGCCGGGGCCGAAGTGGTTGTACACCACATCGAGGATCACGGCGAACCCGGCGCGGTGGGCCGCCTTCACGAAATCCTTGAACGCCTTGGGGCCGCCGTAGGCCGATTCCACCGCAAAGATGTGGGAAGGATTGTACCCCCACGAACGGTCGCCGGGGAACTCGGCGATCGGCATGATCTGAATGGCGTTGACGCCGAGCTTTTTGAAATGCCCGAATCGTTCGGCCATATCTTCGAACGTTCCGGGGCGATCTTCCTCGCCGGCGGGGGTGTTGAAGGTACCCACGTGCAGTTCATAGATGACCAACTCGTTCCAGGGCGGCATGATGAATTCGGCCTTGCCCCAATCGTAGTTGGGGTCGTGGATCACGCCGTTGCCGATGGAGTTGGTCACCTCGCGGGCATACGGGTCGATCCGCTTCAGTTCCCCCGCCGGGGTGGTGAGCTGGAAGCGGTATTCGTCACCGATCTTCGCGTTCGGCACGTCCCCGTACCATAAATCGCAATCGGGTTCACGCCGCAGCGGGTTGGCTGCCGGGTTCCAATCGTTGAAGCTGCCGATGACCGAAACTGCCGAGGAATGCGGCGTCCAAACGCGGAAGGCCACGCCCGAGGAATGCGGAATTGCACCCATGCCGGGGAGCGCGGTTTCGGTGGGAACGTCGGGCATGTGTCGATCCAAAATGGAATATGAATTTGAGTATAGGCCCTTCGCCGAGGGCGCGGCCAGCGGCGGCAGTTTCCCGAGCGGCGGGCGTCAGCCCGCTGAGGTGTTATCACTCAGCGGGCTGACGCCCAATCCTGTTCGGCACAGCGAAGGTTATTCGATGATCCGTCATTCCCGCGTAGGCGGGAATCCAGCCTATTCCGAGCCACGCACACTATGATATGGCGATTGTCATAGTCTTTTGGGAACTGGATTCCCGCCTGCGCGGGAAGGACGGGAAAGGGCTCGAATTCGTGGAAGTCGGTTCCGCGCCGCGCAAATCTCGTGCCGAACGCGATTGGGCTGACGCCCGCCGCTCGGGAATCACTCCTTCTTCGCTTCGACGATCTCCAGATCCTTCTCGTCGTTGATCTGGATTTGCAGCGATCCGTTGAAGCTGCTGATCTTGCCCTTGGCTTTGATCGTTTTGCCTTTGAACGTGTCGTAAGTGGCCTTGTCGAACTTGCCGGTCCAGGATTTGTCGTTCACCACCACGGTGAAGTTCTTGTCGCTCTTGAAGTCCTTCTCGGAATTCAGCAGGATGCGTTTGCCGGTGAGGCGGCCGGCCATCACCTCGAACTGCACCGTCACTTCTTCGCCTTCCTTTTTCTTCAGCGCGTCCGCCGCGGAGATCACCCCTTCCGCCAACGGCGGGGCCACCTTCGGGTCTTCGGCGGGCTTGGCCCCCTTCTTCAACGGCTGCGGTTGCAAGCGGCTCAGGTCGGCTTTGATCTGGGCGACGATCTCGCCGGTTTCACCGCGGAGTTGCAGGCTGATGACGGGATCGGGTTTCTCCCAGTCGATGAGCACCATGCCGAAGTTCTGGCCGCTGGGCATCACGGCGATGCGTTTGGCGTTCTTATCCGATTCGCCGAACACGGTGTTGCGCCAGTGTTCCTCGGCTTGGTTCAAGCCGCTGCTGGTGATGTCGAGGATCGGATAACCGGCGGCCTTCGGCTCCACCGAGATTTCGCCCCAATGGCGATCCCCGCTGAGTACGATCACGCCCTTCGCCCCGGTTTCTTTGATGAGGCTGTAGAGCCGTTTGGTCTCGTTCGGGAAGTTCATCCATTTCTCGAACGGTTGTTCCTCGCTCACGAGTTGGACGCTGCTGCCGATGAGCCGAACCTCGGCGGGCTTGCGCAATTGTTCTTCCAACCATTTCCATTGATCGTCGCCCAGCATGGTCACGCCTTCATCGGTGTTCGGCAAGTACGGGCGGATGCGCGTACCGAAGATCACTCTCTCGGCCCGCTTGTACGGCCCTCGGAAATAGCGGAGGTCGAGCAGGATCACTTGCACGCGCTTCCCTTCCGGCCCGAAGATTTCGGAGTGGTAGACGCCCTTCTGCGTGCGGCGGGGCGAATCGGCAGGCACGTCGAAGAAATCGAGGAAGAGCTTCTGGGCGGCATCCTTGTGTGGCCACTCGGCCCCGGCGTCGTTGTGGCCATAGTCGTGGTCGTCCCACGTGGCGAGGATCGGTGCGGTTTCCTTCAGCTTCTGCCAAGCGGGAAGCTTGGCGAGATCGGCGTAGCTCTTGGCGATCTTCGCCGGGTCGGCGGGCTTCAACTTGCCGTCGTCCAAATCGGCGTAGATGTTGTCGCCCAGCAGGATGCTTAGCTCGGGCTTCGCTTCGAGGATTTTGTCCCAGATCGGGCAAGGCTTGTTCTGATCGGCGCAGGAGCCGAAAAAGATTTTCGTGAGCGGCCCGACGGGAGTCGGCGGTGCGGCGGATACCGTGGCGGCGCATGCTAGGGCCAGTGCGACGAAGTACGGGCGGATCATGGTGCGAACCCCGGATGGGCAATAGATGAGTAGTGTTTGTTGAATGCAGCGGGGCCGCGCTCGGCAAGCGAAGAATGGATGAACACTCGAGGTCGTTTGCCAGGTTCGCCACGAGCTTGCGAGCGGAATCCTCGAGTCCGCTCGCAAGCTCGCGACGAACGGTGTTATTCGATTCCAAGGGGTTCCCGTACCATAACCCCATGAAAAACCTCCTCGAGCTCTACCCCATCGCGGCCGGCAAAGTCGTGCCGCCCGTGGCTATCATCCTCGGTTCGCCGTGGCCCGTCACGCAACTCGTCGGTGCCCTCGGCGGCATGGAAACCACGTGTTTCCAACTCGATCTGTACCAAGCCGCCCGGCTCCGCGAGAAACTCGCCCAAGAAAACGCGGTCGCGGAAGTCGTCGCTTCGGCGGACCTTTGGGATCTCCCGGCGAAGTTCCGCACCGCGATCTTCCTCAGCACCGCCCACTCCGATTACGAACTCAAACTCGATATGGTCGAACAAGGCTTCCACATCCTCGAACTAGGCGGTCGCTTCATCACCTTCTCGGAATACAAGCGGGATACCACTTTCGCCAAGCTGCACAAGAAGGTGTTCGGCAAATGTTCCGAAGCGCCGCGGAACTCGCTCGGCAACGTCTTCTGGAGCGAGAAGACCGGCGAGCAACCGCGACGACGGCATCAAATCGAATTCCATGCGAAGAACCGCGACGGCGCCAGCATGAACATCGTCTCGTGGCCCGGCACCTTCAGCTACGGCCGCATGGATGAAGGTTCGCGGGCCATGCTCGAAGTGGCCGAAGTGAAGCCCGGCGACCGCATTCTCGATCTCGGTTGCGGCAACGGCAGCGTCGGCTGCTTGATCTCTGTGGCGACCGGCCCGACGGGCCAAGTGGTGTTCGTGGATAGCAATGCGCGGGCGGTGAAGTTGGCCGAGATCAACGCTGCGGCCAACGGCGTGCCAAATCCGGAATTCCTCGCCACGGATAAACTCGGCGATTTGAAGCCCGTGAGCTTCGATGCGGTGCTGGCGAATCCGCCGTACTACGCGAACTCAGAAGTCGGCCGGTTGTTCATCGATACTGCCCGCGAAGTGCTGAAGCCGGGCGGCCGTTTCTATTTCGTCACGAAAATGCCCGTGCAAACGATCCCGGAAATCGTGGAAACCTTCGGCGACGTGGAAACGATCGAGAACCGGGGCTACACGGTAGTCTCAGGCTCGGCCTGAGCAAATAGGGTTCAGTGTTCAGGGTTCAGGGCAACACACATCGAATTGCGGAGGCGATATGTTCCGTTCATTTGAAGATTTGGATGTCTGGAAGCGGTCGTGCCAACTGACCGTGCGGATTTACGAACTTCTCCGAGAGTGCCGTGACTTCGGCTTGCGGAATCAAATGCAACGAGCGGCGGTTTCGATTGCATCGAACATTGCGGAAGGTTGGGAGCGAGGCGGCAAGGATTTTGTGCGATTCCTTGTTATCGCACGTGGGTCGGCTGCGGAGTTGCGAACCCAATGCTACATCGCATGCAAGCTCGGAATCATTTAGTCCCAAGACTTTCAGCCACTCATTGCGGAACTCAAGGAAATATCAATGATGCTCACTGGCCTTACTCGTTCCATCAAGAAATCCATCGCCGATAAAACTGACCCCTGACCCACCCCTGATCCCTATTCCCAAACACAGGCACCCCACCAAGTCAGGCCGGGCGGCGCGACGAAGTGAGGTGAACCCGTGGGGCTCGCGATTTTCAAGTTGTACGGGAGCGTTTAGAAGAACAGGCCGAAGCCGACGTTCAACCCGTGCATGAGCCGGAAGGTTTGTTTGCCGTATACCGGATCGATGTTGCTGAAGTCGAATCCGATCGGCTGCTGCATGTTGTGGGTGTTGAACCACGTGTTGACCTGGTACCCGACGCGGACTTGAATCCCCGCAGTGGGGTACCACCAGAGGTTGAAGTTCCCGCCCACGGATGGGGAGAAGTCGAGATCGTTGAGGGATCGCTTTTGTTGGGCGTCGTCCGAAGCGAGTTTGTACTTGGCGCGTTGTTTGGTGAAGTTGGCCAACAGGGCACCGGTCATGTCGGTCGAGAGCGAGAAGTTGCGGCCGAGGTAGATTTCGTGGCTGGCACCGATGTACGGGCCGTAGAGACGCTGCGAGAGTGTGTTCGTGTAGAACGCGACATCGTTCGGATCGGATTGACCGCTGATGGTGTTGAAAGCTTGGGCACGCCATTTGAATCTTTCGAAGAACCAATCCATACGGGCACCGGCCAAACCGTACACCTTGGAATACGGCGTTTCGAACACCGGAACGCGGACGCCGAGATCGACATCGGTGAATTCTTGGGTGTACTGAATCGTCATCGTTCCTGCACCGTTCCAAATCCCGTAGAGCAGTTGCGGCGGCGCCCCGTTGCCTTCGAGGCCGGTGCGGTTGGCGGTGCCGGAGAACTGCGGCGAGAAATTGAACACGGGCGAGTACAGGAACGTATCGGCGAGGTTGTTCGGGCCTTCGAAGTTGCGGGGCACAAGCGACGCCCCGGCCACGTAACTGTAACGAGGCGTTCGCAAGAACTTGGCGATGTAGCTGGTGCCGTCTTCGCTCTTGAAGCCGATGCCGATGTTGTAGCCCGGCAAGTAACTGCGGCGGCCGAAGTCGTTGGTATTCAGGGCTTCGGTACCCGAACCGATGAACCCGCCGGGTCTGCCGGTGAGGAAGCCCGTGGAATCGCGGAAGCCGCGGACGGCGACGGTTTGATTCCCGAGCGTCCAAGTTTGTGTGAGGTAGACCAGATCGGTATAGGCGAAGAATCCCTGCGAGCCGGGATTGCCTAGCGGCAAAGGCACGTTAGGGCTCGGTGCGCCGGGAAGGCCAGCACTATCCCCGAGGCCGCCGGCACCCAAACCGGGGCCTTGCAGGAAGTCCGGCGATTGTGCCCGGCCATAGGTCGCGGCGGCGAGTGTCGCCAAGAGTACCGCAAAGGTTCGTCGAAGGCGGGTTTTCATAATTCACTTCCCCCTGGATGCTTCCCGCAACACGATCCGGCCCCATGGTTCCCCAACCCCGAGGCCCGCGTTGCGTCAAGCCCGCACGAACCGGTTCCCCGAACCGCCGCGTGCGATAAAAACTCATCTCTGGCGGGCGACAATAACGGCACGCCATATCGGGTCAAGCCCATTTGGCGGAATTTCTGGAGTTGAAACCAACGCTTTTGGAATTTCGCGCCAACGGAAGCGGAATCCCCGGCGTTTGGAGAAGGAAGGGGCTTTCCGAGTTGAGCACGGAGAATCGGTTCCCATTCGGAATCGGATAATTTGGCCGGTGCCGGGTGAATCGCCCATATGGATGAATCCGAGATGAGAATTTGGAGAGTTGGCCTTGGAAAGCGCTCCGGAATCGTTCATAATTACGATTGTCGTGCAAGCCGTCTTCTTTCAAAGCCTCAACGTGTTCCACCCGAATCATTCCACTTATTTCCCTTTGGTGCCGCGATGTTCATGATGACCCGTATCCTCGGCATGACGGCCCTCGCTTTGGGCCTCTTTTCCTCCTTCGTGATCGTCTCCGAGGCCGCACGAGGCCAAGGCGTCACCCCGCAGTTCCGCCCGCAAGGGTTACCCAGGTATGTGGCGCCGAACGCGCTCCGGCCCACACAACAAACGCTGATCAATCAGCAACAACAAATCCAAAACCAACTCGGCAACAACCAAGGCGGCATGCAAGGGATTCAAGGCGGTATGGGCGGTGGCCAATTCCAAGGCGGTGGCCAATTCCAAGGTGGCGGCTTCGGCGGTGGTCAATTCCAAGGTGGCGGCGGCGGCTTCGGCGGACAATTCCAAGGTGGTGGCGGCCAATTCCAAGGTGGCGGCGGCCAATTCCAAGGTGGCGGCGGTTTCGGTGGTGGCGGCTTCGGTG
>Ga0105045_10005878_pt1 | contig 10830 bp, 9 predicted proteins | sample MAT02_FD_78089 | JGI IMG/M metagenome (GOLD analysis project Ga0105045, IMG submission 78089) | Freshwater microbial communities from Lake Fryxell liftoff mats and glacier meltwater in Antarctica - MAT-02 (megahit assembly) | ecosystem: Environmental > Aquatic > Freshwater > Ice > Liftoff... | reverse complement strand
AGCCCCGTCGAGAGCGCGACTTGGCGCAGGCTCACAGGCTCGTGCAGAGCCGTCTCCATAAAATTCAGATGTGGCGAATCCGCGACATCCGTCGCCGCCACGTTTTTATCCGAGAAGTCCCGGATCGACCCGTCCTCGTTGATCGGCGCCACCGCCATCGTCACCGCGAACTTGTCGACGTCGACGTGGGCCATCCGCATGAGCGTCGGCTCGTCGCCCGTCGAGCCATCTTCGAAGATAAGCCCGCTCGATGGCCGATCGGACGCCACCGGCATCTGCGACATCGCGCGGTTGAAGTCCGTCGAGTGGGGGATCTCACCCTGGAGACCGTAGATCCGCTGGCCCTGGGGGCCGACGACCTGATGGCTGAGCGTGAAGGGGGGCGGCGGCAGCGGTGGTGCGACCACCGGCAGGACCGCCGTGCCGGGCGACCTCGCCATCTCGTGCCGATCGCTTCTGCCGGCACTTTGGCTGGCACTCGGGCTGGCACTCGGGCTGGCGCTCGCAGCGGCGCTTTGGTTGGCGCTCGCAGCGGCGCTGGCCGAGGCCGCAAACCCATCGGCGATCTCTTGCTCATTGGGCGCCAGGACGAGCGAGCTGCGCATACCCGCCGTTGCCCGAAACTTCGCACGCGCGACACTCTTCTTGAGGTCCCGCGCCTCCGGGTCGAAGCCCGGAATCGTCTTCAGAGGCTTGACCTTGGCGGCCTCGAACAGCGCCATCGCCTGCTCGGCGTCGGCCGGTCGCAGCGCCGGGTCCTTGCGCAGCAATGCCATGATGGCGTCGACGAGCGGCCCATTGGCCTTGTGGCCCTGGACCTCGGGCAGCTGCGGCGCTTCGGTCACGTGCGCGATGAGGTAGGCGGTAGGCGTTGGCAAGCGGAAGACCGGCCACCCCGTGAGACACTCATAGAGGATGCAGCCCAATGAGTAGAGGTCGCTGCGCTCGGTCGTGTCTTTGCCGCTGCACTGCTCGGGCGACATGTACGGAGGGGACCCGATGACCATGCCCGTGCGCGTCAGCTTGAGTCCCGCGCTGCCGTCGCCGGCCACACGCGCAATTCCGAAGTCGAGGATCTTTACGATGGTCCGTCCGCGGCTTCCACGCGTGAGGAAGATGTTCGCCGGCTTCATGTCGCGATGGATAATGCCCGCTGCGTGCGCTTCCGCGAGCGCGTCGCAGAGCTGAACCGCGAGCTCGATGAGCTCACTCGGGCGAAGGGGCCCGTCCTGCTTGAGGAACTCGTCGAGGCTCTGGCCCTCGAGGAACTCCATCACCAGGTAGAGCGAGCCGTCGGCGGCCTGACCGAAGTCGTGGACACCGACGATACCCGGGTGCCGCAGCGAGGCCAGCGCGCGCGCCTCCTGTTGGAACCGCGCGATCTCCTGCAGATTCGAGCCGTGGGTCGCGAGCAGGACCTTGATGGCCACCGGCCGCGCCATGCCTAGCTGCAGCGCGCGATAGACCGAGCCAAAGCCGCCGCGACCGATGAGGTTCGTGATCTGGTAGCGCCCTTCGAACAAGGCGCCTAGCAGTGGGTCTCGCGAATCAGGCCGGACCCGCGACAGCTCGACCGTTTTGAACCCATCTTCCGGGCACACCTGGTGAGCCATCTCACGTGTGCATTTCGGACAGATTCGATCATCAGCCATGAACACCCCACGTTCCCAGCCGCAGACCCTAACAGTCCAAGGACCGTGACGCAATGTTCCAATGGCCGAGGCCTGAAGGGGGCTGTCACTGACTTATGGGGCGCTGTGCTTAGTCGCGCAGGAGCCGCGGATCGAGCGGCGGCGGCGGCGGCGGCACGCTCTTCTTGACGAGGTGATCGATGGCCTGACCGAGCCCGTCGATGCTCAGCGGGTACATCGGAAACAGCTTGCCGATGACCTCGACCGTGTACCCCCGCCAGTGCTGGGGCTCCATGGGGTTGAGCCACACGCAGCGCGAGAAGTGGCTACGCAGCCGATGGAGCCACACGAGCCCCGACGTCTCGCTGCGCTCGAACCAGTCGATGGCCCCGTGCGCCGAGAGCAGCTCCGAGGGGGCCATGCTCGCGTCCCCGACCAGCAACAGAAACGTCTCGGGTGGGCGCGACTTCAGGATCTCGGCGGTCGCCTCGCTCTCACCGCTCGTCATACTCGAAAACAATCGTGAATATGGGCAGTTATGAAAGAAGAAGCTCTCGAACTTGCGCCAATGGTTCTGCGCCGAGGCCGCCGAGAACAGGGTCTCGCAGAGCCGCGTGTACGGCGTCATCGAGCCGCCGACGTCCATGGCCAACAAGACTCGCGCCTGGTTCTCGCGCGGCGGGACGAAGGCGAGCTCGAGCTCACCGGCGTTCTTGGAGGTCAGCTCGATGGACCCGTCGATGTCGAGCTCCGGGTCGCCATCGCGCCGGCTCAGCCGCCTGAGCTTTCGCAGCGCGACCGCCAAGGCGCGGGTGTCGAGGATTCGATCATTGCGATAGTCGCGATAGCGCCGCATCTCGGCGACCTGGACCGCCTGGCGGCCGCCGCCTGCCCCTCCGACCCGGATCCCAGCCGGGTTGCTGCCGGAGTTGCCAAAGGGCGAGGTCCCCCCGGTGCCGACCCACCGATTGCCCCCATCGTGGCGCTCGGTCTGCTCTTCCAAGCGCTCGAGGAAGCGCCGCCTCAGCTCATCGAGCGAGAGCAGCTCGAGCTCGGCGAGCTCTTCTGGGCTCAGCCCGGGCCGCTCGAGCGGGCTCGCGAGCCAATCGAGGAGCTCCTCGGTCAGCGCGACCGGCATCTCGCCGCCCGAGAATACGCCTGCAAAGACCTGATCCCAGGTGTCGAAGTGCGCTTCGTGCTTGATGAGCAGCGCGCGCCCGACCGCGTAAAGCGCATCCAGGCTCGGCTCGAGCGCGCCCGTCGCGAGCGCTTCACACAGCGTCATCCACTCGGTTGGCGAGACCTTCACGCCGGCCTCGCGCAGCCCGAAGAAGAGCTTTCCGAACAACATCTTGTTGGTTGGCCCGCTTGAGTCGGACGGGCCGCTCGGGCCGCTCGAGCCAGGTGGCCGCAGGGCGTCGTCGTTGGCAGCCGAGCTCATCGCCACTTCTTGGGCTTCTTGGCGTCGCGCGCGATGGCGAGGTCGCGCTCGCGCTTGATGAGGGTGCCGATGAACGGCAGCTCCTCGCCGGTGCCGCTGAGATCGTGTCCATGCGCGAGCAGCGCGGCAATCCAATCGATGAGCTCGGACGTGCTCGGCTTTTTGCGTAGGCCGTCCACCGCGCGCAGCTGGTAGAACTGGCCGAGCGCGCGGGTCATGAGGTCCTTGTCGAGTCCGGGGAAGTGGACATCGACGATGCGCCCCATCAGTTCGTCGTCGGGAAAATCGATGTAGTGGAAGACTACGCGGCGCAGGAACGCGTCGGGCAGCTCCTTTTCGTTGTTGGACGAGATGATGACGATGGGCCGCGTCTTCGCGGCGATGGTGTCTCCCGTCTCGTGGACGAAGAAGCTCATCGCGTCGAGCTCGTGCAGGAGATCATTGGGGAACTCGACGTCGGCCTTATCGACCTCGTCGATGAGCAGCACCGCACGCCCCGCGTTCGAGAACGCCTGACCGAGCGGCCCGAGCTTGATGTATTGGCGGATGTCCGAGACGTCCTTGTCCTGGAAGCGCGAATCGTAGAGGCGCTGCACCGCGTCGTAGACATAGCAGCCGTCCTTGGCCTTGGTGGTCGACTTCACGTGCCAGGTGAGCAGCGGCAGACCGAGGCCGCTGGCGATCGACTTTGCCAACAGCGTCTTGCCCGTGCCCGGCTCGCCACGCAGGAGCAGCGGGCGTTGCAACGCAATGGACACGTTGACGATGCGCTGTAGGTCCTCGGAGGCGATATAGTCGGCCGAGCCGGTCCAGCGCAGGCGGGCCGGTACGCTTTGCTTCGTCGAGGTCGGGTCGAGAGTCATTGTGTATTCACGCCTTACGAGGTTCTGGTGCGACTGAATGGCGACTCAGTCAGCGACACGGTAAAGGTTCGAGCGCCGCTTGTCACGCTGAAGGCACGCGGTCTACCATGTCTCTATGGTCGTCTCCTCGTTGCCTCCTTCGAGCTCAGTGCGCATCAAGTCGGCCGTCTATCGTTCGGACGTGGGACGCTCACGAAAAACCAACGAGGACGGTGTCCTGTCGCTCAGCAAGGTGCCGCTCTATGCTGTCGCCGACGGCACGGGCGGCCCCGAGGCTGGGCGTGTTGCGCTCACCGTCCTCAAGGACCAGAGCCCGCACCTCGCCGCCAAAAACGCCGACGTCGCCGCCTCGCCCACCACCACGAGCCGGCTGGCGGTCGGTCGTTTCCTCGATGCCATCTTCACCAAGGCCAACGCCGCGGTGCACGAGGCCGCCGATCAGATCCGCGACCGCCGCATCGCGACCACCCTCTGCGCCGTCACCATCGTCAACGACCACGCCTTCGTGGCGCACGTCGGCGATTCACGCGCCTATCTGCTGCGCGCCCGCGAGCTGCGCTGCCTCACCAATGACCACACGCTCGCGGCCCTTCAGGTGCGGCGCGGAGACATCACCCCGGCCGAGCTCAAGACGAGCCCGTTTCGCCACACCTTGTCCCAAGCCCTCGGCATGAGCCCGGCCCTCGAAGTCGACCTGCTCGAGCTACGCCTCGCCCCGGGCGACCAGCTCCTGATCACGACCAACGGCCTGACCCGCGCGCTAAACGACGAGCTCATCCACGCCTGCCTCGAGATCGACGGCGAGCCCGAAGCGCGGGCCGATCTGCTCATCAAGAAGACCCACGAACACGGGGCCCCGGACAACACGACCTTCGTCCTCGTGACCTTCGAGTCGGCCCACAAGAGCTCCCCTGCGATCGGCAAGAGTACAAACACCGGCCGCAACGACGAACGCGAGCGGGTGGCGCGCCGCTCGTTCCTCTTTCGCGACCTCACCGACTCCGAGTGGCATCAAATCCTACCCTACCTCGAGGTCATCGAGGCCCGCCCAGGCGAGCCTCTCGAGCGCATCGGCGAGAGCGCACTCGGGTTTGCCGTCGTCACCGGCGGCAGGTTCAGGGTCGATCAGGTCGGCGGTGAGACAAAAGAGCTCGGTGCCACCGGGCACTTCGGCGCCCTCTACCTCGCGAACGACGTCGCCGCACAGGAGACGGTCGTGGCCCTCGAGCCAAGCCAGGTCTATGCGCTGAGCCGCCCGCGCTTCGCCGAGGTGCTGCGCTTGAACCCTGTCCTCGGGGGCAAGCTGACGCTGACGTTGCTCGAAGCGCTCGGCAATCGGCTAGGCGTGCTCACGACCCGGATCGGCCAGGTCCTCGACGCGGCCAACGGCAAGATCTGAGCGCTCGCGCGGCACCATCGCCACGCTCGTCGCGATACCATGAGTCATCCTTGACGCCCCGTTTCGTGGGCGTTAGTGGGCTCGAACACCGCGCCTTCGCGGCCAGGAGGTTGTGCCCATGTCGACCCACGTTTCCGGCAACCAGGGACTCAACGTCGCGATCGTCGGCGCCACCGGGGCCGTCGGCCACGAGCTCCTCAAGGTGCTCGCCCAGCGCGACTTCCCCATCCGCTCGCTGAAGCTGCTGGCCTCGGAGCGGTCGGCCGGAACCACGCTCGACTTCGGTGGCGTCGCGCATGTGATCGAGGCCGTCTCGGCTCAGAGCTTCACCGGCATCGACGTGGCCTTCTTCTCGGCCGGCGCCTCGCGCAGCCGCGAGTTCGGCCCCATCGCGATCGAAAGCGGTGCCATCGTCATCGACAACAGCTCGGCCTTCCGGATGCACGCCGACGTGCCGCTCGTCGTGCCCGAGATCAACGCCGAAGCCATGAGGGGCGACGCGCGCCTCATCGCCAACCCCAACTGCGTCGCGGCCATCGTGGGTGTCGCCATCGCACCGATCGAGCGCCTATCGAAGATCGTGCGCCTGGTGATGTCGACCTACCAGTCGGCGAGCGGCGCTGGGGCACGCGCGATGGAAGACCTCGAGATCCAGACACGCGACCACCTCGAAGGGCGCCCGGTCGTGGCTCGTGTGCTGAAGCACCCCTACGCGTTCAACCTCTTCTCCCATGACAGCGCCATGGAGGAAAACGGCTATAACGGCGAGGAGAACAAGGTTGTGGCTGAGCTCCAGAAGATCCTCGGCCGCCCCGATCTACGTGTGAGCGCGACCTGCGTCCGCGTCCCGGTCCTGCGCGCCCACTCGGCCTCGATCAACCTCGAGCTCGAAGCCAAGGTCGACCTCGAGACCATCCGCGGCGCCCTCGCCAAGGCCGCCGGCGTCCGCCTCGTCGACGACCGCGAGAAGAACCACTTCCCGATGCCCAACGAGGCGCAGGAGCAGGACCCGGTCCTCGTCGGCCGGCTGCGCGAGGACTTGTCGCACCCCAACGCGCTCAACCTCTTCGTGTCGGGCGATCAGCTGCTCAAGGGCGCGGCTTTGAACGCGATCCAGATCGCAGAGAGCCTGATTAGCCAGGGACGCCTGAAGCTGCATGGAGGCTGAACGATGGCCACGCTGACGCCACTGTGGACCGAGCCCGCCATGGACGACGACGCCGCCATCGCGAGCTTTCTCGGCGCGCGCGGCGTTACTTTTGAGCGCTGGGCCATGCCCGATGAAGCCGTCGCCATCGCCGCCCAGAGCCGGCTCAGCGAAGGCGACAAGGCGCGGCTCTTGTCCTTGTTTGGCGACAAGCTGGCCGAAAAAGCCGACCGCGACGGCTACCGGGCGGCCGACGTAGTCGCGATCCGCGCCGACTTACCAGGCGTGGACGATGCGCTCGCGAAGTTCGACAAGGTCCACTTCCACGACGACGACGAGGTGCGCGCGATCGTGGGCGGCCAAGGCGTCTTTGGCTTCATCGGCGACGACGGCCGGCAGTTCACCGTGACGCTCGGCGCCGGCGAGTTCGTGAGCCTCCCCGCCGGGATGTGGCACTGGTTCTACTGCCTCGCGGACAAAAACGTGACCGCGCTGCGCCTCTTCAAAGAGAACCCGAGCTGGGTCCCTCACTACCGTGGGGTCGAACGCGGCGAAACCGGTGAACGCAGCCCGCCCGGGTTTCCAGCGTGAGCGGGCCGGTCGCGATGCCACCGCTGTCTCAGGCCGGGCTCGCGACACGACGCCAGCTCGCGGAGCTCGGGGCCCGATACCATCGCGCTGGCTGGCTATTTGGCACGAGCGGCAACCTGTCGGCGCGCCTCACCGTGGATGGTGAGACCCGCGTCGTCGTGACCGCCTCGGGGCGCGACAAGGGACACCTCGGCGTGGACGACTTCGTGGAGGTCACCCTCGAGGGCCTTCTCGTGGCGGGCCCTCCTGGCGGCAAACCGAGCGCCGAGACTTCGATCCACCTCGCGATCTACCGCACCCGACCTGCGGCCAACGTCGCTTTGCATGTCCACACGGTGGCCTCGACGCTGGCTACCGCCGATCCGAGCGACCCTTTACGCCGGGGGCCGCCGCAGTCGCCCGACCAGCCACGCTTGAGCTTCATCGGCCTCGAGCTCATGAAAGGTTGGGACCTCTGGGAAGAAGGCGCCGTCGCCCGTCTACCGGTCTTCCCGAACCACAGCCGGGTGACCGAGATCGCTAACGAGATCGAGGACTTCTACGGCGCCTTCCCGGACGAAGCGGTGCCCAGCCTGCTCATCTCAAGCCACGGGATAACCTCGTGGGGGGGCGACGCGTTCACGGCCAACCGCCACCTCGAGGTGACCGAGTTCCTCTGTCAGGTGGCCTTGGCGCGACGAAGCCTCTTGCGCTGAACATCAAACAACAAAAGCCAACCTGGTGTGCACCAGGCTGGCTGCCATTCGAATCCATTCCAAGCACGCAGCGACAGCCCATTGAGGGCTGCGCACCACGATCACTCAGCCGGAGGAGCGTCCTCGGGAGCGGAATCCTGGGGCTCATCGCCACCACGATTCTTGTTCTTCTTCTTCTTCTTGGCGCCACCGGACCAGCCGCCGTCCGTGGTGTCCTCGGCCGGAGCAGCCTCCACCTCGGGGGTCGGCTCGGGGGTCGGCTCGGGCGCCGCCTCGACGACAGGCTCGGGCGTCGGCTCTGATGCCGGCTCGGCCTCGACCACGGGCTCTGGCGCAGGAGCCGCCTCGACCACGGGGGCGGACGGCTCCGGGGCCGGCTCGGGTTTCGGGGGTGCCGGGGGTGGCGGCGGAGGTGGCAAGGGCTGTCCCGAGGGTGCAACGCCGATGGCGGTCCACACGCGGTCGAGGTTTCTGGCCACGGAGTTCAGCCCATCGGCGAACTTCTGCAGCTCCTCGGGGGAATAGTCGGACTGTTCTTTCAGCCCCGCCCGCGAGAGTCCCTCTCGGGTCATGACACGCGACGACTGGTAGTCGAAGCGGACCTGAAGGGCGCTCACGAGTTGATCGAATCCTTGGGCCATCATGCGCTCCTGAAGATGTTTCGAGCCCTGCTCGGGGCCGTCGGCAGCTGGCCGCAGCGACACCCGTCCTCGGTGTGTGGTCAGCTAACACGGTGATATCATTGAGGAAACTGACCTTCCCCGAACGATGGCCGATTATAACAGGGAACTTTGGGGGGTCAACCCCACCTCTTCGCCTTTCTGGGCGAAGATGCACAAGTCGGGTGCGACATCACGCCTCGCCCTCCCGGGCGCACAGACGCCCCGACCGGAGCTTTCCCTTGTGGCGGCGCGGTCCAACCTCTATCATCTGCCGTCGAATCACGCGCCTGGCCTCGAGCTCGTGATGGTTTTGCGGGCAGGTGTCGAATCGGCACCGCCCCGCCCAGGTACGCGGCTCTCGCTCCGCCCTGGTCCTGACGCGCAGATCTTTGCGGAGCGGGGCCAAGCCAACCCAGTGACGGCCTCCTTTGTAGATCCCGACCTCTCGATCTAGTCTGTTCAATCTGTCCCATCGGTCCCATCTGTCCCATCGGTCCCATCTAATAGACCCACGCTGAGGAAACCTCCCATGGCGAGTACCAACGAAGGAAGGTGGAACGAGAGCCCGCTAGCGGTCTTCGGATCGGTCAGCAAGCGGGCGCTCCTGCCGCTCACAGCACTACTGGTGTTTGGCCTCCTGTCCTTGGCGGCCTGCGGTGACGAGAAGATCGTCGCTGTCGGCGGTGGCCCGACCGACTCGAGCTCGGACACCTCGGTCAGCGGCCCCGACGGCTCCGACACGACCGAGCCGACGCCCGCCGGGCGCGAGCTCATCGTCCTCCATGACAGCTCGCAACCGCTCCAGGTGCGGGTCGCGACCAATCAGCTCCTGCGGGTGAAGCTCGTCGACTACGGCCTTGGTGGACCGGCGAGCGACTCCCTCGTCAGCTTCGCAATTCGCCCCAAAGATGGCGCCGTGACCGGTGACGCGAGCCTGTCGGCGCTCACCGCCTTCACCGATACGTCCGGCATCGCGGCCGTGACCATGCGCGCCAACACCTCGGCCAACCTCTCGTATCTGGTCGACGTGTCCGCCGACGGCGCCGATCGGGTCACCTTCGAGGTCTTCGTCGCCGACGCCCCGCGCGGCACCCTGCGCGTCGAGGTCCGCTACGAAGGCCCCATCGCCGTCAAGAACCTGCACATCCGCCTTGTGTCGGGCCAATACACCTGTGGCCAGTTCAACGCGACCCGGCCGACCCAAGACGTGCTCGCCGAAAAGACACTGCTCGGGATCGGCGGCGCCGACGTCGTATGGCCCAACCTCCCCGAGAGCCAGCGCTTCACCGTCTTTGCGACGGCCGACTCGCCGCGCGACCCCCTCGCCGCCGCGGGCTGTCTCGATGGGGTCGTCATCGTCCCCAACCAGGAGAACAAGGTCACCCTGACCCTGTATCTGCTGACGCTCAACCCGACCGGCTACTACAACAACATCAGCACCTTCGACTTCACGGGCGCCATCCCCGGCCAGCTCGGCCAGCTCGTCGACGAGATTTCTCTGCTCTTCTCGAGCCCGGGCCAGTTCCTCATCAACCAGATCAAGCGCCTCGCCGCGCTCTACGTCGGTGAGTTCATCACCAACCTGGTCTTTGGCCTCTTCGAAAACGCCGTCGTGGATGTCGTCGACGACTGGATGTTCAACCGCTCGCCCGACTGGCTGCAGGACATCCTCACCGTAGGTCAGGACCTCTTCCAGATCGTCAACAACCTCGAGCTGTTGGCCACCCTGCGCATCTCGAAGTTGACCAACGACTATTACGTCCAGGGGACGCTCTTCTGGCAAGGGGTGGCGCTCTATTGGCGTGTCGGCTGCCCACGCTTGGGTCAGGCCGGCTACGACCCTGCGTGTGGCCGAAATGCGTTCGGACTCGCGGACTTCTCGAATACCCAGTTCCCGATGGACATCATCGAGGGGCGCTTCACCGCGTCGATCCAGGACTTCGACCAGCTCGACATCGACAACCACGTCATCAAGATCAACTACGGCAAGCTCATCCTGTTCGCCCTGAACGAGCTCGTCCTGCCCGCGCTGACCGGGGAAAACAACCTGACCGACGCCGTCTTGAGCTTCATCAACTGCGCGTCCATCGCGGACGGCATCTACTTCTCTGGGCTGTCTACGATCGGCATCTCCGAGTCCGAAATCGAGAGCTTCTGTACGAGCGCCATCCGTGCCATCACTGCCCCGGTGACGCTCATTCTCGGCGCGCTCGCGGTGGACTCCCAGATGCGCATGAGCGGTCACGCGGTCATGGTCGATACCGACGATGATCTCGACGTCGACCGCTTCGACAACGGCAGCTTCCTCGGCAACTTCGAGAGCGATGGCCAGCTCGGCAACCCCTTCACGGGTGTCTGGTCGGCGGTGAGAATCGTCAATCCATGAAGAAAAACATATTTT
>Ga0105045_10005877_pt1 | contig 10830 bp, 10 predicted proteins | sample MAT02_FD_78089 | JGI IMG/M metagenome (GOLD analysis project Ga0105045, IMG submission 78089) | Freshwater microbial communities from Lake Fryxell liftoff mats and glacier meltwater in Antarctica - MAT-02 (megahit assembly) | ecosystem: Environmental > Aquatic > Freshwater > Ice > Liftoff... | reverse complement strand
TTTCTAAGCTTCGCGGGGACCTGCCCAATACGCAAACCAGCCAGCGCTGATTTCGCAATCATCTCGCTCGCGAACTCCATTCCCAGACTCTCCAATCCTAGTCCGAGAATCGTGTCGCGTCGAAACCCGCGTATCCCACACTGAAAATCTCGCACATCAGAACGGAAAAGTATACAACCAATTCGAGTTAGCAAAGGATTGCCGATATACCTGTTGAGCCAGGGCATAGCCCCAGGTTCAATACCACCAAGAAATCGGTCCCCTATAACTAGGTCGTTACCGTCATTTAGCTTGGATAGAAAGAGAGGGATTTGCGTAAAATCATAGCTTCCATCCGAATCACCCATGACGACAAGTTCTGCGTTACATGCACGGATACCAGCCAACAAGGCCGACCCATAGCCACGCAACGGAACTGAAATCACTCGAGCTCCCAACGATCTGGAAATCTCCTGACTCCCATCCGCACTTCCATTGTCACCAACAACGATTTCTCCTCGAAGTTTTGCAGAAGCGAACGTTTTCAAGCACTCTTGGATACAATCACCGATTGTCGCAACTTCATTGAGACAAGGCAGCACAACCGACACATCAAGAACTGGGATGCTTGACATTATCTGTTTACCTCGCCCCGAAGTGAGGTAGTCCCACATTGTAGAACAGTTGTCCTCAACTGTTCCTGAAGTGTTAAGTACCGTTCAAACAGCCAACCATGAAACAGCCAAACAGTTGAGGGCAACTGTTCTACATTAGTTCGCAACCGAAGTTGCCAATCAGACCAATTCGGATGACTGCTTTGAGAGGAAAAGAAGCCGATAGGGACGCGGGTTGCTTGCCTTGATTCTATCGCATCGAGCGTCGCCGAGCCCATACTTACGAACAATCGATGGATTGTTCTATCCGAAAAGTACTCCATCAATCTTTCATTCTTGGATGGTCCAAGATCCCGAGCCCAAACGATTTTTGAACGATCTATATCCGCCGAGTTGTAACACCACTCTTCATGCGGCGAATGCGAAGCATCGTATTCCACGAGTACTAAGTGCCGTCCGTCCGTCGAATGGAGCTTGGACTCGATATCTCGCCGTTGAAGATGCCACTCGTTGTGATTCGCCATCTGAGACAAGCGGGTCTCAAACTCGTCCCACATCAGTAATGCAGCAAAACCGACGCAAGTGATCGACAACAACAGCCCTACTTCAAATCGGTACAATGTCCAGGAAGACAGGGTCGCAAGCCCCAGTCCAATCCAACACCACAGGAAGGGTACTAACGGAGCCATGTAGTGTGGATTGATCCAAACAGTATGAGAGTGAACCAGGACAATCAACCCTGTGGCTGCCCCTCCCATCCATCCCAAACGACTATTGTTCGACCTACGGTTTTTAAGCAAAGCAACGGCACTCGCCAATGCCCCAATCACAGCGGGGATGGTCAAGCACCACCCCAGGAAGAACTTCCATAAGATTCGCAGCTTCTCTCCTTTTTCAAACAAGTATCCGTTCCAATTTTGTTGAAGAAGAAAGACTCCGGCTTCCCATTCCTCGTGAAACCAACGCATCGCTTCATTGTGATAACCTCGAGACTGCCGAAGCGGTTGGTTTAGAAACATAGGCGTCACCGAGTACTGTTTTTCATAACACAGATAGGGAAGCTGGAAGGGACTTCCTGTGACACTTGCATGGTAATATCCGAGCCAACAGGCCCCAGCAAGCCCGACGAGTAGCGGCACGATCAGTCCCTTCGCTGTCGAATAGACCGAATGGTACTTATTGGACTTGATCCAAAGGTTCAACAAGCAAATTGACATCGGAATCGAAACCAGCAATCCTTCCAGAGGGCGTGTAATGGCAAGTATCCATAAGCCAATTACGAAGACTGTAATCAAAAGGTTGAGCTGTTGGACGCTAGTCCCGGTTGATGCGAGTCGCCCGAACCAAAAAACCGAACCTAACGCCAGTGCCCCACCGAGGCATGCCGCCGCCCCGCCCCAATAAGATTGCGCCCAGTAACCAATCTGCCACATGATGTCGTAGGAAGCAGTATTCATCGAGAACATAAACAGAACACCGCATGTACATGCCCAGTTTAAATCGACTACCGCAGCCATAGCCCAGACCATCGCAGCGCTCGCACATGCCAGGCTCAACCACACGCCGTAAATCGGATGCCCCATCCAGTAACCGGTCGCCAACGCAAGCCCTTGTCCAGGAGGGTATTTGGACATGTAAGTTGGGCTTTGCAGAACATGCATGACTTCAAAATGTTCAAACATCGGAAGCGTTGAGTTGGTCATTTTCCCAAGGGCAAACGTTTCGCCAGCCAGCAGATAAGAATACTCATCATGGATCTTCGGGTAAGGCAGCCCCAAAAGCATCGAAAAAAGAAAGCAAACGACGAAGGTCAAGGTAAACACCGACACGACCGAGCCGAAAAGCTGGAACCGAACTGAACGTGCGCTGCTGGCCAATGGCTGAGACTTTTCAGCCTCATCCGGCTTGATAACAATCGGACGTCGATTTGGGTGGGTTATCATGTGCGGTTTTGCACCTCGACGGCAGTCTTGACTTCGAAGTACAACAACTTCAATGCTTTAAGTCTTCGCTGAACAGTTCGAATGTCGACGTGCCGCTGATCGGCGATTTGTTCGTTGGTGAGGCCGCTTCGTTTAAGGTCAATTAACTCTTTAGAATCGCTATCAGGGAGCTTTCGCAAAAAATCTTCCAGCATGTCTTCGGCGTCAACCTCTGCAATTCCAATAGCGATGTCACGCCAGCCATACAACTGATCAAACAACTTTGCCAATTCCAAACTAGAGGTCCGTTTCGACCTACCGTTGTACCTAGCTCGATCAACACATCGCTCAAACGCAAGTCGAAGAATGGCATGCCACAGATCGTTAGCAGAACCAAGGTTTTTCTCTCGAATCGATATCCAAATATCCAGGAGAATCTCAGACGCCAAGTCGTCTTCCAAGTAGATGCATCGGTCGGCCCATCGGAGCCTAGAACGGCAGAGTTTCCGAATCGAGTCTACGTAGACATGGTAGATCACATCGAATCCGTTACGATCACCGTCGCGAATGCGCTCGATCGCTTGCAACACTTCGGTCTCGTCGCGGTATGGTAGTGGGGACATTCGAGTTAATCCTTCCTGTCGGGCGCAGAGACCGCAACATGCGTAAACTCGAAAGTCAGAGATCTTTGCGATTTATCCATAAGGATTGCTTCGATCTTGACGGCCAACGATGCGTTGTGAGAAAGCTTTGCATCCGCGGCGATATCAATAACTAGAGCGATTTTCTTCGATCCTTGTTCGAGCTCTTTGAGACTCGCATGAACGCATTCACATGATGATTGGAGTGTTCGTACTTCCGAGGCCGACGATAGCGCCCAATCGGAGATGTCGATCCCAACAACATGGTCACGGTCCGCAAAGACAAACCCACCATGGAATCGAATCTCACGATACGACTTTGACGACTTTGAGAATGCCGTTGGGTGATTGCCAATACTAGCAGAAGATTCAATTAACGATCCATTACACCCGAGCACACAGGCAATGCTAAGGCAAAGCAGGAATCGCCTACGCAAGATTCGGCTTCCTGAGACCTGAGACCTGAGACCTGAGACCTGAGACCTGGCAATCTTTTCTCTCGGCACATCGCAAAATTCACTCCATTTCTGGGCAGAAATTCGATCCGTTGGCTGGAAATCGATAAGAAATTCGTTTCGATCAAAGCAGCTTTAAGGAAGTTTACGGCACCCTAAATCACCAGCCAAGGGGGATTCTGCGAAAAATATTGAATTATGAATTTCCGGCAATCTGTTGAGATTTTTGTCGCAAAATTGATCGACGCAAGATTTGCAGGAGAATACGAATCATATCAAGCGTATTCGTTCCGTCTCGCTTGGATTTCGTAAATCGGTGTGATGTATGTTGTATTTGCTGAAGAACTTTTCAATATTACGTTTGGAATGCTCCAAGCTGAGAGATGTACTGGCGTGGATGTACTCGCTATTGAATGACTCGACATCCCGCCCCGGATTCCAGGTGCTTTGCGGGTTGTTGGGGCTCGTCCAAACATGGGTCATGTCGGGTTATCTAAATTATCCGAAAAAGCCTGTCGCTCTCAATCGAAATTGTCGCATTACTGACGAGACGCTCAAATCAAGACTACGGTTTGGGTTCAAAAATCTTAAAAGGACCGCAAGAATGAATCGTATGAAATTAACATGTCTGTTTTCAATCTCCATGGTTGCCGCCGTGTTTGCTAATGCGTTCGGGCAAGTTATGACGGGACCTTGCACCGTTTATCGTTTTCCGGCATATTGGAATACTATAGTTTGCGATAGCATCATTATTCGTAATTTTCAGTGCGGGTGTCTAGGAGCCGTAAGGATAATACCACAAGCTAGCAATTGTGACAAAACAAATTCGATTCCTTGCTCTCTGATCAATGTTGAAGAAGATATAACTTTTGAAGCGACAGGCTCGTGTTTTTATGCGTGGTCTCCTCCGATTGGGATGTTTCCCCCAATGCCGCTTGGGTGTAGGGGTTCCTGCACACAAGACCTTACGTCAAGGTGGGCGAATTGGAGGTCCCCTGTTAAGGACACTAGCTGTGATTGATTGTTTAGATTTTGGGAGTTTTGTAAGAGCAAGGGTAAGTTCCGAATCTCCAGTGGAAAGAGGGGGCTAAATGTTAGGATTTCAGGGTTTCCTGGTATCGCGATGGTTGATTTGCTCGGCTTTATGTGGCTTTTTCGCGAACTCTCTTTACGGACAAACGGCTTTAGAGCTATTGAATTTGGCTGCAGAGTCTACTGGTCAGAACGTATTCTCGTCTGCGAGCTTAATGTTTGAGGCGGAGATTTTAGATCCTCCGCCGTCGCCTGAGCAAATCAAGATGCTGACAGATCGCCAAGCTGAGACGCTTCGCTTCGCAATCGAAACGTACAAGAATCTCCCTGAAGTTCGCAAATCGTACGAGGACAGGTTGCCAGGGGTCGCGGCGGATGTCGCAGCCAGGGCAGCAGATTACAGAATTCGGAAAGTGGAAGGTTCTTACTTTCGGTCTGGTCCTCGTTTCGGTGGCGATGTTTTTTATGAGGTAAAGGTTAAAAAAGGTGGCGATGATCCCTTTGGTTGTCTTTTGCTTCAAAGGGAATTGGACGAAAAAAACTTCAGAAGTATTTATTTTGACGTGCGATCTAAAAGTGTCGTGGCGTCACCGTTTGCCGCGAGCGTAGGAATTGTCGAGCCAATTTTAGTCGGTCGTTTATCGGGCGGCGTATTGCGTCTTGTGGAGTCGAAGGCCATTCGGAGTTTTAGAATTGATGAGGCGTTTCCGAAATCTAACCCAAAAGAAGTAGCGATACGCTTTGAGGAAAAACTGCCCATTAAAGTTGGGGACAATGAGACGTCAGATATCGTTGTATCTGGTTTGGTAGTCGTAGATACTTCTAAAGATTACGTTTGTCCGTTCGTGGAGTTGCGTTCCGCAGAGGATGGCGTAATTTATCAAGCGAGTTGTAAAGACTATGTGAAAGTTGGGAATTCGAATATTTGGTTCCCCACAGTTGCAGTACTGAAAACAAAGGAGCTGGGTGGGGATAGAAAAGTAACGCTTCGGTTCAAAGAGAATACCATGAGGTTCAATGAGCCTTTTTCTGAGGATGTATTCTCCATTGATGCTCCTTCAGGCACCCAGTTCCTTTATCAACTTGGAAAGCCTAGAAGTGCCGGCTCGATTTGCCCAGTTAAGGTCAGAATAGATGATTTAGACTATTTGATGGAGCATGAATGTTTGCGCGTTAGCAAGATCGAGCAAACTGATTCAATGCCATCACCCTGGTTCGTGGTTTTGAGCATATCGCTAATCTGCTTCATTGTGGGAGCATTGTATTTTCAAAGAAGAAAGGCGGTTTGAGAAAAAATTGATTAATCGACGCTTGTGCGGGATTGCCTTCTTTTCAATCGTGTTTTCGAGTGGCCTCGTTTCAACAGGCTATTTGGTTAGAAGTGCGTTGACCAAGGTGGGTCCGAAGTTAGAAATAACCCCCCTAATTGCTGATCTTGGTTCAATCGCAGCGACAGGACAAGAGCTGAATGCTACTTTTCGAATAGCTAACACTCATTATGAGAGTGCTAATGTAAGGTTGGCTCCAACTTTTGGCTGCATTATTTTGAGTGAAACAAATTTTGCTCTAGAAGCTGGAGCTAAACATGACGTACGCTTTTCTTTTTCTACTACTGGCCGTACGGGTCAATTTCACGCTGAAATCCATGTCTTTAGCGACGGGGAATGCCAGAATGTGGTCGTGAGGGCCACGTTGCTGCCTCAGGTGTTTGCATTTCCGAATAGGGTTGTGTTACTACCCAGTTCTGACGGATTTCTGGTTGGCGAATTTAGAATCGAGGCTCCGGAGGAGTTGTGGCCGAAACTTCAATTAGTTACGAGCGACACAGAATTCAAGATTTCGGAAAAAAAGTCTGCGGGAGCTTTTCGTAGTTTTCAATTAAAGGGGGCCACCTCAGAAAAAGCGTACTCGCCTATTGTTTTGAGACTGTTGAACCAAGATTCGCCGGTTCTATCTATACCAGTGATTTCCAGTGTCCCTTGAAGTGCATATGCCGAATTGGCCCTGATGTGATGAAGTTTCCGATCAACTATAGGTATCGGTTGTTGCTTGGCACCATGTTGCTGGTACATGTCGCGTTACTAACGTGGAACGCGTGTTGGATGAGCCCTACGCTTGACGAACCCGCTCATATTGTAGCTGGACTAAGTCATTGGCAAAAAGGAGATTTCACGCTTTACAGGGTCAATCCTCCATTGGTTCGACTTGTAGCCACTGCGCCTTTAGTCTTCGCTGGTTGCGAATTCGATTTTCCAGAAGTTTTGAACGATCAATTCAGTAGAAACGAGTTTTGGTTAGGAGAGCAATTTATTTCCCAAAACGGTCGGAGTGCGTTATGGCTGGTCATGACTGCGCGTTTGGCCTGTATTCCATTTAGTATTTTAGCAGCCCTTACGTGCTACTGGTGGGGGAAAGAGCTTTTTGGACGTTCGTCGGGTATACTTTCCTGCTCGCTTTGGTGCTTTTCACCAATGGTTTTGGGGCACGCTTCGTTGTTGACGCCCGACGCACCAGCTGCAGCGCTCGGAATTCTAGCGTGCTTCACGTTCTGGCAGTGGTTGAAGCAACCGACTTGGCGACGAACTATCTTCGCTGGTTTAATTCTCGGGCTCGCAGAACTTTGTAAAACGACCCTGATAGTGCTCTACCCGCTATGGCCAATTCTCTGGATCATTTATAGATGGCGGGAGCGACAACGAATGACCAACAAGCAATGGTGGAACGAAAGCATTATGTTGGTCAGCCGGATGCTCATCGGAATTTACATCATAAATTTGGGCTACTTAGGCCAAGGAAGCTTCAAACCGTTAAAGTCATTTGTTTTCAGTAGCGAACTTTTTGGCGCAGTGAGCAATGAGTCAAAAGCCGGAAATCACTTCAAAGGGTCATTTCTGGGTGAGTTGCCGATGCCATTGCCTTATGACTACGTATTAGGCATTGATCACCAGCAGCGCGATTTTGAAAAGTTTTGGGCTCCATCATACTTATTTGGCCGATATCAAAATAAAGGTTGGTGGCACTATTACGCATGTTCTTTATTTGTCAAAGCACCAGTTGGTACAATGGGGCTAGTGCTATTGGTTTTTTTCTATCGTCTCAGACGAATCTGCTTTTGTCCAGGATTTCGAGATGAGCTGGTATTGCTCTCTCCTTTGGTAGTTGTTTTTTTGTTATTAGTTCGAAAACGGGATTTAGTCATCACCTAAGATATGTCTTTCCGTGCATTCCACTTGCATTCGTATGGGTTGGTCAAATTTGGGGTGTTCTCGAACAGGAAACAATCAACCTAGCTTCAAACCAAGAATCGTATGTGAAACGCATTCGTTCAATTGTTACCACGTTGTTTGTTACTGGTTGCATCATGTGGACATTCAGCAGCAGTCTTTGGTATTTTCCGCATAGCTTGAGTTATTTTAATGCACTAGCCGGTGGCCCAAACAATGGTCCTGAATACTTGTTAAATAGCAACGTTGACTGGGGACAAGATTTGTTGCACTTGGAGCGATGGATGATTAATCGACCAGATAGTGTACAGGTGTATCTCGCTTTTGACAATTCCTACAATCCTTTTGTGCTTAAAATACCACGAATTGCCGCATGGCCGCTGAAACGTACTTCACATGAAGGAGAGAGCAAGAATACGAGCTTGGAACAAATTGTCCCCGAAGGTTACTACGCCATCAGTGTCAATCAGCTTTATGAATTCCCATGGCCATTGAGGGATCACGATGGTTCCCGTTATTATCTCGACACCCGGCCACTGAAATCATTGCGATCTATGGTTCCTATTGGATTGGCGGGATATTCAATTCGAATTTACTCAGCAACACAGCTCAGGGCGGCTTATCGAGATACAGAAAGGTAGTCCAGATTGCTCATGTCGTCATTCGAAGTTCCGAATTCGGTCAACCCATGCTCTGCGTCGAAATGTCGCATTTCATCAATTGATTGCATGCGCGGTCTTATGCTGGCTATGGTGCTCGCAGACCATATTGACTCACAGCACTACAATAACGCTGGCATCGTAAAATGGACACTGATGGGGTTAGGCTTTTCCGACGCATCTGACGTTTTTGTATTTTTGTCAGGCTTCGTCTTTGGCTATGCATACGGAAAGAGGATAAAAAGGAATGGTAAAATATCAAGCTTTAATCATGGATTGGTCCGGATCCTTCAGATTTACGTGGGATTGATAACGTGCTCATTTTGTGTGGGCTTGTTGCAACTTTGCATGGGTTTCGTTAGCTGGAATGTACAATGCAAACTTTTGCTCTCAAGTTGTTGTCTAGGCAACCAATCGTTCAACACAGGAATTTTAAGCCTGTATATTGTACTTCTTCCTTGGCTGCTGTTGCTGTTTTTGACCTTTAGTGAGAACTTGCAGTGGCTGGTAATTAGCCTCTCTCTAGCGGTTTACGTCTTTGCCCAAATCGAAGCATGCCACGGCCGGCATTTGCCTGCTGGTTGGCTTTTTCAGCCGATGGCATGGCAATTCTTGATGGTCGTTGCAGCAGTTTCGGGGCGCAAATTCGGCGCCTCCGGAAGAAACGTTTGCCACCGTTCTCGTGGCCTGTTTGCAACTTCGCTTCTGATACTAATATTTGGGCTGGTCGTGAAAAAACTAGAGTGGTTTCAGCTCGATTTGCACACCAGCGTTTTTTTTTGGAACCATTCGTTAATAGATAAATCGAATTTAGGACCACTCCGACTTCTTCATCTGTTTTCGATGGTATACGTGACACTTTTTCTTTGGCCGCCGGATAGTGCAATGTGGTCAAGTCGAATCCTGAGTCCAATGCGAACCTGCGGTCGACATTCGCTCACGCTGTACTGTATTGGTGTAGTCTTGACTGAACTCACGTCCATCATTTCTCACTGGACGGGCGATTCTACCGCGACGGTTTGGATGCTTGTAATCGATGCTCTAGCACTCCAATGCTGCATGGCCTACGTACTAGATCTCGGCTTCGATCGGGTGCGAGCCAGTCAAACGTAAAAGATCAGTCGATCTCTCAAAAACAATCACGCCAGAGTATATTGCTATTTTGTGAGGAATATTCCATCCCGAGCCTACAGATCGAAGAAATAAGTTCAGGGATTCTAGTTGTCGCTAAAGTAGGATAAACAGCCGTCGCTAGACACATTGGGTGAGGCGCATTGATGAATCTACTATGTTCGAACGTTTCCTCGATGTTAATCACCTCGAACTCAGGTGCGATATTGCGATGGCCATGGATTTGGCGGAACAACGTGGCCAATTCCAAGTCCGTGGAACGCTTTGATCGGTTCACGTACTTGGCTCGATTGATTCCCCGTTCAAAGGCAATTCGAAGAATAGCATGCCATACATCCGCGCCAGAGTTCCAAGTGGTTCTCCGGTCTCGAATCGTAAGCCAAGTCGCGGTCAGGATCTCGGACGCTAAATCATCTTCGTAGTGGATGCAACGATCGGCCCAGCGCAAACGAGCCCGACAAAGTGATTGAATGACGACATGGCAGCCTTCGAAAATAACATTAAAGGCATCGCTGTCCCCCATCCGGATCCGTTCGATGGCTTGCAAAATAATCGCGTCGTCGTTGAAAGGTCTTGGCAACACGGTATCTCACTCCTTTGTCTGGCTCGACGGCATTGCGATGTGAGTAAACTCGAACGACATCGACCTTGTTGAATTGTCTTGAAGGATGGCCTCGATGTTTACGGCTAGGGATGCGTTCCGAACCATCTTCGGGTCAGCAGCAACGTTGATCACCAGAATGTGACGGCCTGATCCTTCTTCTATTTCCTTGAGATTTGAAGTGGTGCACTCGCACGAAGATTTGATTTTGCGAACTTGCGAGAGGGACGACAGTGCCCAAGACGACACGTCAATGCCAACGACGTGATCTCGGTTTGCAAAGATGAAACCAGCGTCGTAACGAATCTTCGGTTCCGGGTGGGTGTCAACGGTTTCCGGTTTGTTGGCTGTCCAATCGGTCGCGGATGCATCGCACCCAACCGACACAGCCAAGCTCATTCCAAGTAGCAAACAAACAACGATTTTCCCAGCATTGATCGCAAGTCGGGCTGACGCGAACACGAACACGTTCCGGCTGGTCAGCCGCAGGGCGCGAGCCCACCGTTTTTTGTCCACCTTGTGATCAACACCGATCCTTCCGAGTCGCCCCGAGACCCGAGACCTGAGACCTG
>Ga0105045_10005876_pt1 | contig 10831 bp, 6 predicted proteins | sample MAT02_FD_78089 | JGI IMG/M metagenome (GOLD analysis project Ga0105045, IMG submission 78089) | Freshwater microbial communities from Lake Fryxell liftoff mats and glacier meltwater in Antarctica - MAT-02 (megahit assembly) | ecosystem: Environmental > Aquatic > Freshwater > Ice > Liftoff... | reverse complement strand
TTCGTCAGTCGCCCCGGCCATCCACGCCGGTTCCGGGCCGGTGGGCAACGCCGTGCGGCCGGCGAGTAACACTGACGGTTTGAAGGTCTCGGCGAGCGCCGCCGCAACTTCCGCCGTCACGCCGCGAGCGCCGCCGGTGACGACGATGACATCTTTGGGGCCGAGCGTGAGCGGTTGCATCGACGGCTTGCGGACGGTGCGGGCCAACTCTACGGTGCAGCGGTGAGACTCGCTAATCCCGACTTCGACCGGCCCGACGGAGAATAATTCATCGGCGATGGCGACCGCCGCGGCTGAGGCGTTGTTCCGTGCGAAGTCCGGCGCGATATCGATGGCTTTGCAGGCGACCTCCGGCCATTCGTGTCGGGCCGTTTTCACCATCCCCGCCAAGCCACCGAGCGCGGCGTCGGCATCGACCGTGAGATCCATCAATCCGAAAGAGCCGTCGAGTTGGACGACGGAGCCGAGGAACCCCGCACGGCCCGCCGCGCGCAGTTTCGGTGCGGCAATCCGAATCCAAAGGAACGCCGTGCGATTCGGGTTCGACGCCGGCGTCGCCACGCGCGGTGGGATCAAAACCAGCCCGACGGGTTGGCCTTCGATCGTCGATCCGATCGGGTCGGCCCAGCGGAACAATGTCGGCACCATTCGCAAACTTTGGAGCTGCGCCGCCAGCTCGCGGCCCAGCGAGTCGTCGCCGGAAACGATCCAGATTACGGAGCCTTCCGGCACCGGCAGTCGCGGGCGCGGCGCGGTCAAGTCGATATCGACGGCTTGCAAGATGCTCCGGTCGATCCGTTCGAGCGCGGCGATCGACGAAGCGGATCGGTTCGCGCTGATCGAAGCGTCCAACGTCCGCGGCGGCACGACCCGCGTCTCGTTCGTCGATGGCGCGCCGATCGCGGGCGGCGGCGTGTGCAAACTCGACGGCATCTCCGGCATGCGGATCGCGGAGATCGGTTCGGTCTTCGGGGTGAGCTCCGACGAACTCGAATCGCGACCGAGAAAATCGGCGACGTCCTGCAGCGTGTGCAGGGTGCCGAGGTGTTCCGGCTTCACCACCGGCGCGCTCGGCAGTCGGTCTTGCAACGCGCTCAAGATTTCGACGCGCTTGATCGAATCCACGCCGAGGTCGCCGTCGAGGCTCATGCCGAGGTTCAGCATGTCCACCGGGTAGCCGGTCTTCTCGGCGACCACCGCCAACAGAGTTCCCGCGATGTCCGCCGCGATTCCCACAGGGAAGAGTTTGTCGAATGTCACCGGGCCGAGCAGGGTCGCGGGCGCGGCGAAGAAGGTCGGATCGATCTTCATTTCGAGCGTCGCACCCGGCATGTTGGGCATCCCGCGCGGCTTCAGTTGCGGCGTCACCGGGGCCGACTCGACCGCGAGAAAATCTGCCACGTCTTGCAAGGTGTGCAGGGTGCCGAGGTGCTCCGGTTTCACGACGGGTGCGTTCGGCAGTTTGTCTTGGAGTGCGCTGAGAATTTCGACCCGCTTGATCGAATCGACGCCGAGATCGCCGTCGAGGCTCATACCGAGGTTCAGCATGTCTACGGGATAACCGGTCTTCTCCGCGACCACCGCGAGCAAGACGTCGGACACACCGGTGAGCGCGGGCTTCGGCGGAATCACGGCCGGTTTCGGTGGGACATATTGCGGAACGGGCGGAACAATAATCACCGGCGCCGGCGTTGCCACTTCCCGAACGGACAACGCCGGAAGCGGGGCCGGTCCCGCAGTACCGAAGAACAGCGATTGCTGTTGTGCGACCAATTGGTGCAGCGTGCGCTGGGCGCTCTCTTGCGATTCGAGAAATTGTTTATGGAGTTGCGCCGTCTGCTCTTGCAGCTTTTGCAACGCCGCGAGCGTCTGTTGCGTGATTTGCAAAGCCCCGCTCAACTCGTTCAATTTCGGATCGTTCATCGGGCGGGTTCCTGCTGCGATCGCGCTGTGTGTCGAGCCATTCGCCGATGGGGCCGGGGCGCGGGCGGGGCGCTTCGGGCGGGCATTTACGATATTCGCGCCGCCGATCGGCACCGTCATGATCGGCTTCGTCGGCAACGCGGCCGGCCGACAACGGCTCTTCGCTTCCCACGCGGCCAAGTCCACGCGGTGCCCGCGCGCCGCCAGTTTGGCCAGCGCCGTCGCCAAGTCGAACGCGCCGGCCTTCTTGGGCGATTCCAGCGCGAGCGCCTCGAGGTCGTCGGTCGGCGCGGCGACTTCGATGATGGCTTGGACCAGTTTGGTGAGCGTGCCACCGGGGCCGACTTCGAAGAACGTCCTCACGCCGTCGCGGAGCATCGCGTGAATCTGCCCGACGAACTCCACCGGCTTCGCCAATTGGTGGCCGAGCAAATCCCGACAGGCGAACGGATCGGGCGGATACTCGGCTGCGGTGGTGTTCGCGTAGACCGGCGAACCGGCCCGGAACTCGACGGCATCCAATTCTTCGCGGAAGGGCCGCGAAGCATCGGACACGAGCTCGCTGTGGAACGCCGCGGCGACGGGCAGTTTCACGGCCCGGATGTTGTTTGCCGTGAAGATTTTGGCGATCTGCTCGATGTCGGCGGTTCGCCCCGACAGCACCGTCTGCTGCGGGCTGTTCTTGTTCGCGATCACCACTCCGGGGATCAACAGCGGCTCGATTTTATCGAGCGGGGCGATCACCGCGAGCATCGCGCCGGGGTCGCCGACGCGCTGTGCGGCCATCAATTCCCCGCGCCGACGGGAGAGCCGGTAGAAGTCGGTTTCCGAGATCCGGCCGCCGGCGGCGAGCGCCGGGAGTTCCCCGTAGCTGTGCCCCCCGAAGCCATCGGCGCGCAATCCGAATCGCTCGCTCAGCAGGCGGTACGCCCCGTAGCTCACGGCTCCGAGCGCCGGCTGGGCGACATCGGTCGCTTTCAGTTCGTCGTCCTGTTTCGCCTTGGCATCCGCCGCGAATGACGTCGGCGGGTAGATGAAATCGCTGAGACGCCCACCCGCATCCGCGAGCGATTCGAGCATCTCGGGGAAGGTGCAAGCGAGTTCGCGCAGCATGCCAACGCTCTGCGAACCTTGGCCGGGGAAGAGCACGGCGAGTTTCCCCGCCGCCGGACCACTGCCGAAGAAGGCCCCTTCGGGTGTGTGCCATTTCGGCGCTGCGTTTTGGGTCGAGAGGCGAGCCCTAGTGCGAGTCAACAATTGTGCGAGGTCGGTCTTGGTGCGATGGGCCACGAGCACCAACCGCACGTTCTCCGAGGCGTCGAATGTCGCACGGGAGGTTTCCGCCGCGCGGGCGAAGTCGGTCCACTGCGGCGCGTCACCGAGCGGGGAAAGCGCGGTCAATAGAATCTCCGCGTTGCGCCCTGAGACGGCGAGGATTTCGACCTGTCCGTCCCAATCGGGCTCGGCCTTCTTCGATTGGTATTCTTCCAAGACCGCGTGGAAGTTGGATCCGCCGAAGCCGAAGGCCGACAACCCCGCTCGCCGCGGATGCTCGGTCCGCGGTAGCCACGGGCGCATCTGACCGTTCACGTAGAACGGGCTTTCCGGTGAGTTCAGCGGATCGACCGGTTGATTCACCTTGATCGTCGGCGGCAGAACTTTGTTGTGCAGCGCCAGCGCCACCTTGATCAACGACGCCGCCCCGGCCGCGGCTTTCGTGTGGCCAATTTGCGACTTCACCGAACCGAGCGCACACCACGGCTGACCGAGGGCATGGCCCGACTTGCGAAAGATATCGGTGAGGGCCGAGGCTTCCGCCGCATCGCCGACCTTGGTACCGGTGCCGTGGGCTTCGATGAGTTCCACGGTGGCAGGGTTCACGCCGGCGCGCTCGTAGGCGTCGTTGAGGCAGCGTTTCTGCCCCTCGGCCGAAGGCGCGTAGATCGCGTTCCCTTTGCCGTCGCTGCTGGTGCCGATGCCCTTCAACACGGCGTAGATTGTATCGCCGGCCACTTCCGCATCGGCGAGGCGTTTGAGCACCACCATGCCGAGGCCTTCGCCGAGGGCGGTGCCGTCGCCGTTGGAATCGAATGGCCGCGACTCCCCCGATTTCGACAGCGCCGGCGTCTTGCTGAAGCACATGAACATGAAGATGTCGTTGAAGGTATCGGCCCCGCCGGTGACGACGACATCGGCCTTGCCGGTGGCCAATTCCATGGCCGCGAGGTGGACGGCGCTGAGCGAACTGGCGCAGGCGGCATCGACGACGCAGTTCGTGCCGTGGAGATCGAGCCGGTTGGCGATCCGCCCCGCGACGACGTTCCCAAGCAACCCCGGAAAGCTGTTTTCTTGCCAAGGTACGTAGCTTTCGCCGATGCGCTCGACGACGTCTTGGGCGATGTCGTCGGCAACGCCGGCATCTTTCAGCGCGCTGCGCCACATCGGATGGCCCAACCGGGCGCCGAGTGGAATAACGAGTTCGAGAGTCCCGGTGACACCGAGGATCACGGAGGTTTTGCTGCGGAGCGTACCGCCCGGAGTATCAAACTCGACCCCGGCGTCCGTCAGAGCTTGTTTCGCCGCAACCAAGCCGAGCAATTGGGAAGTATCGGTTGCTTCCAAGTCCCGCGGGGCAATGCCGAATTCGAGTGGGTTGAAATCGATCGGCGTGAGGAACCCACCCCGGCGGGCGTAGGTGTGGTCGGGCGACTTCGGGTCGGCATCGTAGTAGTCGGTCGCGTTCCAGTGCGTCGGCGGCACTTCGCCGATGCAATCGACGCCGTGCTTGATGTTCGCCCAATACGCGCCGGGGCCGTCGGCTTTCGGGAACAAGCAGCCGATGCCCACGATGGCCAGTGGAACAAAAGTCGGATTCGTCGGACTGTTCAACAGGTAGCCTCAACAGAGAGTGATTCCGACCCGAGCGGTGGGTGTGAGCCCTCCGAGGATTTCGAGCACACATCGTTTCGCCATCTCGGAGGGCTCACGCCCACCGCTCGGGAAACAATCAATTCAGACGATCCGCTAATTCGTCATCCGTCAATGGTCGAAGGGGGAACCAATCCCCCGGCAAGTCGATCCCCTGTTGCCGGAGTGCCGTTTGCCGGATCACCACGCAGGCCCCGTACAAGAGGTTGTGGGCGACATTCACCACAGTGCGGTTCGCGGGCGTTTCCAGATGGCTCCCCTTCGCCCATTCGTTGAAGGCGCCCATCGCAGGCCCGCACCACACTTGATAATCGAGCTGACGCGTCGGTTCACCAGCGTTGGCCCACCTCGAAGACAATCCCAAATACCAGCGGAAGACCAACGCCATCTTATGCTTCGCGTTCGCCTCGGCCTTCGGCACTTGGGCCGGGTCGCGCTTCAGAAAGAAATCCCGCGTCTCGGCCCAGACGTCGTCGAAGCGGCGCTGCAAGATCGTCTTTTCAACTGGGACGCGCTCCGCCTCGGGGATCGCTTCCCAACTCGGGTATGCCCGGTAGAGGTCGAAAAGCTTCTGCCCGCGCATGGCGAACATCGTGCCGCGTTTCAGCACTTGCACCTTCACGCCCATTTCGAACATGTCCGCGGCCGGAGCCATCGCCACGTCGGCCTGCCCCGCCCCGGCGAGCATCGTTCGGACGGCGTCCGAGCTCCCCGATTCGACGCAGGCTTGGTTCACGGAACCCGTCACAACATAGGACGCTCCGAGGGCGAAGGCGCCGGCCACGCTCGCCGGGGTCGCAATGCCACCCGCCAACCCCACCCGCACCGGTTTCGCGAAGCCGAACTGCGCTTGCAAGCGATCCCGCAATGCCGTCATCGTCGGCAGCAGTGTAATCGCGGGGCGGTTGTCGGTGTGGCCGCCGCTGTCGGCTTCGGCCGTGAGGTCGTCGCACATCGGCACGAATTTGGCGAGTTCGGCCTGTTCCCGCGTGATCAGCTGCGTTGCCAGCAGTTCTTGAATGATCCGATCCGACGCCGGGGAAAGGAACTTCGTCGCCACTTCGACCCGCGACACCTTGGCAATGATCCGGTTGCCGATTTCGACCGATCCGTCCGGTCGGCGCTGCAACCCAGCGAGGCGGTAGCGCACGACGGCCGGCGTGAGATCCAGATAAGCCGAGGCTTCGATCAGTCGCACGCCGCGATTGAGGAACAACTCCGTGAGCGCCATTTCATGGGCTTGCTCATTCGGGCTGTGGATCAAGTTGATGCAGAAGGGGCGATCCCCGAGATTCGCCTGCAATCGGTCGATGGCCAGCACGACACGTTGATACGACAACCCCGCCGCCCCGAAACTGCCGAGCATCCCCGCCCGGCTCATCGCTTCGACGATCTCCGCCGAGGCGATCCCGTTGGCCATCGCCCCGGTCATGTACGGGAAATTCAACCCGTGGTCGGCCAGGAAGTCGGCACTGCCGAGTTGGGCCGGTCGCAGTGGTGGAAGGTGTGCTATTAACGGCCAACCGTCGCTCGATTGGTCGCCGAATGTCCCCGAGCCACTGCAGGCGACCGCGAATCCCATTGGACCGGCGACCACGGAAATCGCCGAGCGCAGGTCGCCGAGGATCGCGGAGGCTTCGGCCGGGACATCGGTCGGCGCTGGGCCATCCGAGCGCCATCGGCCGAGAGGAGTTTGAACGGCAGTCATGTTGCAATCAGGATAACGCGCCGTCCGGATGTGGAAAGGCGCGCCGGCGGAATCCGCGGGAGTTCCTAGTCGGCCCGGCGTGCCAACGTTCTATTTGTTGGCCGACGCAATCATCGCACAATACGAAGCTTCCGTCGCAATTGAAACAAAGTTCATCCCTACTGCGAAGTCAGCCGATTTCAATTTCACCATACAAATCAATACTTGTAGAATTGCTCGGCGGGACGGCCCCGTGTGATCACATTCGCATGCGCACTGGCCCGAAGACTTCGGAACCGTCGACCGTACTGTGCATCTCGGCATTGGCCGCGAGGCTTTGCAATTCCCGCTGCGTCCGTTGGAGCACGATGCCGATGACCGAATCGGGCTCCAATTGACGGGACAGGCTCGCGAGAGCCTCGGCAGCCCAGCGGGCATCGGCGGTGTTGATGCTCGGCGTGTGGAGCGACGGCGGCGAAGCGGTAGAAACGCGCATACCCAGAACCTCCTGTTCCAGTGAGTGAAGTCGGGATTGTCCAGCGCCGTTTCAGCCGGTGCAAGGCCAATTGGAAGGGGTGTACCAACCACTTTTGGAGGTTTTCGTAGGTCCTCCGGCCCATTTTTAGCAGAACTCCAGGAATCGTTGCAATTGGTTCGATTTTTGGCATGCCCTTTGAGCCTACTTTAGCTTTTAGCTTTCGGTCATTCTGCACACCCCCCCTGCTGAAAGCAGCGAAAGCTCCGAAAGCAGCGAAAGCGAAACCTAAACCGCATTGCCGATCGTTTTGTTCGCTTTCCAAGGGTGTCGCAACGATTCTTGGATTTTCTTCGCGACGGAGGGTGCGTGGTAAACCATCGGAATGACCGTCACGCTTCCGCGCGGCTTGTAGAATATCCTGCCAATGTCCGCCTCAACCTCGAGCCACTTTCATGACGCGCACCTTACTCTTGACCGGCTTAGCCGTCGTCGCCATCGGCGGCTTCACCATGTGGCAAGCCGCCGCGCCGATTTCCGCGACGCCCGTCCCCGAACAGATGACCGCCGAACGCATGGCCGCACTTCAAAAAGTCATCCGCCCCTGCGAAGGCGAAGATGCCTTCGATAAAATCGCTTGGCTCACGACGATCTACGATGCCCGGGTGAAAGCGGCGAAGGAGGGCAAACCGATCTTGCTCTGGGAGATGGACGGGCACCCGCTCGGCTGCGGGTGAAACAACGTCGTCGTGGGCCGTGTGTCCACTTTCGCCGACCCCGAAGTGCTGAAACTCACGCAGACCGATTTCGTCCCCGTTTCCACGGACGACTGGTACACGCGCCGCCGGCAAGATTCCGAAGGCGAGTTCTTCCGCAAGGTCGCCGATCAAAGCCCCCGCAAGGGATTGAACGGCGCCACCCGGCAGGGGATCTACGTCTTCACGGCCGATGGGGAATTGCTGGCGTTCAAAAATAACGGTGGCGATGCCGGGGATATGAAGAAAGTTTTCGCCCTCGCAAAGGCCAAGTTCGACAAACTACCCGAAGCGCGACGGAAGCCGGGCGGTGTCAACGTTCCGGCGGCCGGGAAGCCGGACGCGAACTACCTCCGCGTGCTGCCGGAAGACGGCATCGTGCTGAAGGTGCACGGCCGGATTCTGCAAGCGAAAGCCGAGGCGTTCGTGAAGGGCACCTGCGACTTCACCGGCGGCGATCAAGCGTCCCGCGACTACTGTTGGATCACGGCGGATGAGAAGAAATCCTTGATTCCACCCAAAGCGGAACTGGGCTTCTGCTATGATCTGCCCGCGAAGATTGCCCTGCGTCTGGCCCGCTTTCACCTCATCGACAACACGCGCGGCGAGCCGGAATTCTGGAAGAAAGAGCACATCCGTACGAACAAGATCACGCTGACCGTGACCGCCGTGCAGGACGATGCCATCGAACTGCGGCTCGACGGCGATGTGAAATTGGAATCCGGGGAAAAGCTCGGCTACGAACCGAAACTGCGGGGGGATCTCCGGTACATCCCGAGCAAAAAGGCATTTGATCGATTCGATATCGTGGCCCTCGGCGACTACCGGGGCCACACGACGTACACGCCCGGCTCGCGGGAGGGCCGCACACCATTCGGAATCGCCTTCGGCCTCGCGGATACCACGAAAGCGGGCGAGCGCATCGCCCCCCAAGGCCTTCGCGACCGCGATCCTTACTACGGCCGAGATTGATCCAGCTCATGACCAATTAGCATTACTTCTTCGCCGTTGCGGGCACGATCTTCTTGAAGGGCTGGTCCTTCTTGTCGAGGTTCCGGTTCAAATCGACCGGGTCGAATTCGACCTTGGCTCCGCCTTCGGGGACTTCGACATTCGCCGACCAGAGGATGGCGTTCACCACCGTCCGGCGGAAATTTTCATCCGCCCAGTTGCGGTGGTTGTGGCCACCGGTGAAACCGAAGGCCCGGCCTTTGTTCTCGCGCTCGTAGGCCCAAGCCAGCGTCTCGATGCGGCCGAGGTGCTTCTTGGCATCGGCGGTGCCGCGTTTGTCGTCCGGCGGCAGCGCTTGCAAAATCGGCGTCACATTCTTGGCGTCTTTCACGTCCGCGGCGTCGCCGATCCAGTGCATGTTGAAGTACCATTCGTCGTTGATTTCGAACGGCTTGACCCCGCGGGTGATCGCGTGTTTCGGCAACGTGCGGACGTTCGCATCCCAGTGCGGGTTCGTGCTCGTGCGCGGATCGTAGAAGCCGCCCATCCACGAGACGACCGTCTCGCCGTGCTTCGGTTCGTAATCGACGGCGTAGTGCAAGTTCAGCCAGCCCGCGCCCGCGTCGATGTGCTTCTGTAGCAGTTTCAGGCGATCTTTCTGCACGACCGGGTGCCCGCCGCGTCCATCCATGTAGAACAACAGCGCGGCCGCGCCGTCGAAGATTTTCTCGTTCTTCGGCCAGCCGTCGCGGACCATGATGGGCCAGACGCCTTCGGTCTGCTTCAGCAGGTTCATCAGGATAGCGGTGCCGGCGAAGAATTCGTGGTCGCCCGGTTGGTGGCTCTTCGACCCGGCGACGAGCACGATCTTCTTGCCTTTGAAATCGACCGGCGGTTCGACTTCGAGTGCGACTTTGGATTGATCGTACGGATCGAAGCCGAGTTCTTTGAGTTGCTCGGGTGTCGCGGCATTCTTAACCGGCGCGGCGGCCGTGGCACCGTGTGCGAGAACGAGAGACAGAAGCAGGGTTCGCCATAGCATGGGAGAGCATCCGGGTAAGGGGAGGGTGTGCGGGCAGTATGACACTGGAATAGGAACACGCCCCGACGCCGTCCGCAAGCGGATTTCCCATGGCGCTCCTCGCGCCGCTGCGGCAAACTGAACGACCTGCCGTTTCCCCGAGGTTCTTGGCTTTGAATCCGACACCGACCGCCGATGGTTTGTATTCGCTCTTTCCCGAGGGTCGGGATCGACCCGCTTTGACCCCCGTCACGCCGGAGGAAATGCCCGAGCCGTACCGGAAACTTCTGGTGCACACGCACCACATGACGGTCACGGTCGAAGGGTTCTACGGGCAATCGGTGAACGTGACGGTGCTCGACTCCGTCCGCGCCGGCGACACCTACGGCCGGAAGATTTTGCTATCGCTGAAGGAGAGTGGGGAAGTCGTACAGTTCGGCATCATCGAGGTGGATCTGGCCGCGCTGACGCCCCCTGTCCGCGATGAGATCCTCGCGGGGCAGACGCCACTCGGGCGGGTGTTGATCCAAAACAATGTGCTGCGGTCGATTCAACCCGTCGGATTTTTCCGGGTCGAACTCGACGCCGCGATGGGCGAGTGGTTCGGCCTGTGCGAGCCACAAACGACGTACGGCCGCCTCGGGGTCATCTTCACCGGCGATCGCCCGGCCATCGAAGTGTTGGAAATCTTAGCGCCGGTGTCGCTGCGAGCGAGCTGACGAGTCAACACTGCGGGGGCGAGTCGTGGGCCGCGCAACGCCCGAAATGATTTTGGGCTACACCCCCACCCCCCCGCGAAACCATTTCAGAATTCGGGTAGTACCAATGCACCGGAGTTTACCTACTTCTTTTGTGCGGCCGGTTTCATGGCCCGGACGCAGTCTTGGGCCTCTTTGAAGCCGTCGCCCACCTTCGCCTCAGTCTTGTACTTGGTCACCTTCGGTTCCAGCCCGAACTCGAAGGCGAATCGCTCGCCGTCTTTGCCATCCACGCCGAAGGCGTACACCGTGCCCTTCGCCGCATCTTGAATGGCGCCGATCAAATACTTCTTTTCGTCTTGCCAGATGGTCGAAGTGGCCACCGACTCCTTA
>Ga0105045_10005875_pt1 | contig 10832 bp, 2 predicted proteins | sample MAT02_FD_78089 | JGI IMG/M metagenome (GOLD analysis project Ga0105045, IMG submission 78089) | Freshwater microbial communities from Lake Fryxell liftoff mats and glacier meltwater in Antarctica - MAT-02 (megahit assembly) | ecosystem: Environmental > Aquatic > Freshwater > Ice > Liftoff... | reverse complement strand
TCGGTTGGGCTATTGGTAGCATCGTACGTTTTATAAACACTTTTAGTCAACAAAAAAAGCAGGGCGGCCTGCAGGTTGGTTACAGCTTCTTTGTCGTCTGCTTTTACTGGGGCGATGATAGGCTTCATGATGATGGTTTTTTTGTTTAGGTTTTGTTTTTAAATTATTACTTTTTACTTACTATTGGCATAAGTGGACGCTTGCGCCAAAAAAGTTGGCTGTTGCTGAAGTATGGCAAACCACTTTATTGTTGTCTCACCAAAGTCAGCCTCATGCTGCACTTGTTGCCATTGCTTTTGTAATACTTTTAATTCATTGGCTGATAGCTTTAAGCTTTGTTTGCTTAATAAAATAATAAAGTAGCTTACAGGTTGTTTACTGCTTCTTTGTCATCTGCTTTTATTGGCGTGGTGATGGGGTGCATGATGAAGGTTTTATTTTAACTTATAAATTTTTATTACTCAAGGCACAAGCGGATACTTGCGCCAAAATGGCCTTGGTTTGTGGGCCACGAACCAAGGCCGAGTGGTGGCATTGTCTTTGTCTCCAATTTTTCCATTTTCTAATTTTGTTAATCCTGTAATCGCTCAATCCTGTTAATCCTTAAATTTTGACAATCCTGATTGCATTTTGTAAATGGGTTCATTGCCAATCGTCATCATCGTCAGTATTAGGATTTAAAGGCTTGTTGAATTTTCAGGCTTGTTTAATCAATCCCTTGATTTTTCTCGCCAAAATTCTATGTAGTTAAGTTGACCTTTAAATGGGTTCAATGAATCTTCACCAAGAAATCCTTGCCTATATGTATATCCCGGCCCAATACCATGATAAATTCGGAGATATCCGCCCGCATCATGATACACACCGTGCCAACCTAATTGAGATTTCTTGTCTCGAGTAAAAGCGTTTCCCGGTCCAACCATGCCACCGGTTGGATTCAAGAGCGACCCGAAAACAGGATCGATACCGAGTTTTTCACCAACCACCCTTCCATAGCGTAATTGCTGAGTCGTCCCAAAAAAACGAAAGTTTCTTGTGAACAAGTCTTCAGCTTTTTTTCCTCCAAGAGATTTTGCTTCGTTACGAAGAATTAGAAACCGATCATAACCTTCTTTAATTTCAGCGTAATCTTTTTCTCTTACTTGCGCAAGTTTTTTCAAAGCAATATGTAGGTCCCTGCCTTCAGGGTTCAACGATAATGTATACATCGCTTGAGATAATTGATCAGTATTTTCACCGGTTATTTGAGCATCCGACATGTAGTCTGCTAACATATCTTTATCGGAAAAATTTTCAAAATTTTCATTAAGTGTTATCCTTTCCCCCTCAAATTCAATTGAGGTGCCAACAGGTACTAAATATTGTTGCCCTAAATTGATTTTGTCAGGATTTGTGAGCGGTTTTAGATCGCCTCCGAGGGCTAAACCTTTATATGCTCCATAGCCAGATTTTTTATCATATGATTGGTCGTATCCTTCATGTTTAAGAGAACTTGAAACCCATGTATCAGGTTTTGCTTCATATCTTCTGTATACGACCTCGCCATGTGTTTCCGTTCCTACAACTTTTCCAAAATTGCCAGCTTGTTTTCCATTAATATCTATTTTCTTAAATGGATTATTAGTAACATATGAGTATAAAATCACCCCATCCCCAATCCCAATCGGATCTGCACTCAACCACCTTCCCAACCACGGCAAATAATACCTTGCACTATGGTATTCCAAGCCATTTTCTTCATCCCGCTCCATACCGGTATACCTGTAGCGCTTGGCAGCAGATTTTATGTCTTGGTTTTTAGCCTGATAAGCAGTAGTGCCAAAAGGGTGATATTCTTCATAAGAAATTACTTTCGCATCCAGCGTTCCATCCAGCTCTAATGCAGCAGAGCCAAGGTGGTTGTGTAGCTGGTAACGCACCAATTGTTTTTCGGTGCCATCGTTTATATCATTGCGAGTTTCTACCATTACAAAGCGATGCCCTTCATCTATCAAACTAAGGCTAACTCTTTCTAACCCTGCATCTGTGCCGCTATGTTTTTTATAGAGCTCATAACCCGAAACATAGATGCGTTCCTCCTTTTTGGTGGGGGTTGCTCCGGCTGTTGCCTGATTTTCAGTTAATTTACGGATGCGTTGTCCACCTCCATCATACTGGTAGTAGGTCATAACAGGAATGTTGTCATCGGTGCAATGTTGCCTTGTGGTAAGCACCACTTCTTCTTTAAAATTCCACCCAATTTTTTCAAGATGAGGCATCTCTTCCATATACCCATGTTTTGCATGGTGTTGGTATTTTGTATAATTGGCAGGGTTACCATTGTCACCTATATTAGTACTTGTCAGCCGGTTGTTTATCGTTTCATACTCGTAGCTTCTCGTCCAGTTTCCACCTGCAGCTAGGTGTTTCATTTCCTTAATATTTCCTACGGAATCATATTGATAGGATTGTGTATAATTCCTAATGGCCATCGGGTCGCCCGGATTCATGGCATGCATAAACGGCTTGTCGTTCCAGTTATCGCAGATTCCAAAATTTATTGCAGCACTATTCTCCCGCCCTTTCGCTTCCACCAAACGATAGAGGGCATCGTAGGTATATTCTGAAATTCCTTCAACTTTTTGATTGTCAAAAAATACTACCGGAATATTTTTATCCTGGATATGCGTGATATTGCCAACAGCATCAAAGGTGTAATGCCAATCTTGTAAAGGGTCACCATTTTGCCGCTTGCTCTCCAATCGTTTCAGGCGAAAGGTCTCCTTGTCGTAATAAAACTTTGTTGAAACATTGTTGCCATAAACAATTTTTTCTCGTTGCCCTTTTTCGTTATAATCAATGTCTTTGATATATTTACTTGGAGCGACTGCTCCAAAGTGCAATACGGATTCTGCATTTAATAAACCCGCTTCGTTGTAGGATGGGGTGATAATGCTTCCATCTGGAGCTACTTGTTGGGTAATTCTTCCAAGGGCATCTGTTTCTGTGGTGAATGTAAAATTATCGGTTTCTAAATCAGCTATCAGATTGGCAGCTATCCAATTGGCGACTTCTTTATATTTCTTAAATAGTTGGCGAGTAGTCGCAAGAGGTTGACCTTTAAAATCAAATTCAGGTGTATCAATTACGCCACCGGTATCGTAGTTTTTAATAATATTACCCAAAAGATTTTTTGACTGCAATGCAGTTTCATTAAATCTGTTCGCATCAGTCCGAATACCACTTAATAAGCTTTCGCCATAAATCATTTTGCCAAAAATATTATCTAACGGAACGGCTCCATCTCCGCCTAAAACTTTACTGTGAAGCGGGCGGTGTGCAGTATCATAAAAATACTGGAACTCATGGTTGCGTTCGTCCCAAGTTCGCAAAGGATTACCTAAAATATTGGTTAGTAACCAACGCTGCCCGGCATCCATGCTAAGTTGGTGCACTTTATTGCCCAGCATATCGTATCTGTATTGCATCACAACATTGCCACGGGCATCAGTTACTGTTCTTAGATTGCCTTCGGCATCCAATTTTATTTTGGTGTGATAAAACTCATCAGCGTTGGTTGTCCAGTTTTTATTGTGCTCTACGGAAAGCACAGGTCTGCCCAAGGTATCAAAATGAATTGTTTTGGGCGTATTGGTGTGTTTGGCGGCTTTATCGGCAGCTCGTTTTTCATGACCGGGATCTTTGCCTTGGGAAGTAAGTTGGACATCAATTAAACGGTTTGTACGGTTGATATACCAGGATGAATCAAGGATTGTATCATTGGAATCAAACACGGTTTGTTTCCATGAATCGAATGTTACTTTAGAAAATGTGCCATCGGGCATTTCGGATTTGATCAGTCTTCCGGTTGCGTCGTAGAATAATTTTGATGTAACACCTGTTTCGACCAGCTCCTTTAAATCTTCGTAATGATGGTTTGCTGAGAAATAAGGTTCGTATTGTTTTACTTTATTGCCTTTGTTGTTTTTAATGGTTCTTCCGTTTCCTATCCAGCGCAATTGTTTGGGATTACTTGCCGAAGTATCAATTTCATTTATGGCAATAGATTGATCGACATTCACTATTACCTGTTTGGCTTTTCCTGGTTCTGCCTGCACTTTTTTCATCACCACTTCGCCTGTGCCGTTCGAATATTCAAAGGCAATCTGAAGTTTACTTTCAGAATTTGGTGTTCCGTCCGGTTTCTGAAAGTGTGTTTCTCTGGTAATGGCTGCTAGAACCGCTGGCTTGCCATGGTTGGTGTATGCTTCAAAATCATAGACGAAACGGGAAGAGGCGTGCTGCAGCAGGTTTTTCCCAAAACTAGTTAGTTGGTCCGAATCGGGCGCGTTAAAGAAGTTTTGAATCAAAGCTGTTTCTTCCGCTTCGGTATATTCCGTCAATCCGGTGAGTTCATCTGCCTGATTGCCTTTTCCCATTATGGCAACAGCTTTAATCAACCCCAATTCATCACTGGTTGCTTCTGATAAATTGCTATTGATGTCTCTCATACGCTGAGGGGACAGGGTTCGAAAATTAAATACATCAACTCCTGATTTATTTCCCAATGTATCTTCTGTTTCTTCAATAACCAGGAAATAATTACCATAATACTTTACCCTGGTGAGCGACCCATAAGGGTCGGTATAAAGAAATGGAACATAGAATCTGTTTTGGGCGGCTGATGCTGTTTCCGCACCTTCGATAAATTGGGTTTTGCCCGAACGAATCCACCAGTTCTCATCTCCTTCGCCACGGGTAAATTTGCCTTCTGTTAATATTATGGCATTCACTTTTGTGCCGAATATATCGGTAACCAATTCAGGTGAGTAAGCCAATTGGTAACTCTCGAATAGAAGACCCAAAGATTCCAATTGACCTAATGGCAATGACCCAGTTAGGTCATTTTTATAATAATAGGAACGGACATGCTCAATCAATCTTTTTTGAGGTTTTCCTACAGTAACAGCTTTGTCTATTTCATGATATAAGGCAGTATCGGAGATTACGTCTAAAAGTATACCCATAAAATCATCCGGTGAATAAAAGGTGCCAGATTTTGTAACACCTTTCAGTTCATGCGTTTTTACCTCTGAATGCAATGGCAGGCGATGAATATCCACATCAAAAACAGGATTGGTAAATTGATTTTGGGTATAGATGATTACGGTTTTACTTTGTTCTTGCCGGGTTTCCGTAGGAAGTGTTGTGTTTGGAATTAATCTCGGATAAACTACCGAAGCCGATTCCGATACATTGCCAAATTCATCCAGTTTGATGTTCAGGTTGTGGGATATGCGTGGGTCATGTGGATTTCTCTCATAGGCATAGGTAATCGCTTCGCTTTCCTTGACAGCAAAAACAGCATGTTTGTTGTTGCCTTTGGGTTGCAGCAATTCAATGAAACAATTATGGGTTGCCACCAAAAAAGGGGTAAGTTCTTTTTGTTTGGCATCCGGGGTGTTGTTAAACTTGGTCGCATCTTTCGCAAAGGTCTCAGAACGCAAGCCCACTCCTTTACAGGCCCTAAGCGCTTCCCGCAATTCCTGCGCTGAAAGTTTATCCAAAAGGGTAATGTCCATACCCTCAGGGACAGTCAACCGTGCATCGGGCAAGGAAATCTCAGGATGACTGATCGGCCCAAATTCGCTTGCATACTCTCTGTACCAGAAATCCTTTTCAAACTGGCTGAGTATGCTTTCTTTCCGCAACAAAGCCCCGGTATGGTTCCAAGTTTTGGTTACCACAGGTTCTTGGTGTAATGGTTCTTCTACGATATTGGAGGCATCGCCCTTTGTCCAATGCTCAAAAGTCTCCGCATCGATCTGCTCCACCATTCCAAAACCCCTAAATTCTCTTTCCGCATGATCATAGTAGCCATGGTGATACTTGAATTGGCTGACAAATTTGTAGCCTGATATTTCATCTTGCGTGGTTGTTTTTGAAATGCAATGAATGGGAAAATGTAATTTGGTTATCCAAAGCTTACCTGCCTTTTTATCATCCAAATAAAATTTTGTGGACGGTGTGTATTCCATGCTTACTTCCTTTCCCATATTGTTCTTGTAAGAAACCATGATGTGCGGTTTCTTACTGTTCATCAGGTCAATGTATTTAAGCGGGGCATTTGCGTCTTTTGCAAGGGGACTTGACCAGACAATGCAGGCTACACCATTACCCAACAAGTCAGTAACTGTTACTTTGGCCTGGGAATGAATTTCCGGGAAAGCATCAATTTCAAAAGGAATCGCACTAAATCGGTTTCCACTTAGATTTTTCCAGCAGGTGAATTTATTTTTCCCCAGATAAATAATATCACTTGTACCGGAGCCGTCTATGTCTGCCAATCGCAGATAGGACGGATTAAAAGCATCCGGGTGGTCAAACAGTGGGGCATTGTCCAAAGCCACTTTCTTGCCGAAAAGTCCATAACCGAGGTTTGGCCAAAAACATACTTCCCCATTTCTGATCCTGACAATGTCCGTCATCCCATCTCCGGACATATCAGCCAGATAGATCGTTTGATTGGCATCTGCAAAAACGATAGGTGGTCCCTCTTCTTCATCAAATGGCTTTGCCGATTTTCTTGCCGCCGCAAATCCCTGTCTGCCTTCCGAAGGATACCATGTGAAAACATTGTCTTCTGAAATGACCACTTCAGGTTTGCCGTCCCCATTCAAATCGAGCATTCGGGTATTGGCATCCCCAAAATCAATGTTAGGTAAAGCTTTGAAAAAACTAAGCCCATGCCATTCATTGTCATCATCCAGTTCAAAAAAACCTCTTGGCTCTGTCTCAAAATTCACCAATTGTTTGCCACCATCGGCATCCAGATCTGCCAGTTGCATCACCGAATTCAACCCTGCAAAGGACGGTTTGGGAGTTACCATTTTAGCCTGCTCAAACTTCCCATCACCAAGGTTGTGCTTATAGTACCATCCATTGGCTTGCTCGGTGAGAATACCGGAAAGTCCTTCATTGAACAGGTCTGTGAATTGGTATTGTTCTTCGTCTAGTCCTGCAGGTGCATGAACCAAATCTTCCGTCAAGATAGATTTGACATCCTTATTCCATTGATGTTTCTGATATTCAAACTCCATGGGAGGGAGTTTTTTATGGGAATAAGAACCATCCGGTTTTTTGATGTATCCGTATGAGGTTATCTTTTTTAGAAAGGTAAAATCCTGCTCTGTTGAAGTATCATAATCAAAATTTAGAGACCTGATTAACGTTTTCTTGTCGGATTTATCAGATTTCAGCGCCAGTTCCTCAAAAACATGGAAAAGTAAAACCCTTCTGCACAATCGGGTGGTCCGTATTTCAAAACCGGCTTTGTAATCCGAAAAAGCATCGGGTCTAAAATCCCAGGGGTTAATTTGGTCAAAAGCCTCATTATTTGTATCGGTCGTCCCATAGTCCAAGACGGTCTGAAACATAAAATCAGATTCACTTGGAAAGGCATCCCCAAATTGTCTGTAAGAAGTTAAATTTCCGTAACATACTTTTTCAAGATAAATATTGGTATAATTAATTTTACTGCCTGTATGGCGGTTTCGGTTGTGCGGCAAGGAAGCAACAAATCCACTATTGTCTTCTTTTTTATAAATGTATTGTGAACAGTTTCCCTTATCGTCAAATACATATTCTGGCAGCCACTCAAATATTTTTGTCGGTCCATCTTGATTTGCAATGATGGAATTGTCTGTCCAACCAAAAAGCGTGGTCACGTTGTCTCTGTTGAGTACTCTCCATTTGATTCTTCCGTTTGATTTTTCAGTCCATCGTTCTATTCGGGCAAATAATCCTTCCACACGAGGTTTGTAATTTCTAATGAAAAATAAGCCATCTGCTGAATCCCTTTCATTAGTTATGTATTCTCCATCCGGATTCAAAACGAAGGCACCGGTAAGACTTTTTCTAAACTCAGGCACTAAATCCTCCGCGCCCGAAAATAAATAGGTATCTGAATCAATGGAATCTAAATATTGAGGCAAGGCGTTATCCGTTTTCCGCTTGATGGAACCCAAACTTAGATTCCATCCCAAGCCAAAAATGCCGTTTCCAAACCCTGAATTGTAGGAAAGATTTAAATCTGACGAAGCTCCTCTTGCGGGTGAAAAAGGAAGCGGCACAGAAAAAGATGAGGTTCCGTTCACCGCATTTACTGAAAACTTTTCATCGATGCCTTTGATGGCACCACCCCCTTTTGGCAAAGTGATAGAAGGTACCTCAATAGCATTGGATTTTGTTTTGCCTTCCCCATTTTGAGCAGCCCCAGGGTTTTTGTCAGAAGTGTGTAAGTAATTCATTCTCAAAAAAATAATTTATTTAAAAATGAAAATGATACCAGAAAAATAAATAATCAGAATTTTGTTTAAGTGGTCGGTTTTAATTTTTTCCATGGCAAAATTTAATCGATTGGACCATAAAATTAATCCAGATTGTGTTTATATTTATAGTAAAAAATAGACATTATTTTGTCGTTTGAATATACCATTGTGGCCATTACCCTGATTCATATTCCCCATAATCTACTTAAAGATTATGTCATGTTTATCCCGAACAGGAGACTGATTGTTTTCTTGCGATTTATTGAGGCATATGCATGCAGCCGAAAAATCCGTTTGATAAGTATTATCAATTTCAAGATGAACGGTTTTATTTTTACGCCTAATTCCAAGACCTTTTATCCTAAGTTGTAGTGAATGGGCATATCAATGAGTTTATATTGAAATCTTTGCATGTTTAAATGATTTTACAAAATTAGCCGAGTTGCGACCCCAAAACAATTCAAAGACGTACAACCATTTTATGAAAAAATGGCGGATTACCGAGAAAATATCGCCAATAAATGATACAAAACAGCGGATAAATGAAATTATATAAATAATCATCGCTACTCAATGATCCATACTCACATTGCAGGTCCTTCAGGTATCCTTAAGGAATATATCCAATCTTTCGAACTCAAAGCATTTGACACCCTTAACGAGGTAATAAAAAAACCCTGTCACGCCTTTCATGAAGTTCTCATCTCCCTAATTATTGACTCTAAAAAACCTTTGTTCGAACCAGTTTGCGAACAAATTTCAAGTTATTTTTGTGATCCTTCCAAAGCTCCTTTTTCAGGTGTAATGGGCATACAATCAAATATGAAGGGGTTTTTTGTCTATCAGGGACGGTTTAAGATTTTCATTATCCACTTTAAGCCAACAGGATTTTCCAGTATTTTCCAACTACCTGCTAGTTTGATATTTGACCAGTTTCTTGACGCTGGAGAATTTTTCAAAAATGAATTAGAAGTTTTGCACGCACAATTTCATGAAAAGGTAAATTTCAGTGACATGGTAAATTTATCGGAAAGATTCTTGGAAAAAAAATTGGCTACCAATCGACACCTTTGGAAAAACGAGTCGATCAAGAAAGCATCCAATTTCCTAATCAGGGAACCCAATGCATTAAGCATCCAACAATTGGCCTATCATTCCAATATGACCCTCAAAACCTTTGAGCGGAATTTTATCGGATTGGTGGGAATTCCACCAAAATTGTTCACAAGGATACGGCGTTTTAATCAGGCTCTTGAATTAAAACATTACCACGAAAAATTAAGCTGGTTGGATGTCTGTCTAAAAACTGGGTATTTTGACCTCATGCACCTCAATAAAGACTTCAAAGCTTTTTCAGGAAATTCCCCAGCTTCATTCTTTAAAAGACACTTCATTTATATGAAGAATTCCGCTTCCAAACCTAACACTACTTTATAGTGTTTAATTAGGCCTCAAAATCTTCAAAATTACTGTCTCTGGATAAACATACCGACTGTTCAAACATGGAAGATTGAATAAAGGCCTTCCATTCTTTTACCAAATGGATTAAAGGTTTATTCTTCCATTATAATTTAGAATAAAGAAACGGGCATTGGAAGATAAACAAATCAATTTTTTTTATTGGCGGGTTTAAAATTTATGTAAAACAGATCACCTAAGAGAAGTCCATAAGTAAGAGGGGAATTATTATATTTATGCCATTGGGGCATACGCCAATTTGACTTCTGTGTACTAGGCAGCCATTTGCTCCTATTTGAGAACTATTCCACCCATCCATCGGTATTGAAAATACTGGGAGGAATTCATGCAGGTTTTATCCATCCCTATAGTCTCTAAATTTGATTCGCTTACTTCTACTGCTAAGGAGTGAATTCTTGATATCAAAGAGGTTATCATTGATAATTAAAAACTGGTACCTCTTCCTTGAAGCTACAGAAATTACCACTTCGCCATTCCCCTTTCTCCTAGGTTCATGGTCATGTCCACAGGGGAAATCCAGGGGATAGAAAATAGAAAAGGATTAATGTTACAGGCCATTATCTCCCCTAGACGTAATGGAATGGGGAAATGTAACAGGCCTTGATTTTATTTTTTCACCTTTTCACTTTGTATCCTGTTTCCTCTTCTACTACCTTATTTATACGATCTTCCGGATTGTTATAGGCCAATAATCAAGTGCAAGCTTCATCAAGAAAGCCGATTTCATTTCCATGGAGAAATGTCGGCATCCTAAATTGTTTTACCAGAATGATGTGCTTTTTGGGAGTTCGAATGGGCTGGCAACTTACCACCATACAGGATCAGCAGTTGCAGTGGGCAAAAACAGTGATTCTCAGGTAGCGGGGTTGTTTTGGAATAAAGGAAATTTTGCAAATACACCATTTCAAACACCCAAAAATACTTATTCGGGAAAAATTACCTCGGTGTTTTTGCAGTCAAACTTAACTCCAAGTAAACCGGTCAATAACTTCCGACCAAGAATAGCCAATTCCGGAAAAATCCGAAGGACGAGGCACCGCATTA
>Ga0105045_10005874_pt1 | contig 10833 bp, 6 predicted proteins | sample MAT02_FD_78089 | JGI IMG/M metagenome (GOLD analysis project Ga0105045, IMG submission 78089) | Freshwater microbial communities from Lake Fryxell liftoff mats and glacier meltwater in Antarctica - MAT-02 (megahit assembly) | ecosystem: Environmental > Aquatic > Freshwater > Ice > Liftoff... | reverse complement strand
TCGGGTTGGATGAGGCGGTCAGGGCGCACGCCACGCGTGTGCTTTCCGTGGCGCCTTGGACGCTGCCGCACGAGATGGCGCGGTTGGTCCTCACCGAGCAGCTGTACCGCGCCGGCACGATCCTCCGTGGCGAGCCATATCACAAGTGAGTCTCGCGCGTCGGACGTGCGCTGCTGGCCGACGGCGCTATCTTCGCTTTGCGGTGGCCGAGACGCGGATGTGCGTCCGGCCGGATCTCGGTTGACGTCCGGAGGCTTGAACGTGGTCCTGCACGGGGTCGTGATGCGACTGACACAGACGGTGCGCCACTCGTGCGCAGACGTGACGGAGCCGTGCCGATGTCGGTGACGCCGGAGGTGGAACACCTGCCGCTGGCGATGGGGACACTCGCCGCGGCGGTGCGCGACGGGACGTTGCCGGCGGGCATGACCCCGGAAGCGCCCCCACGCGACCATCGCAGCTGGATGGAGCACATCGAGAGCTGCCGCGAGCCGATGATGGGGCTCGCCTGGGGCACGACCCTGCGCGAGGCGATGCGCCCGACTGGCGCGGCTGCTGCGCGACTCGCCCGGGTCACGGGTGGGCAGGGTGTGGTGGTGACGACGGGCCAGCAGCCCGGCCTTTTCGGTGGCCCGATGTACACGATCGTGAAGGCCCTGAGCGCGCTCTCGCTTGCGAACCGGATCGAGGCGGTGACCGGGGTGCCGACGGCTCCCGTGTTCTGGGCCGCCACCGACGACGCCGATTTTGCCGAAGGCGCCACGACCTGGTTGCCGATCGCCGGCGAGTTGCGCGACGCCACGCTGCACGATCCACCGCGTGAAGGCACGATGATGTCGCACGCCTTCCTCTCCGACGTCAGCGCGGCGAAAGTCCTGCTGGCACAGTCGGCTGCGGGTGCCGCGTGGCCGGAGTTCATCCGTCATGCGCTGAACGCGTATCGCGATGGCGTCACGGTCGGGAATGCGTACGTCGACATGATGCGTGAGATCCTCGGACCGCTTGGCATCACGGTGCTGAACGCTGCACATCCCAGCGTACGTCACCAGTCGGCGCCTCTGCTTCGCCGCGCGCTGGCCGAGGCGCAGACCGTCGATGCCGCAGTGGCCGCCCGCAATGACGAGTTGCGGGCGCTGGGCTACACACCTCAGGTGGACGCGCTCGCCGATCGCTCGCTGGTGTTCGTGGTGCGCAACGGCGTCAAGGAACGCGCGACCATCTCTGGTGCTGCGGCGCTGCTGCCGAAACTGTCTGATGACCTGCTCTCGCCCAACGTGTTGCTGCGTCCCGTGGTGGAGCGTGCCCTGCTGCCGACGGTGGCATACATGGCGGGTCCGGGCGAACTCGCCTACTTCGCGCAGGTGAGCGCCGTCTCGACGGCACTGCGCGTGGCGATGCCGTTCGCGCTGCCGCGCACGAGTCTGCGCATCACGACGCCCGAGGTGCAGAACACGCTGCGTGCGCTGGGTACGTCGCCGGATGGTGTGCGCGACACCGCTGCGCTCGTCCGAGGCCTGTCCACCGATGCGACGCCGGATGCGGCGATGGACGCCGTGACGGCGCTGCGCGCGCAGGTGCAGCGCACGGCCAGCGTGATCCGCACCTCCGGCGCGGCGGTGGAGCCCGCGGCCGTGGATGGTGCCGTGGCACAGCTCACGCATCGCGTCGATCGGCTCGAGCGCCGAGTGCTGTCGGCATCGAAGCGGCGGATCACCGACCAGCTGCGGCGCGTGGCGCAGGCGCAGTCGCTGCTCTGGCCACACGGTGCGTCGCAGGAACGTGTCGTGAATCCGCTGCCGTGGCTGGCGCGTTACGGCACGCCATTGCTGGAGCAGATGCAGCGGGCCTGCGATGCGGATGCGATGACGCTGGTGCATGGCGGAGACTGACGGCGCGTCGGCGCCGTCGCGTGCTCCCGTCCGCGGGTCGGGTGCGGGACTGGTGGCTGCCGGTGTGCTGATCAGTCGAGTACTCGGATTTGCGCGGGACGCCGTCATCGCGCACGTGCTGGGGACCTCCGTCGCCAGTGGGGCGCTGCGCGCGGCGCTCCGGATCCCGAACCTGCTGCAGAATCTGTTCGGCGAAGGTGCGTTGTCGGCGTCTTTCATTCCGGTCTACGCGCGCCTGCGTGCCGAGGGGCGCGATGCCGACGCGGTGCGCGTCGCTGGTGCCGTTTTCACGCTGCTGGCGCTGTTGTCGTCGGCGCTGGTGCTGGTCGGTGTGACCTGGTCGCGCGAGCTGGTTGGCCTGCTCACACCAGGCTTCAGCGCCGAGACGCGCGCGCTGACGACGACCCTGGTCAAGATCATGTTTCCCGGTGTCGGGTTGCTGGTGCTGTCGGCGTGGTGCCTCGGTGTGTTGAACAGTCACCGCCGCTTTTTCCTGTCGTATGCGTCGCCTGTCGTGTGGAACCTCGCGATCATCGTGGCGGTGCTGCTCGGCCGGCGCGGCAGTCTCGAGGAGGCGGCACGGATGGTGGCGTGGGGCGCGCTGATCGGCAGTGCACTGCAGTTTCTCGTGCAGCTGCCCTCGGTGCTCTCGCTGGTGCGCGGCATGTCGTTGCAATTGGCGCTGCGTGATCCCTCCGTCCGCACGGTGACACGGAATTTCGGTCCGGCGCTGATGAGTCGTGGTGTGCTGCAGGTCAGCAGCTTCGTGGACTTGCAGTTTGCCACGATGCTCTCGGCCAGCGCTGTGTCGGCGCTCGGTTATGCGCAGGCGATCACGCTGCTGCCGGTCTCGCTGTTCGGCACCGCGATCACGGCGGCGGCCTTGCCGGCGATGTCGTCGGAGGGCGGCGATGGGGAGTCGCGCAGTGCGGCGTTGCGCACCCGGCTGGCGTCCAATCAGCAGCGCATCGCTTTTTTCATCATCCCGTCGGCGGCGGCGTTTCTGACCATCGGTGATGCCCTGGCGGCAGCGCTCTATCGCTCCGGGCGCTTCGGTGCGGCGGATGCGACCTGGCTGTGGGCGATCCTGGCTGGAGCGTCGCTTGGCCTGCTCGCCTCGACACTGGCGCGGCTCTACAGCTCTGCGTTCTTCGCACTGCAGGACACGGCCACGCCGCTGCGTTTTGCGGTGGTGCGCGTGGTGGTCGGCATGCTGCTGGCGTACCTGCTGGGGATCCGACTTCCGGTGTGGCTGGAGGTCGACACCCGATGGGGGACGACGGGGCTGACACTCGCGGCGGGCATCGCCGGGTGGGCGGAGTTCGCACTGCTGCGCGGCGGGCTCCGCCGTCGGATCGGGGCGCTGCCACCGGTACTGCCGCACCTGCTGCGCCTGTGGGGCTGCGCGCTCGTGGCAGCGGCCGTCACATGGGCCGTGCGCGTGCCATGGCTCGGCATGGAGAGCGTGCCACATCGCTTCGAGGCGCTGGTGCTGCTGGTCGTCTTCGCGGCCACGTATGGTCTGATGACGCTGCTGCTCGCGGTGCCCGAGGCGACCGCGATCTGGGGCCTGATCACGCGTCGGCGCGTCTCGGTCGGCTAGCGTCGGACGCGGTAGATTACACGATGCCCGTGATTCCCGATATCGTTGCCGGCAAGCTGGCACACCTTCCCGACTCTCCCGGAGTGTACCTCTGGAAGGATGCGGCGGGGCTGGTGCTGTATGTGGGCAAGGCCAAGAGCCTGCGGTCACGCGTGCGCAGTTACTTCGCCAGCGATCACGAGACGAGTGTCAAGACGCGGCACCTCGTGCGGCTCATCTGCGACGTCGAGACGATCGTGGTGCCGTCGGAGGCGCATGCGCTGATCCTCGAGAACAACCTGATCAAGGAGTACAAGTCCCGCTTCAACATCGCGCTGCGCGATGACAAGTCGTATCCCTACATCAAGGTGACGCTGAACGAGCCGTACCCACGGGTGTTCGTCACGCGGCGGTTTCAGTCGGATGGCGCCCGCTACTTCGGCCCGTACACCGACGTGGGCGCCATGCGTCGTGCGCTCAACGTGGTGAAACGCATCTTCACGGTGCGGTCGTGCCGCTACGACATGCCCGCCGAGATGCCGGAGCGCGCCTGCCTCGACTGGCACATCGGGCGGTGCAAGGCACCGTGCATCGGTCTGCAGTCGCTGGTGGATTATCGCGCAATGATCGGCGACGTGGTACAGTTTCTCGACGGCCGGCCGGAGGAGGTCACGCGACGGGTGCGTGCGATGATGGAGGCGGCATCGGCTGCGCTCGAGTTCGAGCGGGCTGCTGAGCTGCGTGACGCGTTGCTCAAGCTGGAGACCATCGAGGAGCCGACCGTCGTGATGCAGGTGGAAGGGGGTGACCGTGACGTAGTGGGCTTCGCCCGCGATGGGGACGACGCCTGCGTCTCCATCCTGCGCATTCGTGGTGGCAAGCTGCTGGCGCGCGATCATCGCTATCTGTCGAACGCCGAAGGCGAACCAGATGACGCGATCCTCGTGGCGTACCTGCTGCAGCACTACCAGCAGCAGCCGGAGCGCGCACGCGAACTGTTGCTGCCGTTCGAGATGGCCGAGTTGGCACTGGTCGAGACGACGATGGGCTCATCGCGACTGCTGGTGCCGCAGCGCGGCGCCAAGCGCGAACTGATGGATCTCGCGATGCAGAATGCCCGGCACCTGCTGGAAGAGATGAAGCTTACCAGCGAGGAAAGTGATGAGCGCGCTACGGATCCGGTATACGATCTGCAGCGTGAACTCGGGTTGTCGGTGGTACCGCGCAGTTTCGTCTGCTTCGACATTTCGCATGCGCAGGGACGCGACGTGGTGGCGAGCATGGTCTGGTTCGAGAACGGTCGACCCAAGCGCTCCGAGTACCGCAAGTTCAAGGTGGAAGGGGAGTGGGGTAACGACGACTTCGCGTCGATGAACGAGGTGGTGACGCGGTACTTCAGCCGCCGCGTGGCTGAGGAACTGCCGCTTCCCGATCTCTGCGTCATCGATGGCGGCAAGGGGCAGCTGCACGCGGCGCAGGATGCGCTGGCCGCGATCGGGTTGGCGTCGCAACCGCTGGCCAGCCTCGCAAAGAAAGAAGAGGAAGTGTTCCTGCCTGGGCGCAGTGAGTCGTTGCGCCTGTCGCGACGCTCGCCCGGGCTGCGTCTGCTGCAGATGGCGCGCGACGAGGCGCATCGCTTCGCCGTGACCTTTCAGCGTTCGCGTCGGGCCAAGCGTACCGTCACCTCGCAGCTGCTGGAGATTCCTGGGGTTGGGCCGAGCCGGCGTCGTGCGCTGCTCAAGGAGTTCGGCAGCGTTCAGGGCGTGAAAGACGCAGGGCTGCAGGCGGTGGCGTCGGTTCCTGGATTCTCGATCACGCTGGCGCTCAAGGTGCTGACGGGCCTTGGCGTCGTACTGCCTGTGATGGAAGAATCGGTGCTTGCCGTCGGCGCTGACCACGAGCTGGGCAGCGTCCCGGCAGCGACCCGCCACGCCGTCGCCGCCACACCGGATCGACCGGAGTCTGCTGCCGTCGCCGTCGCCGTCACCGTTGCCGAGCCCGATCCCACGCCTGATGCCGCCATGTCTGCGTCCGACGTCGTGACGCATCACCATCCTTCACCGAATCCCGCCGTTCCCGACGCTGCATGACTACCTCGACGATCGACGGCGCCCATTGGAGCTTGTACTGCAGCGCCTGTGATGCGGTGGCATCCGGCGCTGCGCTCGCCTCGCTGTGCGCGGCGTGTGGGCAGCCCTGGCTCACGTCGGTCACGCTGCCGACGGATCGCAACGCGGGCATCGATCTGGCCGCGCAGGGGCTCTGGCGCTATCGCAGCGTGCTTCCGGTGACGCTCGATGAACCGGTTGTTGCCATCGGCGAAGGGTGGACGCCGATGTTCGAGTCGCCGATGCTGGCGCGTGAGCTGGGGATTGGCCGTCTGTGGATCAAGGATGAGGGGCAGAACCCGACCGCCTCCTTCAAGGCGCGCGGCATGGCGCTGGCCGTCACACGCGCGCGCGCCCTTGGTGTGAAGGGCGTCACGGTGCCCACCGCAGGAAACGCCGGTGCCGCGCTCGCGGCCTATGCGGCCGCCGCCGGGTTGCCGGTGCGCATCTATGCGCCGCGCACGACCCCGCCACCGATTCTCGATATGGTCTTGGCATTCGGCGCGACTCTGATCCTGGTGGAAGGCCATATCGGCGATGCGGGCCGCGAGGCGCGGGCATACGCCGAGGAGCACGACTGGTTCAACGTTGCCACACTGCGCGAGCCGTATCGCGTGGAGGGCATGAAGACGATGGGATACGAGATGGCCGAACAGCTTGGCTGGCGATTGCCGGATGCGTTCGTGTATCCCACCGGCGGCGGCGAAGGGACGATCGGGATCTGGAAGGCGATCGCCGAGATGCAGGGTGCGGGGTGGCTCGACCCTGCCGAACGCCGTCCGAAGGTGATCGTGGCACAGGCTGCCGGCTGCGCACCGATCGTGCGCGCGTTCGAGGCCAATGCCGACAGGGCCGAGCCGTGGGTCGATCCGGTGACCTACGCGAGCGGGCTGCGGGTGCCCACGCCGCTGGGCGACCGGCTGCTCCTGCGGGCGCTCCGCGAGAGCGACGGCGCAGCTGTTGCAATCCGCGACACCGTCACCCGTCGCGAGACGGCGCGCCTCGCAGCCGCGACCGGCGTGGACGCTGCGCCCGAAGGGGGATGCGCGCTGGCCTCGCTGGCGGTGCTGGTGGAGCGGGGTACACTCGGCCCCGAGAGCGAGGTGGTGCTGTTCAATACCGGGAGCGGCGCAAGCTACCGCTGGAGGGAGTAGCGCCCGTGGCTTCTGTTCCGGGGATTATATTCTGCGCTTCCGAGTAACAGGATCAGCAGTCGCGCAATGCCTTGGGAGTTCGGAAGGACGGACTCTACCATACGACCTTTGGAGATACGACGCATGGCTTTTTGGACCACTCGCACCGGCATCTGCCGTACGCTGTCGGCGCTGGCCGTTGCTGCAGGCTCCCTGAATGCGCAGGCGGCCGCGAAGTGCGACCTGCCGTTGCAGACGAACCCCAAGCTGCTGATCGCCGGGTCGCTTTTCAATGGTGTATTCAAGCCCAACGCGACGCCGGCCGACAAGGCGAAGGCGTTGTCGGGTACGCTCAAGACCATCACGGACAACGTGACGGGCTTCCCGGCCAACATGCAGCCGAGCCGGAATTTCCTGCTCAGCGAGGTGCTGCGTTCATGGCTCGAACAGCCTGGAACGACCCTCTCGGAAAACCGCGGCAAGCTGGGGTACAGCGAGAACCCGACAGGAACGATCGACATCGCGGCGGCGATCGACACCGCCTATCAGGCGATTCGCACGGCAAAGCCGGAGTGCGCCGACTCGCTCAAGCTCTACGCCAACGGCACCTGGGGACAGCTGATCAACCGCGCCGTGACGTACAACAATGCCCAGCAGCTGGACTCGGCGGCGATGTTTGCGCGGAGCTCGATGATCTTCGACAGCAAGCAGTACTACGCCTACAGCATTCTGGCGAACATCGCCGTCGTGAAGGAGGACACTGCCGGCATGATCGAATGGTTCCAGAAGACGGCCGATGTCACGGCTGCGTCGACCGACACCAATGCGATCAAGGTGCGCGATAACATGTTGCTGAATCTGGGCGCGCTCTACGGGAACTCGGCGATCGATGCCGAGGGGGCACGGAAGGCCGAGCTGAATACCAAGGCGGTCGAGGTCTACACGCGATACCTCAGCTACCACCCGAACGATCTGAGCACGAAGCTGCGCATCATGCGGATGTCGGCGACGAAACTCGACAGTGCGGGTGCGAAGAAGTTCGCCGATGACGTGCTGGCCAATGTCAGCGCCGTCAGTGATGGACAGCTGTCGGAAGCGGGCAACGAGCTGACCAACGGCAAATTCTATCTGTCAGGGCTTCGTCTTTTCGAGGAGGCGCTGAAAAAGAACCCGAACAGCCGGGACGCGTTGTTCAACTCGGCCGTGGCGCTCAACAACCTCGAGCGCTTCGATGAGATCACGCCGTTGTTCGTCCGGCTGCGTCAGATCGAGCCCAACAACACCGCCATCTACTCGCTGGCGCGCAACGTTCAGTCGGCGCGCAAGCTTGCCGTGCAGACTCGTGCCAACAAGGGAGTGAAGCCGCGTCCGGGCCAGTCGATCATGCTGAATCCGGCGCAGCAGGCCCAGATCAAGGTGTTCAACGACTCGCTGGTGTACTACACGATGCTGGTGCAGAAGATGACGCCGACGCTCGACATCCGCAGTTTCAGCCCGGTCGAGGGTGGCGTGAAGCTCGGGGCGGTGGTGCAAAATCCGCCCGACAAGCCGGCGGCCGCATTCACGATCGCCTTCGACTTCCTCGATGCGAGCGGCAACGTGGTGTCGTCGCAGAATGTGCGGACGAAGCAGCTCACCCCGGGCGGTTTCGAGGCCGTCAGTGCGGATGGCAAGGGAGCCGGTATCGTGGCCTTTCGTTATAAGGTCCAGCCCTAGCCGGAATCGGATGCGCCAAATGGCGGAAGTCACTGCCACTGCTTGATTTCCGCCTCTTCACTTCGTACTTTTGTTGAGCCGCGCCCCGGCCTCCGCGGGCGCGGTTTCGCATTGCAGGGCGACAGGTCAGACGGGTTCGAGGGAGAGTTTTCATGGTTCGTGTGGCGGCCGTCGAGGACGGATTGCTGGGTGCAACACTGGGCATCGTTCGTGGCACCGAGCTGCGCACGGTAAACGGGCGTGCCATCGAGGATTTCCTCGACTGGGAGTTCCTGACCGCCGACGAGTCGTTCACCGTCGAGGTCCGGCAGCCTGACGGCCAGGAGCATACGTGGCACGTGATCCGCCCCGAGGGGGCGTCGATGGGGCTCGAACTCGAACCGCCCACGATCCGTCGCTGCGCCAACCGCTGCGAATTCTGCTTCATCGAGGGGCTGCCGAAGGGACTGCGCAAGCAGCTCTACATTCGCGACGATGACTACCGCCTCTCGTTTGCCTACGGCAACTTCGCGACGCTGTCGAACGTGAAGGAGCGCGACATCGCGCGGATCATCGAGTACCGTCTCTCGCCGCTGTACGTCTCGGTGCACGCCACGCCGTGGGAAGCGCGCAAGGTGCTGCTCAACAACCCGCGCGTGCCGAACATCATCGAGCAGCTGACGCGTCTGGCCGACGGTGGTATTCAATTCCACGGTCAGATGGTGATCGTCCCGGGGTTGAACGACGGCGCCGTGCTCGAGCAGTCGTTGACCGACCTCTGGAACCTGGGCGACGCCGTGATTTCGGTGGCGCTGGTGCCGGTCGGGCTGACGCAGTTCTCGCACCTGTACACGGGCAAGGGCATGGACCGTGAGGCGTCGCGCGAGCTCCTGCGCATCGTGGAGCGATGGGAGCAGCGGGCCCTCGCTGAGCGTGGCGATCGATGGGTGTATGGTTCCGACGAACTGTACCTGTTGTCCGACGAGCCGCTGCCCGGCGCCGAGCATTACGGCGACTTTCCGCAGATTGAAAACGGCGTGGGCGCCGTCACGTCACTGCGCAGCCGCATTGCCGATGGGCTGACCCGCCTGCCGCGGCTAGAGGGCAAGCGCATCGCCATTGTCACCGGCACCAGCATGGCACCGCTGATGCCGCCGCTGCTGGAGAGCCTCACCACGGCCACCGGCGCACACTTCGAGTTACTCGTCACCGAGAACTCGCTGTTCGGTCCGACCACCACCACCGCCGGGTTGCTGGTGAGCGACGACTTTCGTCGCGTGCTGGCTGGCCGGACCGATTTCGACCTCGCGCTGATCCCAGCCGAGAGCATCAACGAGAACGGCGTCTTCCTCGACGACACCTCCTTCGTCGCCTTGCGCGAGGAGTTCCCGTTCCCGGTCTATCCTTCGTACGATTTCATCGACGTGCTGGAGGCGGAGCCAGCCGTCGGTTCGTCATTCAGGAGTGCTGCGTGAGTATCCCAATCGTTGCCCTCGTCGGCCGTCCGAACGTGGGCAAGTCGGCGTTGTACAACCGGATCATCGGCGACCGGAACGCCGCGATCGTGAGCGAGGTCGCGGGCACCACCCGTGATCGTCACTTCGGTCGCGCCACCTGGAACGGCCGTGATTTCTGGCTCGTCGACACCGGTGGATTGCCGGAAGACACGCTCGACCCGATGGACGTCGAGATCAAGCGGCAGGTCAAGGAAGCCATCGCCGAGGCCGACCTGCTGCTGTTCATCACCGACGCGAAGATGGGCCTCGTGCCGTCGGACGTGAAGGTGGCCGACCTGATGCGCGAAAGTGGCAAGCCGTGGCTGCTGGTCGCCAACAAGTGCGACGATTTCGGCACCATCGCCCACTACGAGTTCTATCAACTCGGCGCCGGCGACCCATTCGCCGTGTCGGCGCAGAACAGCGCCGGCATCGGTGATCTGCTCGACGCGATCGTGGACAACATGCCCGACGGCATGGAGGAAGAGCCCGATGCGCTGCGTGTTGCCGTGATTGGCCGCCCGAACGTCGGCAAGTCGTCGATCGTGAATCGTCTGCTGGGTGAGGAGCGCCTCGTCGTCACCGATGTCGCCGGCACCACGCGCGATGCGATCGACAGCCCGATGTCGTATCACGGGCGGCGCCTGATCTTCGTCGACACTGCTGGTCTTCGCCGACCGACCCGCGTGGACGACGGCATCGAGTTCTATTCGACGCTGCGCACCCGACGCGCCATCGAGCGTGCCGAGATCTGCGTGCTGGTGCTCGACGCCACGCTCGGCCTCGAGAATCAGGATCTGAAGATCGCGTCGCTGGCCTTTGAGGAAGCGGGACGTGGCCTGATCGTGGTCGTGAACAAGTGGGATGCCAAGGAGGAGAAGGGCGACAAGTCGGCCGCCCACTTCCAGCGCGACGCCGGTGAAAAGGTGC
>Ga0105045_10005873_pt1 | contig 10833 bp, 12 predicted proteins | sample MAT02_FD_78089 | JGI IMG/M metagenome (GOLD analysis project Ga0105045, IMG submission 78089) | Freshwater microbial communities from Lake Fryxell liftoff mats and glacier meltwater in Antarctica - MAT-02 (megahit assembly) | ecosystem: Environmental > Aquatic > Freshwater > Ice > Liftoff... | reverse complement strand
GTCTGGCGCAGCTGGGTCGGCGCCACGACGGTTGACAGTTAACCCTTCAATTCGTCCGTAATCCTGACCGGCCCGGCTGCCCCCTTCAGCTTGGCCCGGTAGATCACGACGCCTTCAGCCACCCGCATCACATAGGTGCGGGTTTCGGCAAAGGGGATGGCTTCCACCCAGTCCACCACATCCACATCAGGTCGGCGCGGGTCGCCGAATTCGCCGATCCAACGGCGCGGCCGGCCTGGGCCCGCGTTGTAGCCTGAGGCGATGAGCGCGATGGAGGGTCCGAATTCCTCGGCCATATCGGCCAGATAGGCGGCCCCCATGGCGACGTTATAGGCGGGGTCCGAGATCAATCTTTGCACTTCATAAGGTTTGCCCAGCTTGTCTGCCATCAGCTTGGCGGTACCTGGCAAGACCTGCATCAGCCCCCGCGCATCGGCTGAACTGCGCGCAGCCGGGTAGAACTCGCTTTCCCGCCGGGCGATTGACAGCGCGAGCGCGCGGCTGACCGAAAGCCCGTCAGGCACCATGTCCGGCACCGGGAAATAGGCACGCGGCAGGATCAGCCCGCGTTCAGCGGCGGCCTTGCCGACCAGGACGGCCAGATGTGGATCGTCCCAGTCCAGCACCATGTCGGCCAACTGGGCCAGACCGGTTTCGTCCTGACTTTCGCCAAGGTGCAACAGGAACCGCTTGCCCAGCACCGGATCACCGGCTTGGCGCAGCAAATTGGCCGCTTCCAGCACCGAGGTGCCGATGAAAGCCGCCCCGCGCCAGTCGGCGGCGCGGGCATCCGACAGAAGGCTTGCGTCCAGCGGCAGCCCAAGTCGCTCGGCTGCCAGCAGCCCGTAGAATGCCGTCTGATGCGCTGCTGCCGCCTGATAACTGGCCGTGCCGTCCTGGCCAGCCGCCTCACGCGCGCGGCCCAGCCAGTAGTGCCCGCGTGCCAGGCTGATCGGGGTCGAGACCCCGGCGAGCAACCGTTCGAAATGCCGTTCTGCCGTGGCTGGATCGTTCGACCGGCGCAGGGCGATGAAGCCGGACAGAAACTCCAGATCGGCGTAGTCCGAGCCTGCGGTCAGGTGGTGGTTCGCAGCCACGCGGTAGGCTTCGGCCGGACGGCCTTGGCGCATCAGCCAGCGGGTCAGGATGGCCCGGCGCTGCGCCCAGGCCTGCGGCTGGCCCAGGGTTTCGGTGCTGGCCGACCGTTCCAGGATCAGCGGAAGCGCGTCATCGTAAAGATCGCGCCGCATCCGCCAGATAAAGCGGTCGAAGGCCAACCCCGCGTTGCCTGCCCGCGTCTTGGGTACGGCGTCGATCAGTGCGCTCACGCCCTTTTCCTCATTCTGCAGGGCAATCCGGGCGCGGCCCAATGCGCGCAGGTCTTCCGGTACCCGGGCAAGCATCCGATCTGCCTCTCGAATGCGACCAGCCCACAGCAGGGTGTCCAGCCGCAACTCATGCACAAAACCCACCGCTTCTGGCGCAAGGGCCACAAGCAGATCTTCATCGTCGGCCGAAAAGGGCAGGGTCGACCATGCGCGCATCGCCTCGGTCTCGGCATCGGCCATGCGACCGGCAGCTTGCAGCGCCCTTACATAGGCCAGCGCACCCTTGCCGGTTTGCGGCAGATCGGTGGCGAACCAGGCGATCACGCGGGCCGCGTCATCCGACCGAGCCACTGCGCCTTCACCCTTTTCGCGCAGCAGGGGGATGCCCGGCCAATCCGGACGCCTTTGCAGAAAGGCCTCATAGTCGCCAAGCCGCGCGTCGCCCGCGCGCAGCCGCTGCCAGTCGATCACATCGCGCCCCACGCCCGATGGGGCGACGGCCAGAGCCCCATCCCAATCCTTGCCCGCAGCAAGGCTTAGCGCGGTGCGCATCGCTTGGACGGTATCCGCGCGAACATGGGTCGCTTGCAGGATCATGAAGCCGAGCAGTGTAAACCGCAGCAGCCAGACGGGGAGTGGAAAAGCTTTCATGCCTCTGAATCTGCCTGACCGGCCCCGCCGCCACAACCCACGACTGCGCGAGTGGCAAGACTTGGCTTTGCAAGAGGCGCAAGCTATGAGAGGCGCGTTTGCAGCCGGGCACTTCCGCCCACGAAAAGGAGATGCGTCATGATCCAAGGGTCGATTCCTGCCCTGGTGACGCCGTTCAAGAACGGCGAACTGGATCTGCTGACGCTGAAGAAACTGGTGGACTGGCAGATCGCCGAAGGCTCCACCGGTCTGGTCCCGGTCGGGACGACCGGGGAAAGCCCGACTCTGTCCCACGCTGAACACCGGCAGGTGATCGAAGAAGTGGTCGCCGCCGCTGCGGGCCGGGTGCCGGTGATCGCAGGGGCGGGGTCGAACAACACCGTCGAAGGCATCAGCCTGCTGCGCCACGCCGAAAAGGTGGGGGCCACGGCCGCGCTGGTGGTGACGCCCTATTACAACAAGCCCACTCAGGCAGGCCTGATCGCGCACTACACCGCCCTGCATAATTGCTGCCAGCTGCCGATCATCATCTACAACATCCCCGGCAGGTCGGTCGTGGACATGACGCCCGAGACGATGGGCACGCTTGCCGAACTGCCCCGGATCATCGGCGTCAAGGATGCCACCGGCAAGATCGAGCGCGTGTCGATGCAGCGCGCGTCCTGCGGCAAGGACTTCATCCAGTTGTCTGGCGAAGATGCGACGGCGCTTGGCTTCAACGCCCATGGCGGCGTCGGTTGCATCAGCGTGACCGCAAACGTCGCCCCGCGCCTATGTGCCGAGTTTCAGGCTGCCACGCTGGCCGGGAATTACGCCAGGGCGCTGGATTATCAGGACCGCCTGATGCCCCTGCACGAGGCGATCTTCATCGAGCCGGGCCTCGTCGGCGCGAAATACGGTCTCTCTGTCCTGGGCCTGTGCAGCGAAGAGGTCCGCCTCCCTCTGGTCACCCTGACCGATGGCACCAAGGCAAAGATCAAGTCGGCGATGCAGTTTGCCGGGCTGATCTGACCTCCTTACAAAACTAGAGAAGTAGTTTTAACTGCCGGGCATGACCACCATGACCCCGGAAGCCCGCGCCCTTGCTGCCCTTGGCCCTGATGTCCGGGGGTGGGACTTGCGCGGCCCGCGCCCGCGCCAAGGGGTCCCAGCCGATCATCTGGGCCTTTTGGCGGGAAGAGCCGCGCCGCGCCGCGTTCTACCGCAACTTCGGCCGCACCCTGCGATTCCTGGGCCAATGGCTGGCGCTGGCTTTTCTTCTGGAAAGCCTGATGCTTGGCTTCATCCCGGCTGATCTGATCGCCGCGCACCTTGGCGGCGACGGTATCGCGCCGATCCTGTTGGCCACAGTGGTCGGCGTGCCTGCCTACCTGAATGGCTATGCCGCTCTGCCGCTGGTCAGCGGTTTGATGGAGCAGGGCTTGCAACCCGGGGCGGCGTTGGCCTTTCTCGTGGCAGGGGGGATGACCTCGATCCCCGCCGCGATGGCGGTCTGGGCGCTGGTGCGACCACCCGTGTTCCTGCTGTAACTCGGCCTGTCTCTGACCGGGGCCTTCCTGGCCGGGTTGATTTTTCGGCTGGTCTGACCGCACGGACCGCAACGCCTTGCGCCCCGTCGGACCGGTGGGGCGCTTGCCATTTCTCTGCCGTGCTTGCAGGGTGCGCGGGTCAATCAAAGGCCGCGCCGCATGAACATCCTCAGCGTCCCGTCAGCGCTCCGCCCAATGGGCGATGCCTCTTGCCGGTGACACTGACCGAAAACCAGCGCGGCGCCCTGTTCATGACGGCCTCAATGGCGGGCTTTGCGGTCGAAGACGTGTTCGTCAAGGCGGCAGCCCGGTTGATGCCACTGGGTCAGGTTCTGCTGGTCATCGGCTTGTGCGGCATGCTGACCTTCGCCGCCATCGCGCGATCCCGGGGCGAGCAGTTGTTGCCCGCCGCCTTCCTGTCGCGCGCAATGCTGATCCGGTCGGGGTTCGAGGTGGTGGGACGGCTGTTCTACGGCCTTGCGATCACGCTGACTGCGCTGTCTGCCAGCTCGGCGATCCTGCAGGCCACCCCGTTGATCGTGGTAGCCGGGGCGGCGCTGGTCTTTGGCGAAAGGGTCGGCTGGCAGCGCTGGCTGGCAGTGCTGGTGGGCTTTGCCGGGGTGCTGGTGATCCTGCGGCCGGGGGCAGACTTCTCGCCGCTGTCGCTTTTGGCGGTGGTCGGAATGCTGGGCTTTGCCGGGCGCGACCTGGCAACCCGCGCTGCGCCAATGGGGCTTTCGAACCGTCAGTTGGGCAGCCTTGGCTTTGCGATGCTGGCGGCGGCGGGGGCAGTTCTGCTGGCGGTGTCGGGCAGGGCGGGGCTGCCCGACGCGCACGGCCTTGCCCTTCTGGTCGGGGGAACGGTGTTCGGCATGCTGGGCTATCACGCGCTGACAGCGGCGATGCGGACCGGCGATGTCGCCTCGGTCACCCCGTTCCGCTATACCCGGCTGATCTTTGCGATGGTGCTGGCGTTGGTGCTGTTCGGCGAACGTCCCGACGCCGCCACCTGGATCGGCGCGGCGCTGATCGTGGGATCGGGCGTCTTTGCCCTGACCCGCACACGCGGCTGACCGCGCCAGCCGCCGAACCACTTTCGCTTGCCGCCAGCAAGGCCGACAGGTCCGCCCTGAAGATCACTCACTGCGCGCCCATAGCTCCGATGGCATCTGCCGGGCGATCAGCCGCAGAATTTCCAATCCTTCGCCGCGTCCTTCAGATGGGTCACGAAGGCCTGAACCTTGCGCGTTCGGTGCAGATCAACGTGGGTGACGATCCGCAAAGGCGATTCCCATTCCACCCGGGAGGGCAGGACCTCAGCCAGTCCGGCAGTGCAGGCGGCGCGGAAGGTTGACACAAAGCCGATTCCCGCCCCTTGCCGGACCGCCTCTTCCAGCGCGGCAGGCTCGGTGGCGGAATAAGCGATCTGGTCGGGCTGCAATTTGGCGCGCAGCCAGCGATAGAACGGCGCCCGCGTCGCCTCGTTGTCCACGCAGACAAAGCGATGGCCGCCGAAATCCGCCTCGGACTCCGGCTTGCCGAAGCGGTCGATGTAAGACTGCGCCGCATAGAGACCCGCCTGGACGCATGTCAGGGGCTGGACCACGTTGTCTGGCTCTTCCGGTCCGACCCCGGCGCGGATCGCCACATGCGCCTCGCCATAGTCCAGCCGGAACACCCGCATGTCGGTCAGAAACCGCACCCGCACCTCGGGCCATTTTCTCTGAAAGCTGACCATGACCGGGGTCAGCAGGTCGGACATCCCCGAGATCGACGTCACCACAAGCTCACCCGACACGGATTCGCCGTGACCTTTGATGCGGCTGGCCAGATGGGCGAACTGCTCTTCGGTGGTTTGCGCCACCGACAACAGGTCGCGCCCGGCCTCGGTTGGCGTATAGCCTCGGGCGTGGCGTTGAAACAGTTTTGACCCCAACCGTCTTTCCAGTGCGTCGATGTGACGGATCACGGTGGCATGATGCACGCCCAACACCTCGGCCGCGCCGGAAACGGTGCCAAGGCGGGCGACCTGAAACGCGGTGCGGATCTCATCCCAGTTGTCCATCGCCCCTCCGGCGGCTTGTGCGGCAATGCACAGAAGACGGCATCATCAGCGCGCATTCAACCCCTGACGCGCCGCAGTTGAGGCAGAGCCGCGAAACGGCCCAATCTGCGCGGGTTCAACAAGGGCCGCTGATGATGCGCATTCACACCGTGGGGCAGATCGGGCTGCGACCACGACCAACCGCAGGATCAAGGGTGAACTTTCCCCTGCTACGCTTGACTTGGCGAACTGAAACGTTCCTTTTGCGCAAGGTTTTTGAGGAGCGCGCGGCGTGTTTGATCATAGGCCAATCTACGGCCATATCCGGTTTTCGTTCTATGGTATGACTGACACCCGCCTGCGGCCCGACGCAGATGGGACCGCCTTGGCACGGCTGTATGGCGAAACCCGGATGGCACGCCGGTTCTTCCTGTTCGAGGCGCTGACCCTGCCCAGCCTGCTGGCCCAGACCGACCGCAACTTCAAGACCATCCTCATGTCTTCGGACGTGATGCCCGACGTCTACAAGGACCGGCTGACCTCCCTCGCCGCGCGTTTGCCGGGGGCCGAGGTGATATTTTCCGACAACCGCCGTGGCGACCGAGCGTTCCGCCGGACCATGCTCGACTCGCTGGGTCCTGCAAGCACCGGAACTGCCGTGCATTTCCGGCTGGATGACGACGATGCCCTTGCCGCGACCTACATTGCGCGGCTTCGGCAGCTTTCGCAGACCGTGCCTGCCTCGACCCACATCACCTTTCCGACCGGCATGTCGCTGTTTCCCAAGGACGGGAACACCCCGGAAGGGGTGTCGATGGTGCATTCGCATTTCCTGCCCAGTCCGGGGCTGGCCACGGTCAACGGACCGTCGTTCAACAAAAATCCGTTCCAGATGATGCATGGCAATGTCTGGACCCGCTGGCCACTGTTGTCAGACCCGACCTTTCCCGCCTTTATTCGCGCCCATCATTTCGAGAATGATACGGTCTCCCGACAGGACAAGGTGCTGCTTGCGCTTCGCCGCGCTCGTCTTGGTCGCCGGCGCGCCGCCCAGCACGCGGAAAGCGTGACGCAAGCCCTTGCCGCGCATTTCCCCTTTATCGATCAGACGGGGCTTGATGCCCTGATCGCCAGGTCCGCAGCCATTGCCGGGATGGCGGACCTTCCAGCGCTGGGCTGATGCTTCGGCCTTGCCTGCTTGACTCGGCCCGGCCACAGGCGTATCCGCCGCCTCAATTCCCCGGGGGCTTGTGCTTCCGGTCCCTTGGGCAGGTCCCGGGATCGCCATCCGTCAGCGCGTTGCGCCCACGGGTGCGCTTCCGCTTTGCACAATGGGCTTCGCCGCCCCATATCGGGGCAAATGCAACGGATGAGGTGACGCAATGTTCGAGAGCCTGTCAGAACGCCTTGGCGGCGTTTTCGACCGTCTGACCAAGGCCGGCGCTCTGTCCGAGGCAGACGTCATCACCGCCCTGCGCGAAGTTCGCACCGCCCTTCTGGAGGCCGACGTGTCGCTTCCCGTGGCGCGCGATTTCATCAAGCGTGTGCAGGACAAGGCCACGGGGGCTGCGGTCACGAAGTCGATCACCCCCGGGCAGATGGTGGTCAAGATCGTCCATGACGAGTTGATCCGCGTGCTGGCCGGTGACGGCGAGCCGGACGCCCTGAAGATCGACAACCCGCCCGCGACGATCCTGATGGTCGGCCTGCAGGGGTCGGGCAAGACCACCACAACCGCCAAGCTGGCCAAGCGGCTGAAGGAACGGAACGGCAAGAAGGTTCTTCTCGCGTCACTCGACACCAACCGACCGGCGGCGATGGAGCAGTTGGCGATCCTTGGTGTGCAGATCGGCGTCGACAGTCTGCCCATTGTCAAGGGCGAGACGGCGGTGCAGATCGCCAAGCGCGCCAAGACCCAGGCCAACATGGGCGGTTATGACGTCGTCTTCCTTGATACCGCTGGCCGTCTGCACATCGACGAAGTGCTGATGGACGAGATCCAGTCTGTTCGCGACATCGCCCAACCGCGCGAGACCCTGCTGGTGGTCGATGGCCTGACCGGTCAGGACGCAGTCAACGTCGCGACCGAGTTTGACGGCAAGGTCGGCATCACCGGTGTCGTCCTGACCCGGATGGACGGCGACGGACGCGGTGGCGCGGCACTTTCAATGCGCGCCGTGACCGGCAAGCCAATCCGCTTTGTCGGCCTTGGCGAAAAGATGGATGCGATCGAAACCTTCGATCCCGACCGCGTCGCCGGGCGCATCCTCGGCATGGGCGATATCGTCGCCCTTGTTGAGAAGGCGCAGGAAACGTTCGAGGCCGAGCAGGCCGAACGCATGGCCAGACGTTTCGCCAAGGGTCTGTTCAACATGAACGATCTTCGGATGCAGCTTGAGCAGATGATGAAGATGGGTGGCATGAAGGGCCTGATGGGTATGATGCCCGGCATGGGCAAGATGCAGGCACAGGCGGCCGAAGCCGGTCTGAACGACAAGATGCTGACGCATCAGATCGCCCTCATCAACTCAATGACAAAGAAGGAACGCGCCAACCCTGATCTGCTGGCGGCCAGCCGCAAGAAGCGGATTGCGGCTGGTGCGGGGATGGACGTCTCGGATCTCAACCGCCTGCTGAAGCAGCACAAGCAGATGGCCGACATGATGAAGAAGATGGGCAAGGGCGGCATGATGAAACAGGCGCTCAAGTCGATGATGGGAAAAGGCGGCATGCCCGACCCGACCAAGATGACGCCCGAACAGCTGGCCGAGGCCGCGAGAGGCATGCAGCAGGGCATGGGCGGAATGGGCGGCCTGCCCTCCGGCATGACCGGCCTGCCGCGCGGCATGACGCTGCCCTCGGGCCTCTCCGGGCTGACGCGCAAGAAATGATCCAACGCCCGCAGCATATCGCACATCCCATGGCGCCGGTCCTGACGACCGCGCGTCTGCTGTTGCGCATGCCGCGGTATGAAGATTTCGCCCATCGCCAGGCGTTCTACGCCTCGGATCGTGCCATCTGGGAAGGCGGGCCCTTCGCACGGGATGAGGCCTGGAGAATCTTTGCCTCCGAGGTTGGGCAATGGCCGCTGATGGGTTTCGGCCCGTTCTCGGTCGACTTGGACGGCACCTATGTGGGCGAGGTTGGCATCTACCAGCCGCAAGGCTACCCCGAGCCGGAACTGGGCTGGTTCGTCGTGGACGGTGCGGAAGGCAAAGGCATCGCCACCGAAGCTGCGCGGGCCGTGATGGTCTGGGCGCATGACAGCTTTGGCTGGGATCACATCGACAACTATATCGACCCCGGCAATGCCCGATCCATCGCGCTGGGCCTGCGGCTGGGCGGCGTGATCGTGGATGCCCCCGGCGTCGATCCCGGCGATGTCGTCATCCGCCACGATCTGAGGGCTGCCATATGACGCAGGCCTTCGCCATTCCGGTGCTGGAAACCCCCCGCCTGACACTCCGCGCGCCGGCTATGGTCGATTTTTCAGCCTACGCTGCATTCATGGCTACTTCACGAACCTCCGGTATGGGAGGACCCTACAACGAATGGCAGGCTTGGGGGATTTTCTGCCACGATACGGCGTGCTGGGCGTTGTTCGGCCATGGCGCACTGATGATCGACCGGCGCGACACGGGCGAAACCGTGGGTCAGGTCGGGATCAACGCCGGGCCGCTTTTCCCGGAGACGGAGCTTGGCTGGCTTTTGTATGAAGGACATGAAGGCCAGGGCTTTGCCACCGAAGCCGCCCGTGCCCTGCTTGACTGGGCATTCTCCGCTCTGCCGCTGCACAGCCTTGTCAGCTATACCGACCCTGAAAACCTTGCCTCGCAGGCCGTAGCCCGCCGCCTTGGCGCGGTGATCGACCCTGGTGCCCCCGTCAAGGACGAAGGTGACATCGTATGGCGTCACCACCGGAGGGCCACATGACGACCCGGTTCTTTACAGGTGTGGGTCCGCACGACGTCTGGGTCCCCCACGACCTGAGGAGGGCTCACGCATGACTTTCCCGGTGTCCCCTCTCGCCTGCCAAGTCGCTGTCGATGTGGCGCGCAGCGTTCACTCGCACTGCCGGACGGTTGCCATACGCCTGCCATACGCATTCCAGACACCGGAAAAGGGGGCTTGATGGACGCCGCAACCAAAGCCGCCGCGCTTTTGAAAAACCACCGCGAGTCGATAGACCGGCTGGACGCGATTCTGGTCTACACGCTGGCCGAACGCTTCAAGCAGACCCAGGCGGTAGGGCGGCTGAAGGCCGAGCACGGCCTGCCGCCCAGCGATCCCGACCGCGAGGCCCGCCAGATGGCGCGGCTCCATGAACTTGCCACCGAGGCCGAACTTGACCCCGACCTCGCCAAGAAGTTCCTGACCTTCATCATCAGTGAAGTCATCAGGCATCACGAGAAACTGCAGAAATGACCAATCCGTCAGGGGGGCAATTCTGCCCACCTCACCTTCAGAACAACCCCAAGGAGACTACCCAATGTCGATGAAAATCCGTCTTGCCCGTGGCGGCTCCAAGAAGCGCCCGTTCTATTCCATCGTTGCCACCGACAGCCGTATGCCGCGCGATGGCCGCTTTCTGGAAAAGCTGGGCACCTATAACCCGCTGCTGGCCAAGGACGATGAAAAGCGCGTCGTGATGAACCTTGACCGCGTGACCTACTGGCTGGGCCAGGGTGCGCAGCCGACCGACCGGATTGCCCGCATGCTGGAAGCTGCTGGTGCCCGCCCGAAATCCGCCCGCGCCAACCTGAAGGCCGGCACCCCCGGCAAGGCAATGGCCGAACGTGCCGCCAAGAAGGCCGCCCGCGAAGCTGCCCCCGCCGAAGCCACCGCCGCCGCCGAGGAGTGATGCTTCCTGGCCTCGGCCTCTTCCGGCGTGGCGTAACGCTTGTCCTCCTTGGGGCCGCATTTGTGGCGGGCCTCAAGCTGGGCCAGGCTGGGCAGGCAGGTGCCTGCCTTGATGCCGGAGGGGCCTGGGACCGGCGCGGTTTTTGTGACGGAGCCAGACCATGACCACTGACCGCATCTGCATCGGTGCCATCGCCGGGGCCTTCGGGATCACCGGCGAGGTGCGCCTGAAATCCTTCTGTTCAGCGCCAGAAGACATCGCGTCCTACGGCCCCCTGACCAGCGAAGACGGCACCCGCCAGTTCCACCTTACCCTGACCCGCCCGGTTGCGGGCGGATTCGGGGCGCGGCTGGCGGCAGTTTCCACGCGTGAGGCCGCCGAGGCCTTGCGCGGCACAAGCCTGTTCATCGACCGCGCCCG
>Ga0105045_10005872_pt1 | contig 10834 bp, 9 predicted proteins | sample MAT02_FD_78089 | JGI IMG/M metagenome (GOLD analysis project Ga0105045, IMG submission 78089) | Freshwater microbial communities from Lake Fryxell liftoff mats and glacier meltwater in Antarctica - MAT-02 (megahit assembly) | ecosystem: Environmental > Aquatic > Freshwater > Ice > Liftoff... | reverse complement strand
TCGACCCACGACGGGTGCTGATGGAACTCGCTGCGCCCTCGGACGGACCGTCGCTGTCGGCGTTCATGTTGGAGCGTGGCGATGCGGCCGAGCTGCGTGAGCTGATGATCCACCGTTCCGCCTATCAGCTCAGAGAAGCCGACCCGCACTCGTGGGGACTCCCCCGCCTCAGTGGTCGGGCCAAGGCCGCCATGGTCGAGATCCAGTTCGACGAGTACGGCGGCGGACAACCCGGACGGTCACACGCCGAACTCTTCGCCACCACCATGGCCGCACTCGACCTCGACCCGACCTACGGGCGCTACCTGGACCGCCTCCCGGCGGTCACGCTGGCGACCGGCAACCTGATCTCGCTGTTCGGCCTCCAGCGGCGGCTGCTACCTGCATTGATCGGGCACCTGGCGCTGTTCGAGATGACCTCGACAGGCCCGATGCAGCGGTACTCCGATGCGCTGGGTTCGATCGGGATCGGCAGCGCCGGGCGGGAGTTCTTCGACGTCCACGTGGTGGCCGACGCCCACCATTGCGTCGTCGCGCTCGAGGATCTGGTGGGCGGCATGGTGGACGACGACCCGGGCGCCGGGCCCGAGATCTGCTTCGGAGCACTCGCTCTGGCCCACGTCGAGTCGCGCTTCTCGTCCCACGTCATGAGTGCGTTCTCCAACGGCGGTTCGTCGCTGCGCGATGACCACCGCTGACGCAAGCCGTGGCGAGCACCGCGCGAGCCGACCGACAGGGCGAGAGCGACCCGAGCTGATGGTGCGGTCATCCGAGGGTTCAAGTCGGGTGTTCGGGCCGCCGATGCAGGGCCATGCCTACGTTGCGAAGGTCCCGTCCCATCACTACTCCAACGCGCCTCGCGCTGATCGGCGCTCTCGCCTGCCTGACTGTCGGCACTGCCTGCGCCCCGACGCCACCGCCCACAGCGCCGTCGACGCCGTCGCAGCGACCAGCGGCGTCGGCCCAGGACCCAGGTCCGATCATGGCAGCTTCCCGCCTGAGCGCAGCTGAGCTGACCGCATGGTTCTCCTCACGGCGCATCACCGACGCCCGTCCACCGGTCCCGGTGTCCGAACTCGCCCGGTACTTCATCGAAGAAGGTGCCCGCGAGGGCGTTTCCGGTGACGTCGCATTCATCCAGGCGATCCTCGAGACCGGCTGGTTCCGCTTCTCCGAGCGCATGCCGCCGGAACACAACAACTTCGCCGGGATCGGCGCCGTCGACGGTGGTTTCTCCTCAGCGGTGTTCCCCGATGCCCGGATCGGCGTGCGGGCGCAGATCCAGCACCTGCGGGCCTACGCGGACCGCACGGTGACCTGTTCGAACTTCGCCACACCCAAGGTCACGCCGCGCTGCCACCTGGTCACGCCGAAGGGAAAGACTCCGAACTGGGCCGACATGGGTGCGGGCAACTGGGCCACCGACCCTGGCTACGCGACGAAGATCGCGAATCTCTACCGTCAGGCGACCGAGCACGCCCGGACCAGGTGAGCCGGCCAGGGTCGTGACCGTCGCTCGGCCGACCCGGGTGCACGCCCGGCAGTACGCTCCCCGGACCTGACCGCGACCAACGGAGCTCTTCATGACCACGACATCGATCACCGGCGTGACCGCCCTCGTCACCGGCGGCGGCAGCGGCATCGGGCTGGGCACCGCCACCCGCCTCGCCGCCGACGGCGCGCATGTCACGATCTGCGGGCGCACCGAGGACAAGCTCGTCGCCGCGGTCGAGGCGATCACCCCCTCGGTCGGTGAGGGCGGATCCATCCGCCACATCGCCGCCGACGTCACCATCGAGGACCAGATCGCCGCGGCGGTGTCCTTCGCCGCCGAGCCCACCGGAGGCCTCGGCATCCTCTTCGCCAATGCCGGGGGTTCGTTCCACATGGGGGCCTTCCCCGATGCGGACGCCGAGGCGCTGCGCGCCACCGTGGATGTGAATCTGGTCGGCACGATGCTGTCGATCAAGCACGTCGTTGCCGCCATGCGGGCCAACGGCGGCGGGTCGATCATCGGCATGTCGTCGGGCGCAGGTGCCTTCCCCCACCGCTACCTGTGGGCCTACGGCGCATCGAAGGCCGGTATCGACATGCTGTGCCGGTCCGCCGCCGAGGAATTGGGCGTCGACGGCATCCGCGTCAACAGCGTGCAGCCCGGCATCGTCGATGACGAGCTGATGGAGTTCATCACTGCGGGTGGACCGCTGCTCGATGACTATCTGGCCGGGATGCCCATCTCACGGGTCGGCACGGTCGAGGACATCGCCCAGGCCGTCCGCTTCCTGGCCGGGCCCGAGTCGTCGTGGATCAGCGGTGTGAACCTGCCGATCGACGGTGGCCACCACCTCCGTGCCGGAGCCAACTACGGGCTGCTGTTCGGCTGAACACCACGGGCTGCTGTTCGGCTGAGCACCACGAACTGCTGTTCGGCCGAGGCTCGCGGATGCAGCTCGACCGCGCCCGGCCGACTCAGCCGGAGGGCAGGGTGGGACGCATCGTGACCGTCGAGAAACACATCTCGTCGTTCGTGCCCTCGGCGAAGAGGATGTAGCGCATCGGCAGTTCGGGACGCAGCGAGCGGTCCCAGCGACACGTCACCCGCAGCGTGTCGCCGGGCTCCAACGCGATGGTGTCGATGGGCGTGTAACTGAGCTGCCACCCGAAGTCCCACACGGGAATGTCCAACAGGACCTTCTCGTCGGGCGTGTCGGGGTTGAGGGTGAGCCGGTAGTCCTTGCCGTACTCGTGCATGTGGCCGAGCATTCCGACGATCTCGCCGGGACGGCGCACGGGGTAGTCACACGTCGTCTCGGCGATGATGCCGTCTGAGGCACGTGCGACCTCTTCGGGTGTGGAGCGACACCCGCGGTGCAACGCGTTCGCGATCACCCCACCGCCGGGACCGAAACGTTCCGAGACGTCCGCGAGGGCGGCAGACCGGTCACACAGCACTTCGGTCGCCCCCGGGGGGCACGGCATCTCGACGGGCCCGACGAGGGTCACGGTGTCGAGCGGCGTGATGCCCGCAGGGTCCCGAGCGAGCTCGAGGGTCATGCCCGAGCGGTCAGGCGGTGCCGACGCCTCGTAGTGGTAGTGGATCTGCGCGACCAGCACGTCACCGGGTTGCAGGTCGAAGCCGTCACCCTCGGCGAAGGCGACCGGTCGCTGGCCCGGCACCCAGCCCGCCACCCGGTCACCGCCGTTGGTGCCCATCCCTGCCAGACAGGACCAGCCCGACCCCTCATCGGCTGCGTCCTCGGCCTGTATGCGGGGAAGGTCGCCCGCACGCACCCGGCTGACGATCGCGTGGTGCACGACGTCGAGTCGGTCGGGGTCGAAGGTGTACCCGGTCAGGAACGTCGGCTCGGTGACCTCGGGGTCGAGGATGAAACATCGGTAGTCGTCAGGCTGGCCGGGGCTGCCCTTGTAGGGCTCGGCCAGCTTCACCACGCGATCAGGGCGTGGCAGCCGGACCTCGGGTTCCGCCGGCGATCGGACCTTCGTCGAGCTGGGCACGTCGAGCACGGCACCGGCGTCGGCCCAACGACCGATCGTCTCGATCTCTCGCTCGGTGAGGCCGCGGGCATCGTGCACCGCAACTCCCTCCTCCGAGGCCGGCCACGGCGGCATGTAGCCCGCACCGGTGACCACCGCCAGACCGCCGGCCACCCCCACCGCATCGGCCGCGTCGTCCAGGGTCCACATGGACGCACCGATCGATCCGCTCTGGTGACACGACGCACAGTTGGCCTCGAGTATGGGCTGCACCTCGGTGGAGAACGCCGGCCCTCCGGCGGCGACCTCGACCACTCGGTCACGGTCCCCCAACCCGATCGGCGGCGAGAACCGACGTGCGTCCACCGCCACGAGCTCCAGGGTGATGTCGACGTCGTCGCCGGTCTGCACCAGGCCGACCTTCGTGATCGGTCCGATCCCGACATCGGACATCTTCAACGTGGTCGACGCGGTCGCTCGTAGTGTGTCGCCCTCGACCGATGCGTCGATGCGCCACTGCGTGGGGACCTCGACCGTGCGGACCATCAGCGCTCCATCGATCGTCGCCCCCTCCACACGATCGTCCGACACCATGTCGGGCAGGGTCACCGTGGCATCGGACAGGCGGACCTGACGGTGGTCGTGGGATTCGAGATACTCGTGGCGGATCGCCTTGTCACGCAGGGAATTGTCGCTCTGCAGTTGATGCACATCGACAGCGACGTCGCTCAGGCGGATCTCGGTCGGACCGTCGGCGGCCGAGCTCCGCACGCCGATGTCGCCCGCGATGCCCCGGGTGAGCAGCTCGACGCGCTGGTCCACGCCGGCGAGCACCTCGTCGACGCCGACGGTCACCTCGGAGCGTTGCGCGTCGATGCTGTAGACCACCTCGCCGTCTGCTGGCTCGAGCGGTGTGACCAGCGGCAGCGTGTAGTCGATCGGTTCCTCGGGTGTCAGCGCGAGGCTGATCAGATCACGGGACAGGAACGCACCCGCACCCAGCATCACCAGCGCTGCGACTGCGACGGCTCGCCATGGGTGTACCCGGAGCGACGAGACCAGCTGTGACATCGGTCAATGCTCGCGGTCCCGGTCAGTGCCGTCAACGACCGTCGGTGCCCTCAGCGACCGTCGGTTCCGGTTCGGGGCCGTCGGCCTCCGCGCTCGGAAGCTCCTGACGTAACCAGATCCTGCGCTGGGGGAACGGCATCTCCATTCCCGCGGCGTCGAAGCTGTCCTTGATCCTGCTCCGCAACTCCCGGGCCGCGGCCCACTGGTCAGCCGGCGCACTCTTCACCGCGATGCGGATCGACACCGATGACTCGCCGAGCACCTCGACACCCCAGAGTTCCGGCTCCTCGAGCAGGTGTGCGTCTGATTCCGGGTCGTTCCACATGGCATCCGCGGCCGCCTTGATCACTCTTTCCGCTTCGTGGTGGTCGGCGCCGTAGGCGACCTCGATGTCGAGGATCACCCGCGCCCACCGCTGAGTCATGTTGCCGACCTCGGAGATGGTCCCGTTGGGGATGAACCACAGGGTGCCCTCGATGTCCCGAACGCGGGTCATGCGCAGCGAGATGCCCTCGACGGTGCCCGTGGCACGGCCCACGTCGATCACGTCGCCGATGCCGTACTGGTCCTCGACGATCACGAAGATGCCCGCCAGCACGTCACGGACGATGTTCTGGGCCCCGAAACCCAGGGCGACACCGGCGATGCCCGCGCCGGCGAGCAAGGGCCCCAGACTGATGTCGAACTGGGCGAGCACCAGGAAGAGCGTCACGGTGAAGATCGCGACCGATGCGGCGCTCGCGATGGTCGACGACGCGGTCGCGATCCGCAGCGCCTTGCGTTCGCTGTAGGCAGGGTCCTCGATGGTGTGCTCCGCCTCGGAGCGCTCCTCGAGTCGCCGCACATAGCGGGCGATCCCACGTCGTACCAACAGGTTCGCCAGCAGCGCCAGAGCGACGACCAGCGCTGCGGTCACCGGCACGCTCACGAACCACTGGGTGGCCTCGGCGAGTGTGCGGTTGCCGGTCCAGTCGTAGAGACGCTCACAGATCACCCCGGGGTCGGGCCCACACGCCTCGACCACGCTGATGAAGGTGCGGTACTGCTCCTCGGTGAACCCCGGCGGCGGGCCGCTCGGCAGCGTGGTCGTCGGCTGCTCGGTGCTGGAGGTCTGGGGTGTGGTCGTCGTCGGCGCACCCGGGTCGACCGTCGTCGTCGCCTGCTGCTGGGCGACCAGGCCGGAACGAGGTCCGGCTGTCGGGTCCGACTGGGCGGTCGCTGCGGGGACCAGCAGTGCCAGAGTCCCGACGACGATGGCCATGAGGGTCGCGACGAGATGGCGGAGCGGGGTCTGGCGACGTGACATGCAGTTCCTCGGGTGGATCGGTGGAGCCCCTCCACCCGTACTGGCCGCAACACGAGCTGCGTCCAGCGGCTCGGTCGCAGCGGTCAACTGCTGTGGAGTCCCGAGACCACCTCGGCGAGGTGGTCGGGGTCGGGCGCCCGGTTGTTCACCAAGCTGACCGAGTCCGAGATGCCGGCGAGGCGTTCGCGGACCATAGCGGCGATCCGGTCGGGTTCACCGACCACCGCTACGGTCTCGATCAGTTCGTCATCGATCAACGACCCCATCTCCGACCACCGGTCCTGGCGCGCGAGCAACTGCAGCTCGGGGTGCAGGTCGCCGTAGCCGTGCAGCTCGAACACCGGCAGGTAGGCGGGTGTCGTGCCGTAGAACGCGAGTTGTGAGCGCACCGCCTCGCGGCTGCGCGACATCTGCTCCTCGTCGCGTCCGGTGACGATGATCGTGACACAGGTCACCTCGACATCATCGACGCTGCGACCGGCCCGCTCCGCCCCGACCCGCAGCGCTGGCAGCGTCAGTTCGAGCAGTGACCGGCGGGTGTTCACCGGATGGACCAGCAGGCCGTCGGCCACCTCGCCGGCGACCGCAGTCATCCGGGGCCCGACCGCGCCGACCAGGATCGGCGGCGGGCCGTGTGGCGACGGGCCGGGGTCGAACGCCGGCACCATACGGGTGTGGGTGTAGAACTCGCCACGGAAGTCCAACGCCGTGCCGTGCTGCCACGATTCCCAGATGGCACGTACGCCCAGCACCAGCTCGCGCATGCGCTCCGCAGGCCGGGACCACGGCATCGAGAAGCGCTGCTCGACGTGGGGCCGGATCTGCGATCCGAGACCCAATGTGAAGCGCCCACCGGTGACCGCCTGCAGGTCCCAGCCGGCGTTGGCCAGCGTCATGGGTGTGCGGGCGAACGCGATGGCCACCGCCGTACCGAGCTGGATCGTCGAGGTGTGTTCGCCAGCCACTGCCAGCGGGATGAACGGGTCGTGGCGGGCCTCGAAGGAGAACGCTCGGTCGTAGCCGAGGTCCTCGAGCTCGCGGTAGATGGTCCTCGCCCGGGCCAGGTCCTCGGTCGGTACGGTCATCGACACTCGCATCGAGCAGGCAGGCTACCGCCCGTGCGCCGCATCGGTGACCTTGGACACTGGCCGACACGGCCTTCGAGCAGGAGACTGTCGGATCATGGGGGACACTCTCGAGGATCACATCGGCCCGGTCGACGCGTTCACGGTCACGCTCGAACGCGATCCGCTGCTGAGAGCGACCATCGTGGCGGTGGCGACGTTCGATCGCGCACCCGACTGGAACGTGCTCGTCGACCGCATCGATCGAGCAGCCCGGCTGGTGCCCAGGTTCCGACAGAAGCTGGTCACGGTCCCCTGGGGGCTCGCCCCTCCACGATGGATCGTCGACCCCGACTTCGACCTGTCGCTGCACCTGCACCGGGTGCGGGTGCACCGCGGCGGAGCGATGCCGGCGGTGCTGCAGATGGCCCGCTCGGCCGGGCTGACCTCGTTCGACCACGACCGACCGCTGTGGGAGTTCACGTTGGTCGAGGGGCTCCCTGCGAAGCGTTCAGCGCTGATCATGAAGCTGCACCACGCGCTGACCGACGGCGTCGGTGGGATAGAGATCGCCGCGCACGTCGTCGATCTCGAACGGGAGCCCGCCGACACGGGACCCATGCCGCCCGCACCGGTCGCCAGGGACCACGACGTGGTCGATCTGGTCGCCGACACGATCGGCTACCACCTGCGTCGCGCTGCCGACGCCGGCGACGAGATCCGCCGCGCCATCCCCCACACGCTGCGCCAGGGCATCGCCCGCCCGCTCGAGACCGTGACCGACGGGGTGAACACCGCGCTCGCGATAGCCCGCTTCGTGCGTCCGGTGACCGCTACGAGTTCGCCGGTCATGACCGAGCGACGACCACTGCGCGACTACGCCTCGTTCGACGTGGCCTTCGAGGACCTGTCCGGTGCGGCGCACCGCATGGGCTCGACGCTGAACGACGCGTTCCTCGCAGGCACCGCCGGCGGCATGCGGCGCTACCACGAGCGCCACCTGGCGCTGGTCGACCACCTCCGGGTGAGCATGCCGGTCAACGTGCGCAAGCCGGGCGACGCACCCGGCGGCAACCGCGTCACGATCGAACGGTTCGAGCTCCCGGTCGGCATCGCCGATGCACGCCGCCGCACCGAGCGGATCGGGCAGATCTGTCGATCGCTGCGTGAGGACCGGGCGATCCCCTACGCGAGTGCCATCGCCGGGGTGCTCAACCTTTTGCCGGTGGACGTGACCGGCGGCATGTTGAAACACGTCGACCTGTTGGCGAGCAACGTGCCGGGGTTCCCCGCCGAGGTCTTCATGGGCGGAGCGGCACTGGAGTCGTTCCACGTGTTCGGCGCCACGCTCGGATCTGCCGCGAACATCACGCTCATGTCCTACAACGGGACGTGCAACATCGGCATCAGCACCGACTCCGGCGCGGTGACCGACCCCGAGGAGTTCCGCACGAGCATGGTCGAGGGCTTCGACGAGGTCATCGCCGCGACCTGAGCGGTCAGCGACCCAGCACGTGGGGCTCGTCGGGCACCCCGTCAGCGAACCGTGCCAACCCGAAGGACGCAACATCGGCATCCGGGGTTCGACCCTCGGCCAGATCGGCGAGCACCTCGCCCATCAGGGCGGAGAACTTGAAGCCCTCGCCCGCGTCGCCGCACGCGACGACGATGCCATCGGCCACAGAGTCGATGATGAAGCGGTTGTCGGGGGACTCGGTCCAACAACACACCTGGGCGTCGAACGGTCGGGGCTCGAACCCGTGCAGATCCGCAGCGGCACGGCGCTGCACCATGTCGAGCAGGTCCTGATCGGGCGTTCGGTCGAGGTCGTCGAGTGACCAGTCACGAAGCGCCCGATCCACGCCGATCTTGTAGCCCACCCCCGGGGTCGCCATCGCGTACATCGCCGGCCGATCGCCCTGCGGCCCGTCGAACCAGCACGGCAACCCGTCGCTGAGCGCCGTCCCGTCCAGGTGAGCAATGTGGGCGACCTGTTCGAGTCGCGGCGTCAGGCGCAGATCGAGACCCAGGCCGGCCAGCAGGTCTCCGGCCCCCGGTCCCGCAGCGAGCACCACGACATCCGCGTCCAGCACCCGTCCGCCGTCACACACGACGCGGGCCCCACCCGGCCCAGTGTGCACCTCACGCACCTGCAGACCCACGTGCAGATCGCCACCGGCACGATCGAAGCGGCGTTGCTGTGCTGCCATGGACTCCGCAGCAAGGACCGGGCCGGCGTCGCGCTGCCACACGGCGTCGCGACCATCGGGGCGCAGCCCGGGCAGGAACCTCCCCACGTCCTGCGCAGCGACACGCTCGCACGACGCGCCTGCGGACCCGAGCGAGTCGACCACTGCGTCCACCGTCTCGTCGTCGCGCCACAACAGTCCCCTGCGCAGGAACACCTCCGAGCCGTGTCGCGAACCCAGGCGTTCCATCGCCTCGACGCAGCGCAACGCCAGACGGACCCGCACGGGGTCCGGGTGCGACAGCCTCCAGATCCGGGTCGGCCCAGGCGACGACGAGTACTCGTTGGCGGGACCGAAGCGGTCCACCAGGTCCACGCGGTGACCGCGTTCGGCCAGTTCTGCCGCAGCCGGCAGCCCCCATGCCCCGGCCCCGACGACCACGACCCGCATCCGAGCGGTCCTACTCGTCGACCGTGGGTGGCTCCGCGGCCTTCGGCGGCGCCGACGACCGAACCACCACCGCAACGGTGAACTGCACCGCTGCCAGCAACAGCGCCGCGACCATGCCTGGCCACGCGCTGGTCGCCGCGGCCACGATTGCGATGCCGACGAACATCACACCGCCGAGCGCCCACCACACCGTCTGCCGTGCCGCGCTCATGGCGCCCATCCGCAGATCGCTGCTGTGTCACCGAACAGCATGCGCTTGTGCTCGGCAATCACCGAGCGGTCCTTCGGCGCCATGGCGGCCGCGAGTTCCACGGCGCGATCCACCACGTCGGGCTCCGCCGCGACGTGCTCGACGATGCCCAGCGCCTTCGCCTCGGACGCGGTGTAGCGACGACCGGTCATGATCGCGTCGTGTGCCGCTGCTCGGGGCAGTCGGGTGGTCACGACCCTGCGCATCGGTTCGGTCAGCGGAAGCCCCAGGTCGACCTCGGGCAGGCACCAGTAGCCGCGATCGTCGCGCATCACCCGCACGTCGCAGGCACAGCTGAGCATCGCCCCGCCCGCGAACGCATGACCGTTGATCGCCGCCACCGTGTAGGCGGGCAGCAGGTAGAGCCGTCCGAACAGTCGGTGCAAGCCCTCGACGATCTCGCCGGCCTCCTCGGGATGCGAGGACATGCGATCCAGGTCCAGCCCGTTCGAGAAGAACTTGCCGGTCCCGGTGACCACCACGGCGAGGGGACCCTCGGCCGACTCGAGCTCGCCGAGCACCTCGTGCCAACGACCCACCGACGCCAGGTTGAAACGGTTCTCGCCGTCCACCAGGTGCAGCACCGCGACGTCGCCGCGCTGCTCCACGCCCAGTGTGCTCACCGGCGTACCGTCAACGGCAGCGACACCATCGAGTTGTTCAGGTTCGACCGCTGGCGGAGGGGGTCACCGGCGAGTTCGATCGAGCTCCAACGGTTGAGCATCTCGTCGATGAACACCCGACCCTCGAGCCGGGCCAGGTGCACTCCCAGGCAGAAGTGCTCGCCGATGCCGAACGACAGGTGTGGGTTGGGGCTGCGGTGGATGTCGAAGCGGTGCGGGTCGTCGAAGACCGCCTCGTCGCGGTTCGCCGAGGTGTACATCATCGCCAGCTTGTCGCCCTCGGAAATGGCCTGCCCGCCGAGCACGGCATCCTCGCTGGCGGTGCGACGGAAGTAGTGCAGCGGGTTCGACCAGCGCAGCACTTCCTCGGTCGCTCCAGCGAGCAG
>Ga0105045_10005870_pt1 | contig 10834 bp, 8 predicted proteins | sample MAT02_FD_78089 | JGI IMG/M metagenome (GOLD analysis project Ga0105045, IMG submission 78089) | Freshwater microbial communities from Lake Fryxell liftoff mats and glacier meltwater in Antarctica - MAT-02 (megahit assembly) | ecosystem: Environmental > Aquatic > Freshwater > Ice > Liftoff... | reverse complement strand
GCTCGCCGTCCGCCCTAACGATCGGAGCCACGATCACGCACCCCTCCGCGAGCTGCGCTGCAAGTGCGTGGGGCACCTCATCCATCGCAAACCCGACGACGACGATGTCGTAGTCGCGTGTCCAGTGCGCAGCGTCGAGCGCGCTCCCGCATATGATTGCCATATTGCACGAATATGTGCTTAATGCGAGCCGGCTCGAGGCCACGAGCGTCGGGTCAATCTCCACGCCCTGCACGAACCCGGTCGGGCCCACGACCTTCGCGAGGAGTGCGGTGCCGTATCCACTGCCTGAGCCGAGGTCGAGCACGCGTGCTCCTTCACGCACGCCAGCGAGCGCGAAGGTGAGCGCATAGGCATGCATCGCCGAGACGGTGGCGTTGAGGCCATCACCAAGCGCGATCGGCGCATCGTGTGTGCTCGCGATGAGCTCATCGAGCGGTGCGAAGCGCTCTCTGGGGACCTCGACGATGGCTGCCAGGATGGGCGAGCCCTCGTCGAGCTTCGCGATGTGAGCGATGCGCGGAAGTAGGGCCTCACGCGCACGTTGAGCGAGGGCGGTGATGTCCTCGTGATGAGCGAGCTCAACCCGCGCTTGCTCGCCTCGGCCCGTCCACTGGCTCCATGCGAAGTAGCGATCGAGGGTGGGCAAGCGCTGCTCAGTGAACGCGACCTGATCGCGGATCGTGCGCACGAAGAAATCGCGGGCCGGTCCTGTGTAGGCTGAGCGCGACTCGATGCCCGCGAGGATGGGTGAAAAGAGCGCGTGCTGGAGCTTCTCGCGCGTCAGGTAGTCGAGTGAGGACGAGGGGTCGACCCACTCCGCGAGAAACGCCGGATCGCCTTCGTGCCACCACTTCGGAGAGTGAAATCGGGTGCCGTAGCGCGCCTCCCATGCAGGTCGCTCGTGATCGATCGGCGAGCCTGGGTAGAGGCGAAATGGATCGACCGCGAGGAAGCCCGTGGTCGGACCTTGGAAAAGTTCACGCAGGTAGGTCGCGGAGCGCTCCATCGACTCGGGTGTCTCTCCTGGGTGCCCAACGATCACGTTCGCGCCCCAGGGCATATTGTGCTGCAGGGCCCAGGCGGCGATCTCCTTCATGCGATCGAGATAGGTATCCAATCGCCCCGCTTTGCGAATGATCGCGAGCTGCGCTGGGTCTCCCGATTCGAGCCCAAAGCCCGGTGCGCAGTTCGCTTCGTGGAGGAGGGCGAGGTCCTCGTTGTCGACGAGGTCGATGCGAATCAGCAGCCAGATTTTCTCGATGGGCAAGCGACGCCGCGCGAGCTCTTCGAGGAATGCTCTTCGCCACGAAGTCTTCATGCCGAAGAGCGCGTCGGCGACAAAGAGCGTCCAGCCCTTCAAGTCGAGCCACGCGTGAAGGCGCACGACCTCTTCGACAGCGCGCTCCACTGAGTACGCACGCCAACGCACGTCACGCTTCGCGCGCTCCATGCAGAACGCGCAGTCGAAGGGGCAGCCACGCGAGAGGTAGACCTGCGCTTGCGAGGCGACGCTGCGGGCGATCCCGCGATAGCGATCCAGCAGTGACCAATTCGTAGCGGGCAGATCGTCCAGCGCTTCGATCGACTCAGCGCCCATGATCTGATGGCGAATGGGCGATCCCCCCTCTACCGATTCGATGATGCGGGTGAGCGGGATCTCGCCTTCGCCGACAACGCAGACATCGAAGGGCGAGCCCTCGCAGATGACTTCATGTGGGCAGGCGCTGGCGTGGTACCCGCCCGCGACGATGACGCATTCAGGAGAGTGTGCGCGGGCGCGTCGTGCGAGCTCCTCACAGAAGAGCCAGTCGAAGGAGGAGTAGACGGAGAAGCCGATGACGTCGTAGCCCTCGCCGTCGTCTCCCTCAAAGAGCTTGTCGATCGAGAAGCCAGGAAGCGCGCGCTCACAGATGAGGTCGCGAATGTCGACCTTGCAGCGCGTCTTCTCCATCACGTAGGAGGCCAGCAAGACGAGCTGTGGGCAGCCGAAGTTGCCGCCGGATTCGCCGACACTTCCGGGCCAGACGAGGAGCAGGCGGGTCATCGCCTGACGAGGCTCGCAACAGACACGAGCGCGGTCTCGGCGCGTCTCGCCTCGGCGAGCTGGGCGGCCATTGCTGGGTCGATGTGTTGGGCAACGAAAGGATCAAGTCCGCGTACGCCTGTGAGCGCGACGGACGCTGCGCCGCACCCACCCATGCACGTTGATGCGTGCGGACATGGCGCGCAGAACTCAGGCGTGACGTCTCGGTAATGCATCACTGCGGGCGCACGGAGGATGCTCGCAGCGCTCTCGATGAGGGCATCTCCAAGAGGCGCTTCATGAAGCGTGCAGTTGCGCAGTTCACCGCGCGGGCCGAGCGCGAATTCCTGCGTGGATGTCCCGATAGGACAGCTGCCAAAACGAACGCGCGGATAGTCGTCAGGCTCAACGACGCAAGGAGGAATCGGCATCGTGGATTGGATACTCAGGCCATGGAGCTCAGCGCGCGCGTTGGCAGCTTCAAGCGCGATGAGGATGTCGGTACGTGATGGAAGAAGCGCCGCGGCGTGCGTGCTCGAATAGCCCGAGGGTGAGAAGCGCGAGAAGGAGATCGAGCGCACGCCGAGCGAGGCGAAGAGGTCGAGTGTCTCGCCGACGAGCGACGCGTTCTTGCGGGTGACAACGACGCATCCGACGACGCGGATGTTGTGATGCATGAGGGTGCGGATGCCGCGAAGTGTTCGCTCGAAATGACCCTCTCCGCCGACAACCTCGTCATGCATCACGGCCTCAGGTGCATTCAACGTCACCTGGACAGAGAGCGGCTTGTAGAGCGCGAGCCGCGTGGCGTGGGCGTCGGTGATCAGACCCCCGTTGGAGATCATCTGAAAGGGCGTCTGGTGGCGCACGCAGACATCGAGGATGTCGAAGAGATCGCGACGCGAGAAAGGTTCGCCGCCCGTGAACGTGAGGTGATCAAAGCGCGTTTCGCGGAGCGTGCGATCGAGGAGGGTGATTAGCGTTGCGGAAGGCAGCGCGCCGACCTCGCGTCCATCGTCTTCACGCCAGGCGTTGTAGCAATACGCGCACTTCTGATTGCACGCGCTCGTGAGCTCGACAGCGAGCGCGTGGTGATGCGGCCGACCGTCGATCATGGAGCATCCGAGTCGGCGTCGCCTGGGGAAGCGTCTTCTGCGCTTGCGTCCTCAGACGCTGCGGGAGCATCAGTCGAGGCATCGGTCGCGGGCCAGACGGGGCGCTGGCTGTCGGGCAACGTAGGAAGCCGCGCGTCGGGGATCGGAGCGTCGCTGTTGGCGTCACCGCCTGCATCGTAAAGGGGCGAGAGGCAGACGCATGCCGTCGCACTGGTCGCCGTACTCACACCGGCAACGGCCATAGCGATGTAACGCGCGCGTCGCGCGAGGATGGCTCTTCGGTTCTCGTCTTCGTTGCCCATCGCACGAGTCTACACGCGCTACCGCTCGTCATGCTCGTTGGCGTCCACCGAGGTTGCGTCCTCAGCACCGTCAACCCCGGCGTCTGCGGACGTATTGCCGGTGTCGCGCCGAATGCTCAAACAGACGTTCGCGCATGCGGATGTTGTGGCGGAACCAACCCCGGCGAGAGCCATCGCGATGTAGCGGGCGCGTCGCGCAAGGATGGCTTTTCGGTTCTCGTCTTCATTCGTCATCACGACCTCGCTGTGCTGAATGGAGTCCGGATCTTACTCGAAGCCACCAGAAGCGAGTTCCAGCGAAACGCTGTCGCTGCGCAGCGTATTCTCGTCGCCCATGACGCAAGACGAGCAACGCCGAAAAGACAAAGTCATCTCCGGTGCGAGCTGGAATGAGCTCTGCGATCGACTCAAAGACGCGGGCAATATCGTCCTGCAGGGCCCGGATGATGAGCTCACCCGCGCGGAGGGTTTTCGCTATCTCTCGCGCATCGCACGTGCGGCGCTCCAGACCTTCGTCGAGCACGGTGATGCCCGTACGCCCGTCCTTCAACGTGTGGTGCACGAGACGGCGAAGATGGGCGCGGATAACCCCGACAACGTCTATCTGAATGCGACCGTGAGCGGCGCGATGCGCTACGTCGTTTCAGGCATCCGAGGCACGGTGCACTTCGTCTCCTTCGCGACGCAGGTCGGTCACTACGGACGCGGCAACGGCATGCCGCCAACCGGGCAACTCGATAGCTCGCAGCTCTCCGTGCGCGAGGACGGTACCTTCGATGTTCACGTCAGCGTTGAGAAGCCCGCATCGCTCGGGGATGGCTTGGTTGCTGATTCACCTCCCGGTGAAAACTGGCTCCCAATGTCGCCCGAGACGGGCACGTTGATCGTTCGTCAATCGCGGCTCCACCCATCGGAAGTGATCGCGAAACTGACCATCACGCGTGTCGATGCGGAGAAGCATCCGGCCATTCTGACTGGCGCTCATCTCGATGAGGCGTTCGAGCAGAGCGGGATGTTGGTCAATGGTGCGGCGATGCTCTTCGCCAGCTGGGCGCAGATGTTTCAGGCGCATACCAATGAGTTGCCGCGCTTCGATCAAGAGATGTCGAATCGCTTTGGTGGGCTCAAGGACATCGCCTACTACCACTCGTATTGGCGCCTCGCGGAGGACGAAGCGCTCGTCGTCGAGGCCGTGGCGCCCGAGTGCGATCACTGGAACTTCCAGATCAACAACCACTGGATGGAGTCGCTCGACTACCGCTTTCATCGCATCCACGTGAACAGCGCATCGAGTGTCCGAAAGAAGGGCGAGTCGATTCGCGTCGTGGTCGCTCATCGCGATCCGCACTTGGCCAACACCGACTGGCTGGAGACCGTCGGACATACCTTTGGGACGATGTGCTTTCGTTGGGTGCGGCCCGAGGGCGAGCCTCCAGTGCCCAGCGCACGCGTCGTGAAGTTTGCGGATCTTGCCGCTGAGTTTCGCTGATGCGGAAGACCTCAACTTCGTATGAGGCGCCGCATCGCCCCGGCGTCGTTCGTGCTGTGAACGCGATTCTAGAGCGCATGCAGTCGCTCACTTTTGCGCGCGCAGACCTCTCCTTTGAATCCCTCGTGCGCGAGGCGGAGAGGCGAAGCAAGGAGCGGTGGACCATCGACATGGAGGACGTCGAGGCGCCGCTGGAGGCCCTGCTTCGCGCGATTGAAGACGAGGCGCGGCTTCATCCGATCGGGCGCTTCATCACGCGTGAGCGCATCGTGTCCACGCTCGCCAACCGCATGCGGGTCGAGGCTGCGAGTCAGGCGTTGCCAGGCGAACTTGCCGCGCTCTCGCCAATCGTGATCGTAGGACTGCCGCGCACGGGGACGACGCTGCTGCACCGGCTGCTCGCTGCCGATCCAAGCGTGCGCTCGCTGACCTCCTGGGAGGCGCTCACGCCCGCGCGACTACGCAACGATCCAGACGACCTCGCGCGCGTTCGAATCGCTGAACGTAGCGAGTCGGCGCTAGCGTTCCTGGCACCGGATTTCTTCGCGGTGCATCCGATCGACGCGCATGCGCCCGAAGAGGATGTGCTCCTTCTCGATCTCTCGTTTCGTTCGACCGTGGCGGAATCCACGCTGCGTGTACCGAGCTTCTCGCGCTGGCTGGAAGGGCAAGATCAGCTGCCCGCATATCGCATCTTGGAGAAGTCGCTTCGCCTGATGCAGCATCAGCGGCCTGAGTCGCGCAAGACGCATTGGGTACTCAAGACGCCGCATCATCTTGAGTGGCTGGATGTGCTCTTGGAGGTCTTTCCCAAGGCGACCTTCGTCTGGACGCACCGCGATCTTGGCGACGTCGTTCCATCGTTCTGCTCGATGCTTTCGCACGCCCGCGGTGTCTTTTCCGATGTGGTCGATACCCACGAGATTGGCCGCAGTTGGCTCCGCAAGGGCGCACGTATGATGGCGCGCGGGCTCGAAGTGAGGGCCAAGCGCAAGGATAGATTCGTCGACGTTCAGTACGAAGATCTGATCGCCGATCCTGTCGCGCAGGTGAAGCGCATTCACGCGCACGCTGGGCTCGCCTGGGATCGCGAGTCCGAGGATTGCGTGAAGGATCGGCTGAGGACGCAGCGGAAGGATCGATTCGGCGAGCACGTCTATCGGCTCGCCGATTTTGGTCTTCAGCGCAGTGATCTGACGAACGCGTTCGGCGTCGATGCGGGGAGGGGATGACCGCGCTCCCGACCAAGCCCGGCAACGAATGGGCGACGCTCTTCGTGCGCTACCCGAGGTCGCGTGGAGAGGTTGTGCTGCGCGGAAACGGTGCGCCTCTCGACTGGGAGAGAGACACGCATCCTGAGAACGTAGACGGAGATCTCAGCGCGTTTCGCGTCCCGATTCCACCAGGCGAGACGGTGGAGGTGAAGCCTTATCGGACGGACGGACGGTGGAGCACGGGCAGCAACCTTATCCTCGCTGCGCGCGACGTGATCGAGATCGCACCGACCTTCGAGCGCGACTCCGGTCCGCTGCTTCCTTGGCACGAAGTGGAGATCCCCAATGCGGAGTCGATCTGGGTCCGCGTGATGCTTCCGCCTAGCTACGACGAGCACACCTCGACGCGCTACCCTGTCATCTACGCGATGGACGGACAGGCCCTCTGGAGCGATCAGCACGATCCTTTTGGCATCTGGAACCTGAACATCACGCTCGATGATCTCTGGCGACTTGGCGTGACCGCCGACTTCATCGTCGTCTCGCTCAACACGGGCGGTGAGCGCCTTGGCAAGCTCGGGCCCGTGCCTGACGGGCACTACGGTGGAGGCGGGGGTGAGGCTTTCTTGAAGTCGATCGTCGAGGTGCTCGTGCCGCTGATTGATGGCGCCTATCGAACACTGCGCTCGAACAAGGGGAGGGCGCTTCTTGGCTCGTCGATGGGCGGACTCTTCTCGTTCTTCGGCGCGTGGACGCGTCCCGACACTTTCGGCAACGCTATCTGCCTCTCAAGCTCGTTCTGGTGGGCCGATCGCTGGCTTGTGCGAAAGGTGCAAGAGCGTGGCTGTCCCTTCCCCAGGCCCCGCCTCTATCTCGACTCGGGCGCGACGGCTTCTCCCTTCGAGGAGGATGCCAACCTACGCGACGGACATCACCACACCCGCGCGATGATGCGTGCGCTTCTTGAGCACTGCTACGAGTCCGAAGACGACCTCCATGTGCTTGCGTTTCCAGGTCATTCGCACGGCACGTCGTCGTGGGGTGCAAGGGTCTCGATCCCGCTGCAGTTGCTCTTTCCACGTGTTGGATGACGAGGCTCCGGGCGGCGCGTGAAGAGGCGGCTCACGACTTCGTCAGGGCAACTTCATTGTCTTCTTCTGGACGTGTCGCGCAAATCGCGAGATGAGGCGCATGCGCTCGCTTACGTTGGCTTGCGCAGGAGGGCTCGATGTTGTCTCGCTCGATCACAAGGATGCTGGCCATTCTCGCCATCTCCGTTCTCTCACATGGAGTGTCGTCCTCTCTGTCGGCGCAAGAGATGACGGTGGCCCAAGCCACGCAGTTGCTCAGCGCATCAAGCCCCGATGAGGTGCGGATGGGGATTGAGACGCTTGGACTCTTGGGTTCACCGCAGGCCGTCGCGCCGCTCAGTGCCCGCATCCGGCAAGGTTTGCCGCCGGATCTCCTTGGGGCCGCGATTGACACGCTTGGGGTTCTAGGGCGCGCCGAAGCAGGACCTATCCTCTTCGAGTTGCTCGCACATCGAAGGCCAGAGATTCGCCTTCGCACTGTCCAAGCGATCTCGACCTGTGCGCCTCGCGGTGCAGACCGCGCGCTGGCTTCGTCGCTCTCGGATTCATCCCCGGCGGTGCGCGCTGCTGCAGCGGAGACGCTCGCAACGTTGCGTGCAACGAGCGCCGTGCCCGAACTCTTTCTCGCCTTCGAGCACGATGTGCTTCAGGCCGGTCCGGCGTTGGCCGCGCTCGCGCGAGCGGAAGAGGTGCCGCGCATCGTTGGCTACCTCGGCAGGATGCCCTTCGCGACGCTGCGTCCGATGTTGCTCACGCTTCTTCAACGCACCGACCTCGCCGCACGTATTCGTATGGACCTCGTAGGGCGCCTTGGAGAGCTCGCCACCGCGGAAGTTCGCGCGCTGCTGAGCGAGTTCATCGAGAGCCTTCCTTCAAACGACAACTCTCCACTTCGTCGTGCTGCAGAAGAGACGATGAACCGGATCGCAGGGTGAACATCATGCGCAACAATAGAATGGCAACGATGCACCGCGGGTGCGCGAAGTTCCTTGTCTCCGGTGCGATTGCACTCACGGGCTGCGGCGGGGCAATGGCCTTCGGAGAGACCTTCCCCGACAACCGGGAAGACCACCTTGCGCTCGTGGCTCAGCGCCTGGACGCAGGTCGCGAAGCATCGCTCCGTGCACATCACGAGCAGCCGATTCTCGTCGCAGTGACCAGCGCACCGATGCGACTCATCGCGCATGATCTGGAGCGCGGCACGATGCTCTGGGAGACGCCGGTAGAGCTCCGTACGGTACCGTATGTTGCGGGGCATTCGGTCGTCACCCACGAGGGCAACGAGGTCGTGATTCGCTCGCTGACGACAGGGCGCGTGACGGGTCGCGTTGGCGATCGATCGCTCAACCTTGTCGGCGCGGCAGGTGAGGGTGAGCGAGGCGTTGTGGTGCTCTCCACGGGCGGTGGCGTCAGCGCGTTCTCCGTCGTCGTTGGCTTGAGCGGAGGCGCGCCTACTTTCCAAGCGGAGATGCAGCAGCCAATTGGCGCGCCCGCAGTGTCGGCCGACATGGGCTTTGTGCCCTGGGGTCACCAGAATATCTCCGCCATCGACCTCGGAAGTGGAGGCGAGATCGCGCGCCTTCGCGCAACGCAGGGCGTCGTCGCGAGTGCCGTGGTGGAGGGTGGACACATCTTCTTCGGTCAGGACGGCGCCGCGCTGCTCAGCACGAACACCGCGCCCGCATTCGTCACGATTCCCGGAGAAATGCCGGGGAATCCAGCGCTTCTGCGCAATGCGTACCAGCCGCCGCCAGGGCCCAATAGTGCGCAGAGTCGCGTTCGCTTGGTGACGCGTCTGACGGCGCGTGAGGGTGCGGCAGCGTTCGAGGGAGACGCGGCCTATCTCGTCTACTACCGGCTCGTCATCGCGCTGAATGCCGATGGACAATCAGCGCGATGGATAGCCCAGCTCCCTCGGGATGCTGTCGGCGCGGATGTGATCGATGGCGGTCTTCTGATCACCGATGAGTCAGGTGCGGTGCACCTTCTCTCGACCGCAGATGGTCGCGAGAGTCGTGTGGTGCAGCTTGGCTCGGGCCTGATCTACGCAACCGCGGAGGCCGACGCGCTCTCGGCAGGCACGCCCTCGGGCGAGGTGCTGCCGCTGCGCGATCAGCTTCTCTCGGCCGCACAGAATACGGATGCGCGCTTGGTGCCTCTTCGCGAGCTTGCTGTTCGACTTCTTGCAGCGCTGCCCGAAGCGGAAGTCACGGGCAACTTGATCGCCATCTGCGAGGAGCCTGCGACGACGGCATCCGTGCGACGTGAGGCGTGCCGTGTGCTGGCACTGCGAAGAGCTGGAAACGCCGATGTGCTTCAGGCCCTTGAGCGACACGCGTCCTTCCTGCGCGGCATCCATGCGCCGCCGGTGGGCCCACTGGCGGAGGCCTCACTGGCGATGAACGAGCGTCGTGCGGTGCCTCTGCTGCTGAGTCATCTGCGTGATCCCGAGACGTCAGCGGCAGACCTCGCTTCGATCGCGCGGGTGCTCGGTGCGTTCGGTGAACTGAGCGCCGCAGAGCCACTCGCGGACTTCATCCGGCTCTACCGTGCCGAGACGATCGAGGCCGGATTGAACGAGGGATTGCTTGCCTCCCTGACCGCGTACCGCACGTTGCTTGGGCCAACCTCACGTGAGCTTCTGGAGGAGACGGCCACCGACGCGCTGACGCCGGTCGCGATTCGTGATGCGGCGCGCGCGGAGATTGTCGCACTGGATGCGCCCGCTTCGGAGCCCCCGACAACTTCCGACGTGACGACCGAGACTGCCGACATGACGCTGACCGAGGCCGATGACCCGCGCCCCGAGACGCTCACTCCCCTGCTCGTGAATCAGATCCTCGATGATGCGCGCCCCCAGCTTGAGGCATGTCTTCGCACGCCACGTCGGGTGGTCGACATGGTGCGTGTCGTGATGGTCGTGGGGCCCGAGGGCAATGTGCTGATGGTGACCACGACGCCGACTGAAGCGCAGGCTTGCGTTGAGCCGATCGTGCGTGCGCACACGTACCCAGCGACGCGCGCGCGAGGTCGACAGAGCGTGACGGTTGAAGTGCGCCGTTGATGGCGCAGCTCAAGCGAAAGGTGATCAAAGAGCGCGTGCTCGGGATCGACCCGGGCTCGCGTCGCTTGGGCTGGGGTGTGATTGAGCGTGAGGGCTTGAAGCTTCGTGCCATCGCCGCGGGCGTGCTCAAGCTCGATGCGGATGTTGCGCTTGAGCTGCGTCTCAAGGAGGTTCACGAGGCCCTGTCGGCGCTCTGCGAGACCTACGAGATTGATGCGATGGCCGTGGAGGACATCTTCTATGCCCGCTTCCCCAACGCTGCGATCAAGCTCGCCCATGTACGTGGCGTGATCTTGCTGGTGGGTGCCCAGAAGGGTCTGCCCTTGAGTTCGTATCCGCCCTCGATCGTGAAGCAGGCAATCGCAGGACGCGGCGCTGCGGAGAAGGTGCAAGTCGCCAGGCTCGTGGCAGCGAGTCTCAAGCTCACCAAGCTTCCGCCGGCCGATGCGGCCGATGCTCTCGCCATCGCGATGACGCACTGTGCGCGGGCCTCGTTCGCTGCAGCGTTCAAGCCGCGCTAGGCGTTGCAGCGG
>Ga0105045_10005869_pt1 | contig 10836 bp, 10 predicted proteins | sample MAT02_FD_78089 | JGI IMG/M metagenome (GOLD analysis project Ga0105045, IMG submission 78089) | Freshwater microbial communities from Lake Fryxell liftoff mats and glacier meltwater in Antarctica - MAT-02 (megahit assembly) | ecosystem: Environmental > Aquatic > Freshwater > Ice > Liftoff... | reverse complement strand
TGGCGGCGCATAAAAGCCACCGGATCAAAGCCCGCATAGGAATGGTGGCCGGTGTCGAAGCAGATCTTCAGGATGTTTTCATCAACTTCGTTCAGCAAACGCTCCAGCTCGGGCTCAAAGTCAATGAACCCGGCGGCATGGGCGTGGATACCGACGCTCAGACCGTATTCCTCCGCCCCAAGCTTTGCCACGGATGCAATCCGGTCGCGGAACGCCGCCCATTCGGCGCTGTCCATCTGTTCCGCCGCCTCGGCCCGGCCAGCAGTCGGCGCGCGACGGGGCGAGATCGAATCAATCAGCACCAGATGCTTGGCGCCATGCGCTGTCAGCGCCCTGCAGGTGCGGACCGAAGCATCCCAGACCTCATCCCACTTGGCCGGATCATGAAAGGGGCGGAAGACGACCCCGCCGATCAGTTCCAGCGCGTTTTCCGCCAAGGCTTCGCCCAAGATCGCGGGGTCTTCGGGCATGAAGCCGATGGGGCCAAGTTCGATCCCCCGGTAGCCAGCGGCGGCGCAGTCTTTCAGAACCTGCCGCCAGGCCGGGTTGCGGGGGTCATCTGCGAATTCGACGCCCCAGGAACAGGGGGCGTTGCCGATACGAATGGTCATAGTGTCCTCATGTCTGGGGGACGGCGTGCCAGCGGCCGTCGTCTGATGCCTTGAACGCGGTGTCGATCAGTTGGCTGACGGCAAGGCCGTCGCGGAAGGTGGGCCAGACGGGTTGGCCCAGATGGATGGCGGTCAGAAAATCGCGCGCTTCGATGATGATCTGGTCCTGATACCCGGTGCCGTGGCCGGGGCCCTGGCAGAAGGCGGCATAGTCTGGATGCGCCGGGCCCGTCAGGATACGGGTAAAGCCCCGGGTCGCCTCCGGCCCCTCGGCGCGGTAGAACCAGACGGCGTTCTGGTCTTCCTGGTCAAACCGGATCGAGCCCTTTGTGCCATGGATTTCATACGCATAGCCCATCTTCCGCCCGGTTGCCGTACGGCTGATGTAAAGGTGGCCCATTGCACCCCCGGCAAAGCGCAGCATGATCTGGGCATGGTCGTCATTGTCCACCGGGACAGGGCCTTCGGGGCCGGGGCGAGTGGTGTGGACGGTTTCGATGCGGGCAGAAAGCTTGGCCACCGGGCCCATCAGGGCCAGCATGCAGTTGATCGGATGTGGCGCAAGATCGCCCATGCAACCGTTCGCCCGGCCACTGGTCCGCCATGTGGCGGGCAGGGACGGGTCTGCGAGAAAATCCTCGGTGTGCTCGCCACGAAACCAGGTGACGGCTCCAACCGCGCCTTCGGCCAGTAGCTTGCGGACGAACTGGGTCGCTGGCGTGCGTACATAGTTGAAGCCGATCATGTTCGCCAGGCCCGACGCCTTGGCCGCCGCGACCATCGCTTTCGCATCCTCCAGCGAGGCGCCAAGCGGCTTTTCGCAAAACACCGGCTTTCCGGCGGCAAACGCAGCTTCGGCAATCGCGCGGTGTGTGGACTGGGGCGATGCGATGAACACTGCCTGCACCCTGGGGTCGGCTACTAGATCGCGCCAATCGGCAGCCGCGCGGGCAAAGCCGTAGGCCGCGGCGTAACGCTGCGCCGAGGCCTCGTTGGAGGCTGCAATTACCTCCAGCCGTGGCCGCAAGGCAGTGTCGAAGACCGTGGCCACCGCCGACAGCGCAACGGCATGGGCCTTGCCCATATAGCCACCGCCGACCAGCCCAATTCCGATTTCGCCCAAGGCTCCCCCCTCGATTCACGACGCATATTGCAACCGGTTGCAAAAAATGTATCCTGCCCCTGCACGCCGCGCAAGCCCCGTTTGGGGGCCACGGCCGAAGGACGACCGATGACCGGAACCACCCTCAGACTGACCGTGGCGCAGGCCATCGTGCGCTGGTTGATGAACCAGTATATCCTGATTGACGGGGAAGAGGTCCGTATTTGCAGCGGCGGTTTCGGCATCTTTGGCCATGGCAACGTGCCCTGTCTGGGCGAAGCGCTCTATCCGGTTCACAAGGAATTGCCGCTGTACCGGGGCCAGAACGAACAAAGCATGGGCTTTGCCGCTGCAGCTTACGCAAAGTACCACCTCCGCCGCCGCTTCATGTTCTGCACCGCCAGTGCCGGGCCGGGGACAGCGAACCTGCTGACGGCGGCCGCTTTGGCGCATGCAAACCGCCTGCCGATGCTGATGCTGTGTGGTGATACTTTCCTGACCCGGCTGCCCGACCCGGTGCTGCAACAGTTGGAGCATTTCGGAAACCCGACGCTGGGGGTGAACGATGCCTTCAAGGCGGTCAGCCGGTTCTGGGACCGCATCACTCACCCCGCGCAGATCCTGCAATCCTTACCCGCAGCGCTGGCGACCATGCTGGACCCCGCCGATTGCGGCCCGGCTTTCCTTGCCCTGCCGCAAGACCTGCAGGGCTGGGCCTGTGACTACCCCACGGCCTTCTTTGCCAAGCGTATCCACCGCATCCGCCGACAGACCCCCGACGTGTTCGAGATAGCCGAGGCGGCAGCGCTTTTGCGCGCGGCCAAGCGTCCAGTTATCGTGGCCGGCGGGGGCGTCCAATACTCCGGCGCGGTGGCGGAACTGACGGCGTTTGCCGAGGCGCACGGCATTCCGGTGGTGGAAACCATTGCAGGCCGGGCGAATCTGCTGGCGGTCCATCCTTTGAACATCGGTCCGCTGGGCGTGACCGGCTCGGACAGCGCCAACACCATCGCGGGGATGGCGGATGTAGTGCTGGCGGTCGGCACCCGGCTGCAGGATTTCACCACCGGGTCCGGGACCGTCTTTGCCGGGGACGCGCGCCTGATCGGCCTGAACGCCGGGCGGCACGATGCGGCCAAGCACCAGTCACTGGCTGTGGTGGGTGATGCAAAGCTGGGCCTGCTGGCGCTTGGGTCCGCGCTGAATGATCACCGCGCCCCGGCTGATTGGGTCACAAAGGCGAAGGCCGAGCGCAAGACCTGGGACGCCTACGTTGCGGGAAACGTGGCGCACGGCAACCGCCCAAATTCCTACGCCCAAGCCATCGGCGTGGTGAATGCCCTCTGCCACCCGCGCGACCGGGTGGTGACGGCGGCAGGTGGCCTGCCTGCCGAAGTGACCGCTAACTGGCGCACGCTGGGGATTGGCACGGTGGATGTGGAGTTCGGCTTTTCCTGCATGGGCTACGAAATCGCCGGCGGCTGGGGCGCACGGATTGCGCAAGCCGAAGGTGAGGCAGACCGCGACACCATCGTTTTCGTTGGCGACGGCAGCTATCTGTTGATGAACTCTGACATCTATTCGTCGGTCCTCACCGGGAAAAAGCTGATCGTGCTGGTCTTGGACAACGGCGGCTTTGCGGTGATCAACAAGCTGCAGAACAACACGGGGCAGGAAAGCTTCAACAACCTGATCGCGGACTGCCCTACGGTGCCCGACCCCTTCAGGGTGGACTTCGAAGCCCACGCCCGCGCCATGGGGGCCAATGCCGAAACCGTCGCCAACCCGGCTGATCTGGCCGAGGCGTTCAAGCGTGCCAAGGTGGCAACGAAGACCAGCGTCATCGTGATGCAGGTCGATCCTTACGAGGGCTGGACCACTCAGGGCCATGCCTGGTGGGAAATCGGCACGGCGCAAACGTCTGAAAGCGAAGGCGTCCGCGACAAGCATGCCGAGGTCGAGGCCGGGCGCGCAGCGCAAAGGTGGGGTGTCTGATGGCCGATCTGTCGCGCCTGCGGGGCGGAAGCTTTCTGGTCATCGGTCGTGCGGGCATGGACCTTTACGCCGATCCGCCCGGCACCAATATCGAAGAGGCAGGCCGTTTCACGACCGCGTTGGGGGGATCGTCGGCCAACATCGCGGCGGCGATCACCCGGGCGGGGGCGCAGGCAAGCCTTCTGACCCGCGTGTCGGATGATGCGATCGGGCGTTTTGTCCTGAACCAGCTTGACCGCTACGACATCGGCCGCACTCATGCCCGGCCCATCGCAGGCGAAGCGCGCAATTCGCTGGCCGTGGTCGAAACCCGGATCGAGAACTGTCAATCCGTCATCTACCGCAACGGCGCTGCCGATTTCGAGATGACGGTGGCAGATGTGGAAGGCGTTGATTACGCCCCCTTCGCCGGGCTGATCACCACGGGAACGGCGCTGGCGGCGGAACCTTCTCGAAGTGCCACCTTCCGCGCCTTCGATCTGGCGCGCGCGGCGGGGCTACCCTTGATCTTCGATATCGACTATCGGCCCTATTCCTGGCCCTCGGCTCAGGTCGCTACGGACACCTATTCCCGCGCCGCAGAGCTTTGCGATGTGATCGTCGGCAATGACGTCGAATTCGGCTTCATGGCCGGGAATCCGGACCATGGGCTTGAAAAGGCGCGCAGTCTGATCGCCCAGGGCGCGCAAATCGTCATCTACAAGATGGGCGAAAAGGGCGCCATCACCCTGACGCCCGAAGGTGAGGTTGCGACCGGCATATACCAGACCGCCGCGCTAAAACCCACCGGCGCGGGCGATGCCTTTCTTGGCAACCTTGCCGCCAGTCTGTCGCGAGGGGTGCCCTTGCGTGAGGCGGTGCTGCATGGATCTGCCGCTGCCGCGATCGTCGTCTCGCGTATTGGCTGCGCCCCGGCCATGCCCACGGGCGAAGAGCTTGCCCGCTTCCTTGCCTACCACAGCGGCCCCACCGCCTGAAAGGACACCCCATGCACATCGCCCCCCATGACAACCACAACCGTGCCATCGTCGATGTGAACGACGCACTGGTGCCGCATGTTTATTTCAACATCGTCCGGCTGACGGCGGGGCAGACCTTCGACTACCGCACCCCTGGCTATGAAACCTGCGTCGTTCCTTCGACCGGTACGGTGACGGTTGAAACCTTGGGCGAAACCTTTGCCGATATCGGCAACCGGGGTGTGGATGTCTGGGATGGTGAACCCGAGGGGGTTTATGTCCCCACCGACACCGGTACCCGGATCACCGGACTGACCGACACCGAAGTTTTCATCGCCGGGGCGCAGTTCGCCGAAACGCTGCGCCCGTTTGCAGTCAGGGCCGCTGATATCGACAAGGTTCAATACGGGTCGGATGACACCAAGACCCATCGCAAGATCAAGCACATCCTTGGCGCGGCTTATCATGACCGGGTCGGCCGCCTGCTGGTGTCCGAATTGTACACTGTGGGCGCAGGCGGCTGGTCCGGCTTTCCCAGCCACAAGCACGACACTGACCATCTGCAGGATGAGACACGCCACGACGAATGCTACAACTTCCGCTTCCGGCCCGACTATGGGTCTGGCCTGCAGATGCTGCAGCGGGTGGATAACGAACCGGGGGATGCTTATCACATCATGAATCGGTCTACGGTGCTGATCGACAAGGGCTATCACCCCTGCTGCGTGCTGCCAGGCTATGAGATGTATTACTTCACCATCCTTGGCGGCCAAAGCCAGCGCAGCCTGAAGCAGTATTTCCAGCCGACCCATGCGGCGCAACTGCACACGATCCCCGGCATCATGGACATGGTGGCCAAGTTCAAATGACCCTTGTCACTCTGGCCCAGGTCCTGCACCCGGCCAATGCCCATGGCTATGCCGTGGCGGGGCTGGTCTGTCTGGGTTGGGAGGACATGCGCGCCTATGTCGCCGCCGCCGAGGCCGAGCGAGCGCCGGTGATCCTGCAGGCGGGGCCAGGATGCCGCGAACACACGCCCTTGCCGATCCTGGGCCGGATGTTCCGTCATCTGGCCGAGGGGGCCAGCGTTCCGGTCGTGGCGCATCTGGACCACGGCCATTCGCTGGACGACTGCCGGACCGCGCTGGATGCGGGCTTCACCTCGCTGATGTTTGACGGATCCCGGCTGCCTCTGTCTCAGAACATCGACGAAACCGCCGCCGTGGCCGAAATGGCCCATAGCGCCGGAGTCAGTTGCGAAGGCGAGATCGGCTTTGTCGGCTATGACAAGGGGCCCACCTCAGCCGGCACCGACCCGGCGGAAGCCGCCCGCTTCGCCCGGGAAACCGGTGTGGACGCGATGGCCATCTCTGTCGGCAACCTGCATTTGCAGCAAAACGCCGGTAAGGGGCTGGACTTGACGCGCCTGCGCGCGATCGAGGCGATGACGTCGGTTCCGCTGGTGATCCACGGCGGCTCGGGCGTGCCTGCGGCTGAACGGGCGGCGCTTTCCGCCACCAGCCGGATTGCCAAGTTCAACATCGGCACCGAATTGCGCATGACCTTTGGTGCGGGTCTGCGACATGCGCTTGCCAGCGACCCCGCCCGCTTTGATCGCATCGCGATTCTGAAGGACACCGAGGCGCCGGTGATGGAAGCTGCCCGCCGGATCATCCGCAACCTCGGCGCTTCCGGGCGGGCTTAACCGCCGTGATCGAACCGGCCGCATCGCAGGAAATGCGCCGTCTGGCGCATCACGGTGGGGTTCACCATCATCCAGGTATGGCTGACCGGCAACATAAGATGGTCCGCCATCCCTGAAAGCCGCGTGCTGGCAACGGTCACCTTGCCATCATCCGGCCCAGGCAACAGACGCGACAGGAATGGGTTGATCGACCGCGTTCCCGCAATGATCCCGACAGGATAATCCGGCGGCGGCAGCTGGTTTGGCCAACTGTCCGGCCCGGTGCCCAGCGACAGGCCCGCAGGTCCGTTCACCATCTGAAACGCCTTCCAATCGCCGAAGCGGTCCACCAACTCCGACCCGTGGTTCGGCGGTGCCAGCATGACCATCCGCCCCAGCCCGGATGGATGCCCGTGTGCCAGCCAGTCGCGTACCAGAATACCACCCATCGAATGGGTGACGAAATGCGTCGTCCCAGCGTGCTCCGCCGCGTAAGCCGCCGCGACCTGCGCGACCAGAACCTCCGGCTCGGCCCGGGTTGACGGGTAAGCCGCATGCCTGACCGCATAGCCCGCCGCGCGCAAGGCAACCCCCATCGCCGCCAGCGACCTTGCCGATCGGGCCAGTCCGTGGACAAGGATCACCCGCTCGGTTGGCATTGGGCCAGCGGGTCGATCGGGCGGGGCGGAAAATGGAAAACGCTGGGATACCATGGCGCGGATCATGTCCCTCCTGCCCCGGGGTTGCAAAGGCCATCTCCTTCTTACCCTGCGTCACGGAATTGCCGCGTCAGGCCAGGCCTTGCTAAGGCTTTGGGGCATTGCTACCGGTCAGCCCCTGCACCAGCCCAGTTCCGGAACCCAGCAAGGCTGGACAAGCGCCACACTCCTGCGCAAGTCTGCTGTCATGGCACGTTTCAAGCCCCGCCTTGCTGTCCGCGCGCTGATCCAGCATCACGACCGGCTTTTGCTGGTCAACGCCTATCCCGGCGCGCGACTTGGCCTTTGGTGCGCGCCTGGCGGCGGGTGTGAGGTTGGGCAGTCTCTGCCGCAAAACCTTGCGCGCGAGGTGCATGAGGAAACCGGTCTGACAGTGACCGTCGGCTCCCCTGTGCTGGTGAACGAATTTCACGACCCTGAAACCGGCTTTCACCAGATCGACCTGTTCTTTCGCTGCACCGTGCTGGACGCCAGCCTTGCGCCCGATTGGACCGACCCGGAAGGCGTGGTGACCGACCGCCGCTTCTTTTCCCAGGACGAACTTGCCAGCGGCACCATCAACTTCAAGCCGGGCATCCTGGCGGCCGCAGCCTGGGGCGATGCCGCGGCGCTTTATGATCCGCTGGAGGTGATCTTGAAATGAGCCGCGCGTTCGTCAACGAAGATGCTGGAAAGGACCGGCCCGATCTGCCCGATCTTCCGGTTTCTCCCGGCCCGAACTTCGTCACGCCACGGGGCCTTGCCGCCCTGAAAGTCCGCTTGGCGGCCCGTCAGGCTGACCTCGCCGCGCTTCGCACCCGCTCCGAACGGCTGGACAAACTGCCCGAAGCCGCTGCCGAACGTGACATCCGCTGGCTCGAATCGCGTCTGCAGGCTGCCGTCACCGTGGACCCCGCCACCCATGACCTGACCGAGGTCGCCTTTGGCCTTGAAGTCACCGTGACCACGGACGACGGCCGGACAACCACCTATCAAATCGTGGGCGAGGATGAGGCAGACGCCCCCCGCGGCCGCATCGCCCCGCAATCCCCCCTCGCGCGCGCTCTTTCAGGCGCAAGGGTTGGCGATACCGTCACATGGCCCCGACCATCTGGCGCAACCGATCTTGAAATCGTCAAGATTTCCCATGCTGATCCGTAGTCTTGCTCCGTTCGAGGCCCCGCTTGTCGCCACCCTGTACCGCGAGGCGCCGGACTACTGGCTGTTGGCGGAAGGCACCGTTGATTCTGACCGTCAGGCCGCCGAATTCTTCACCGACACGCCCCCCGGCTGCGACCCGAAGGTCAGCCACCACCTTGGCCTGTTCCTCGATGGCCGCCTTTCCGGCGTGGCCGAACTGTCCTACGGCTTTCCCGGGCCAGCCGATGCCTATCTTGGCCTGATGCTGATCGGTCCCTGGGCGCAAGGTGCTGGCCACGGCCACGCCTTTCTGGTCCATGCCGAGGCGCTGGCCCGCAGCCGCAGCGCGCCTAGGATCTACCTTGCCGTCCTCGAGGCTAATTCCCGCGGCCGCGCCTTCTGGGAACGTGAGGGGTTCCGCCCTACCGGCCTCGCTCGAACCGATCCCGAAACCGGCCACACACTTTACCGCCTGGTGAAGACCCTCTGACCCGGAAGTCTCAGGCTTGGCATGCTGGCCAGCGCCACTCCTCCCAGCACCAGAACCGACGCCAGCCAGAACCGCAGCCCTGGCCCCTCGGCCAACAGGACCGCACCGCCAAGGCCCGCAAGCACTGGCACAGACAGCTGCGCCACCGCCGCCCGACCCGCCCCCAGACGGGGCAGGATCGTATACCACAGCGCATACCCAAGGCCCGAGGTCACTGCTCCGGACATCACTGCAAGCCCGATCCCCAAGCCTTCCGGCCGTTCAAACCCCATCACCAGCGCCAGTGGCAGAATCACCGGCAGCGCAAGCAGAAAGTTCCACGCCGTCGCAGTCAGCGGGTCGGTCGCCCCACGCCCGGCCAGCGAATAGACGCCCCAGCCGATCCCAGCCAGCGCCATCATCACCAACGGCCCGGCCGCCAGCCCCGCCCCACCCGGCGCTGCAATCAATGCCAGCCCGCCGAGCGCCAGCGCCGCACCCGCCCAACGGCGCCCCGGTACCGTCTCACGCGCCAGCAAGGCCCCTGCAAACATGGTGATCTGCACCATACCGAACAGCACCAGCGCCCCGGTTCCGGCATCAAGACCAAGATAAGCCAGCGAAAACCCGACAAGATAGGTAGAAAGGCCAACCACACCCGTCAGGCGTCCTTGCCACCCCGGCCAGACCAGCCCACGCCGCTGCCACAGTACCAATCCGCCCAGCGTCACGGCCCCGGCCAGCACGCGTACAGAAGCAAATTCCACCGCTCCAATACACCCAGACCCCACTGCCCAACGGTTCAGCACCGAATTGGCGGCAAAGGCCAGCATGGTCAGGGCGGTCAAAAGGAACAAGCGCATGAGCGTCAGAATGCCGGGCACATGCCGGCAAAGGCAAGTCCGGCAAAGAAAAAGGGCGCCCCGGCGGGACGCCCTTCCTGTCTTTCAGGCCATCTGGCCGGGGTGATTACATCATCCCGTCCATGCCGCCCATTCCGCCCATGCCGCCGCCGCCGCCGCCAGCGGAGCCCCTGGGCTCCGGACGATCCGCGATCATAGCTTCGGTGGTGATCAGCAGCGACGCGACCGAGGCCGCATCTTCAAGGGCCGTGCGGACGACCTTGGCCGGGTCGATCACGCCGAAGGCGAACATGTCACCATATTCTTCGGTCTGCGCGTTGAAGCCGAAGGTCACGTCGTCGGATTCGCGGATCTTGCCCGCGACAACGGCCCCGTCCACACCGGCGTTCTCGGCGATCTGGCGCAGCGGCGCTTCCATCGCGCGGCGCACGATGGCGATGCCGGCGTTCTGGTCGCTGTTCGCACCGGTCAGGCCTTCGAGCACCTTGCCAGCCTGGATCAGAGCCACGCCGCCACCGACGACGATGCCTTCCTGAACGGCCGCACGGGTCGCGTTCAGGGCGTCATCCACGCGGTCCTTGCGCTCTTTCACTTCGACTTCGGTCATCCCGCCGACCTTGATCACCGCAACACCGCCAGCCAGTTTGGCCACACGTTCTTGCAGTTTTTCACGATCGTAGTCCGAGGTGGTTTCCTCGATCTGAGTGCGGATCTGGCCAACGCGGGCTTCGATCTCGGCCTTGTTTCCAGCGCCGTCGATCACGGTGGTATCATCTTTCTTGATGATGACCTTCTTGGCGCTGCCCAGCATGTCCAGCGTGACATTTTCCAGCTTCATGCCCAGATCGTCGCTGATCACCTGACCACCGGTCAGAATGGCGATGTCCTGCAGCATCGCCTTGCGACGGTCACCAAAGCCCGGAGCCTTGACAGCAGCGATCTTCAGGCCACCACGCAGCTTGTTGACGACCAGCGTGGCCAGTGCCTCGCCCTCGACATCTTCCGAGATGATCAGAAGCGGGCGCTGCGACTGGATCACCGCTTCCAGCAACGGCACCATCGGCTGCAGCGACGACAGTTTCTTTTCGTGCAGCAGGATGTAGACGTCTTCCAGTTCCGCAACCATCTTGTCGGCGTTGGTCACGAAGTAGGGAGACAGATAGCCACGATCAAACTGCATGCCTTCGACGACGGTGGTTTCCGTCTCAAGGCCCTTGTTCTCTTCGACGGTAATGACACCCTCGTTGCCGACCTTCTGCATCGCGTCAGCGATCTGGCGACCGATTTCCGCTTCGCCGTTGGCGCTGATGGTGCC
>Ga0105045_10005867_pt1 | contig 10838 bp, 9 predicted proteins | sample MAT02_FD_78089 | JGI IMG/M metagenome (GOLD analysis project Ga0105045, IMG submission 78089) | Freshwater microbial communities from Lake Fryxell liftoff mats and glacier meltwater in Antarctica - MAT-02 (megahit assembly) | ecosystem: Environmental > Aquatic > Freshwater > Ice > Liftoff... | reverse complement strand
CGGGCTTGCGATAAAGACATAGCAAAACATGGGTTTGATTGGACAAAAACGTCCAACCTGCTACCCCTGCGGAGAGGGGTTTCTTCGATTCTACGTCCGATTTCAAGGAAATTGCAATTTTTCGGGTCTTCATGAGGGAATACTCTTGCCAACGACTCCTTTTGGCGATAACAATTACACGAACTAAAGTTCGTGTAATGAATTTCGCAACAATTAGACTAACTACAAAATGTTCGATGTTCTAAAAATCAACCTTTGCTCGCCACTTACCCTTGCTTTCGCGCTGGGCGTATTCGCAAGACTCGTTCGTAGCGAGCTCAGCCTTCCACGCGACCTATACACGTCCCTTTCAATTTACCTCTTATTCGCACTAGGTTTAAAGGGTGGAGTGGAACTTTCTCATAGCTCGCTCGCTGCAATCACTTGGCCCGCGTTGGTCACTATTCTAATTGGTTGCATCACACCGACCACGTCCTATCTGGTACTTCGTCGTTTAGGTCGATTTAGTATTGCGGATTCTGCCGCGATTGCAGCTCATTACGGGTCCGTCTCGGCAGTGACATTCATCGCCGCACAACAGTTTGTAACACAAGCTGGGTCTCCTGCGGAAGGGTTTATGCCCACCTTGCTAACACTTTTGGAGATCCCCGGAATTCAAATTGCACTTGCGATCGGTGCCTTTCAGATGAGTAGAATGCCCCGCCAATCCGAAGGTGATGAACCGAGTAGTGCTAAACGATCGACGAAAGAATTACTACACGAACTTTTAACATCGAGGTCGATGATACTTCTTGTTGGCGGCCTTGTGATAGGCGCCTCGGTGGGCGATTCCGGATGGAAGGCAGTTCAGCCTGTCTTCGAAGGGTTATTTAAGGGCCTCCTTACTCTCTTCTTACTGGAGATGGGTCTGGCGGCAGGCGCCCGGATAGGAGACCTGCGGCATACGGGGGTGTTCCTCCTTGGTTTTGGTATAGTAATGCCACTTCTTCACGGTTCATTGGGAGCGTACCTGGGTTCTCTTGCAGGACTTTCGGTAGGAGGGTGCACGGTGTTGGCGACGATGGCGGCGAGCGCTTCCTACATCGCAGCACCGCCTGCAGTAAGAATGACGTTGCCAGAAGCGAATCCGACGTACTACCTTACGGCCGCGTTAGCGATTACATTTCCGTTCAACCTGATTTTTGGAATTCCAATCTACTACGCAATTTCGAAAGCAATCTGTCTTTGAATAGAAAGTGTCTAAGTGAAAACTGTTCCGTTGTGTTTGATTACGGTTGTTACCGAATCGATTCTCAAAGAGCGTCTGATTCAAGTTATTCAAGATTGTGGTAGCCGTGGCCATACCATTACTAATGCTGAAGGCGAGGGCTGTCGCCATCGGCGTGTCGGCGAGATACTAGGAGACAATATCCGATTAGAAACGATCGTTTCTGAAGAGGTTGCCGATCGAATACTTCAAGTCCTTTCAACCGATTATTTCGACCGGTACGCGGTTATTGCTTATCAATCCAGTGTTAGTGTTGTTCGAGGAGAAAAATACGTGTGAAAATATGACTAGCTCAGTAAACCCATTGACCCAATCCATAGTTCCGTCGAGATCGCGACGATCCATGATAGGCCGAGCCGTAGCTGCATCGGCAATTGGGTTATCCGCCAGTCCCTTTGTATCCCCCCTACTATCCGCCGAGGACGCTATTCCAGCTTCCGATTCGGCAAATTCCCCAACGCCGACTAAGCGTTAAAGAAACTTTATGAGGGGAACCTTCGATTTACGAAAGGGCAGTCGCTGTCTCGGAACAAGATTTGAATCGTGTTCGCGAGATTACAGGCCAATAAGAGCCCTTCGCTGCCTTTTTAAGTTATGCCGATTCACGCGTACCCATCGAGTTTGTATTTGATCAAGGATTCGGAGACCTCTTCGTGACTCGTATCGCTGGAAACACCGCTTCCAGCGGGAATATCTGAAGTCTGGAGTTTGGGACTCAAGGACTCGGGGCTCAAGTCATCTATGTTTTTGGGGCATACAAGTTGTGGTGCTGTCAGTGCAACAATGCAAGGTGTCGAAGTTCCAGGTCAAATTAGCGGGTTGTTCCAATACATCCGTCCTGCTGTCAAAATCGCGAACGGCGATCTCGACAAAGCAATAATCCAAAACGTCAAGAATCAGGCGATACTCATCGCTGAAGCATCGCCTGTCATTTCAAAAATGCTTCAAGCGAAAGAAATCATTGTCGCAGGGGGCCTTTATGATCTCGGAACAGGTATGGTTACCGAGGTCGATATCTCAGTGTAGGACTAACGGCTTGGCGAAGAACTCTTCTCACTTTTGGTTCGACAGCCTACCCAAGCTTAGCTCTTAAAATTTCATCGTACGTTTGCTCGTAGAGTAGAAGTTGCGTCTCCAGATCAAACGACTCTTCACATCGCTTCCTGTTCATCGCGCCGAGCCGAGTTGATAACCTGTGATCTGTTGCTATTTTCTTAACGAGGTCGCTCCATTTTTCCCACGCGTCAATGAGAACGCACTGCTCGTCTGCCGCAGGGCCCAGCACCTCAACGATCCCCTGGGCGCGAGTCGTTGCAACCGGAAGTCCAACCGCCATCGCCTCGAGAATTACGTTGGGCATCCCTTCATAGCGAGTTGGCAAAAGCAACATGCGGCTCGATCGCATCCAATCCAAGACGTTTGGTTGTTGTCCAACAAAGTGAATTCGGGCATCATTCCTTAAAGTGCTTGCTTGAGATTGGAGCGAAATCTTCAGTGGACCTTCTCCGATCAAAATTAGATGAAATCCCGGGAGCTGATTGAGAATGTCGTCCGCTTTCCGAATCAGGCCGTCTACCCCTTTTTGTAGATCCATTCGGCCGACAAACAGCAAACAAGGTGTTTCCGATGGCAGGGCAAGTCGTACCTGTGCAAAGTCTGTTGGCGAGATCGAGGGCTTGACGTTCTGCACATCTATTCCATTCGGGATGACAATTAACTTGTCGCGTGGTGTCCCCCCACGATGTTCACAATAAAGAGCGACCGATTGACTTACACAAACCAATCGCTCCATTCTCTTCACGGCCGCTCGAGTAACCCACGCACGAAACCTTCGCGGATCGGCTACTCTCTCTCCGCCAACTATGGGTATCCCTGCATGGGGATACACCATCGATGCAAGTACGTTTGCGTGAAACAAAAATGCCTGAGCAATGTCTGGCGGAGACTCCTGAATCAACTTTCGTAGTCTCTTCGTGAGCTGCCAACACTGCCACGTGGTTTCAACGCCAAGATATTCGACCGGTAAGCCGAGCTGTTCTATAGAAAGAGCTAGCGAGTCCCGTCCCGCGATGGGCCGAGGCATGAGACTTATGACCCGAACGGAATGCCCGCGAATGTTGAGGAACCTAGCAAGATTCGCAACGCATTTCTCTGCACCCCCGACATGTAACTCGGTAGTCAGCAAGTCAATTCGCATCAAACTATTAATCGCCGTACTAAACCTCGAACTACGAAACAGACCAGGTATCTCAGCAGATGCCGCTCTTCCTATCTCTCATCATAAACGAAAGAGAGTCAAGCGGCTGTGCCACTTTCCCTATTGCTTTGAGAATCTAGAGCGAGTCGACACGACTTACCGAAGTGGTACAATTCCGTACAACATTGCGTGGCAGACCTTTGCAAATGCACTACAAATCTATACTTCGCTCGATCCTTTATTTATGTCCTCTATCATCTCAGGTACTAACGAACTGGACCAGTACGATTTCGATCTGCCTAGGGAACTAATCGCGCAAGAACCGCTCGCTCAACGAGTGGATTCACGCATGATGGTTATCAATCGCGCAAGCCAATCGATTGAGCACGCACACGTGCGAGACTTGCCAACCTTTTTGAAGGCGGGCGATACGCTAGTGGTCAATGATTCGAAGGTTATTCCGGCTCGCCTCATTGGGACGAGAACACTCACTGGGGGTAGATGGGAAGGCTTATTTCTACGCCAAGATGATTCCGGAGTCGCAGAATTACTTTGTAAAACTCGGGGTTCCATCGCGATCGGCGAGACGATCACCCTTCGCGATATGGAGGGCCGGGACCAAGGGCAACTCGTATTCCTCGGGACAGGTGACGAAGGAAGGATGTTGATGCGGCCGGCATCTCCGGAATCTTGGTTCGCATTGCTCGATCGTTGCGGAAGAGTCCCGTTGCCACCCTATATCCGCGATGGCCAAATGGTGGATGAAGATAAACAGCGATATCAGACCGTTTACGCAAGAGTCGCGGGCTCGGTAGCTGCCCCCACCGCTGGCTTACACTTCACCCCCGAACTAATTCAACGAACTCGAACTGCCGGCATGGCACTCGTTGCGGTGACGCTTCATGTTGGAGTCGGTACATTTCGTCCTATTCAGGTCAATCGACTTGAGGACCACCGGATGCATAGCGAGTATGGCGAGATCAGTGAATCCGTTGCGAAGCGATTGAAGACGACTCGATCTGAAAAAGGTAGAATCGTTGCAGTTGGAACGACATCGGTCCGCGTTTTGGAGACTGCAGCCGCTTACGCGAAACAAAAGTACTCTGAACTTACGATCGAACCACTTACGATCGAACCCTGGGCAGGCGAAACGGACATCTTTATCAAACCTGGTCATCGGTTCCTTGCAGTCGATGGACTATTGACCAACTTCCATCTTCCAAAAAGTAGTTTGATCGTTTTAGTATCTGCGTTTGCCGGGCGCGATCTGGTCCTGAAAGCTTATCATGAAGCTATTCGAGAAAGATATCGATTCTACTCCTACGGAGATTGCATGCTGATCACTTAGGCGATCGGCAGAATGAAAAGTACCGTAGGATGGGACCAATGGCCCGTCCGTTGATTCGTTCGGGACAATGGTCCTAAACTACAGCTGGTATCTTACAGCCTGCCGCTCGCCTTGAGGAACGCCGCTTAAATCGAGTAGCTGACTTGTGTTGCTTCATAGTCGCGTCATATTCCCGATCTATCGGTAGATCGGCTGGCCAATCGATTGTGGTGATTGTTGATGCCCTACGGAGTAATCCACATCCATTAGTGACGCTTCGGTCGATAAAGGAGTCCCGTTCGATGCACTCAGCGAATCGTTCAGTGAAGGCGGATCCCGAGGAACAGTCGATTGCGTAGAACCATTCAAGCTAAATTCTGATTCCATGGTTTTATTGAGCTGCGTTCGATACCAACTCGATTCGTTATTCGCACTAACCCCTGAAACGCTATTTGCTTTGGAAGTGCTAACCGTTGTCGATGCTACTCGAATCGGTTCAACCTGAGGTGAAGTTTGATCAGCGACAAGACGAGTGTTGTTCGCAGCCGGTGTGGAAGCCAACGCGGCATTTCTAGCTCGTTTCGACACGGCCAACGCGTCAGCCGTATGTCGAGCGACGTCGCCACCACCATCGTATACCCATTTATTCCAAGCCGTTTGGAGCTTCCCTATCATTGGGTATCCATAATGCTCTTCTGTCGCTAAGACCCAATCTTCAGTGCGCATTCCAGCTTCGAGAAACTTCACGAAGTGCTTGGGGCCCCCTTGTGCGATGAGGAAGCTAGTGACGCTGTAACCTTGGGCATAAAGAGGCATGATATCGGCCGGGTATTCCTTTAACGTAAACATGGTTGCGAACGGTATACCTCGTCCGCTAGAAAGAAATCTGACAAGAAACTGGTCATGCTTGGACCGTTCGCTGCCATGTTCAATGGTGGTACATGCCCCCTCGTCAGCCCAACGAGGGACCGTTTTATTCATTGGTGCAAAATGCGTCGCAAGAATCGTATGTGTGATTTCATGGGGTAGTACGCTATCTAAAATTCGTTCTTGGGATCCACTTACATTCATTCGCCAGTTTCGAATTGTTTTGTTGCCTGGAGTAAATGTTGTACTCCCGCCTGCACCCAGGTTATTCCCAGCGACGACGGTAATAGGACAGGGCTGAGGCCATGCAGCGAGCGGAGCCCCAAGCCAGTACACCGCTAACTCTTGACGTTGATGTTCAGCCGCTTGTGCAACACGATTCGCGAATGTCGGATCGGAGCAGATGATGATGAAATTCTGCGTTCTGACGGCCGTTGGCTGACGTGACATACCCACAACGGTTGCAATGGGGGCAGTCCCCATCGGCCAGCCTTGGGCACTCAAACTACGGAAATCGGCGAGAACAAAACAAGCACATACGATCGTATAAACGAAAATCCGAGGGAACGTGATGGCTTCCATGCCTTAATTAACCTCCGCGAAGGACGACGAGACTCGTGGACTTCCTTTTACATCTAACGAACGACATCCATGCCATTTGTTATTTGTATATCCAGGCCTCGCGATGGGCTTTAGTTCGGAGTGGAGTCTACGGAGGGGCTTGAAACATGCTCTAGGTCAATCTTGAGTAATTCCCCGGAATAATCGCTAAAAACGCTGCAATCGCTAGCGTTTCACAGCCTTTGCAAGCTATCGCTATCCAATTGCTCAGCACGGTCATTAACGGTCTGTCAGAGTGTTTCGGTCAGAGTTTTTATATGCCGAGATAAGTCATGGATAGAGAGACTATACGACCGGCTGACCTTCGTCTTAACATCGCACTATCCTGGACATAGATATGGTTAGACACAGATATCTCTTGCCCGCTTTGCAGAGCACCATTCCACAATGAGTCGCGTTTCGAAATCAATAGAAAGATGGTTTGGATCGAACCTCCTCGTCAGTCGCCATCGCGATGTTCGCCTTTTCGCTGCCCTGTGCGTTGCAGTCGCAACGATGTTTCTTGCGTATATTTCCCGTATGCACGATGTGACTCATGATGCATTTCATGAAATGGCGTTGGCTCGAGAATGGATAATGACGGGTGTGTTTCCGACTGACGATCTATTTGCGTATACACCAACCGTTTCCCCGACGGTTCATCACGAATGGGGAACCGGCGTTGTTCTCTATTGGGTGGCCGCCTTAAGTCCACTTGGATTGGACGGAATGGTCCTATTCAAGCTGATTTTAACGACCATTCTTGGAGCAACTCTGTATCGGGTTGCTCGTGGCAACGGAGCGCATCCTATCGTCTTTTTTCTTTTACTACCAATCGTGTTCCCAGTCCTTTGGGTTGGGTTTGCAACCTTACGAGCACAGCTATTTACACTCGTCGGTCTCGCGCTGACGATGTTGATGCTTCAAGCAGACTGGCGGGGGAAACGAGGTTGGGTTTTCTTCTGGATTCCGATGTATCTGATCTGGTTGAACCTGCATGCAGGTTTCGTGGTTGGACTAGGATTGCTCGGTTTTCATTTCATAGAAAGGCTCGCGGCAATTCTATCAACAGAAGTCGCCAATCGAAATTCAACATTGGACTCTAAAAGCCCCCGAGGAATTGTTTTGCTTCGGGTCCTCACAAGCAAACGGCTTTATCAACAAATAGTTGCCTGCCATTGGCATCTCTTTGCGTTGGGACCAGTCATCGTAGTTGGGATAGCCGTCAATCCGTGGGGCTGGCAGTATGTATCTTACCTTCTTCACGCCATCACGATGCCTCGCCCGACCATCCTCGAGTGGAAACCGATCTGGTTTACTTATGATCCTGTTACCACCATTTTGACTTTGGGCTGTTCCATCCTATTGATCGCTTACGCAGCAAAAGAAAGGCGATGGGCCAGACTGCGTGGATGGGCTTTTTGCGCATTGGCAGCCTATATGGCAATGAAGCACATACGACATGGATCGCTCTACGGTGTTGTTTGGATCGCCTTGGTACCGGCTTGGATCACACCAACCCCTTTTGGCAAGCTAATGATTCGGATAGTAAAAGAAACAAGGACGTCATGGATCCGACTAGCTTGTATCCCTGTCGTACTCTCAATTGCGTTTGCGTTATACCAACCGTTCTATCGAGTGACACTCCCGACGAATGTCGCCCCATCCAGTTTGAGTTACCCAAAGGGTGTCGTGGACTACCTTGAAGCACACTCGGTTCACGGAAACGTGATGACTCCGTTTCACTGTGGAGCCTACGTTTCTTGGCGACTCTACCCGGCTGTAAAGGTTAGCCTGGATGGAAGATACGAAGTGGCATACCAGCCGCAAGTGATGGAACAACATGCCCGGTTTTATGAGGCGTTGGATGGGTGGAACGAGGTACTCAGCCAGTACGATCACGATTTTTTGATCGTTCCCAAAGATGCCGCTATTTACCTAATCCTTCTTCAAGCCGAGACATCGGTGACCCAAAAGTGGAATTGCATCTACGAGGACAATTCCTTTGCGTTATTCGGCAATGCGCCCCCCCCAAAGCCTGTGAAGTCGACTCTTGATTAACAACCGACTAGAAGAATGTGGAAGATACTACATTCTTCTCATCTGGCCGTCTTATTTGCGACGCTTAATTGCTTCAGCGACTGCCTTCGCCATATCGGCTGGTGACGGAGCAACGACGATACCGGCAGCTTCGAGTGCTTTGACTTTTTCGGCGGCTGTTCCCTTTCCACCGCTAATGATTGCACCTGCATGTCCCATCCGTTTTCCAGGAGGTGCCGTTGCGCCTGCGATAAAAGCGGCCACTGGCTTGGTCACATACTTGGCAATGTATTCAGCCGCCTTCTCTTCGGCATCGCCACCGATCTCTCCGATCATCAAGATGACTTCGGTCGCATCATCGTTTTCATAAAGTTCCAGTAAGTCAATTTGAGATGTACCGATAATTGGATCTCCTCCAATACCTACACACGTAGATTGTCCAAGCCCAAGTTGCGATGTCTGCCAAACGGCTTCGTAAGTCAGCGTCCCAGAGCGACTCATGATGCCAACGGACCCGGGTTTGTGAATATACCCGGGCATAATGCCGATCTTGCATTCGCCAGGCGTGATGATACCTGGGCAGTTTGGACCAATCAAATAGGAGTCGCTATTACGAACGACTTCGTAAACATAGACCATATCCAGAACTGGCACACCTTCGGTGATGGCACAAATGACTTTGATACCTGCATCGACTGCTTCCAGAATCGCATCTGCCGTAAAAGCTGGAGGAACAAAAATCATCGAAGCGTTCGCCCCAGTTTGTTCAACGGCTTCTTGAACCGTATCAAAAACAGGCAATCCCTCGACAGTTTCACCTTTCTTGCCGGGGGTTACACCACCGACCATTTGAGTGCCGTACTCTTTGCAACCCTTCGTGTGAAAAGCGCCAGCCTTGCCTGTGATCCCTTGGCAGATCACCCGTGTTTCTTTGTTGACGAGAATGCTCATGGAATGATTAATTCTTTTCGTATTGTCGAAGGCCAATTGATTTTCGTTGGCCAGTGAATGATTGATTAAAAAGGATAAATGGTTGAGTCTGCGCCGAAAGCGTGTTTCTCAGTTTTGACTTCGCTCTCAAAGGCGTTGATAGACACTTCAAGGTCGAAAAAACTATTTGCGTAATCATTACTTGATTGAAGCGACAACTTTTTTCGCTGCATCCGTCAAGTCATCTGCCGCAATGACGGCTATGCCGCTTTCGCGAAGCATTCGCTTGCCTTCTTCGACTTCGGTCCCTTCTAGTCGTACCACAAGAGGTACATCGAAACCGACTTCTTTAGAAGCTTCAATCAAAGCCGTTGCAATCGTTGTGCATCGTGCAATACCGCCGAAGATGTTTACCAAGATCGCTTTGACGTTCGGATCGGAAAGAATAATTCGGAACGCTTCGGTCACTTGCTGAGTATTCGCGCCACCACCAACGTCTAGGAAGTTAGCTGGAGCGCCACCGTGGTACTTGATGATATCCATCGTCGCCATTGCCAAACCAGCACCGTTTACCAAGCAAGCAATGTTTCCATCGAGCTTAACGTAGCTCAAGCCTGTGTTAGAAGCTCGAACTTCGGCTGGTTCCTCCTCAGCAAGGTCGCGAAGTTCCTTCAGTTCCGGATGCCTGAAAAGTGCATTGTCATCGAACGTCACTTTCGCATCGAGGGCGATCATCGAGCCATCTTCAGCAATCACTAACGGATTGATCTCCACCATCGCGCAATCCAGATCTACGAAAATCTTGCATAGTTTCTTCAAGAAACTGTCCGCACTCTTGGCTGCGGAACCTTCGATACCTAGCTTTTTACAGAGCTTTCGAACTTGAAAGCTTTGAAGTCCGTGAGCCGGATCAAAATGCTCGCGAAGGATCTTCTCTGGCGAGTCGTGGGCAACGATCTCGATGTCCATGCCACCTTCGCTGCTGACCATCAAAAGCGGCTTTTTTTCTGCGCGGTCCAGAACCACTGCGGCATAGAGTTCTCTAGCAATCCTGCAGCCAGCTTCAACAAAAACTTGATTGACTCGGCTACCGTTTTCGCCGGTCTGAATGGTAACCAGATCATTTCCAATAAGATTCTTGGCGACCGAGGCAGCCTCCGCAGCCGACTTTACCAGCTGCACACCACGCTGTGTAGGAACTTGTACGATGGTTCCTTTTCCTCGGCCGCCAGCGTGGACCTGTGCCTTGACGACGGCAATTGGGCCACCGAGTTTGGTAAAGGCCGCCGAAGCCTCCTCGGGCGTCCTCGCTACAAAACCCTCTAAAACGGGTACTTGGGCTTTTCGAAAGAGTTCCTTCGCCTGGTATTCGTGAATTTTCATGAAGCGACTGTTATCCGGAATATGGGTGGCAATTCTCAAATCAAGAGGTCGATTATCAGGTATTCACGAGATGGGTCAAGGACGCCTCGCGTTTCGTAACTTGGCTTTCACACTTGCCCTTAGGCGAGCGGCAGGCTGTAAGATACCAGCGGTAGTTCGGGACCATCGTCCCGAACGAGTCAACCGACGAAACAATGGTCCCATCCTACGACAGTTGTCAGCCTGCG
>Ga0105045_10005866_pt1 | contig 10838 bp, 6 predicted proteins | sample MAT02_FD_78089 | JGI IMG/M metagenome (GOLD analysis project Ga0105045, IMG submission 78089) | Freshwater microbial communities from Lake Fryxell liftoff mats and glacier meltwater in Antarctica - MAT-02 (megahit assembly) | ecosystem: Environmental > Aquatic > Freshwater > Ice > Liftoff... | reverse complement strand
CACGCCACCTTCACGCCCGCGAAACATCTCCAGGACGCGCTGGCGGGCAGCGGGGTAGCCATCCCAGGAATCCATGCTGCGCGTGCCACGAGCAAAGAGGCGGGGGGCGAAATACACCTGCTGCGCCAACACCTGCCAGCGACCCTCGGCGCTGTGTATGCCCTCGCTCAGCCAGGCTTCCTGCGCCGCGCCCAGCATCTGCGCATCAAGGCGGGCCACCGCCGCGCAGGGCTGGACCACGCCATCGCCGCAGGGCTGATCATCGCGAAAGCGGCGGGTGTCCAGCACATGCAAGTCCAGCATCTGGCCGAAGCGGAGGCGGCGATAGGCGGTGATATCGGCACCGTGCGGGCGGGCAGAGCGGCGCACCGGCATGTGCTCATACCAGGCCTGAAAGGCGGCGGCGGCGCGCAAGGCGAAGATTTCGGTCGGAACGCGGTTGGGATAACGCGCGCTGCCATCCTGTTGGCTGATCAGCGCCGCCCAGTTGTTCTCCACCTCGTGATCATCATAGGTGGTGATGAAGGGATGCGCGGCGTGTGCTGCCGCGAGATCCGGGTCGGTTTTGTATTGCGCGTAGCGGGCGCGGTAGTCGTTCAGGGTCAGCGCCTCGCCTCCGTGATGGCTGCGCACAACCGGCCCCCAGCCGCGCGCACCCGGCAGGCGGCCGGCATATTCGTAGATGTAGTCGCCATAGTGAAACACGAAGTCGAGGTTTTCCTCGGACGCCGCATGGCGCCAGGCGGTGAAATGCCCGTGCTCCCAATTCTGGCAGCCGGCGTTGATGAAGCGGATTTCTGCCATGCTGCCAGCAGCCGGCGCGGTGCGTGTGCGGCCCACCGGGCTCTCGTGGGCACCCCAGCGAAAGCGGTAGAAATAGGTCCGCCCTGGCTCCAGACCGCTCAATTCCAGATGTACGGAATGCGCCTCTTGCGGCAGCGCCACCACTTCGCCCGATTGCACCAGGCGGGACATCAGCGCATCCGCGGCCAATTCCCAGCGCAGCGTCGCCGGCGTCTGGGCCATGCCGCCGCCCTCCTCCAGCGGAGCCGGTGCCAGGCGCGTCCAGAGCACCACGGAATCCGGCCAGGGATCGCCCGAGGCCACGCCGAGTGTGAAAGGATTGCCCAGCACCTGCGCACAGGCGCGCGGTGGCTGAGCAGCCACCAGCGCCGCGAGGCCGAGCCCGCCGCGCAGCAGCCCACGACGGGCAAGGCCAAGAAGGTGGCGCGTTGCACTGTCCATCACCTTCGGCTCCGGCCTCAGGCTTTTCGCAGACGGACCACGAATCTTGCCCCCAGCACCTTGCCCTCGGCGTCGCGGCGGTTCTCGGCACTGATGCGGCCGCGCAGCCCTTCGATGATCTGCTTGGAGATGGAAAGCCCCAGCCCGGAATGCTGGCCGAAGCGCTCACCACGCGGGCGCTCGGAATAGAAGCGATCGAAAATCCCTTCGAGCTTGGCATCGGGAATACCGGGGCCTTCATCCTCCACGATCACTTCCACCTCCGCCCCCGCCTCGCGCGCGCGCAGCCAGACACGGCTTGCATCGGGGCCAAGATCAGGACTGAACGACACGGCATTGCCCAGAAGGTTGCGCAGAACCTGCACCAGCCGGTCCTCCACGCCCATGGCCACCAGGTTTTCCGGTGCTTCCAGCTCCATCAATGGGTCGCGCGGTTGGCGGGTGGTGTTGTGCAATTCCACCAGCACGGCGAGGATGGGGCCGATATCCACGGGCTCGGCGATGGCGCGCGAAAGTTCCGCATCCACGCGCGACGAATCCGAGATATCGCCGATCAGGCGGTCCATCCGCACAGCGTCATTGGCGATGATGGCGAGAAGGCGTTTCTGCTGGGCGGGGTCCTCCACGCGGCGCAAGGTCTCGATGGCGCTGCGCACGCTGGTCAACGGGTTCTTCAGCTCATGCGCCACATCGGCGGCGAAGCGTTCATTGGCATCAATCCGCGCCCAGAGCGCGCGCGCGGCGGCCTGAAGATCGCGCGCGAGAATGCCGATCTCGTCCTGCCGTTCCAGCAGGCGTTCGGGCACGGAGCCGCTGCGCCCCCTACCCTGCCGCATCTCGGCTGCCGCGCCGGCGAGTTGCAGGATCGGGTTTGCCAGCGTGCGCGCCAAGTAGAGCGAGACGGCGACAGTCAGGAACAACGCCAGCACAAACAACCCCAGCACGCTGGCGCGAATTTCAAAGAGCCGCGCATCCACATCCCGCGCCTCGCGCGTCAAAAGCACGATGCCCACGGCCTGCGCGCCACGCCGGGCGGGCTCGGCCACGCTGACCAGCAGGCGGCCGTCGGGCGTGCGGCGGATATAGGGGGTGACGCCGCCTTCCAGCGCGAGACGAAGCTCCGCCTGGCGCTCTGGGCCAAGATCAGGTTGCCAGTCGAAGCTTTGGGCGTCGGGCGTGGCGTCCAGGATGACGGGGTTGCGCGCCTGGCGCGGCAGCAGCCCGAGCACACGCTCATAAAGGCCCGAGACAGAACCCGAGAGCGCGGCGCGCGGGGCTGGCGGGGGCAGCGCCTCTGTCACGACCGCACCGCCAACCGCCTCGCGCACACGGCTGTCAGCCACGACAAGCCCGGCCGTGTCGAACAGACGCGCCTGGGTGTTGGGTGAGGGCTCAACGAGCCGGCGCAGCAGGGGGCGGGCCTGCTCGGGGACGAGCACGGCGCGGTCATCCTGGATGCGCACCGCGGCCTCTGCGATGGCGCCCGCATAAATGCGCGCCTGGGTGCGCATGGCCTCCACTTCGGCACCTAGAAGCCCGTTTTGATATTGATCGAGATAGAGCAGCGCGGCGGCCAGCAACGCCGGTGGAAGCGCATTTACCAGGAGGATGCGGCGCAGCAGGGGCGAAACCCAGCGGCGGCGGCGGTTCGGCTCGGCCATGCCGTTCTCCGGCTTGAGCAGGGGGGCTTCGGGCATGGTCAGAAGCCTGTCATCAGCGCGTCGAGTACGCGGGTGATTTTGTCCTGGTGCTGGGCCAGGGAGCCGATGGGACAACGAAGTTCTTGCTTCCGAAGGGCGCCGAGAGCTGGGTCGCTCGCAGGTAGGTTTCGCCCTCGATGTCGAAGCGCGGATGCAGGTCCCGCATGGGAGGCGGCACCAGGGTGGGTGGCAGCAGGGGTGCTACCGCGCGGGTTTCCAAACCATCGAGAAGATCGCTCTGGAGCTGCATCAAATAGCCAGGCTGGGAGCGAGGGCGGTGGAGCAGGTCGAAACGGGCCACGCGCTCAAAACAAGCGGTATTCGGCGAGGGGCAATTCGTTGGACGCCGTCCAACGGTTCCAAGCCTCGATGGCTTCGCGGTTCTCCTCCAGTCAACGGCGGGCTTTTTCGGCGCGAATGGCCTTTTGCACGGCCTGCGCCGAGATGTAGGCAGCGTCCAGGCCCAAGGCGACGGCTTCGGTGTCAAAGGATACCTGCGTCTCGCCCAGGCCGCGCCGAGGGCCGGCGGCAGCCTCGGGGAAGAAATCGGCGGCGGTGACTGCTCCACCCGTCATGCCCTCGATGCGAACCGTGCGATAACCAGCTGGGGATCGTGCGGGCGGCGATCCAGGAGCTGACACTGGCCTCGGACGCTCCTATCTGCTCAGCGAATTGGCGTTGCTCCAGGCCTTCACGGTGAAGATAAGCAGAGAGGTCCATGAAACAAAAGTTGGCGAAACGAAAGATGAAAGTCAAACGTGAGTTCAGCGTTGCTGCACCGCGCGCCCTGAACGTCGCGCCCATAGTCCATAAATTTTTGGACCCAGCATCGCCAGCAGCGCCACCACCAGGATCGCCAAGCTCCCCGGCCGTGTGACGAACACGCTCCAATCCCCCTGGCTGATGGTCAACGCCTGGCGCAGCGCCTGCTCGGCCATGGGACCCAGAATCATCCCGATCACGACGGGCGCCACCGGAAAATCAAAGCGGCGCATGAACATGCCGATGATGCCGATGCCATAGAGCAGCAGCAGGTCCACGACCGAGTTGGAAATCCCATAGGTGCCGATTGTCGCGAATACCAGGATGCCCGCGTAAAGCTGCGGCGTGGGGATCTTCAAGATCCGCACCCAAAGCCCGATCAGTGGCAGGTTCAGCACCACCAGCATCACATTGGCGACGAATAACGAGGCGATCAGCGTCCAGACAAGTTCGCCCTGGGTTTCGAACAGCAGCGGGCCGGGCTGAATGCCGTAGCTTTGGAAGGCACTGAGCATGATGGCGGCAGTCGCTGAAGTGGGAAGGCCCAGGGTCAGCATCGGGACCAGAATGCCCGCCGCCGCCGCATTGTTGGCGGCCTCCGGCCCGGCCACGCCCTCGATGGCGCCGACATTGCCGAATTCATGCGCATGCTCGGGGGAAACAAGTTTGCGCTCGGCATAGTAGCTGAGCATGGTTGGCATTTCGGTGCCGCCGGCAGGCATGACGCCGAAGGGAAAGCCCAGCCCAGCCCCGCGCACCCAGGGCCAGAAACTCCGCTTCAGGTCACTGCGCGATAGCATCAGCTTGCCCACTGGCCGTACCTCGGCGTTTTCGCCCGCGTGATGGCGCCAAGCCATGTGCAGCGCCTCGGCCACGGCAAAGAGGCCGACGGCGACAAGGACCACATTCACCCCATCATAGAGCTCAGGCAGGCCGAAGGTCATGCGCGGCTGGCCGGTTTGCAGGTCAATGCCGATCAGCCCGAGCGTGAGCCCCAGGCACAAGCTGGTCAGCCCCCGCAGCGCCGAGCCACCAAGCACCGCCGAGACGGTAACGAAGCACAGCACCATGAGGCAAAAATACTCAGCCGGGCCGAGCAGCAGTGCGAAATCCACGATCACCGGGCCGGTGAAGGCTATGCCCAGCGTGCCCACAATGCCGGCGACGAAGCTGCCGATGGCCGCCGTGGCCAGCGCCGGCCCCGCGCGGCCGTTCTTGGCCATCTTGGCGCCTTCGAGCGCGGTGATGATGGAACCGCTTTCGCCTGGTGCATTAAGGAGGATAGAGGTAGTGCTGCCTCCATACATCGCGCCATAGAAAATACCGCAGAACAGAATGAAGGCGCCGGTCGCACTCACCTGGAAGGTGATGGGCAGCAGCAGCGCGATGGTCAACGCCGGCCCGATGCCCGGCAGCACGCCGATGGCGGTGCCCAGGAAACACCCCAGCAGCGCCCAGCCAAGATTGGTGATGGTCAGCGCATGGGTGAAGCCGAGTGCCAGGCCGTCAATCGCTTCCATCAAAGAGCCTCCTGGCCCATGGCCTGCAACACCAGGCCTTCGAGCAGGCCCGCGCCAATATTCACCCCCAGCCCCTGCACAAACAGGAACCACACGCCCAGCGTCAGCGGCAGCGCAATCAAAAGGTCCCGCGCCATGGACCGGCTGCCGAAAGCTGCGGCAACCATCACAAACTGCGCCGAGGCCGCGATGGAAAACCCGGCCGGGACGATGAGGATCAGGTTCAGCAACAGCCCCGCACCCAGCAGCCCGAGCGCTTTCAGATTGGGCGGCCCGGCTTCAACAACCTCAGCAATTGTGGCGGACCACCCGCCACGCAGCGCTGCCAGGAACAGCAGCGCACCCAGTGCCGTCATGCCGCTGGCCACCACGTAGGGAACCGCCTTGGGGCCGACCTGGGCATACAGCGGCGAGACGGGAATGACGCTGGCCTGCCAGAGGCCAATCAGCCCCATGAGCAGAACAAAAAGCCCGGCCATAAGGTCAGGTACTGGAACCCGGTTTGTCATGGAGCCTCGATTTTGCCGGACGCCTCAGCGCCCCTTATCGCCCAGATCCCACCACATACCCGCAAAGGCCAGCAGCCCCTCGCGCGCCGGGCCGGGCAGCAAATGCTCATCCGGCCCATGCTGCTTGCATCCGTTGTAGCTGTGCGGCACCCAGACCAGCGGCACGCCCAGATGATCCACGAAGACATCGCCGGGCAGCCCGCCCGAGGAGTTCGGGATCACCTGCACCGCCTTGCCCAGCGAGCGCTCGATGCTCTCCCGCGCCCAGACCACCCACGGATTGGCGGGCGAGGTGCGTGATGCCGGCATCCGCACCGCGGCGTTTTCGATTGCCACATCGGTGAAACCTTCGACATCGAGGTGCCGGCGCAGACTCTCTGCGAAGGTCGCGGGGTCGGTGTCCACGGTGTAGCGGATCTGGCAATGGGCGCGGGCATCAGGGGCCACGGCATTGACCGGCGCGCCTGGCTGGCCGCTCGTCATGGCCAGGATGATGAGGCTGTTCCAGCCATAAATCTTCTCGGCCGAGGTCAGGCCGGGCTCGCCCCAATTCGCGTCTATCGTCGCGGCCTCGCCGCCGCCGCCCACTTCACAGCCGGCCAGCACGCCGCGCACATCGGCGGGCACGCCGTTCTGCGGCAGCCAGTCGCGCACCAGGATTTTCCCGTGGCGGTCCATCATGCTGCCGATAGCGTGGGAGAGCATCACCGCGGGGTCCGTGGTCAACCCGCCCCAATGGCCGGAATGCACGCCGCCATCGCGCAGCTTCACCACGAGGTCAAAGTGAAAGGTGCCGCGCGTGCCAGTCGCGATGGTGGGGATTTCCGGCATGACACGCGGGCCGTCGCTGGCGATCAGCGCATCGGCCGCCAACAGCTTGGTGTTCGCTGCCACGAATTCGCGCAGGCCGCGGCTGCCGCGCTCCTCGGCCATTTCCAGAACCAGCTTCACATTGGCCCCAAGATGCCCGCCGCGTGCTTCCAGCACGGCTTCCAGCGCCATGAGGTTGATGATGTGCTGGCCCTTGTTGTCGGCCGCACCCCGCCCGTACCACTTGCCCTCGCGCTCGGTCAGCGCCCAGGGGGTGAGCCCTTCGCTCCATTGCTCATCCAGGCCGCGCACCGTGTCGCCATGGCCGTAGAGGAGGATGGTTGGGCGCGAAGGGTCCTCGATGCGCTCGGCAGTCAGGATGGGGCCGAAGCCCTCCAGCGGATTGGGGTGGATAGTGGCGGTGAAGCCCAACCGCTCCACCCAGGGGCGGATCGCCTGGTCCAGATACTGGTGCAGTGCAGCGTCATAGGCGGGGTCCTGCGCAGTGGAGGGAATAGCGACAAATTCGGCCAGCTTCGCCTTCAGCCCTCCCCCGTCAAACATTTCCGCCGCACCTGCCAATGCCGCTGCACGATCACCCATACTGATCCATCCTTGTCATTCGTCGCGCGGCAAGCTGATCCGAAACAGCGGCGCTGTCACGGGGTCTGGTCAGGGTGGGTTCTCCGCCCGCCAGCGCAGCCATGCGGCAATCTTGGGCGTCGCGAGCGGCTGCCGGCTCGGGCCTGAGATGGCGAGGCCCAGCGGCGGCGCTCCATCGGCCACGGGGAAGTCCACGCGCAGATCCAGGCTGTCGCGCGCCAGATCCACGCCACCCGTCAGTTCCAGCAGCAGCCCCGCATCGGCACCCAAACTCCCTTCGGTGAGCGTGATGCGGCCCTCGGTGAGGACCATGCGCGCCATCCCTCGGTCAATGGGGGTGGCGCCGGCGGTCAATGCTGTGCCCAGCGCCGCCTCCGCGACGGCGAGGTCGGACCAACCCAGCGCTGCGGCGGCGGCGGGAGCATCGAAGCCCTGGATCACGCCATCGCGCAGCGTCAGCGTCCCGTCGCCGGCCAGCGTGCCCAGCGCGGTTCCCGCCATGCTCAATCGTAATTCTCCTGACAGCCGCCCGGCGGTGATGTCCACCGGGCGGCCGGTCAGGGGACCTCTCAGCACCACGTCGGCGAAGCTGCCTTCCACGGCGAGCCGCGGCGGATCAGCGCGCTCCACCGTCGCGGCGCCGGTCAGGGTTCCGCCTGATAATTGCGCGCGAAGCTCCGTCAGGCGAACAGCGTCGGCGTCGGCCCGAAGCCTGCCTGTGACGGCTTCGAGCGCCGGCGGGCCATGCGGCAGAAGCCGGTCAGCGCTGATGGCCAGGTCCAGATCCAGTTCGGGCCAAAAGGCAGCATCCAGGGCCGCGAAATCGGGCAGCGGCATCCGCTCCATCGCCAGTCGGCCAGTCAAGGCGGCACGCGCAGCTCTCAGATTGAGCGCGGCCTGCCCCCGCCCACGCAACTCACCGGCCACGAGTTCGAAGCTCTCCGCACTCCATGCACCCGGGCGTCCGGCCAGGGCGGCGATGAGCGAGAAGGAGCCCTCACCGATCCAGTCAGGCGCGGTGACGCCGAGCGCCTGGGAGATTGCCCGCACAGCACCTGGATGCCGCGCCGTGATCGTGCCCTGGATTCGGTCCTGCGGCAGGTCGAGTATGGCTTGCGCCTCGATCCGGGCTTCGGCCAGGTCAGATTCCAGCCGCAGCGCGAGCGCCTCCAACGGGCCGGCACCACTGAGCCGCAGGCGCAACGGGGCGGTGGCCAGGTCGGGCCGGGCGACGCCCATCTGGCCCAGCAGCGGACCCATCGGCCCTTCGGCCTCCAGCGTCATCTCGCTGATGCGCCCGCCTGCACCGAAGCCCGACAGAGTCCCAGCCAGTGCCAAATCCAGTCCCAGATGCCGCCCGGCGAGGCGGCGTAGCACGAAGCGCCCGCCCTCGGCAGCGCCATCCAGCGCGAGGCGTTCCCATAGCGTATCGGCCAGCAGCAGACGGCCGAAGCCGAGACGCAGCTGCAGATCGCTTTCGCCGCCAAGTTCGCGCAGGCCAGTGAGGATGGCGCCGCCAGTAAGCGGGGTTTCCAGCGCATCGAATTCCATGCCGAGGGCCAGGCTTGGCCGCGCCGACTGCCGCCAGACAAAACCACCCGTGGCACGGGTGGCACCCCATCGCGCCACCATATCGGTGACGGCGAAGGTCCCGCTTTCCCAATTCAGGCGCAGATGGCCCTCTGATCCACCTGACGGCAGCGGAAAGTGAGCGGGCCAGCCCAGTGTGGCAAACCCCTCGGCCGGCGAAGCGGATTGCCAGCGCAGGCCCAGTTCCAGCCGCGCACCACTGCCACCGCCGGAGAGATCAAGCCGCGTCTCGCCCGGCAGTGCGGCGCTGACGCGGCCCAGTGTCAGGCGCTCACCTTCCAACAGCGCATTGGCGCGCAGTTCCGTCATGCGCAGGGGGCCAAAGCTTGCTGCCTCGGCGGATAGATCAAGCACCACCGGCAGCGCTTGCGCCCCCGCACCGCGCAGCGCAGCCAGCCAGGGCTCCAGATCGAGCCGCTGCGCGGTGAGCGTCATTTCAAAGCGAGGCCTGGGCACGAGGCGCAGCAGGGCGCCGCCGCGCACCACATCCCCGCCCAGCGCGAGTTCGAGTTGGTTGGCCACGAGCATCTCGGCTCCGGCAGCGAGATTGGCCGTGGCGCGATAGGCGCCCGGCGGTGCGGGGATCAGGGCGGCGAGGTCCGGGCCGGCTGCCTCCAGCCGGCCAGCGAAGCCGCCCTCGGTCAGCAGCACGCCACGGACGCGCAGGTTTGTTCCAGCCACGCTCGCAGTGAAGTCGAGCGGCGCAATCTCCGCCTCGCCCGCACGGCCCAGCACCGCCTGGAAGCGCATGGGGCGGCCGCGCCAGGCGAGGCTGCCCTCGGCGGCCAGCCCCTCGCCCAGACCGCCTGCGGTGAGGCGCGCATTCACCCCGTCGATCACAGCGCCGCCAATCTGGATGCGGCTTTCCTCTAGGCGAGCATCCAGCGCGGTCAGCCAGGGTGGGGGTGTGAGGCCGGGCAGGGCGGTGGGCGGCCAGGGCAGGCGGATTTCGGCGCCCACCAGCGCCAGTTCACGCACTTCGATACGTCCGAGGAGCAAGGCCCAGAGATCGAGCCGCAGGCGCAGCGCGCGGGCTGACATTTCGATCTCATCGGCGGTTGGGCCGATGATGAGGCGGGAGGCCTCAAGCCGCGGTTGAGGCAGCAGCACCAGCGTCACGGGGCCTTGCACGGTGACGGGCCGACCCAGGCGCTCGGAGGCGATTTGCGCCAGCGTATCCCGGTGGCGGTCCCAGTCGAGCCAGCGCGGCAGAACATAGGCGGCCGCACCCGCCAGGGCCGCGATCAGCGCAACAAGAACCGCGCGCTTCAAGGGGCTCCCCAACCACCGCCACCTGGCGTCTCGACCACGAGCGCGTCGCCCACCGCCAGATCAGCCTTGCCGGCGTTGCCGGGGATGGGTGTGATGCTGCCATCGGCGCGCTCCACCCATTGCCGCCCAGGCGCGCCATCGCCGCCGCCATGCAGGCCATGGGGCGCGACATTGCGGCGTGAGGCGACGACCACCGCCTGCATGGGCCGCAAGAAGCGGATGCGGCGGCGTGAGCCATCGCCGCCATGCCACTCGCCCTTGCCGCCCGAACCGCGACGGATGGAAAATTCCTCCAGCCGAACCGGGTAGCGCATTTCCAGGATTTCGGGGTCGGTCATGCGGGTGTTGGTCATGTGCGTTTGCACGGCGGAGGTGCCGTGGAAACCGGGCCCTGCGCCCGTGCCGCCACAGATCGTCTCGTAATACTGGTAGGTGTCATCGCCAAAGAGCGAGTTGTTCATCGTCGCCTGGGCGGAAGCGCAAACATCAAGTGCGGCGAGCAGCGCGTTGCAGGTCATCTGGCTGACCTCGGTGTTGCCCGCCACCACCGCATGACCGAAGTCAGGCGCGAGGAAACTACCCGGCGGGACGATGATCTCGATGGGTTTCAGGCAGCCATCATTCAGCGGAATATCGGCACCCACCATCGAGCGGAAGCAGTAGAGCACCACAGCGCGGCAGACGGCGGCGGGAGCGTTAAAATTGTCGGGCCGGGCGGGGCCGGTGCCGGTGAAGTCAATCACTGCGCTGCGGTTTGCGCGATCCACGCGCACGGCAACGACGAGGGGCGTGCCGTCATCAATGGTGGTGGCGAAGCTCCCATCCTT
>Ga0105045_10005864_pt1 | contig 10839 bp, 11 predicted proteins | sample MAT02_FD_78089 | JGI IMG/M metagenome (GOLD analysis project Ga0105045, IMG submission 78089) | Freshwater microbial communities from Lake Fryxell liftoff mats and glacier meltwater in Antarctica - MAT-02 (megahit assembly) | ecosystem: Environmental > Aquatic > Freshwater > Ice > Liftoff... | reverse complement strand
TCACCTCCCCACTTGTGGGGGAGGTCGACGGTCGAGCGCAGCGAGAACGGCGGGTGGGGGGCTCTTCGTGTTCCAACGCTCCGCGTTCGCCCGATCAATCTTGAATGGCCACAGAGCGGAGAGGCCGGAACGAGAAGCTCACAATCCGACATTCACTGCCAGCATCCAAATACCAAGCCACCTTGCGAGCTTGGGGCGTCAGTGACGGGAGGCGATCCATAACCCATGAACGATGACTTGCGAGGGTTGCAGGTCAATGTCGTCACGGTGGTGCGTTTCGCTTCGCTCGCTGACGCTCGCGGCTCTGTAATTATCGCGGGTCGGTTATGTGGTGCGTATCATTTCGCTCGCTGACGCTCGGGGCTCTGTTCGGGCACCGGTCGGAGGACGCCCATGAGTAGATCGGCCGAGGTGCCGAGGGCCGGTTGCCCCTGGGCGGAGAGTTCCGCGGCGAACGAAGCCGCGAGGCCTTCGGGCGGGAAGTAATCGGTGGTGGCGCCGACCTTCCGCTTGGATTCGTTCGCGTCGTATTTGTCTTGGAAGCGATTGGGGTTCGGGCTGGATGGGCACTGCATGATCTTGATTAGCGTCATGCACGCGCCCTCCGGCGGGTTGACCGAAACTCGGTTGAGCCGCGTGTGCGCTTCGTTTGTTCACTTCGTTTCGAACACCTCGAACGCCAGCCCAGCGAACACCTTTGCGAACTCGGGCAAGGGCATCTCGAACTGGCCGTCCTTCGTCGGATAACCGTGTTCCAAGCCCGCGGTTCCCTTCGGTGAGAAGTGCTGCCCGTGCGGGTTCCAGATGCGAATCTTATCGGTCTTGGGATCGTACGAAAGAATGGCGTAGGCGTGGTTCCCAGAAACGTCCGCCGGCTTGGGTGAGACCGTTTTGTTTGTACCCGTGGTCACCAATTGTTTCGCTTCGAAGGCGTGAACCAACTTCTCGCGGAGTTCCTTCAACCGAGATTGGCGTTCGTCGTCCGTGGCTTTGTTGCCTTCCTTGAACATGGTGAGGGTGAAGCGTTCGATCGCGTGGCCGGTGAGGGCGCCCATCATCGTCCCGGCGGAACCTCCCTTGGTGATGAGATCGAGGTACGAAAGCGGGCGTTCCTTCTCGGGCAGCGCCTTCATCCGCATCGCGCCGACGGCCTTCTCGTACACGTTCACCCAGATGCCGTCGTTGTCCGTGCTACCGCTCAGGGCGATCTCGGCATCGGTCGGGGCGGGCACATGAAACGTTTCTTTACCGATCTTGACTTCGTAGGTGCCGTCCGGCTTCTCCACGATCCGCTTCACCACGTCGTCCGGGTTGCGGAAGCACATGGCGCCCACCGCGGCGAGGCAGAAACAATCGCCGAGCTTGCCTTGGTTCACGGCCTCGAGATTCGGCTTGCCGTGGGGGAAGAGCTTCCGATCGATCTTGGCGATGCGGGCCGACGCGGCCAAATAGTACCCATCGAGGCTCCCTTTCTCCTTGGCGGTTTCGTCATCGGTCGAATCGACTTTCTTGCCGAACTGCTTGGCGAGTTCGTTGGGCGTCATTTTGGTGGGCGCGGCCTTGGAATTCTTGGCGTACCGTCGCAGGGCCGCGATGGCCGCCGCTTCCGAACCTTTCACTTTCGGATCGATCACGGCAGTATTGATCTCCGGGAGGCTGAGTTCGCCGTTGGCATCCTTGTCCCATTGGGGGAAATGCTGCTTGAGTATCTCGGCGAAGGCGGGGTGCGGATCGGCGGCGCGAAGGGGAATCGCCGTGCAAGCGATCGAACAAACCAACAGGGCGCGAATCATGACTTCTCCATGGAAATGCTTACGTTCCGATCATTTGCAACAGTGTCCGTTCGGCCGTGGCGGAGAATTCCGCGTCCGAAATGGCGAATCGCAATTCTATCATTTCGATGCCGTAGCTCCAATTGCGGAGGCTTTGGAAGAGAGCCAATTCCGCTTCCTGCGAATGGGGAGTGACCGACAGCAAGATCGCCGTCGGCCCCTTGGCCGCGCAGGCTTTCTGGGCGATTTCCAAACCCAAACGGTCGGCTTGCTCCGGAGTGAAGCCAGGGATTCCGCCGACGCCGAGAACTTGGGGTACCCCCGCGATCGCGGCTGCCGTGAGTCGATCCGGCCCGGCACCGCCGGGCAAGCCGAAGAGTTCCGCCAACACTTCTCCGAGCGCAAGATCGAGTACCCCGGCAAAGCGGCCCGACTTCACCCCGGCTTCGAGTGCGCGCCCCCCGTCCCCATCGGCGGGGAACGCTTCGATGCGGTAGCCCGCCGCCGTCAGTATAGGCCACACATTCGGCATTCCCGGTGCCGTGCTCACCGCGATGATCCTTCGCTCCACGCCTTGCTCCCGTATTGGATGCTATGCTAATTCGATATGCCCACGACCGCATCACGCATCTTACGCAATGGTCTGCTCGCCGCCTTCATGTTGGGGGCGCTCGGGTTCGCGTATGCCCATTTCGCCGGGGTTTGGTTCGATTCAAAAATCGGCGACCGCGAAGCGCCCATCGGCGGGGCCGAAGTGACGGAAGCGCTGCAATGGCGGGTGCCACTCACGATGGCGGCGTGGGGCTTCGGCTTAGTGGCCCTGTTCGAACTTTTCGCCAGCCTGTGGCGGAAACCGGAAACGCTTTCCCCCTCGGCATCGGCACCGGTTCCCGACGCGGAAGTTCTCCTTTCGGAATTGTTGGATCAAGCGGAAGCCGCGGAGCGGGAACGCGCCAAATCGTAAGGCGAGCGGCAATGGATTTTTTACCATCTCCCTCGTGGGGAGAGGGTAGAAGACCTGCCGTTCGCCTCAACACTCGCCAGCGAAGAAGATTTCCGCCAATCTGGACAGTACCTTCACGGTATCTTCACGCAGACTTCACACGGGGATGTAATTTAGAAGTGTCGCCGAAACGTCGAAGGAATCTCCGGTGCCGCTGCTCACAGATCGCACGATCGCACGAACGCCCCGCCCCGGCACCACGCCGGTACATGCTTCTGCGCCCGCGGCTCCAAAGTTTGAACTTTCCAAGCTCGGCTTTCATCTCGGCAAAACGCCGCTGTTTTCATCGGTTGATCTGCAAATCTTCGACCGTTCGGCGTTGGCTTTGATCGGCCCCAGCGGCTGCGGAAAATCGACGCTCCTCCGCATGCTCAACCGCATGAGCGACCTCATCGAAGGCGGCCGTGTCGAAGGAACCATCACTCTCGACGGCATCGACATTCACGGCCCGCAGCTTCCGCTCGCCGAGTTGCGCCGGCGCGTCGGGATGGTGTTTCAGAAGTCGAACCCGTTCCCAAAAAGCGTGTACGAGAATGTGGTGTTCGGCCCCCGCGTGGCCGGCACGGCGAAGCGGATCGACTTGGACGCCCTCGTGGAAAAATGCCTGACACGGGCCGGATTGTGGGAGGAAACCAAGGATCGCCTGCACGGCCCGGCATTGGCACTCACCGCCGGGCAGCAGCAACGGCTTTGCATCGCCCGCGCCTTGGCCACCGAGCCGGAAGTGCTGCTCATGGACGAACCGGCCAGCAACCTCGATCCGCGCTCGACCGCCAAGATCGAAGATTCGATATTCGAACTGAAGCGGGAATGTGCGGTCGTGATCGTCACGCACAACATGCAGCAAGCGGCCCGTGTGGCCGATCGCACCGCGTTCCTCTTCGAGGGGCGCATGGTAGAAATCGGCACCACGGAACAGGTATTCACGAAACCCCGGCAGAAGCAGACGGAAGATTTCATCACGGGTCGTTTCGGCTAGTTCCTCTCCCCGTGGGAAGAGGGTTGGAATCCACACTGGAGAAGATGATGGCCACGCCACGCATTCTGATCGTCGAAGATGAACGCGGACTCGTGCAATCCCTGAGTTGGTACTTCAACCGCGAAGGCTACGAAACCCTCGTGGCCCACGACGGCGTCGAAGGGTTGCGCAAAGCCCAAATGATGCTCCCCGATATCGTGCTCCTCGATGTCATGCTCCCCGGCCTCGACGGCCTCACGATCTGCCGGGAACTCCGATCCGGCGAACGCACCCGCGATATTCCGATCATCATGATCACGGCGAAATCCGAAGAAGGAGATCAAATCGAAGGCTTCGCCAAGGGGGCCGACGATTACGTGACCAAACCGTTCAACAACAAAATCCTGTTGCAGCGAGTGAAGGCCCTGCTGCGCAGGGCCGAAGGGGGCGGCGACCCCGGCGACGTGGTCGAACACATGGGCGTGAAGATCGATCGCATCCGCCACCGCATCACCCACAACGGCAAGAAACTCGAACTCACGCCCACGGAATTCCGCCTGCTCGAATGCATGGTTCGCCAACCGGGCCGTGCATTCAGCCGACACCAACTCATGGACGCGGCCATCGGCGAAGGGCAAATCGTGCTGGAACGCACCATCGACGTCCACGTCAAAACACTCCGCCGCAAGCTCGGCGAGGGCATCGAAGGCTACGGCGACAACGAGGAATTGGAACTGATCGAAACCGTCCGCGGCGTCGGCTACCGGTTCCGCGAAGCGGTGAAGGCCGAAGCAGCGTAATTTCCCACTCCGCCGCGGCGAACCCATACAACGATCCGCATGGATCCGGCGATCAATCCGCTCAACGTTCTCACGTTCATCGTCGCCCCGGCGATTCTCACCAACGCATCCTCCGTGATGACGATGGGCACCTCCAACCGCTTCGCCCGGGCCGTCGATCGCGTGCGGATGCTCTCGGCCTCGGTGGAATCCCAAGCCGAAATCGATCCCCCCGAACGCGAACTGCGCCTGATGCAACTCCGCGTCGCCGAGCGCAGAACGATCCTCTTGTTGCGTTCGCTCACGGGGTATTACTTGGCGGTCGGTTCCTTCGCCGCGGCCGCGCTCATTTCTCTACTCGCGGCCATCTTCATGCTCGCCGGTTGGTTCATTTTGTCCAACACCGCACTGTTCATGGCGTTGCTCGCCGGCAGCTCGGGCGTACTCGGATTGGTATCCGGCTCGGCGATTCTGGTGCTCGAATCGCGGATGACTTTGCGAATCTTGAAATACGAAACCAACTACCGGCTGACGCGATCCCAGCGGCTCTGATGCCAATGAATACCCGCCTTCGGAAGAGGTTCCACCCGCCGAACACCCGGAGACCCAATGCCGAATTCAATGCACCGCGAGTTGTTTCTGGCACGGTTTTCCCGCACGGCCGCCGAGTGGACGGGCAGTTCCCCCGCCTTCGGCTTGGCGGCCCTCATCATCGTGGCATGGGCACTCACCGGCCCGATCTTTGAATTTTCGAATACTTGGCAGCTCGTGATTAACACAGGCACCACGGTCGTCACGTTCTTGATGGTGTTTTTGATTCAGCGGGCGCAGAACAAAGATTCCAAAGCGATCCACCTCAAACTCAACGAACTCGTCGCTTCGATCAAAGGGGCCAGCAACCGCCTCATCAATGTGGAATCGCTGACGGAAGAGGAGATCAGAACCCTCCACATCCACTACGCCAAATTGGTCGAACTCTCCAAGGCGGACACGAGCCTGACGGAATCGCATTCCGTCGAAGAAGCCGAGGAACGACACAACATTAAGGTCGATGACTGAACCCGACCAACCGGTGGCGGTTGTCGCATTTCGACCATGCGAACGAAAATCCGCAAAATAGTTCCAACACTTCTCCTTCCCGGTCGTCTCCTCGTTCGGGGCGTCGGCATGGGCCGGGTTCTGGTTCGGAGCGTACTTTGCAACCCCCGGATGAGCACGGCTGGGTGCTGGCGGCCCAAACCGGAGATCGAGCGGCGTATGCGGTGCTGGTTTCCCGATATTGGGAACGAATCCGGCGGTGGGTTTACACGCTGATTCGGGATTCCCACGCGGCGGAAGACGTTACCCAAGCCGTGTTCTTGAAGGCGTGGCAAAGGTTGGGCGAACTCCAATCGCCGCTTCACTTTCGAGCTTGGTTATTTCGAATTGCCCGCAATGCCGCACTCGATTCGCGGTTGTCGGCTTCCCGAAGTCCTTTCCGGCCCATCGCCGGGGAACCGGTATCGCCGCGATCTGGCCCGAATGTTTTGGCGGGGGAACGGGAGTTGAAAACGAGAATCGACGAAGCCTGCCAACGGATGCCGGCGAAATACCGGGATGCCTTTTTGCTCTGGGTCGAAGAGTCGATGCCGTACGCCGAAATTGCCATCGCGTTGCAAACGACCGCGATCACGGCGAGATGGCGAGTCTGCAAGGCGCGGGAATACCTTCGTCGGGCACTGAAGCCCTACATGGAATTTGAACAGTTATGAACTGCCGCGAGCTCAAAACTTGGTTGTTGGAGGTGAAAGGGGGCACCGTGCTCCCCCCGGCGGCTTCACAGCATCTGGCGGCCTGCCCCGGTTGTGCCCGCTATTGGGAGGAACTCCGGGCGGTCGATTCCAACTTTCAAAACCGGAACATCCCCGAGGGCGATCCGCGGGGGTTGGAAAACTTCTTGAGCACGTTCGACGCGATTCCCTCCGAGATCCTTCGTAAAAGCTCGTACCGATGGCGGCAACGGTTTGCCCGTTGCGCTTTCGCGGGCACTGCGGCTTGCGTGTTTGTCCTTTTGGGCTTCACTCTCGGGCAAAAATTCTCTCCGAAGCCGCAGGTGGTGGAAATCGCCCTGCGGGGCGAACCGGTTCCCGCGGCGGTACCGGAGCCGCTCGTGGCGAAATTGGCCAAACACGATATGCGGATTGCGGGAACGAAATCGGCTGCGGAGCACGCCGTGGTGTTCGCAACCATGGCCGACGACCTGCTCACGGAAGCGATTCGCCTCGCCCACCGCTGCCAACGCGACGAATTGCTACTCGTGGTCGAATTGCACGATCGCATCCTCCGACGGGGCTTGCTGGTGAAATGGGAGCAACTTCCGGTGGACGAGCGGATGAAATTGCGGCCCGAGATCGACCGACGGCTGACCGAAAACGAAACGCGATTGGCGGCCGAATTGCGGAAGCTCATTCCGATGGCGGTTGAACTGATTCAACCGATGGGGGAAACCACCGGCGAATTGCGGGCCGCGTTGGCAGGGGCCGTTTTGCCGAAGCCATTGCCGCCCATGCCGTCCGCTACCGGCCGCGAACCGATGTTGGTCGTGCTGTGCCACACGGGGTTGAAATTAGCCGAGGAAGCGGATCCCCTGAAGCGTGCCGATATTTGCAGCGATACCGCCACGCAATTCGCCCAAGCCTCGGTGTTCGCTTCGGCGGAACGGCCCGACATCGCGGCCCAGTACATCCGCACGCTCGACGATTGGGTCGATCAAACCATCCAAGTGAACATCGACCTCGGCGAGGCCGCGGATGCCACGGGCGATCGCCAGAAGGTGATCGCCGAGATTCGGCACAAGGCGAATTCGGCGGTGACGCTCGTGGAAACGCACTTGGAAAAGGCTTCCCCGGAAGTGCAATCGAGCGTGCAACAGGCGCTCAGAGCTTCGGCCAAACATCCCGGCTCGGGCAAAGCCAAAGGCAAGCCCGAAACGTTGAAAGGGCCGCCGTGGCTCCGCGATACCAACTCGGACAAAATCAACAAAGGCAAAGGCGCTTCCGCGAAGTAGCGCCCCATCGAACCGTTCACCCTCCTTCGGAGACTGACCATGCGACGAACCCGTAAAATCCTGCTCGGCACTGCCGGCGCCATGGGGATGACCTTCCTCGGAACCACCCCGGCGATGGCCCAAGTCCCGAACGTCGGCGCCAAGGGAGGCATCGCCAAGGGGATCAACCAAGGGGTCAATCCCAAGGCCGTGGCCCCGGTGAAACCCGTGCCCGCACCGATCCCGGCGAAGCCGGCCCCCGTGCCCAATCCGGTTCCCGCCAAACCGGCGCCGATACCCAACCTGAATGGCGGCCAATTGCAACCCGCGCCCGCTCCGAAAAAGAACGGCGGCATGGCGGGTGGCATGCAGAACGGCGCCCATGCTGTTCAACAAGGCGCCCGAGGCATCGGCGGCAACGTGAGCGCACTCGCCCACCAAGGCGTTCGCGGCCAAGCCTTGGCCGCCGCCATTCACCAAATGCAAGCCAACCGCGGCCAAGGGGGTGCAAAAGGTGGCGGCATGGGCCAAGGACAAGGCGGTCAAGGACAGGGACAGGGTGGTGCCAAAGGCGGTGGTGCGGGCATGGGGCAAGGCCAAGGCGGTCAAGGTCAGGGTGGTGGGAAAGGTGGCGGCATGGGCCAAGGCGGCAAAGGTGCGGGCGCCGGTGTTGGAGGCCGGGGAGGCCAAGCGCCGAAGGGTAAAGGCGCCGGAGCAGGCCAAGGCCAAGGTGGAGCCAAGGGAGGAAATCCCGCCGGTAATGTCGGCGGGAAAGGCAAAGGCGGCCAAGGCAAAGGGCCCGGGGGCGGGATGGCCCAAGGTGGCCCTGGTGGCGGCGGTAAGGGCAAGGGTATGGCCGGGGTTGGAGGCCGTGGAGGCCAAGCGCCGAAGGGCAAAGGCGCCGGACAAGCCCAAGGGGGTGCCAAGGGAGGAAATCCCGCCGGGAACATCGGAGGCAAGGGGGGTAAGGGCAAAGGGCCGGGCGGCGCGATGGCGGGCAAAGGCCCACAAGGCGGTGGCAAGGGTGGCCCGCAGGCCGGAAAAGGTGGCCCGATGATGGGTGGCCCCGGTGGCAAGCCGAATGCCGGGCCGCAAGCTGGGCCTGGTGGCAAGCCGAATGCCGGGCCACAAATGGGGGGCGGTAAACCGAATGGTGGCCCTGGCGGCAAGCCGCAGGGTGGCCCCGGTGGCAAAGGCCCGAAGAAGTAAGGCGAGCGGCGGTTGGTTTTACACCCTCTCGCCCGTTGGGGAGAGGGTCGTCCCGCTTCGGGGCGGGGAGAGGGGTTTGGATTGGTTCCAAAGCCCCTCTCCCCGCTTCTCGCTTCGCTCGACGCGACCCTCTTCCCAGCGGGAGAGAGGGTAAGATAACAGCTGCTGCTCGCCTAATGCGGCCTATCGGCGACTTCCGGGCCGAAGCGCCATCGCGCCTCGGCCCATTTCCGTTCCAACACTCCATCGGGATTCGCCATGCTCCGCTTCGCTTTGCTCCTCGTGTCGATCCTCGCATTCGCATTCCCGGCTGCGGCCCAAACCCCCGCGGTTCCCAAACCGACCGAACAGAACATGCAAGACCTCATGGAGACGGTCGGCCTGCTCTCCACGCTGCATCTATATCAGACATATTTGAACATTGGCTTTATCGCCGACGGCCGGGCCGAAGAACTGTACGACGACGCCGAGAGCAAGCAACTCTTAGGCTCGGTGCTCACGCCACTGGAAAAAGTATCCGCCCAACTCGATAAGATCGGCAAACTGGCCACCACCAAAGACGACCGCGAAGCCGTGGAGAAACTCAAGAAGATCGCCACGCTGCTGAAACAACAAGGCAAGGAATTGCAGGACTTTTGGGTATCGGGCAAGGAACAGGATGGCGAAAAGTACGAAGCTACCCGCAAGAAGGCGTGGGAAGAAATCCGCGTTCTTGTCGGCGACTCGAAATGAAGGAAAACGGAAATAGGCACGAGCACGGGACAGGCAAATTATAACCCGTCCCGATCAAAACAGCGGGGTCGTCCGCTTCCAAACGACCCCGCTTCGCGATCAGGCACCGCGAATGCTTCAATTTGCAAATGTCCGCATCACGAACAGCAGCGCAACCAACACCGCCAGCATCACCCCCGCGACCACCATCGTGAGGGCCAAGGGGTTCACGCCCCCCGATTTCGTACGCCGCTTCCGCAGCTCAATCGGTGTCGCATCGTTCACAGCGGTGCCGTCGGAGGTGTCGTGGGGAACCACGATGCTGCCCCAACTGGCCAGCGATTCGTCGGTCGGCTTCGGCAACAGCGGCTCTTGCACGGCCTCGGTGAGCCGGGCCAAGTTCGTCATCGAACCCGAAGCGGACGCCGAGATCGGTGCGGTCGTGGCGAAACTGACCATTCCCGCATCGGCCTCGGCGTAGGCTGCGATCCGGCAAGCCACTTCCCCCGCGGACGTCGGCCGTTGAGCCGGATGTTTCGCCAGCAACGCCCCGATCAACTCGTTCAAGCCCGGAGGGAGATCGGGCCGCAGGTATTCTAGGTTCGTGGCAACCGCGTGCTGGTGCTGTTCGCGGGCGTTTTCTTCGCCGGTCGTGGTGAAGGGTGGCTTCCCCGCCAACAGGGTATAGAGCACGCAACCGAGGGAGTATAAGTCCGACCGCGGATCGGCGCAAGGGGGCGCGGAAAATAACTCGGGGGCGGTGGAATCGAAATCGAAATCGTTCGCATTCGAGGTGAAGGTTCCGAGGCCGAAGCCGGAGACTTTTACCAGCGGGGCATCGCCGGGCTTCGCCGGGGGAGCCACGAGAATCGCGGTGGGGGCGAGCTTGCCGTGGAGGGTTCCGCGCTCGTGGGCGTGCTGCAAACCCAACGCGGCTTGGCGAATGTATTCGCAGGCCACGTTCACCGGCAGCGGGCCGTTCTCTTTCACCATCTGGGCGAGCGTCGGGCCATCCACATACTCGCGTACAAAGTACATCCGTTCCCCGGCCTGATTCGCATCGAGCAGGGTCACGATGTTCGGATGGGCAAGCGCGGCGGCCGTTCGGGCTTCCTCGCGCACACGGAGGCGGATCGTTTCGGATTGCGTGAGGCCGGTGGATATCACTTTGATCGCCACGTGGCGATTCATCGTGGTATGGCGGGCTTTGTACACTCGGCCCGTGGCACTTTTGCCGATGTAATCGAGAATTAAATACGAGCCGATGAAGAAGCTATCGATGCGGCCGGTGAGCAACCGTTCCGATTGAAAGCGGGTGATGAACCCTTCTTTCACCAAGTATTCCCCGGCCCGTCGCGGTGTGCTGCCCCGGGTGCCGAGGG
>Ga0105045_10005861_pt1 | contig 10840 bp, 10 predicted proteins | sample MAT02_FD_78089 | JGI IMG/M metagenome (GOLD analysis project Ga0105045, IMG submission 78089) | Freshwater microbial communities from Lake Fryxell liftoff mats and glacier meltwater in Antarctica - MAT-02 (megahit assembly) | ecosystem: Environmental > Aquatic > Freshwater > Ice > Liftoff... | reverse complement strand
TGTTTTAAGATTTCAACGTTTCTTCTTCCTTTTTCAATTACGTTTAACGTAACCGCATCTAAATCTGAACCAAATTTCGCAAATGCTTCCAATTCACGGAATTGTGCTTGGTCCAATTTTAGCGTACCCGCTACTTTTTTCATCGATTTAATTTGGGCATTCCCACCAACACGTGATACCGAAATACCTACGTTACTAGCGAGACGAACACCTGAATTAAATAAATCTCCATCTAAGAAAATCTGACCATCTGTAATCGAAATTACGTTAGTTGGAATATAGGCAGAAACGTCTCCCGCTTGTGTTTCAATAATTGGTAAAGCAGTTAGTGAACCTCCACCTTTAACTATTGGTTTAAGTACGTCTGGTAAGTCATTCATGTTCTTAGCAATCTCATCATTAGCGATTACTTTACACGCTCTTTCTAGTAAACGAGAGTGCAAGTAAAAAACATCTCCAGGATAAGCCTCACGCCCTGGTGGTCTTCTTAATAATAGCGAAACCTCACGGTAAGCTACTGCTTGTTTAGATAAATCATCATAGATAATCAAAGCAGGACGACCTGAGTCACGGAAGTATTCTCCGATAGCCGCTCCAGCCATTGGTGCATAAACCTGCATTGCCGCTGGATCAGAAGCGTTGGCGGCAACAATTGTTGTATAAGCCATTGCCCCTTTTTCTTCTAATGTTTTTGCAATTAAGGCCACGGTTGACGCTTTTTGTCCAATAGCAACATATATACAGAATACCGGCTGACCAGCATCATAAAATTCTTTTTGATTTAAGATGGTGTCAATACAAACGGTTGTTTTACCAGTTTGACGGTCACCAATAACCAATTCACGTTGTCCACGGCCTACTGGAATCATCGCATCTATCGATTTGATTCCGGTTTGTAATGGCTCCGTTACTGGCTGACGGAAGATAACTCCGGGTGCTTTTCTTTCCAATGGCATTTCGTATAATTCGCCACCAATTGGACCTTTACCATCGATTGGTTCTCCTAATGTATTTACAACACGACCAACGATTTGTTCTCCTACTTGAAGGGAAGCGATCCGTTGTGTTCTTTTTACATTTGAACCTTCTCTAATTCCAGTTGAAGGACCTAATAATACTACCCCTACGTTGTCTTCTTCTAAGTTTAATACAATTGCTTCCAATCCGTTGTCAAATTGAACTAACTCACCATATTGTGCATTTGATAACCCGTATACACGAGCAATACCGTCACCCACTTGAAGTACTGTTCCAACTTCTTCTAATGATGCACCTGATTCAAAACCAGATAATTGTTTCTTTAATATTGCTGAAATTTCAGCAGGTTTAATTTCCGCCATTATTTTATATCTTTATTGGAATATTAATTACTTAACTCTCTTTTTAATGCTTGTAAACTGTTTGCTACAGAAGCATTGTATTGTTTATCACCAATTCTCAAAATAAACCCTCCAATAATTGTTGGGTCTACAATATTAATTAAGGCAATTTTACTGCTAGAAAATTCTTTTATTTTTGCTAGCACTTTTGATTCTAATTCTGCGGTAATTGGAAAAGCAGTCGTTACTTTGGCCACTTCAATTCCGTTCAAAACATCGTGTTGTGCATTATATTGATGGGCAACTCCTTCTAAAATTTCAAATCGTTTATTTTCCAGCAACAAACGGAATAATGCCGTTGTATCAGATTGAACGTTGGCAAAAATCTCAGAAATGGCCGTAAATTTACTAGCCGGTTTCACGACGGGGCTTATCAAAAATTCACGCAATTCTGAACTTGAATTCACAGTAACCAAAATCATTTTCATGTCTTGATTCACCGCGTCTGCTTTTCCGTTTGAAACAGCGGTCTCCAAAATTGCTTTGGCATATCGTATGGCAGCTCTTGACATAAAAATTAATTTAATTTAGCGTCACCTAACATTTTCTCAACCAATTTAGTTTGAGCATCGTTGTTAGACAATTCACTTTTCAGTACTTTTTCCGCGATTTCTAACGATAATGAAGATACTTGATTTTTCAATTCCGCCATTGCTGCATTTTTCTCACTTTGAATGTCTGCTTTAGCTTGAGCAATCATTTTTTCGCCCTGACTTTGTGCTTCTGATTTTGCGTCGTTAATCATTTTTCCTCTGATTTCACGAGCTTCTTTCATCATTTCATCACGCTCAGCTCTTGCTTCTGCAACTAACTTTTCATTAGAAGATTGAAGGTTTAGCATTTCTCTTTTTGCATTTTCTGCAGAAAGTAATGCGTTTCGAATTCCTTCTTCTCTTTCGTTAACGGCATCTAAAATAGGTTTCCATGCGAATTTTTTCATTAAGAAAACTAATCCGATGAAGATGACAAGCATCCAAACAAATAACCCAAGTGAAAACTGTTCTATTAACTTCTCCATTTATATTACTATTTAAGAAAATTTTGTTTTTTAAAAACAACAGTTATAACCAACCGTTATAACTGTTGTTAATTTTTAAGTTTATGATGCGAATAACGCAGCAAAACCTATGCCTTCAATAAGAGCTGCTGCAATAAGCATAGCCGTTTGGATTTTTCCAGAAGCTTCTGGCTGACGAGCGATAGCGTCCATTGCTGAACCACCAATTCTACCAATACCTAAACCAGCACCGATAACGATTAAACCTGCTCCTACAATTGTTGGAATTTGCATAATGTATATATATTTAATTAAACATTCAATTTATTAATGATGAGCCTCATCATGATTATGCTCTTCATTTCCAGCTCCAAAATAAAGAGCTGATAACATAGTAAAAATATAAGCCTGTAAAGCTGCCACTAAAATTTCTAACATAGCCAAAGCAAAAGCCAAGAAAAATGATAAGCTACTTCCTAACCAATTTTTGAAAATAAACATTAACCCAATGATACTCATTAATACCACGTGACCTGCCACGATGTTGGCATAAAGACGAATCATTAAAGAAAATGGTTTAATGATTGTACCTAATAACTCAATTGGAGCTAAAATGATTTTCATTGGTGTTGGCACGCCTGGCATCCAGAAAATGTGTCCCCAATAATTTTTATTTGCTGTAAACGTTGTAATCAAATAGGTTATCATAGCCAAACCTGCTGTAATTGCAATGTTACCCGTAACGTTAACGCCTAGCGGTGTTAATCCAAACATATTTAAAAACCATACAAAGAAAAAGATAGTTAATAAATAGCTCATGTATTTTTTATAGTTTTTTCCGATATTCGGAATAGCAATATCGTCTCTAATATATAGGATAATTGGTTCAAAAAATCGACCGACACCTTTAGCAATGCCGCCATTTTTAGCATATGATTTTCCTAAACTTGAAAATAACCATAACATTAAAAAGCCAACTACCAACATCATGAAAACACTTTTGGTAATAGAAAAGTCAAATGGTTTAACGTTTGTGGCGTGCTGTTCTGCATCATAATTGATTACACCATCTGCATCTGTTTTATAAATCTTGCTGTGGTAAAGTTTATAGAAGTTTCCATTACTTTCCGCAACGCTTTCACCATGGTGAAATTTAGAAGAAGAAAAAACATGAAGTCCATTATCAATTAAAATAATTGGTAACGGAAAACCAACATGATGTTCAACTTGACTATCATCTTTCCACGAAAACAAATGAAAATCGTACGAATCCAATAAATGATGTTTGATAAAGGCTTTAATTTCTGATTTAACATCGCTTTCTCCTTCTACATGAAGAGGTTGTTCTGCTTTGATGACTTCAGCACTTTCTACAAGGCTGTCATTCAAAGGATTAGCATTCGAAAACAAAGGCAATATTGCTACTAAAGAGGCAATTATGAAATGAAGTGGTTTTTTTGAAATCACCATATTATTATTTTAACTTAAATAGTTAGCTTCTAAAATTTGGTGCAAAGGTACATTTTTTCTTTATTATGCAAGTCAATTGAAAAAAAATATTTGATTAAAATGCACCATTATAGATTATCTATTGATTTTTGTTTAATAAACGTATCGTTATGACGGTTTCAATTGCTAAAAAGAGAATAAAAATGATAAAAAAGTTCACTTTCTCTATTGTGCTTTCTTCTGTTGAATTTAAAATTGGACGAAGAACAAAATAAGAAACCACCATTTTGATACTAGTGCTTATTAAAAAAGTCATTCCCACATTATCAAAATTGCTTTCAGAAACCTTGAATAAGAAGCTCAAAATAATTGCTGAAAACATAAAATAGAGTAGATATAAAAACGGAATTGAATAATAAAATTTTAGTGCCGCTTCTGATAATGTTGAAATTTGGAAAATCAGAAGATGAAGTAAAAAAACCGAAAGGGTTATTTTTAAAAGGCTAGGGAGAAAACCAAGTCTTTTTAAAAGCATTTTATTCTTCTTTATTGAGTTTATTAACCTGTCGAATAACTGTATATAGGCCTAAAAAAACGCCAATCATCACAAATATTTTAGTGTTTGTTTTGTGGCTGTTTTCAAAATATTCATCAAGCCATTGACCGAAGTAAGAAAACACAAAAATAACAACCCCCATTTGAATGGGAATATTAATGAGTTGCAACCACTTATTAAGCGGTTTTTTCTTCGGATCCTGTTCCATTTTGTGGCAATAATAATTTTACGTTGGGTTTCATTACACAGGTTGCACTAAAATCGGCTCCAGGTTCAACCGCTAGTTTTCCACAAACCACTTCACCGTGAATACTTGCTTTGGATTTAATGGTCAATAGTTCGGAAACTTGGATTTTTCCTTCGAATTTTCCTTCAATATCGGCATTTTTACAACTAATATCACCTTGGATACTTCCAGCCGGTCCGATAACTAATTTTCCTTTAGATTGAAAATTTCCAATTAATTGTCCGTCTAATCGAAAATCTGCCGAAGACGAAATATCACCTTTAATAATCGTGCTTTCTACAATTCGGTTTGTTTTTCCAAGTAATTCTGTATATGATTTTGAATCTTTTTTAAACATGCTCATGGTTATCCTTTTTTTGGGTTAGCAGGAGACGGAGGCATCATTTGCGATTGCGAATTTTGGTTTTGGCTATTGTTTATATTGCCTTTTGAATCGTTCGCCGCGTCGTTTCCGCTTGGTGGACGCATACTGTCACTGCTTTGTGACGGTTTTGTATTCTTCTTATTTTTGGTAGGAATCACAATTTCTTGTCTGTCTTCTGCTTGTTTGGGTTGCTTTCGTTTGGCCACATACGGTGGTGGAATTACTCTTAAAGTTGGGTCTAAATACTCGTTTATGTTTTTTCTGATTTGTACAATTTTATAATTTTCAGAAGAAATGATAACTGTTGGTTCTGTAATTTTATAATCTTTAAATTCTTTCAAAATAGAAACAACGCCTTTGGCATACTCTTCATCTACCAGCCCATGAATAACAAAGAAGTTTTTTTCCATTAAATATAAGTCAATAGAAGTGGTTAACTGACCTTGATTTCGGTCTTTAATAAATTTGTTGACTTTATCTATAACGACTTTTGTTTTTTTGTCCTCTAAATTATCGGCTTGATACAAAACTTTGAAACCGGTTGGTTCAACTTGGTCAAAATATAAACTTTCAAGATAGGGAATATTATCCGAAAGCAATAATTCTGCCTCTTTTCCTTCCTCTGAATTCGGATACGTTAGCGCCACGTAATTAAGTGCTTTTTTGTATTCAAAAACACCGTTGATTTTTCCAACATCATTTGCTTTTAGCAATTCAAATTTTGGTAATGTTTCTTCGCCAGTAAATTTTTCTATTGCCGGTTCAATGTCTACAATTACCTTTCGATAAGCTCCTGCTTGATAATCGTTAAAAATATTTTTGTAGACGACCTCTGGGTCATCAATTAAATTTTCTGCTGAAGTTCCTGTTTTACTTAAAATTTGAGCATAACGCGAATCGGGGAATTCTGCAATAATATTATCCTTCATTGCCAGTGCTTTTACGGGGTCAATGATTTCGTAGATTTTGTATAAATTATACATGGCTGGCAAAACCAAGCGTTCTTCTGGCTTGCTTTTGAGCAAAATTTCTAAACGGTCTGCGGCCAATTGGTATTCTTTAAATTTCTCTTTATAGATTACACCTAATTGATAATAGGCATAATTACGTTCTTTAGCAATGCTATCTATTTCTTTTTGACTTTGAGGCATTTGACCTATATAAAAATCAGAAGAGTACCGAATGTCTTCTTTTTTATCAGTCTTTTTATCGTCACCTTTTTCAGCAACAACTTCTTCTTCCTCCACATCAACTTTTTTGCCTTTTGCTAATCGCCAATTTCCTTCTGGAGCTCTTTTTCCCCATTTTTTGGCAAATTCAATTTTTCCGAATTCCACTGAACTAGGATTATAAAAATAAAATGTTGACGATTTTGAACTCGTTGCGCCAAAACTTGCTTTATTAGTGATTGATAATTGATTTTGCGAGGAAGCGTTTGCATTATTCGCTTCATTTTCTCTGCTTTCGTTTAAGGCTTTTTCTTTCTCTAAAACAAGTGCATCTTGTTTTTTAATTTTTGTAATATAATCTTCAAAAAATGCTTTTTTATCGTCGGACGAAAGCGAAAAAATATTTATTATACTGTCATTCCGTTGGGCAATTCCTTCATATTTAATAACGTCTTCTAAATTATCGCGTTTCTTCTTAATGCTTTTAAATTCTCTCGAACGTTGATTAAGCAAAACTAACGTGCTGTCAAAATATTTTCCAGAAGTTTGATACGCAGATTGGTAGAAATAAATTTCGGCCATGTTTCTATAATTAGAGGCCATTAAATACTTATCATTGCTTTGAAAACTCAAAGATTTGTTATAGTTAGAAACCGCTTGTTTATCATTATTTTGTTTATCATAAAACAAGGCTTTTTGATGATGAAGAAAATCTAAAAAAGGTCTGTTTTCTCTGTCTTCAAGTAGTTTATTGTATTCTGCCAAAAATAAAAGCGTATCGCCTTTGGTGTAATCAAATTGTTGTGCTTGTTTAATTTGTGCATGAATTACATACTGTCTAGGCGACTTTCGCTTCATGTCAATTACAGATTGATAGGCCTGAAAAGAAGTTTCACTTTGATCTAAGGATTCATATAATTGTGCTAAAATAAAACGGTATCGGGCTTTTTCTTCGTTTTTCTTTGTAAACTCAGTTGCTTTTTTTAGTTTGGAAATTGCACTATCTTTTTGCTCTAAATTTAAATAGGCTTGAGCCAACGTAGCATTGGCATCCGCAAAAATTTGATCCTTAAAATCAATTTCATTTAACAATTTCGTTAGGTTATTTACAGCCAAGGCATCATTTTCCAAACGAACATTTGTTTTTTCTCTCCAAATTTTGGCTTCATATATTTTATCGCTATCGGCATTTTTATATAAAATATAATTGAAAGCCTCTAAAGCTGGTACGTACCGTCGGTCATAATATCTTGATTTTCCTAAAAGTAGATAGGCTTCGTCCATTTCCGGATTTTTCTCGCTACCGCCAATTAACATGGAGCGTATCTGAATGGCTTTGGTCGCTTTTTCTTCGGCCTTTTGAAAATTGGCATTTTTACTCTGACCAGGTAAAATTTCTTCCTCCGCTGGTTGCATGCGTTCAATGGGAAGCGTTTCCCAATAGTTGTCGCCATAATTCAACACAATGTCGGCTAAACCAGCATCTAAAGCTATATTGCCGTTAAACAAGACGTTGTTATCGGTATTGAGTGCTTGAAATTGTCGATTTATGAATTTGTCCTTTTTGGTAGAACAAGCTAGCAAAAAAGCAATGAAAATAAAAGCAAGTAAATAACGAATACTAGTAGATTTCAAAATAAAAAGCATTTAAAGGAATAACTAAAAACTCGCGTTTTTAGTATATCGCAAGGGTAAAAATACGTTTCTTTTTGAAATAGAGAAAAATAATGCTGTTTTTTTGAACAGAAATCCGATAACTGACCTTTTTGAGTTAAAACAATTAACAAATGAAGCCATTTATGCGGCAAAAAATGCTTCTAATTCTTTTAAAGTTTCAGAAGACGGAATTAAATCCAATACAATTTCACCTTTTTGAAGGGCTACAATACGGTTTGAAACTTCTACGGTATGTTGCAAATCGTGACTAGAAACTAATATGGTAACGCTTTTATCGTCGGCTAATTCTTTAATAATTTTCTTTAATCGAATTTGAGTGGTTGGATCTAAATTGGCAAACGGTTCGTCTAAAATAATCACTTCTGGTTCACCGATTAACGCAGCTACAATTCCCACTTTTTTCGAATTCCCTTTAGATAAATCACGCAAATATTTTTTATTTTTAAGGATTTCCCCATTAAAAAAATCTTCATACTTTAGTAAGAACGTATCAACGTCGGCTTTTTTCCAACCGCGTAATTCACCAATAAAATAAAAATATTCTTCTGGAGTTAAATAGCCTATCAAAAAACTTTCGTCAATAAAAGCAGCCGTAAATGGCTTCCATTTTTCGCTCGTATTTATTTGAATGGAATTGCTTGTAATTAACCCAGAAGTAGGTTGAATCAAATCCAATAACAAACTGAAAAAAGTGGTTTTTCCAGCTCCGTTGTTGCCTACTAATCCAAAACTTTGTCCTTTTGGAATGTCTAAGGCATTTATGTTTAAAACGGTTACTCCGTTATATGCTTTTGTGAGATTTTTTACTTTTATCATGGGTGTTGGGTTTTAGGTGATGGGTTATGGATGATTGGTGTTGGGTGATGGGTGATTGGTGATGGGTTAGTTTTTTTGTTTATATGCTGCGATGGTTTCGTATTTCTGTGTTTTATAGATGTTTTCGATCCAATTAAATACTTTTGATTTAAAGGCAAATCCTAGAATTCCTGCTAAAGCTATAAATCCAAGTCCAGCTAATTCATCAAAGAATAAAATCCCTAAATAATACAATCCCAACGGGATTAGAATTTGCGGAATAATTAACAATAACGTTTTTATGTTGAACGCTTTTTTATCGCCAAACGCATTTTTATTACTCATTAAATCAATAGGGGTTTTCGTATACGCTCCTGCTAACAAAACAATGTAAGCGTTAATTCCGATGTTGTAAAGGGCCGTAACCAAAATCAACAAATACGCTTTCCATCCAAAATAAAGGTAGAAACTAGCAAAAACAGCTGCAATTAAGGTCACAATTACCATTAGCCACCATTTTGAACTCAAATATTCTCGGTATTGAATATTTTGACTCATCATCAAATTATAATACGAGCTATCCCAACTTGGCACAAATTGTCCAAAACTGAACATGAATCCGCCGGTTACAAAAATTCCGCCAAATACTTTCCAGACTGGCCCATCATATACTTCGATGGCTCCGGAGCCAAATAAAAGTCCGTAGAAAAGAAACAAAACGCTCATCACAATAACCGATTTAGCTCTTTTATTTCTGGTGATTAAACGAATATCATTTTTAAGAAAAGTTCCCAAGGTTCCAAATTGGTCTAACCATTCAAAATTTTGCGTTTTAGCAATTTCGTGTTGGGTTGATAATCCAGCATCGAGGTATAAATTGCTTTTAAAGAATTGGTGCACAATTTTATAAACCAAAAGTAAAATGACAACTGGAATAAGAACCATCCAAGCATAATCATATAATCCTTTAAAAAACAATACGGTATAATTGGTTGCATCAAACAAATTGTAATAGTGCAAAGCTCCTAAAGCTATAAAAATGACTACAACTGAATAGAAAACAATGTCTTTTTTATCGATTAAAATGTTTAGAAAATTAATAATCAAAACCAATGCAATCATTCCAATAGTCCACGAAATAACCTGTAATACCTCAAAACCTTCAATCAATAAAACCACAGCAAGTGGCAAAAAGAAGAACAAATGCATGATGTTGAAAAAAGATAATACCGATTTTCCCAAAGTATAATTGACAATCGTATCTTTTTTGATGTTGATATAAAGTAGCGGTCTGATGTTCATGACCGGCGTTTTTTGGAGAAAAAATCTAAAAATTAAATCGAATACAAAATAATAGAGAATGAATTGGTTAATTAGTTGAAACGGCTCTGAATCGGTTGCTTTTTTGATAATATAATAAGCTCCGGCTCCTAGTGCCAAAAAAACGACTATAAAATATAATGCTCCAAAAAGCATAAAAATTTTCAGGGCCAAATTGGTTTGAAAAGAAGCTGCTCTAATAAAAGATTTCCATTCGAGTGAGAGAAAGCGTTTAATCATAATTTAGTTGATTGGTGGTTATTTTTTGATTTAGTCTACAAGTTTGACTATGCCTCTCTCATTTTGTTACACTGTAATTGGAAAAAGCATATTCGGGATATACTTGTTTTAAGTATTCTTCGGCTTTGGATGGGATAATTTTCACAACAATATAAGTCGCTAGAAATAGGGCAACCAAAAAAAAGCTAAATCCAAAAAGCACATAATCATTTGGGGTAGAAGCACCGCTATTAGAAAAAATGTTGATTGCATTTATAGGAACAGCCACTAATCCAGAAAAGGATCCATATTGGTGAATTATCTCTTCAAACATCCATGTTTTCCCAGTTTGTTTTTTACGCTTTTTTCTTTTTTTATTTTCGTATACTAAGGCAAGTATAAGTAATAAAAACCATACAATCATTCCAGTTTTCAGTAGTTCATAAAAAAAGATATATTTAAAAAAGTAGAACATGCTAAACACCAATGAAATGGTGATTAAAATCTTGGGAATACTGAAAAATTCCTTGAAATGTTTCCATATTAACAGGTTGTACTTCTTTCCTAAGGCGGCTTGTCTTTGTTCAACAACGTCCATAAACCCAAAAACACCAAACTTTTTAAATTCTTTTTGCAAGGTTTCTTCAAACGCTAGTGTTGGATTTTCT
>Ga0105045_10005860_pt1 | contig 10841 bp, 5 predicted proteins | sample MAT02_FD_78089 | JGI IMG/M metagenome (GOLD analysis project Ga0105045, IMG submission 78089) | Freshwater microbial communities from Lake Fryxell liftoff mats and glacier meltwater in Antarctica - MAT-02 (megahit assembly) | ecosystem: Environmental > Aquatic > Freshwater > Ice > Liftoff... | reverse complement strand
CGGCGCATTCCTCCCGGCAGATGGACGCGTCGTGGAGGTCTCGGCCCTGTTCGAGACGGGCGCGAACTTCGACATCACGGAAGACAAGCTTCCTCGAACTTCGGTCAGAGACCTGGAAGAAGGGGATCTGGTGATGCTCCGATTGACCGGAAGCGGCGACTATCTCGACGACGTGGCCGATTCGCTCATCGAGAAGGCCGGCGAGGCCGGTCTGCGTGGCAGGGCCCTTCAGTGGAAGGATCGGCTGCACGAAGTCATCAAGCGCCATGGGGAAGGTGTCGTGGCGATGAAGGTTCGAGGTCTGGGCGTAAGACTCCGATCTCCCCAATACCTCTGGGCCTGGGCAGGTGACGCCGTCATGGCGCCTCAAGACCGGCAGACATTTCACAGCCTGATTGAAACCATCTGGCAGCTCGACAGTCGCGAGAGCGGCGATGGGGCTGCGGCCTGTGCGGATGCACGGTGGGACGACATGGAACGCCTGAAGGCATACCACCACAAGGCAGGCGTCGCGATACGAGCTGCGTTGCTGACCCGCGTGCGGGGCCTTGTTGCCGAACGTCGACGCATCGATTCGGTCGAGTCAATTGAATTGCCAGGGGTGGCAGCTGGTCGAATGGGCCTACTTCGTGTGTCCGCTGTCGACATCAAGTCGAGGCGAGTTCCAATGTCGAGGCTGTTCCATCTAGGCAAGGTGAAGGTGACCTAGTGGCAAGGATGATCCCCCCTCTCGTCGCTGCTGATGCGCCAAAGGGCGAAAAGCAGTTGTTCGCCAAGCTTCGAGATGATCCGAATGCGAAGGACTGGCTTGTCCTGCACTCTTTCGACATACGGAGGCATGTCGCACGGGCCGAAGGTGAGGCCGACATGGTGATCGTCGTGCCCAGCCTCGGCGTGCTCTGCATCGAGGTCAAGGGCTGCGGCGTTGTCAGAGAGGGGGGGCTCTGGACCTATTCCTACAACCCGCCCAAGACGTCTACCGTCGGCCCCTTTCGCCAAGCAAGCCAGGCCGCTCACTCGATCCGTCAGTTCCTCGCGCTGAAGGACTCTTCCCTCGCTTCCCTCGTGTTTCACTCCGCGGTCTTGTTCACGGAAGTGGACTTCGCCGACAAGTCGCTTGAGTGGGAACCATGGCAGATCATCGGGCGAACCGAGTTTCTCCGGCAACCGATCTCGTCGCTCGTGACCCGTGTGCTGGAGGCGGCGCATTCCCAATGCCGTTCGCGCAAGCCAGTGCCAGCCTGGTACGGGAGCCAAAGTCGTCCCACGCTTCGTCAGCTGGAGACCGTCCTGAGGCTCATGCGTCCAGATTTCGAGTACACCGCATCTACCCGCAACGACGTGGAGCTTGCCGAGGCGGCAATCCGCCGCTTCACGGACGAGCAGTTCGAAGCCATCGATCACCTTGAGGACAACCGGCGTGTCTTGTTCAAGGGGCCGGCGGGGACCGGCAAGACGTTCCTGGCGATCGAGGCAGCGCGAAGAGCAGTTCGTGATGGGCGGAGCGTTGCCCTTCTGTGTTTCAACGGTCTACTGGCCTCGTGGTTGAAGCACGAGGCTGAATCGATCTCGCAAGAAGCGAAGTCGCGCTCACTCTCGTTCTACGTCGGCACCCTTTCAGGGCTCATGCTGAGCATTGCCAAGATCAACGTGCCAGCGACGGCAAACCAGGAGTTCTGGGGAGTCGAATTGCCTATGCGTGCGGTGGACGCCTTGCTGGCCGATGGACGCGACGTTCCAAGCTTCGGCTTGCTACTCGTGGACGAGGCACAGGACCTTCTTTCCGAGCCGTTGCTCGACGTCATGGAATTGCTGTTGAGCGGGGGCCTTGGAAGTGGCTGCTGGGCAATGTTCGGGGATTTCGAAAGGCAGGCGATCTACGGCGACAAGAGTGCGACGCTGGGGCTCGACAGACTGCGAAGCCGGACAGCCGACAGCGTGTCCACATACCGCCTGAGAATCAACTGCCGGAATGCCACCAGGATCGCCGAGGCCGTCACGATCACCAGCGGGATGTCTCCTGGTTACAGCCGGATCCTCAACACCGCCGATTCGGCCGATGTCGAGCCGGTCTTCTACCGCAGCCCCTCTCACCAAGGTGACCTGCTGCTCGCAACCATCGCGAAGCTCCTGAAGTCGTTTGCCCCTACGGAAATCGTTGTCCTGTCCATGCGCGCCGATGCTTCGTCCTGCGCGGCCAGACAAGCTCGCGATCAGACTGGTTGGCGCTTTGCTTCCTATCGCGAGGAGCCAAGCGACGGCGCTTCCATTCGCTACGCCAGCGTTCATGCCTTCAAGGGGCTGGAGGCGGCGGCTGTTGTGCTGACGGATATCGAAGGCATCGAGGACGACCAGGCCAAGGCGCTGCTCTATGTCGGCATGTCGCGAGCAAGAATTCGGCTGCATGTCCTGATGCACGAGCGTCTTCGGTCAAGCTACGACTCGATGCTTGATGCCGGACTCAAGGCAGCACTTCGGAGGTCTTCCTGATGTCACCACTCGACCAGAATCTTGCCAGCAGAGAGCAGATGCTCGCGCGACTTCGCGCCGAGATCGTTGGCCCGGACCCGGCCGGAAAGTCGGTGTCTCTGGCCGACAAGCAGGCGATGACCTGGGAGGAGTACCGCATTCCTCGGATGCAGGCAAACGGCGAAGAAATCGTGTGGCAAGACCCGCCTACCAAGCGATTTGGTGCAGGAATCCTGTTCCCGATCGGATCCACGGAGGAGGTCTTGGTCAACGCAACCGAGGGAGAAGCACTGGTGCCGGTCAACTCGCCGGAGCTGGCACCCCCCGGACTGCAGTCGGACGATGAACTGGCGGCTCGAGAGCGGGCGCCATCGTACGGTGCGCCTGCCGACGATCCGGAGGAAGAGGATGTCACCCTCGCCAACGCGTTCCGACCTTCTGCGATCGGCATCAGCTTCATGGCTGATCTTTCGACCGAGACGACCGGTCTGGTCGTTGAACTCGTCAATGTCGGACGGGTAGGTTCGGCGCGAACGGTCGAGCATGCCTGTGGCACGTACGCGCCGCTGACCCTTCAACTTGGCGGTGCAGTCGGCAAGCAGCCGACGCCGCGCAAGGTGTGGCTGCGAATGCCGGTAGTCGACAACGAGGGCAAGGTGCCTGCTGTGACCGTCTCCACGGCTGATCTGCTCATGGCGAACCGGCCGATCAGGTGCTTGATCGGACCGGTGGCTCTCGGGCTGGAACTGGTCATCGTCTCGCGCTCATGGCATGCGGCGCCAAGCAAGGCACATCGGCTCCTCACGATCTCGGTTGCCAACAAGAAGAAGGCCAAGGAGACAGAGCTTGACTCGCAGTGCCTCTACCAGGCGGGAATTCGAGTCAGTGGCGCAAGCAGCAACCGATGGATCGATGCATACCCGGAGAACTTGATCGCGGACTTTCAGGATCCCGATCCGCTCGCCGACGAGAACGTCAATCGTGTCTTGTACAGGGAGAACCGGACGTTTGCAATTGGCCACGGTTGCGGCGCTGACTGGATCGATGGCCGCCCGGAACTGGTCGGGACGGTGTGGTCGGATGTGCTGCCGGTCTTCGAAACGCCAGCCACGAGCGCTGATCTCTTCGTAAAGAATCCTGAAGGCAAGCTGGGGCCTCTCCGGGTCAGCATGAGACTGTTGGCAGGCCTGGAGTCGGATGCCGACGGGCTGGGTGACGTTGATCGACTGATTCTGGAATACCAAGCCTGGATAGTCGCGCTCGACTCGAAGGTCTCCACAATTTCAGCGCGGCATCGGCCAACTGCAACGGAACTGATCGAAAAGTGCCGTCAGTGCGCGAAGCGGATCGCGGACGGTCTTTCGCTCCTGCGACAACATGACTCGCAGGGCGATGTCGCGCGAAAGGCATTCAGGCTCGCGAACCACGCAATGCTGGTCGCCCAGCTCCGGTCACGACAGGAACTGCGGCTGCCGGATCGCGATGCCAGTGGCCGACTGACATGGTCCAGGCCCATTGCGGCCGTGGAGCCGGCTGTTCGCAACGAGAAGCAAGGTTACTGGAGGCCGTTCCAGATCGCCTTCCTGCTAATGTCGTTGCGCTGTATCTGCGATCCGGCGCATCAAGACCGCAAGGTAGTGGATTTGATCTGGTTTCCCACCGGCGGCGGAAAGACGGAGGCCTACCTGGGACTGACCGCGTTCACTGTCTTCTTCAATGCGCTTTCAGGAGTTCCCAACGGCGGTGTCGATGTGCTCATGCGGTACACGTTGAGGCTTCTCACGGCTCAGCAATTCCAGCGCGCGGCCACTCTGTTCTGTGCAATGGAGCAGCTCCGTCGGAGGGACATCGCGTCCCTGCGCAACCGGCCCTTCCGGATTGGACTGTGGGTCGGCAGTGCTGCCACGCCAAACAAGCGGGACGACGCTGTCGAAAAACTGAAGGCGCTTCAGCGAGATCCCGATGCGGAGAACCCGTACGTCCTGCTCAGATGTCCGTGGTGTGCCGCCAAGTTTGGTCCGCATGAAGCACCCTCGGTATCTACCCAGCGGACCAGGGGGAGCCGTGGCCGCCAGGCCGCAGGAGCGCATGTGTATGGCTACTCAAAGGAGAGAGGACCAGCTGGGGACACTGTCGTCTTCAGATGCGGCGACAGCAGCTGCGAGTTCGGCGGCTTGCCCGGTCCGTCGACGCCGCCTTTGCCGATCGTTGTCATTGACGAGGACCTGCTGGATGCGCCACCCAATCTCTTGATCGGGACAGTCGACAAATTCGCGATGCTCGCGTGGACACCGGCGGCGCGAAGCATCTTCGGCCTGGACGATTCAGGTCGTCACCGTGGTGTGCCTCCCACGTTGATCATTCAGGACGAATTGCATCTGATTTCCGGGCCGCTGGGTTCGATGGTTGGTGCCTACGAAACCGTCATCGAGGCGCTGTGCGTCGATCCTCTCGGCGGAATGATCCTGCCGAAGATTGTTGCCTCGACTGCAACCATCAGCCGGGCTCGCGAGCAGATAGCTGGTCTGTATGCGCGGACAGCTATCATGCTCTTCCCGCCTTCCGGTCTCGACGCAGCCGATTCATTCTTCGCGCGCGAAGCCGTTGATGAGCACGGCCGGCCGAAGCCGGGAAGACTCTATGCAGGGGTGCTGGCTCCTGCACATACGTCTCTGCAAACATCGGAGGCCAGAGTCTTCGCCACGCTGATGCAGCATGCTTCGCTTCTGGCAGGCGAGGCGCGCGATCTGGATCCCTGGTGGACATTGCTTGTCTTCTTCAATTCTCTGAGGGAACTCGGAGGCGCCGCGACGCTGTTCACGGCTGACACCCGTGAATATCTCAAGGTCATCCTGAACCGTCACGGAATCGAGTACGCCAAGATTCGCCAGCTCTATCACGTCGAGGAACTGACCAGCCGTATCCGGGGTGACCACATTCCGCGCCTGCTGGAGCGCCTCGAGGTACCGATGTCGGTGCGGGAAGGCACTGGTACTCCAATACCGAGCCCCGCGCCCATCGACGCTTGCCTTGCGTCAAGCATCATCGAGGTGGGCGTCGACATCCCGCGGTTGTCGTTGATGGCGATCGTGGGACAGCCAAAGACAACGTCTCAGTACATCCAGGTTTCGAGTCGCATCGGCCGGGACCTGAACAAGCCCGGACTTGTCGTGGTCATCTACGGCCAGACGAAGCCGAGAGACCGGAGCCACTACGAAAGGTTTCGCTCGTACCACCAACGCCTGTATGCGCAGGTCGAACCAACCAGTGTCACTCCGTTCAGCCCGCCGGCTGTCGATCGGTCCCTTCATGGTCTGGTCGTCGCGCTGGTGCGACAGCTCGGGCGCGTCGGCCACGAGGCGGACACCCCTGACCCGTTTCCACTGGTTCCAGGCAGCCGATTGCGTCTGAAGGTCGAGGAGGTCATCCGAGATCGTGTACGGGCAATCGCGCCTGACGAAGAGGCTTCCGTGTTGGGCAAGCTCAAGCATCGACTTGATCAGTGGAAGGCCTGGAATCCAGCAGAGTACGGAGGTTTCTCGAAGACCCCCGAGCACCCACCGCTTATGCATCCTGCAGGTCGCACGGAGCTTGCTCAATGGGGTGGTCGCAGCTGGGCAACGATGTCTTCCCTTCGAAATGTCGACGCCAGCTGCGAAGCAGATCTCACGGCGGAATACAACAACATCCCAAAGGCAACACCATGAGCCGCCCCGTCAGAAGGTCGCAGGCTGTGTCTCCGTTCGGCGTCGGCGCATTGGTCGACTTTCCGGGACCTGTATCTCTGATTCATGCCGGCCTGGACGCCTGGCCCTTCGACGAGAAGAACCCTGACCATCGCGAGTTCAGAGTGGATGACGAGCCGAGACTAGCAAGGCGGCTCGGCGTCGACTTCTTCGTTCAGCCTCCGGATTTCAGGCAGGTCGAACGAGGCGGCTCCGGGGACGCAGTCAATCTCGGTCTGAAGCTGCCATTCCTTCGCTTCCCGTTGTGGCATTCCTGCCCTCGTTGCGGCCGGATGTTCGAGGCCAAGTATCACCACCGCTCCGCGCCGGAATGCGAAGGGCCCGTTGGAAGCGGCGCAGACAAGGGCAAGTCCCACAAGAAGAGGCGTGCGATACAGGTTCGCTTTGTCACTGTCTGCCGATCAGGCCACCTGCGTGACTTCCCCTGGGTCGAATGGCTTAGGCTTGATCGTGTCGAATGGGATGGCGTCAGAACCGACCGCTGGCTCCGCTTGCTATCTACGGGCTCCGCTTCTATTGCAGGCGTTGTTGTGGTCGCTGAACGTGCTGCGAGCTCCGGGTTGGTCGAAGTTGCACGAAAGTCGCTTGCCGGCGCGTTCACTGTGGAGCCGAGCGGGGCCTCCGCCTTCACCTTGATGAAGCTGATGTGCGATGGGCAGAACCCCGCGCTCGCGATCGGGGATGGTGGTGACGACCCGACTGATCCCTGCGGGCGGGACCTAAGGGCAGTGCTTCGTGGCGCCAGCAACCTGTATTTCGGCGATGTCCGGAGTTCGATCTACGTTCCGGAAGTTGAGGACAGTGACCTGCCGCAGGACGTACTGGACCTCCTCGACGATCACTCATTCAAGCAAGAGCTGCTGAACAGTGCCTTGGCCTGGGTGGATGGGACGCTGGTAGCGAAGGCTGCCGGCGTGATCCTGCGGCGACGCCATCCTGAATCCGAGGTCAAGGCGGAGGTGCTTGCTGCGGCAGTCAACAGGCACATCCTGCACGAAATATTGACCCAACCCCGACTGATCGCGACTGCGCTGGTACAGAAGGCCAAGACGGCGGTGGATGGAACAGTCACGTCGAAGATGCTGGCTGATCTCATCGAGGCTGCGGTTCCGGATTGGTCAGTTGATCCAGACCTGCTCGTGGATCCGGTCAATGCGTGGCTCAGGCTTCGCGAAGGACTTGAGGCCGAGGGGGCACAGCAGCGGGAGGAAGATGTGTCCGACGGCACCTATCGCGCAGAGGAGTACCGTGCCTTTAGTCGCGATGGACAGGACGGCCTGCCGAAGGTTAATCTGCTCGTGCGCAGCAAGCCCATCGAGCATTACAGCGATCTGGTGCGAAGAAACTTCTCGCGCGTCGCGGTGCTGGACAAGTTGCGAGAGACCCGCGCTTTCGTCGGCTTCAGCCGCATCTACGCCAGCTCGAGCACGCCGCCCGCACAAAGATGGAAACTCATCTCAAGGACTCAGCGGAACTGGCTGCCCGCCGTGGTCGTGCGCGGCGAAGGCATCTTCCTGGTCTTCGACAACGAGCGCCTCGCTCAGTGGAGCACGGCCTTCGGAGCGGTCCACAAGGAGCGACTGAAGCAGGTGAATCGGAATCTGCAGGCGCAGGCACAGCGTCGTCAGGCTCATGCTGACGACGCCTCCCCCAGCCTCGTTCTGCTTCACACTTTCGCGCACGTCTTGATCAGTCAACTCGTGTTCGACTGCGGGTACGGTTCGTCCTCGCTTCGCGAAAGGATCTACTTCTCGGAGACTCATTCCCAGATGACCGGGGTGCTGATCTACACCGCTGCAGGCGATTCCGAAGGCACGATGGGCGGCCTCGTCCGGATGGGTGAACCAGGACAGCTCGACAGAACGATCGCCAGGGCCCTTGATCGCGCGCGCTGGTGCTCCAGCGACCCTGTGTGCATCGAGAGCGTCGGCCAGGGCCCCGACAACTGCAATCTCGCCGCCTGCCATTCCTGCGCCCTATTGCCAGAGACTTCTTGCGAAATGCAAAACCGCCTGCTGGATCGAGGCATGTTGATTGGGGTGCTGGACCGTCCAGAAATCGGCTTCTTCTCGTGACGCCCCTGTGCCCCTGCGCGATGTCCTTGCAAACACCGCATCGTCGCGGATGCAAGGATGCAAGCGATGTTCGACAACAAGAAGCAGGGGCCTTCTACTTGTCATGAGCCGCGGTCACGATTCGCCAGAACAGTTCGTCCAAGAGCAACGGGTCGCGCGTCTGACACTCCCACACCGTGAGCACGGTCCATCCTGCGGCCTGCAATGCGCTGACATTGCCTGAGTCGCGCCGAACGTTCTGCGTGAACTTGCGTGACCAGAAATCTGCGCGCGAGGACGGAGTCGTAGCGTAGCGGCATCCCTTGTGCCGATGCCAGAAGCAACCATTAACAAAGACAACGGTGCCGAACCGCGGAAGGACGATGTCCGGGCTTCCTTGCAGGCGCTTGACATGGAGGCGGTAGCGTAGTCCGGTTGCATGCAAGTACTTGCGCACCGCCATCTCGGGTTGGGTGTCCCTCCCCTTCATTCCGCGCATCATCCGCGCGCGTGTTGATGGATCAACGACATCTGTCAAATCTTCGATCCTTCCCTGGTCCAGTCGGCGCTTGCTGCCGGCATGTCAATGCAAGAGGGTACGACACTTCAGACCTGCGTGCCCTGGCTGTAAGGACATGAGGGCGGCCCCTGCCGCGCCGCCTGGTAGGATCCGAAGTGGCGCTCCGCAAGTCCGATGCCTTCGCTGAGGCAGTGAACAACGAGAAAAAAGAGCTCATGTCTGTGCCCGTTATCGACCTCTTTGCAGGTCCTGGAGGTCTCGGAGAGGGATTCGCCCGTACCAACTCAGTCCGCTTTGACATAGCCGTCTCTATCGAAAAGGATGGGATGGCGTTTGAAACCCTCCAGCTGCGGGCCGCTCATCGCGCTTTGGCTCGAGATGGCCGCGCCACACGTGCAACATGGACCCGTTGGGATGCGACTCTCAACGAGTCACCCTGGAACATCGCTTTCGAGACGCTTCGCGGCTCCGGCGACGCTGCAATCGAAGCTGCGTGTGAGTCTGCACGACAGGAGAGCTGGAACCTGGAGATGGGTCCGTTGAACAGGGCTCAAGTCTCCCAGGGAATCAGACAGCGTCTGCAGCCCTACATGAGTCGCCAGCGCCTGCCGGACAACATCGTGCTCATCGGCGGGCCTCCATGCCAAGCTTATTCAGTTGTTGGACGGTCCCGGAACCGGGGAACCGAAGGGTACAAAGCAGAAAACGATCACCGCCACTTTCTGTATCGTGAGTATCTGCAGGTGATCAACGAGTTCCGCCCAGCTGCGTTCGTGATGGAAAACGTGAAGGGTATTCTGTCCTCGCGCGTGTCGGACCGGCAGATCTTCGAGACGATAACTGCCGACCTGAAACGTCCTGACATTGCATGCGGCCAAGACGCAGAACTGGGCTACGTGCTTGTTGCGCTTCCTCATGGTTCATCGACGTTGGTGGACCCAGACCCCCAGCACTACATCGTTGAGGCGGAAAAGTATGGGGTACCACAAGCGCGTCATCGAGTAATCATCCTTGGTGTCCGGCAGGACATATTCGCCCGCGCAGGGAAGGTACGAAGGCTGCGGCTCGGAACTCCGGCTACAGTAAATGAAGTCATCTTTGACTTGCCCCTCTTGCGGCCCGAACTCTCTTACCGAGGCAAGGGCATGACTTGGCTGGATAGCCTCGACCTGCCAATGATGTCGAGCGCCCTTGAAGAGTTGCGATCAACTGGGCGGCCGACGGACAAGCGAGTGGCCGCCATGATGGAGAAAGTACGGGCGCGTCTGCGCGGCCGCTACGATCCAGGATCTGGCTCTGATCGAATGCCTTTTGATCGTGGCGCGATGCCCGGACCTAAGGTGCATGCGCGTTGGTATCGCGATCGGCCGCTGGAACTTCTCGCGAACCATCAATCCAGGTCGCACATGCCAAGTGATTTAGTGCGGTACTTGTTCGTTTCGGTCTATGGCGTCGAGTCTGGGGAAAGTCCACGGCTCTCTGACTTTCCGGTCAGACTACTGCCTGAGCATCGCAACGTTGATCATGCCAACTTGCAGGACGCGATCTTCAAGGATCGGTTCCGCGTGCAGGTCGCTGATCGGTGGAGCATGACGGTGACCAGTCACATCGGCAAGGACGGTCATGCATTCATTCACCCCGATCCCTTCCAGTGCCGAAGCCTCACAGCACGCGAAGCTGCACGACTACAGACATTTCCCGACTCGTATGTCTTCCTTGGAAACCGCACCTCGCAGTACACGCAAATCGGGAATGCGGTTCCTCCCTTCTTGGCCGCTCAAATCGCCGATGTCGTTGCGGATTTGCTGGTTAAGGCGGGGGCTGCAACCTGAATCCGTGACACCACCTCGGCAAACGAGCACCCTGTAGGTGAAGCCGTCGGTTGAACGAAGTCGGCCTTGCCCGGACAATTCGGGCATGCGCACCATCGAAGTCAAGCAACTCAATTACGACCTCACGGCCGTAGCCGGTCTGGCCTTGGTGGGGGACTACATCAAGACCATCGAACCGGTGCTCAAGCGCGTGGACAAGGCACTGCCGGTGCGAGCCGGG
>Ga0105045_10005859_pt1 | contig 10842 bp, 8 predicted proteins | sample MAT02_FD_78089 | JGI IMG/M metagenome (GOLD analysis project Ga0105045, IMG submission 78089) | Freshwater microbial communities from Lake Fryxell liftoff mats and glacier meltwater in Antarctica - MAT-02 (megahit assembly) | ecosystem: Environmental > Aquatic > Freshwater > Ice > Liftoff... | reverse complement strand
GTCGTCCTTGAACCGTCGCAGCGACTCGATCTTGAGGTTGTCGCCGACCACGACCCCATCGCGGACGAGCCTCGCGCTGGCGTTGCGGCGGATGAGACCGGACCGGACGAGCGCACCGGCGATGTTGCCGAACTTGCTCGAGCGGAACACCTCACGGATCTCGGCCGTACCGAGCTGGACCTCTTCGTACTCGGGCTTGAGCATGCCCTTGAGGCCGTTCTCGACGTCCTCGATGGCCGCGTAGATCACCGAGTAATAGCGCATGTCGACGCCCTCGCGCTCGGCCAGCTGGGTGGCCGGGCCGTCGGGTCGCACGTTGAAGCCGATGACGATGGCGTTCGACGCGCTGGCGAGCATGACGTTGGTACGGGTGATGGCACCCACACCGCGGTCGATGATGCGCAGCTCGACGTCGTCGCCCACGTCGATCTTGACCAGCGCCTCCTCCAGCGCTTCGACCGCACCGGAGACGTCGCCCTTGAGGATCAGGTTGAGCGTCTCGACCTTGCCGGCCTGAAGCGCCTGGGTGAAGTCCTCGAGCGTGATGCGCTTGCGTGCCTTGGCCAGCATCGCGTTGCGCTCGACGGCCTCGCGCTTCTCGGCGATCTGACGGGCGGTCCGGTCGTCGGGCGCCACGAGGAACGTGTCGCCGGCGCCGGGGACGCTCGTCAGGCCGAGCACCTGGATCGGACGGGCGGGCAGCGCCTCGGTCAGCGCGTTGCCGTGCTCGTCGAACATGGCCCGGACCCGGCCGTAGGCGGTGCCGGCGACGATCGCGTCACCGACGTGCAGCGTGCCGGACTGGACGAGGATGGTCGCGACGGGGCCGCGCCCCTTGTCCAGGTTGGCCTCGATCGAGATGCCCCGGGCGTCCTTGTCGGCGCGGGCGCGCAGGTCGAGCGCCGCGTCGGCGGTGAGCAGGACCGCGTCGAGCAGCTCGTCGATGCCCATCCGCTTGAGGGCCGAGACCTCCACGAACATGGTGTCGCCGCCGAAGTCCTCGCTGAGCAGGCCGTACTCCGCCAGCTGGCCCTTGACCTTCTCGGGGTTCGCGCCTTCCTTGTCGACCTTGTTCACCGCGACCACGATCGGCACCTCGGCAGCCAGGGCGTGGTTGAGGGCCTCGATGGTCTGCGGCATGACGCCGTCGTCGGCCGCCACCACGAGGATCGCGATGTCGGTGACCTTGGCACCACGGGCACGCATGGCGGTGAACGCCTCATGGCCCGGGGTGTCGATGAACGTGATCGCCCGGTCGACGTCCTCGTGCACGTGACGCACCTGGTAGGCACCGATGTGCTGGGTGATGCCACCGGACTCCCCCGCCACCACGTCGGTGGAGCGGATCGCGTCCAGAAGCTTGGTCTTGCCGTGGTCCACGTGGCCCATGACCGTGACGACCGGCGGACGGGCGACCATCTCGTCGTCGTCGTCCTCGGCGTCCAGGTCGATGTCGAAGGCCTCGAGCAGCTCCCGGTCCTCGTCCTCCGGCGACACGATCTGGACGTCGTAGCCCAGCTCGGTGCCGATCAGCGTGAACGTGTCCTCGTCCAGCGACTGCGTCGCCGTGGCCATCTCGCCGAGGCCGAACAGCACGCGCACCAGCGAACCGGGGTTCGCGTCGATCTTGTCCGCGAAGTCGGTCAGGCTGGAACCACGGCGCAGGCGGACGACCATGCTGCCGTCGCCGCGGGGGACGTCGAAGCCGCCCAGCGTCGGCGCCGACATGTTGTCGAACTCCTGGCGCTTGGCCCGCTTGGACTTGCGCGCCCTGACCGGACGGCCGCCACCGCGACCGAACGCACCCTGCGTGCCACCGCGACCGCGGGAGCCCTTGCCGAACCCACCGCTGGTGGGCATCCGGCCCGGACCGCCACCGGGACCACCGGGAGCACCACCGGGACCACCGGGGCCGCCACCGGGACGACCACGGCCGGGAGCGCCACCGGGTGCACCGGGACGTCCACGACCAGCCGCACCGCCGGGACCCGGACGACCGGGGGCGGGACGCGGCGGCATCATGCCGGGGTTGGGGCGGGGGGGCATGCCGGAGGGGCTGGGACGCGGCCCGCCGGGACCGGCGGCACCACGGTCGGCCGGCCGGGGCATGCCCTGGCTCGGCGCGAACGGGTTGTTGCCGGGACGCGCCGGACCACCGGACCGGGGCATGCCCTGGCTCGGCGCGAACGGGTTGTTGCCCGGACGGTTCGGCGTGGCCGGACGAGGTGCACCGGGCCGCGGGGCACCGCCGGGGCGGGCCGCCGGATCGGCGTCACCCGTGGCCTGAGCCGCGGATTCCTGCTCCACCGGGCCCTGCGCCGCCGGGACCTGCTCGACGGGTGCCTGAGGAGCGGGCGCCTGAGGAGCGGGCGCCTGAGGAGCAGCGGGGGCCTCGGCTGCTGCCGGCGCCTCGGGTGCCGCAGGAGCGGGCGGACGCGGCCCTGGACGGGGCCCTCCGCTGCGCGCCGGCGCGGCCTGCTCGGCGGCGGCCGGGGCAGCAGGTGCCGCCGGGGCCTGGGCCGTGGGAGCCGGCTCGGTAGGGACGGTCGGCTCGCTGGGAGCCGACGCCTGGGGTGCGGGGGCCGCCGGTTTGGCCGGGGCCTTGGGGGCGGGCGCGGAGGACTCGAAGTTCTCCCGCACCTTCCGCACCACGGGCGCCTCGATGGTCGAGGACGCCGCACGGACGTACTCCCCGTTGTCCTGCAACCAGGACAACAGGTTCTTGCTGGTGAGACCGAGCTCCTTGGCGAGCTCGTGCACGCGGACCTTTGCCACTTCTCTCCTGTCTTGGTCCGCAGCCAGACAGGCACGGACCGGGTTTAGCGAGGGCTGTTCATGGCAGCGCGCTCATGGGGTGCTCATACCTCGTCGACCCGCTTCCGGTTGATGTGTCGTGCAGTGCTGTCGTGCTCGTCCTCCACGAGGTGCTCGCGTACCGCGGTCGGGTCCACGGGCCCGGGGAGCCGCAGGGCCCGCGCGAACGCCCTGCGGCGTTCGGCCAGCTCCACGCACCCGCGGTCCCGGTGCAACCAGGCACCGCGTCCCGGCCTGACGGCGTCGGGGTCGGGGACGGCGAGCAGCCGGCCCTCGACCTCGGCGCCGACGATCCGGACGAGGACGGACCTCGGTGCGGTGCGGCGGCATCCGATGCACGTGCGTACAGGTCCGTCGGACACGAGGTCCGGGGACTGCGAGCGCGTAGCTGTGGAGACCGTCACGCCGTTCGAGGCCGTGTCGAGTGTAGCGCCGTCCCGGCCGGGGGCGGACCGCCCGGGAAGGCGCGCCCGGTTCACGAGCCGTCGACGGGCCCCGCCGGGTCGTCGTCCTGCTCGTCCCGGCTGGGGGTTGGGGCCTCGTCGGAGCGGATGTCGATGCGCCAACCGGTCAGCCGCGCGGCCAGACGGGCGTTCTGCCCCTCCTTGCCGATCGCCAGCGACAGCTGGTAGCCCGGCACGACCACCCGGGTCTGCTTGGCCACGGGGTCGACGACCTCGCAGGAGAGCACCTTGGCCGGGCTGAGGGCCGCCGCTACGTAGCGCGCCGGGTCCTCCTCGAAGTCGACGACATCGATCTTCTCGCCTCGCAGCTCGGACATCACGGCCCGGACCCGCTGCCCCATCGGTCCGATGAACGCGCCCTTGGCGTTGAAGCCGGGGCGCCTCGACGTCACGGCGACCTTGGACCGGTGCCCGGCCTCGCGGGCCACGCCCATGATCTCCACGGTCCCGTCACCGAGCTCCGGTACCTCCAACGCGAACAGCCGCCGCACGAGGTTGGGATGACTTCGCGACAGCGTGATCTGCGGGCCCTTCATGCCCTTGGCGACCGACACGACGTAGCAGCGGACGCGCTCGCCGTGCTTCAGGTCCTCCCCGGGCACCTGCTCCGCCGGCGGCATGATGCCCTCGACGTCGCCGAGCTGGACGCGGATGTAGCGGGGGTCGCGCCCCTGCTGCACCGTGCCGGAGACGATGTCGCCCTCCCGACCGCGGAAGTCGCCCAGGACACGCTCGTCCTCGGCGTCGCGGATGCGCTGGAGGATGACCTGCCGTGCGGTGGCGGCGGCGACCCGACCGAAGCCGGTGGGCGTGTCGTCCCACTCCCGGACGACCGCGCCGGTCTCGTCGACCTCCTGCGCCATGACCGCGACGCGGCCGGACTTGCGGTCGAGCTCGACCCGGGCCCGCTGCTCGGCCCCCCCGGTGCGCTGGTAGGCCAGGAGCAGGGCCTGCTCGATGGTGCTGAGCAGGACCGACAGCGGGATCTCGCGCTCGGCCTCGATCAGGCGCAACGCCTGCAGGTCGACGTCCATCAGGCCTCGTCCGCCTCGTCGTGATCGTCCGTGCCCGGCTTCGTGGGCTTGGTGAACTCGACCTCGACGACGCCCTTGCGGATGCCGGCCCAGCCCGGGACCACCTGCTCGCCGTCGACGACGAGCACCGGGCCGGCCTCGCCGACCTCGACCAGGCGCCCGGTCAGCGGCACCTCACCGTCACGCTCCACCCGGACGAGCCGGGTCCTGGCCCGCAGCCAGTGACGTCGCTCCGTCAGCGGCCGGTCCACACCGGGGGTGGTGACCTCGAGGGAGTACGGGTCGGCACCGAGGACGTCGGACTCCTCCAGGGTGTCCCCGATCGACCGGGAGACCCCTGCCACCCGGTCCAGGTCGACCGATCCCACCTCGTCCTCGGTCAGGTCGACGACGACCCGGACCTGGCGCCGACGTCCGACGGAGGTCACCACGACGTCCTCGAGCACGAGACCGGCGCTGCTCACCACCGTCTCGAGCAGCGCGGCGAGCTGCGGGTTGTGCGTGGGCACGGTCGTGGCCTCCAAGAGCGGGACGTGAGCGGGAACCCCACAGGGTATCCGGGCCGGGACGTCGTCCGGCCCAGCCGCCCGGCACACCGCGGCGTCCGGGCCTGGCGTGCCCCCACCGTCTGACAGCATCAGGACCGTGCCCTCCCACCCGTCCGCGACCGGTCCGGCCGGCCGCGGCGGTGACGGTGCCCTGACCAGGCGGTCAGCGGTGCGGCTGGGCCTGCTGGGCACGCTGGGGCTCGTGCTCACGGGCTGTTCGGCGCAGCAGCGGGAGGCGCTGGCGGGGGTCGACCCCCGCCGGGTGCGGGTGGACCGTGACACCCTCCCCGGCCCCCGACCTCGCCCGAGCGACCGGGAGCTGCGTCGTCGGTCCGTCCTCGGCGGTGCGATCGCCGCCCGGCGCACGTACCTGGCGGTGGGCACCGACGTACCTCCCCTGCTCGGCCGGGCCGGCGGTGCCGCGTCCCTCGCGGATGCCGTCGCCGTGCACTACGCACACCTGGTGCTGCTGGGAGCCGCACCGGTCGCCGGGTCCGCCGTGATGGGCAGGGTGCCTGCCGAGCACGGCGGCCCGGCGCTCCCACCGGGGGGCAGACCGGCCGCCGTGCTGGGCGCGGGTGGCGCGGCGGCCCTGGCCGCGTCGTGGGACGAACGCGCGGCCGAGGACGTCGACGTCGACCTCTCCCTGCTTCACGCCCGGGTGGCCTCGGCACGCGCGGCGCAGACCGCCGGGCTGCGCGGCACGGGTGCCGCCGACGTGGTTTGGCCGACCGGTACGACCACGGCGGCTGTCGTCGGCGCCCTGCAGGGTCTGCTGGCCCAGGAGCACCGCTCCCGGTGGTCCTACGCCGTCGTGCTCGCCTGGTGCACCGACCGGACGGACGACGCCGCCGGGGCCCGAGCGGACCACACACGTCGCGCTGAGGCGCTCGCCTCAGTGATCCTGCGCCTCGGCGCCTCGCCCGTCGGGGCGCGTGCGACGTACCCCACCGACGAGGACGGTCGGCCGGTCGACGGCCCACGGACGGCCACCGCCCTGGCGCTGCGCCTGGAGGAGGCGGTCACGGTGGCCACCGCCGCGGTCCTGGCCACCGTGGTCGTGGAAGGGCAGGACGACTGGACCGCGGCGACCGTGACCGCCCTGGCCGAGTCCGAGCGCTCCCGCTGGTCCTGGGGCGGGGTGCCCCAGGACCTCCCAGGGGGCTGAGCCTGACGGGTCGACGGGACGGCTCGTCAGGCGAGCAGGTCCCAGGCCAGGCGCAGCGCGAGCCCGCCGACCACCACCAGGAAAACGACCCGGACGAACGCGGAGCCGCGCGCGATGGCCGTCCGGGCACCCAGCCACCCGCCGAGCAGGTTGGTGACGCCCATCAGCAGACCCAGCGTCCACAGCGGAGCGCCCTGCACGCTGAACACCGCCAGCGCGGCCAGGTTCGTGACCGCGTTGGCGATCCGGGCCAGACCGGTCGCGTCGAGGAACTGGTAGCCCGCCAGCCCCACCAGCGCGAAGACGAAGAGGGTGCCGGTGCCGGGGCCGAAGATGCCGTCCCAGATGCCGACGCCGATCCCGATACCGGTCAGCAGCGCCGCGAAGGAGACGCTGCGCACCCGGTGCCGTTCGACCAGACCCATCCGCGGCTTGACGACGGTGACGACGCCGATCACCACGACCAGGACGAGGACCAGCGGGGTGAACAGCCCGGGCGGCACGAACGCCGCCAGCGCGGCCCCCAGCGCGGAGCCGGCGGCCGCCGATGCCGTCAGGACCCCGATCGCCCGGGGCCGCCTGGGCAGGTTTCGCGCGTACGTGATGGCGGCGACGGACGTTCCCCAGACCCCGGACAGCTTGTTGGTCGCCAGAACCTGGACCGGGGCGGCCCCCGGCAGCGCCAGCAGCAGGGCCGGCAGCTGGATCAGCCCGCCGCCGCCGACGACGGCGTCCACCCAGCCGGCCACCAGCGCGGCCAGCAGCAGCAGGACGAGAACCTGCCAGCCGATGTCGGGCATGCCCGGCAGGCCGGCGAGGACGCCGGCCTGCAGGGACGGCCTCACCCGCCCAGGCCGAGACGAGCGGGCAGGTCGTCGAGCGCGACGTCCTCCCGCTCACCGGTACGGCGGTCCTTGACCTCGACGAAACCCTCGGCGAACCGCTTGCCGACGACGACGATGGTGGGGATGCCGACCAGCTCTGCGTCCTTGAACTTGACCCCGACACTGGCCTTGCGGTCGTCCAGGACGACGTCGAGACCGTCGGCGTCGAGCCGTACGGCGAGGTCCTCGGCGCCCTGGGCGACGTCGGCGTCCTTGCCCGCGACCACCACGTGGACGTCGGCCGGGGCGACCTGGGCCGGCCACACCAGCCCGGCCTCGTCGTGGCTGGACTCGGCGATGGCGGCGACGGCACGGGACACCCCGACGCCGTAGGAGCCCATGGTCACCACGACCTGCTTGCCGTTCTCGTCGAGCACCTGCAGGCCCAACGCCTGCGCGTACTTGCGGCCGAGCTGGAACACGTGGCCCATCTCGATCCCGCGCGCGGACTCCAGGGTCCCGGTGTCGCAGACCGGGCAGGCGTCGCCGTCCCGGATCTCGGCGGCCTCGATCGTGCCGTCGGAGCCCTCCTCACCGGCGGCGGGGAAGTCCCGTCCCGCGACCAGGTCGAAGACGTGGTGGCCGCGGGTGTCCGCGCCGGTGATCCACGCCGTGCCGGCCACCACCCGGGGGTCCAGCAGGTAGCGGATGCCCGTGCTGCTGGTGCTGCCCAGGGCACCGGGACCGATGTACCCCTTGGCCAGTCCGGGGTGCTGCGCGAAGTCGGCCTCGGTGAACGGCTCGACCTCGGCCGGCTCGACGACGGCCTGCAGGCGTTTGGCGTCGACCTCGCGGTCGCCGGGCAGGCCGATGGCCACGGGCTCGCGGGCGCCGTCGGGGTGGCGGAGCACCACCAGCACGTTCTTGAGGGTGTCGGCCGCCGTCCAGTCCCGGTCGTCGTGAGGGTGCGCGGCGTTGGCGTGGTCCACGAGCGTCTGGATCGTCGGGGTGTCCGGGGTGTCCTCGACGTGGCGGGCGGGCCGCGCGGCGAGCTCGTCGACCGTGGCCGCCACCGGGGCCCGCGTCGTCACGGCCTCGACGTTGGCCGCGTGGTCGCAGGAGGTGCAGCGGACGTAGGTGTCCTCGCCGGCCGGGCTCGGGTGCAGGAACTCCTCGCTGGCCGAGCCGCCCATCGCCCCCGACACCGCGGCCACGACCACGACGTCCAGGCCGAGCCGTTCGAACAACCGCAGGTAGGCCTCGCGGTGCTGCTGGTAGCTCTTCTCCAGACCCGCGTCGTCGACGTCGAAGCTGTAGCTGTCCTTCATGACGAACTCGCGCCCGCGCAGCAGCCCGGCACGAGGGCGCGCCTCGTCGCGGTACTTGGTCTGGATCTGGAACAGGTGCAGCGGCAGATCCTTGTAGCTGGAGTACAGGTCCTTCACCAGGAGGGTGAACATCTCCTCGTGCGTGGGCGCCAGCAGGTAGTCCGCGTGCTTGCGGTCCTGCAGCCGGAAGACGTTGTCGCCGTACTGGCTCCACCGCCCCGTCGCCTCGTAGGGCTCGCGCGGCACCAGGGCGGGGAAGTGGACCTCCTGCGCGCCGAACCGCTCCATCTCCTCACGGACCACCTGCTCGACGTTGCGCAGCACGCGGTAGCCCAGCGGCAACCACGAGTACACGCCCGGGGCCGCCCGACGGATGTAGCCGGCCCGCACGAGCAGACGGTGGCTCGCCACCTCCGCGTCCGCCGGGTCGTCGCGCAGGGTGCGCAGGAAGAGGGAGGACATCCGCATGAGCACGACCGCGAGGGTACCGGCGGCCCCGGGTCTCCCCCGCCGTCCCGCTCCACGGCGGGCTGAGTCCGGGGCCGGTCGCCGGATCTGGAGAGCGCGCCGACCAGGGCCGCCCTCACCACCACCCGCCGCGGGGCCACCAGGGAGGAAGACTCGCCACCGACGCGGTTCACCACCCGCTGTGGCGCAACTTCTCCTCCTCCGTGGCCTGTGGACGACGCCGACGAGTGGTCGTCGGCGGCGGCCAGCATGCTCGGGTGACTGATCCGGTGATCGTCCTGAGGGCTCTTGGTCGGCCCACCTCCTATGAGGAGCTCATGCGCCACACCACCCGTAGGGCGCTCCGGACGGCGCTCGCGCGGGGCACCGTCAGCCGGCTCCGCCACGACCGCTAACGTCGAGTTCCCCGGCGCCTCCGGTCACGACGAGCGCGCTCGGGCGGTCCGGGCCGGTGGCGCCCTGTCCCACCTCAGCGCGGCCAGGTCGTACGGCTGGGGCGTGCTCCGTGAGTCGGTCGACGTACATCTGGTGGTCCCGACGAACTCGCACCGGCCCCTACGGGCCGGCGTGCAGCGGCACTGGGCGCCGCTGAGCGACGACGAGCGTCACGACGGCATCACCGACCCGGTACGGACAGCCGTCGACTGTGCCCGCTCCCTCCCGTTCCACGAGGGCCTCGCCGTGGTCGACTCCGCGCTGCGATCGGGCCGGGTGCTGCGCAGCGACCTGGAGCACGCCGCGGCCCAGACCCGATCACCCGGTGCCGCGCAAGCCCGATCGGTCATCCGGCACGCCGACGAGAGGGCCGCCAACGCGTTCGAGTCGGCCTTGCGCGGGCACCTCGTCAGCGCCGGCATCACCACCTTCGTACCCCAGCTCGTCGTGGCCGAGACCGGTCTGTTCGCGGTGGTCGACCTGGGCGACGGGGACGCACGGGTGGCGCTGGAGGCGGACGGGCACGGTGTGCACGGGACGCGCAGGGCGTTCGCCGCCGACCTACGTCGCCACGACGACCTGCAGTCCGCGGGATGGGTGACCCGTCGCTTCGCCTGGGAGCACGTGATGTTCGAGCCGGGTTGGGTGGTCGCACAGGTCCGGAGCGCGCTCGCCCAGCGGCCACGACGGAGGAGAAGTCGATCCTGACACGCCGGCCACGGGAGCCTGGGGGCAGTTCTCCTCCGTGGTGGCCGCCCCGTGACCTGCTGACCCGACGCCCAGCGCCCCGCCCCCTTACAGCAGGACGGTGGCGAAGGACCCGTGGTGGTAGAAGCCGACGCGCTCGTACACGGCGACGGCGCGGGTGTTGTAGTCGTTGACGTACAGCGACGACCGGGCGCCGAGGTCGCGCCGGACGGCGTCGACCACGGCGGCCACCGCGGGGGCGGCCAGCCCCTCACCGCGGCGTGCGGGGGCCATCCAGACCCCCTGGATCTGGGCCACCCCCCCGGTGACGGCCCCCAGCTCAGCCTTGAAGACCACCTCCGGCCGACCGTCGGGACCCTCGCCGAACCGGACGAAGGAGCGACCGAGGCCGACCATCTCCGCGACACCGGCCCGGTAGCCCGTGCCCCCGTCCAGGCCCAGCGGCGAGTACCCGATCTCCTCGGTGAACATGGCCACGGAGGCCGGGAACAACGTGTCGAGCTCGGTCGGGCGGGTCCGGCGCACCTGCGGGTCGGGGTCGACGAGGACGTCGTCGCACACCATCAGGGGCTGGTTGCGCCGGATCTCGCGGGCGGGGCCCCAGGTGCCCACCAGCCCCGACCACAGCCGCAGCACGTCCTCGCGCGGGCCGAACAGCGACGAGCTGCGCCGGTTGGTCCGCCGGGCGCGCGCCGCGAAGGCGTCGGTGGCGTCGCAGGAGGCCTCGACCGGGACCATGTTCGCCCCGACCCACAGCAGGGACCTGAGCTCACCGGCCTCCTCGTAGCCCCACACCTCGGCCTGACCGGCCTCTCCGAGCAGTCCCCCGACCAGCCGGGAGGACACGAAGGCGTGCGCCACCGGGTCCAGGGTGCAGACCTCGACAGCCTCCTCGAGGTCACGCGCGCCCAGGACACGGACCGAGGGGCGGATCACCACGCGGTCATCCTCACCCATCGAGGCGGCGCAGCCGCCCCTGGCTCACCGTGCGCCGCCCGAGGGCTCAGGAGACGCTGACGACCGGGGCGCCGGCGGTCTCGGCCTCAGGGTC
>Ga0105045_10005858_pt1 | contig 10844 bp, 4 predicted proteins | sample MAT02_FD_78089 | JGI IMG/M metagenome (GOLD analysis project Ga0105045, IMG submission 78089) | Freshwater microbial communities from Lake Fryxell liftoff mats and glacier meltwater in Antarctica - MAT-02 (megahit assembly) | ecosystem: Environmental > Aquatic > Freshwater > Ice > Liftoff... | reverse complement strand
GAAATCTGGGTTATCTCGGCATCATGCACCTTCATTAAATGAAACATCCATGGATTGCGCTCATCCTGCGAACGTGGCCTGCGGGTGCATAAAATTGCATGCCGCTGCTGGTTGATTTCTGTTTGCACAAAAAGGTTACTGAATGCAGGATGTATTTCATCTGCAATGGGTGAAGTCATTACAACTTCTGCATAACTGGTCAGCTCAATGATTCTTCTTTTTTTAGAGCGGTTGGTAATATGCACCCTCCTCAATTCAATATCATCTTCCGGAGAAACTACAATTTCGGTATGGGTATCCAGCGACAAATCCCGGCGCCTGAACTCAGCTCTTCCCTGTGTAAATACGGCCTCATAATTTTGCGGCTGCTGCTGCGTAGGTTGAAAAGCAGTAGACCAGAAGGCATTGGTTTCCAGATCGCGGATATAGCAGAAAGTGCCCCAGTTATCGCAGGTGCTATCTTGCCGCCAGCGGGTAACGGCAATGTTTTTCCAACGGCTGTAACCGCCGCCGGCATTGGTAACCATAGCATGATAGCGGCCATTGGACAACAGTTCCACTTCGGGTATGGCGGTATTGGGTGTTTTGATCACCCGCATGGATGTATCGGTAAACGGCATAGCACTGATGTCTTCTGCATGCACTACCGGTGAGTAGAAGGTGGATACTCTTGGTACTTTTTCCTGTAACAAAAGCAGCGTAGCTTTGATTTCTACATCCATTTCGAACCGCTTTTGCATGGGTTTATCAAGTAAAAGGTAGGATATTGAGAGAAAGCTCATTCCCTGGTGATGCGCCATAAAAGATTTTATAACGGCATGTGTTTGCTTACGGGGCAAACGGGATGGGGTGTAATCGATTGCTTCGTAAAATCCGTATTTACTTTCAAATCCGTCTTCTCTCAATTGCTGCAGGTTTTTAAATGCGTCTTCCGGCGCTACCATCAACGCCATCATGGTTGAATAAGGGGAAATAACAAGGTCTTCGCTTAAACCTCTTTTTAATCCAAGTCCGGGAACACCAAATGCCCGGTACTGGTAGTTGAGGCTGGTATCTACCATATTGTAACCTGACTCCGAAATACCCCATGGTACTCCCCTTTTTTTACCATATTCTATTTGCTTTTCTACAACGGTTCTGTTAGTTTGGTCTAATAAAGTATTGTCGTAGGTTGGCATTACCAATAACGGCATCAGGTATTCAAACATGGAACCGCTCCAGGATAATAAGATGGGCGTGTTACCCATCTTTGTAAGTTGTCTGCCCAATGCAAACCAGCTTTCCTGTGGTAGTTTCCCTTGTGCTATGGCCACGAATGTAGTCAAACGTGCCTCGGAGGCCAGCAGGTCATAATAACTATTGTCTCTTCGCTGGTCATCTACATTGTAACCAATTGATAGTAAATGTTGGGAACGATCATATAAAAAATCGTATTCTATTTCGGTCAGCTCGGTACATTTTGATGCCAGTTGCTCTATTGTAAGCAAAAGCTCTTTTGCGCGCCGTCCTGAATCTGCAATATTATTTCGGAAATTTTGAAGCCATTCATTGTCACTTTCGCTGTTTTCAACTGAATAACTGCTTACAATATCATGCAGCAATGTTTCTTCAATTTTTGCCAACTCTTTTGTTGTTGGAATAACGGGTATCATTGGCAAAAGATGTGCAAACTTTTCCGGGGCGTTTGGTAAAAGTATCCAGGGAACCATTACTACCAATTCGTATTTTGCCAATTGTATCTGTGAGCTGATTTTTTGCGACCACAGTTCACCATCCGTTGAACTGGCGGGGTGCAATGCTTCCTGCACTTTGTTAAACAACATTTCCAGTCTGTCCAATTCTTCTTTTAAATGGAGCAAGCTGTCTGGCTCTATCTCAACCAGTCGCTTCACTTCTACCTGAAAAAGGATTAGCAATTCAGCGTCTGTATAAATTTCTTTTAATAAACCTACGGTATCAGCCAGACCTTCAAATACAGAGCGGGTAATTATTTTTTTATCCGGAATGGCCAGCAGTCCTTGTTTTAGCGTAATGAGATGGCCGGCAAAATTACCGCTATCCACCGTAGAAACATACCTTGGTGCAAGTGGTACCAAACTTTGTGTATCATACCAGTTATAAAAATGACCCCGGTAGCGCTCCATTCTAAATAAGGTGTTGAGGGTATTTCGGGTACGTTCAATCAATTGCCTGGAACCAATATAGCCAAAGTCGAAAGCCGTTAAATTACATAGCAGCGCCATGCCAATATTGGTGGGTGATGTACGGTGGGCTATTTTATCAATGGGCTCTTGCTGGTAATTATCGGGAGGTAGCCAGTTGTCTTCATCCCCCACAAATGTTTCAAAAAATGTCCAGATCTTTCTGGCTAGTCTTCGCAGGTATAAGTTATCATTCAGCGATAATTCGGGTCTTTTGGCAACACCAGGTTTACTCACCCGCCATACGATTAGCGGCGCAAAAGTCCACAAAACCAAAATCGGAAGCGCAACCATTAAAGTGATGATTGATTTTTCTACTATCAGAAAAGCAAATACTCCCAAGGCAAAAAATGGCGCAAAGCCCATCTTGTAATAGGTTGCATCTATGCTTTCCTTATTCTGGGCACGGTGACTAAAAGGATTCCATTGAAGCAGGTTTGTTTTGGTAATGATAATTCTACCCAATGTGCGAAGAATGGCATCGATGTTTGAAAATACTTCAAAAGGAAGGCAAATCAAATCTAACAGGTGTTGCAAAAAATGATTGCTGGCCGATTTGATGGAATAGATAAGATGCTGCACAAAAATTACGTCCTCCGGTTTCCAAATCAATTCCCACACCAGGTTTACCACCGAAGGTATCACGATGATGAGCGTTACTGCCAATGTCCAAAACCAGGGTACCGGCGAGAATAACCAGCCAAAGAGGAATAAGAGCAACAATGATATTGGCACCAAACTGCGGCGGATATTATCAAATATTTTCCAACGGCTGAAAAGGGAAATCGGATTTCGGGTCAATCCTTTGGGCACGGCCGGCACAAAGGGTAAAATCCAGATGGCAATCTGCCAGTCGCCCCTGATCCAGCGATGTCTTCGCTGCATATCGGTGAGATATTTGGAAGGATATTCCTCATATAACTGAACATCCGAAATTAAAGCGGACCTACCATAACAACCCTCCAGCAAATCATGACTCAGGATGCGGTTAGCAGGTAACTTATTTTCGAGCGCAAGTTCAAATGCTGCTACATCATAAATTCCTTTTCCAATAAATGATCCTTCGTTAAACAAATCCTGGTACACATCGGAGGTAGCCCTAGTGTAAGGATCGGTACCCGGCTCGTTGCCATGAATTCGGGCATAAATGGAGCTATTGCTAACCGGTAAACTGTTGGAAACCCTTGGTTGCAAAATGGCATAGCCTTCTGTAACCCGGCCTTTTTTTACATTGTACAATGCATGGTTCAACGGATGTGCCATGGTAGCAACCATTTTCCAGGCAGTATCTCTTGGTAACTGTGTATCGGTATCCAGCGTTATTACATAGTTTACACCCGAATAGATTGCCTCATCTCCTACAATCAACGAAAAATATTCTTTTCCGTTTCCCCTAAGCAGTTTATTTAGTTCTGCAAGTTTACCTCTTTTTCGCTCATAGCCCATCCAGATTTTTTCATGTGGATTCCATTTTCGTGGCCGGTGAAAAAGAAAAAACGTATCAATGTTTGGCCGGTCGTATTTTTTATTTAAGTCGATGATTTTTTGTTTGGCTATTTGCAGCAGCAGCTCATCTTCAGGTTTTGTTTCGGTAATGGCATCATTAAAATCAGTTAACAGGGCATAATATAAATTCACATCTCTGTTCGCTAGAAACCTAACTTCCAGGCCTTCCAGTAAATCATTTATGTTTTCTAAGCTGCCTATAATGGTAGGCGTAACCACCATTGTGCGGTATTGATGTGGAATACCTTTTGAAAAATCCATGCGTGGCAACAGATTTGGTTTTGCCAAAATGGTAACTAACCAATTCACGATAGAGATTGCAAGGCGGCTGGTAGCAAACAAAATTAAAAAGCTCAGCAGAACCAGTGCTGCTCTTTCTAATCCATCGGTAAATGCTTTTGCTATAAGCCCCCAGGAAAAAAGCGCCGTTAGAATTGCAATAATTCCCAGGTAGGAAAACAACGGAAATTTATTTGTTGCCTTTTTACAGTAATCCAGTTTAGAGTTTTTTATTTTTGCTCGCTTTTCTAATTGTTTCAGACCTTTGCAGGTAAGGTAATAACCCACATGCGTTAGCCTTTCTTTTCCACCCATTTCCTTATTATCCCATGCCAACTGAATGGCTAATTGCGCTATTTTATTTTCGGCTAAATCACTATTCTTGGCAACTTTTTCTACCACGTGGCGATAGTTATCCCTTGTATTAAAATCCATTCCGGCATACAAACCGTCGATATCATTGCGCAGCGTATGTTCTACAACACTCGTATTTTCCACAAAATCACGCCAATCGGTATTGCTTAAAAAGCGAAGACCGTTAATGCTGTTGCTAATCGACACCTGATCGGCTGCCTGCTTTTGATTTTCCTCCTGTACCATTTCGCTAACAGAATTACCACTTTCGGATAGGGTTTGCTCAATCCAATTGAGGGGTAAGCTTACCGAACTTCCTTTTTCCTGCAACCGTCTTGTCAATTCCGATACAAAGGAACTGTCCATTGGTGGCTCCGATCTCGCCATATCGGCAATTTCAAGTACCAGATTCTTCGGTGCTTTTTCAACTGCTTCCAGCATTTTATCGGCCCACTGGCCCGCCAATACTTTGTTGTTGAAGTTAATAGCAATTTGTATAGAAAGTCTTCTCAGGTTTTCTATCAATGCCAGCCTTAGCATAATAGGAATTGCCCATAGTTCACCCAGTTTTAAATATGTTGTTTCCTGGTAAGCTTTTACGAAACTTACCAGGCTATTCATATCCACATGACCGTCACTATGGGAAATTATTTCTACAGCTATATCGTATACTCTTGGTAAACCAGTCGATTTCCCTTTGGCAAGCTGGGGCAAACCCTTGCTATACCCTTTAGGCAAATGCTTTTTGCCGGTATAAATTTGTTCTTCAATCAGGAAGAAATTATCAAGCAACCACTCACCTGCCGGAGAGATCCGGTTGTTTTCTTTTACTACCTCTGTTAACAACGCATGCACTTCCAACAAAATGCTTTCATTCTCCGCCAACCGTTTCAGCAACTGCTCCGAAGGATGCTCGGAAATCAGTATATGTCGGGCTGCAAGCCCTCTTGCATGGTTTTCCATCTGCTCCTCGGTAAACAGTTCCGAACGAAAAGGCAGGCGCTTGTCACTAAATCTTTCATTTCCCTTTTCTCCAAAAATTGGTTCAATGATGTTTTTTTTTAAGGAACTGATTGCATGCGGAAGTATTTTGAAAAGTTCTTTTGAACCGTTATTCCTTAGATCAATCTTCATAATGAAAAGTATTTATTTATCCATGTGTTATACTGTCAGGTTTGCACGCTCATATCAGCTTTCTCTTTTTATGTACCAATACAATACCACTATTGATGAAGGTGCTATTGCTATTCAATATAACTTGCTAGTACACGGCCATTAATAGATGCCTTATTAAAGCATTGCTTAATTTTTAAATAAAATGGTTGGATAAAATACGATTGCAATTGACCCTTTTCCGAAGTGCTTTTTTGCCAGTTGTAATGGTGCAATAAAGATGGAAAAAGCGCAAAAGTTAACTGGAGAAAACAGGTGGAAGCTAATTGTGGTGAACCCTGCCGCTACAATTGTTAATGATGATTTAGCTGCAAAAGGTACGTTATTATTCCGGATAAAGGACCCCGGGAGGAAAGCTAACATCGTCCGGTTGAGTCGTACGCCGGATAAAGCTTTCTTCGCTCTCATTTGAAAAATCGAAGTGAGGAACTCGTATGGACTTACGGGATCAGGGAAGATATTTTTTTATGTGTAAGCGTATTTTAACGGTAATGCAGGATGCTTTTTTAAAAAATGTTTAGCTCCAAATTAGAAAAAAGGACTATTGTATAATAACATCTTTTGAATACCTATAGCCATCCACCCAAAACAAATGCTCCGCATCTGGAAAGGGGAATGGTTATAAAAAAATCCTTCGCCTCTTTTTTTTCAAAAAAACGAAACGAAGGTTCTAATTGACAGACTTATTTCGAATTGGTTACCGTATTTCCAAACTTGTAGAAGCGGGCAATCCATTGCCAAAGGCTGGAAATACTTAGCCAGCTATTCTGGTGATTTGAAATACATCCTTTAGAAATTCAGTTGCTTATTTTAAATATTGATCAAACCATTTGAGGTATCGTGCAAATCGGTCTACCTGGTAAGATGGTTTTGTAATACCATGAAATTGCCCGGGATAAATGATGAGCTGTGCAGGAATTCCCAACGATTTTAAAGCCTGGTACATTTGTTCACTGCCTGCCACTGGCACATTAAAATCTTTTTCGCTGGCCATAAACATTGTCGGGGTTTTTATTTTATCCGCCTTAAAGAACGGGTAAGAAAGATCCATCCACTTTTTTGGATTTTTCCAGGGAGCACCCAGTTCTGTTTCATATTGGGTTATATATTGATCGGAACCATACATACTAAACTGTAAAGAACTGCCGGCTCCGCTTGCCGCTGCTTTAAAACGTGTGTCAGTTGCAATGGTATAGTTGGTTAAAATGCCGCCATAACTCCATCCGCCGATGCCCATTTTTTGTTCATCTGCAAAACCTTTTTCAACCAGAAAATTGGCAGCGCCTAAAATATCCATTACTTCCTTATTACCCCAATCACCATAAATGGCTTTGGTAAAATTTATGCCCCTGCCGCTGCTGCCTCTATAATTAACACCTGCTACTGCATAGCCGCCGGCTGCCAGCACCTGACGGGATAAATCAAATTCATAATCATCCTGCCCAACCGGGCCGCCATGAATAAATAGAATCAAAGGTAATTTCTGTCCGGCAACAGCGGTAGCAGGACGATATAAAATACCAGACACTTTTGTGCCATCCTTACTGGTAGATGTAAAGCCTTCCACCGTTGCAAATTGAATGGTATTTACAAAAGAATCCTGTACATGTGTTAATCTCCTTACTTTGTTTTGCTCCACCGCATATAACTCGGTTGGCAATTGTGGTTCGCTCATGGTAGCTACCAATGCATCTGATGCCGGAGCACTTTCAATGGCTGAAAAACTCTTATCACCAGTAGCAACGGTGGTTATGCTGTTTGTTGAAATGTTAAGCTGTGCGATATACTGCCTGCGATCATCTTCTACTAAAAAGTTAAGTTGCTGGCCATCTTTGGACCAATTAAGGTCACTCACCGGACGATCGAGTGCGCCACCCAAAGCTTTCGGTTCGCCACCTATTGCCGATACTACTGAAATTGTATTTTGCCCATACATGGTAAAGTTGAGGTTGCTGGAAGAACTGGTGTAGGCAATCCATTTACCATCGGGACTCCATTTGGGGCTTCGATCAGCACCAGTCCAGGTAGTTAATTGTTTTAACGAGGCACCCGGTTTAGCCTCCATCACCCAAATATCTGAATTTGCATTTTTCTCCCTTTCCGAAGAACGATTGCTTGCAAACGCAAGTTGTGTGCCATCGGGGCTCCAGGCCGGTGCGGATTCATCAAAATTTCCTTTGGTTAACGTATCCGTCTTTTTTGTGTTTACATCAAAAATATAAAGGTGTGTGTAGCGGTTTTCTACATAGCCCTCACCATCCTGTTTAAATACGTAACGATCCATCACAAAGGGCGACCTGGTTTTTGTTTTGGCTGTGTCCGTAAAATCTTCATCCTTTACGCTCATGGCAATTTTTGTCCCATCGGGGCTCCAGGCATATTCTTCCAGATCTCCTTTTAGGCTGGTGAGCTTTTTCGCCTCTCCGCCCCTTCTGTCCAGTAGCCACAGTTGCGCTGCTTTCTCACCATTTCTTGAAGAAACGAAGGATAGGTATTTTCCATCTGAACTCCACCTGGGACTGCTTTCGCCCTCACCGCTATTGGTGAGCTGAACGGTTTGTTCGCCATCCCAACTCACCATCCAGATATCACTGTTGCGTTTATCTTTACCGGTATCCACACTGCTTAAAGTGTAGGCTACCCATTTGCCATCGGGCGAAACGCTTGCATCACGAATGCTTTTTAATAGATAAACATCGGTGGGTCTTAACGGTCTTTTATTTTGTGCAACAACTTTGAAACAGATAGCACTTAATAAAACTAAACAGAACAAAATTCTCATATATATTAGTTTTGATGATTATCACTTAAAACTAATGGCTTTTCATCTATAAATAAAATAATTGTCTGGTTTACAAGTGGAGTTGTGCCCTTGGTTGCCGTCAAAAAAATTTGCTGAATGTGTGCGCTTGAAAAAAGCTTCCAACAAAATCTATGCATCAACAAACAATTCATTGTTGTTTACATTATACTTTTAAAACAGACCATTTATGAAAAATAAAATCACCATTTCTCTCATTTTATACATCGGTTTTTTTGCAAGCTGCCATTCGCAACAGAAGGACAACGTAACACAATCGCAAAAAGACACCGTTTATACCTATCGCAATGCCTCCAGGGATGGCATTGGCAAATTTTACCAGGGCAGAGAAATTTCTCAGGTGATGGGTGCTGCTGGCAGCGAGTGGCTGGAGCGGGAGGAGCGGCAACAGGAAGAAAATACCAAACTGGCTATTGAAAAAATAATTCTGCCCGCCAATGGTTCGGTGGCAGATATTGGCGCAGGTACTGGTTACTATAGTTTCCGATTATCGGCCAAAGTTCCGCAGGGCAAAGTGTATGCTGTTGAAATACAGGATGAACTGATTGAATTGCTACAGAACAAAAAGGCTTCGTTAAAAGACAGCAATATAGAAGTGGTAAAAAGCACCAATAAATCTATTAATCTCCCCGATAACAGTATTGACCTGGCCATCATGGTAGATGTATATCATGAACTGGAATTTCCTGCAGAAGTTTTGCAATCGATCAGCAAGGCATTGAAGACGAGGGGTAAAATATTGCTGATTGAATATCGGGGAGAAGATCCGGCTGTGCAGATTAAACCGCTCCACAAAACCACGGTGCTACAGTTAAACCGTGAGTTGCTGGCCAATGGCTTTACTTTAAGTTTTAAAGGAGATTTTTTGCCAATACAGCACTTTTTGCTCTACGAAAAAAATTGAGAAACTGTATTATGTTATCGTTCATCCCGCTACCCGTAAGTTTTGATCCGGTCTTAAAAACTACCTGAAAAAAGAAACTTCCACAGCGAATGGTTTTTCATTGCATGTGGAAGTGGCATTTTTTAAAACCAGCCTAAGCAGGTTTTGTGGATCATCCTTTTGAGGTGTTACCCTCCCAGTAAAAAATCTGTTACAATTCGTTCCTGGTTTCAGTGTGTTCGGTCTTAGCCATCATCGCTTGTTACAGCATAGGCTAGGATATTGTTTTTCCGGTTTTTTTGAATCATCATCGCTTTTGAGGGCATAGACTCAGGACATTGGTTTTTGTTGGTCTTCTTTAGGTTTTGGATTAATGTTGGTTTTTTGAGTCATCATCGCTTTTGAAGGCATAAACTCGGACATTGGTTTTTGTTGGTCTTCTTTAGGTTTTGGATCAATGTTGGTTTTTTGAGTCATCATCGCTTTTGAAGGCATAAACTCGGACATTGGTTTTTGTTGGTCTTCTTTAGGTTTTGGATCAATGTTGGTTTTTTGAGTCATCATCGCTTTTAAAGGCATAAACTCGGACAATGGTTTTTTTGGTCTTCTTTAGGTTTTGGATCAATGTTGGTTTTTTTGAGTCATCATCGCTTTTAAAGGCATAAACTCGGACATTGGTTTTTGGTATTCTGTAGGATTTGGATTTAAACGGGCGAATTTGACTGACGATATCTTTTCAATCATTTTCTTACACAAAGATGCGCCAGTATTGTGTCCCATACTATAGCATTTACGCCCTTTTTTTGTCGTAGAGTAAATACTATTTTTGTAGTATTAGTTCTATTCCCTGTTTGGGTTTTTACGTTTACGAGCAGCGGATTAATACTAAATGACTAATAACGTCGGGTAAATCATGCGGGAGTGGGTCGTTCTCCGCTTTCCTTTTTTACCAATGATTTTATTAACATCTGCACGTAACGAATGCTTTCAATCGTTGATGGTGATTGTTCAGCAATAAATTTTATTGAGTGCCGTATAAGAATTTCGATGGCCTTTATATTTAAAATCTTTGAACTCCATTTTTTATTTGTAAGACAATTTACTCCGGAAAATATATGAACATTGGTTTTAAAGAGTAAGCTACAGGCTGTGTTCGGTGAGGACATTGGCCACGGGAGCAATCCCCATAAATTTATCGCTTTATCTTTTACTATTGTTAAAGTAAGATAAGAGCTAAAACTAAAACAGGTAAGCGAATACTGTATTAAAAAAGCCCTGAACGAAATTGATGCCGAAGATTATTGTATTACCTTAGAAAAATTAGCCGATACAAAATTGCAAAGCCTGAGGAGTGAAAAGAATATTTTTATCAAAAGAAAAAAGCTACAGGATTACTTAAGAATGAAAGGTTACGAAAGCGATTTGATAAATGATTTCATTAGGAGAGCAATGAAGTGAGTTTTCGTTAATGGCTGTCAGCAGATCTATTAATTCGGTATACCATGTTTCAACAATTTTATAATAACAGTTTGTTTGTAGATTATCCACAACATTATGAAGAACACAATTGGCTGGATTATAACAAATATCCAGATGTTTACTGCCTCATAAGTCATGTGTAATTTGG
>Ga0105045_10005857_pt1 | contig 10844 bp, 7 predicted proteins | sample MAT02_FD_78089 | JGI IMG/M metagenome (GOLD analysis project Ga0105045, IMG submission 78089) | Freshwater microbial communities from Lake Fryxell liftoff mats and glacier meltwater in Antarctica - MAT-02 (megahit assembly) | ecosystem: Environmental > Aquatic > Freshwater > Ice > Liftoff... | reverse complement strand
TTCGTAAGGCCAAAATAACATACTGGTCACGGCTGTTTTGGTTCAAGCCTTCTGCGACCGCATCACGTTTTCTCTCTGGCAGGGTAGCCACGCTGCTGATTCCGAGCTGCGGGGGCGCTCGCCGGCATCGAAATAGTACCATGTCATACCGCTCTAACCCGCTTGATCGATAAGGCCTCGGCGTCCATCCGTAAAAACACAACAGGGGACCGTGAGGCCCCCTGTTGGTTTTTAATACGCGTCACCCGCATGACCGTTCAAAGCGAATATTGGCGATGACACGGGATGGGCGGTTGTTAACGCTGTGTAGTCGCCGGGGCGTCGCGCTTAGCGTCGGCCTTATTTTCCAAGGCGTCCGCTTTACGCTCGCCTTGGTCACGAACGCCCTGAGCTTCGTTTTCTTTGGCCTGTTCCGCTGCTGAATCGACGCCATCGAGGCGCGTGTCCATGTTATCCGCCTTGTTTTCCATGGCGTCAGCTGTGGCATCGGCCTCTTCACGCACGGTGTCCGCCGTGTTTTCCATTTGATCCGCTTGATTTTCAGCGGCATTATTAGGCGCAGTATCGCACGCGGCGAGCGCCGTCATTGAAGCAGTAGCAAGTATAATTTTGGCAAAATTCTTCATAATAATTCTCCAGTAAAATTCAGCGTGCTGCGCCGCGGCGAACAAGGTTTACCAGGGCAAGCAAAAGTACCGCCCCAAGAAACGATGCAAACAGCGAGCGGATATCAAAAGCACCCGATGTGATCGGGGCACCGCCAATCAACGGTGTAATTAAAAAGCCAGCGATAATTGCACCTATCACACCGACAACAACATTAAGAAAAATTCCCTGTTGTCCATCGGTACGCATGAGCAAACTTGCCAGCCATCCAAGAACGCCGCCGACCACCAAAATAACTATAATATTAATCATTAAATATCTCCCGTCTGAGCGACGAGTAAACCAGCCCAGCCTCAATAGGTTCCCTGAGCACCTTCAGGATGCGGCTAGCGCCGCTTCGATGGCTTCTGCCAGTTCTTCTGACAGATAGGGTTTGTTGACCACAGGCCAGGTACATAGCGCGCCCGGGGTTGGATCATAACCCGTGGTCAAAATGATTTTTAGAGCCGGATATTGGGCCTGCGCCCGACGGGCAAGCTCACGGCCATCCATCTTGGGCATCGCCAGATCGGTTACCATAACCGTAATGTCACGGTGTTCCTCGAGCGCCGAAAGAGCCTCATAACCATTTGTCGCAGCGATGGTGCGATAGCCCATGTCGCGCAGCGCAACCTCTGTGGCATACCGGATCAACGGTTCGTCTTCGACGAGCAGCACGACCGTGGTTAAAGAATTGGAATTTGGAGGCATCAGATATCGGCCTTGATAATATTTGCAGATCCCAGCGCACACGTTCTAGTGGCTTAATTGGAACACGCGCTGATGTGTTGGGCCACTTGCTACCGAAATAAGGAACCGTAAAACCGGTTGCCTGTCGCAATGTTCCTTACAGCAATGCTGCAGAACCATAGGCATGGAATGATATTGATAAATCACCGCTATCCTGAAACAAGTTCAGGATGACCAAAATTATCTGATCTGCACTTATGGCACTCCGCTATTATCTGCAGCTTGCGGTTCCCTGGCGGCCTCTTTGGCCATGGCCTCGTCCAGACGTTGCGCATCGACCTTCAATTGTTTTTCGGTATCCGCATATTTTTCATCAAAGCTTTGCTGACATCCCGCAAGAAGAACGAGCGTTACCAGACCTGCCAAGCGCCGCATCAATAATCCTTTCGATACCGGACATTCACGTTTGACGTGCCAAAAGAACTGATCTGGCTAAGCAGTGACAACGCTGGCGTAAGGCTGATTTCGATCTGGCTGGCGGTGTAACCGCGTGCGTCGGTCACAATCTCTATATAAACATCATTCGTAATATATTGTCCAAGAGCCACCGCCATGCCGCGCCCGCTTTTTTCATCTGCACCCAATATCCGCAGTCTATCAAGGCCAGCTGCCGACTGAAGTACGCCGAGGGGATTCAGGCCGCCGCTGCCCCCGCGCAAACTGTTAAGTGACCCGGCAAGTTGCAACGCTTGAACAGCGGACAGTTCGGCCACCGAATTTCCAAACAGGATGCGCGCCATGATTTCATCCTGGGGCAATGCCGGCGTGGATGCGAAGGTAATCTGGGGGTTATTGCCGCTACCAGCAATATTGACCCGGACCGTCGTCCCCTCAATTTCGCTTGCCGCCGACACGCGCAGCAACGGATTTGTCGCCGCGCCGCCGTTAAACGCCAACTGGCCACGCTCAATTTCAAACGACCGACCCGCAAAGCCCAGTGTGCCGCGCACCAGTTGCATTTCGCCAGCGACCCGAGGCGCATCCGATGTGCCGGTAATGTGAAGGCTCGCCCCCCATTCGGACTCAAGCCCCATGCCGGTAACATAAAGTTCGTCATTGGCCACAAGCCTGATATCCAGCCTCCAATCGCTGGGCAGTGCGCTGATACGGTCGGCATCGCCCGTTACCCTGGCCCGTCCCGATGGTACCTTGCGGCGAACACCCGTCAGCGTCGTGACCTCAGCAGCGCCCTGACGGACAACCCGGAAACGGGTTTCGGGAAGCTGTAGTGTGCCGCTGATCAGGGCGCCGCCGCCGGGTGTGTTGGTAATGCTGACGCGGCCCGTGGCGGTCGTCGAGATAAGCTCGCTGCGCGCGACCCGCGCGCGATCAAGATCGATGTCAAGCTGAACCGGAAAGCCCTTTGCAGAGCTTAGATTTACGAATCCCCTGCCACTAACAGTGCCATCACCGGCCTGCGCGGTTAGCTCGCTAACCTGCAACTGGTCGTTGTTAAAAATGCCGCGGACCCGCAGTTTCGTTAGCCGGGTGCCATAAATATCATTTTCGTAAACCAGATCATTGGCTCGTAAGGCACCGCTCAACTGCGGTTGCTGGACGCGGCCCGAAAAATCCGCCGCAACGCCGACGTTACCCATCAGGCTTTGGTCGGGCAGCGCGGCCAGCGAAAATAATGTATCAGCCGGTCCGTTATACCGAATTCCGCCAGAGAGCGGCGCAGCAAGCAAGCGCGTTGTCCAGCTTCCGGTGCCCGGCGGCAGCGGCGTCAGGTCTATTTGCATCCGTCCAACCGCCACCCCGCGCCTGCGGATGACCGCGCGGGCATTGCCACCTTCGGGCAGCAAGCGCCCAATCAGGCTGATATCAACGGCCTGTGATATGGTCCCAAGACTGGTCCGGGTGAACCGCGCAATATCCAGCCGCGCATCGGCGCGCGGGAATGCGGCAAACGAGGCCTGCGACCAATCCAGACTGCCGCTCGCACTGCCCGCCAAACCCAACCCTGGCAGCATCGGATTAAGGATGGCCAAATCCACGCCCTGGAGCCGCGATTGCAGTTCAATTCCGTTGCCGTACCGCCCAGCAAATTTAACATTGCCATCGCCAATGTTGATCGTGCCTGGAAGTATCTGATAATCCAGTCGCCTAGGAACAATGCGCAGCGGCGCGGCGGTTGCAAAATCAATGCTGTTGGCACGGCCTGTGACAGCAATACGCCAAAGCTGTGGTGTCAATTCTGCATTAGCCGCAATGCGGAATGGCACTTGATTGCGCCCTTCGGCCACAACTTGCGCTGTCCCCCTGCCCCCTTGATAATTCACCTTTGCCCGTGCGGCGGCCAAATTGGTCGCGCCAATCATGGCATTTTGCAGCTGGACATCCGCGATGATCAGGGGGCGGTCATATAAAATGATATCGGCGTCGAAAATACCCCGGCCAATCGCCAGTCGCTGTTCACCCTGAAGCACCGCGTTGGTCGCGACACCCTTGATGTTCGCGCGCTGAAACTTGCCTTGCGCTGACAAGACGATGGTGCCGTCAAAGCCGGAACCCAGACCTTTCAATGTCCCCGCAAATGGGCCGGCCGCCGCCTGTTGCAGCCGTCCGGACACAGCTATTCCGGAAAAATTGCCGCGCAGGACATCAATCATCATCGGACCGCTGCCCGATAATATGTCAAGATCGCCGCTGACGGGGCCATAATCGGTCGCACCGGTAAGGCGGATTGCATAACCCCGTCGGCTGCGCGTCACCAGCGCGTCAACATTGGCAAGGCCGACACCAAAGCCTGGGCGGGTCGCGCTGACCTTGGCGACAGGACGGTCGAACGTACCCGTCAAGGTGACCGCGACCGGGCCGTACTGATTGGAAAAACCGTTGCCAGTGAACAACACGCGCCCGCTGTCGGCCGAAAAACTGCCCGATCCGCGATTAAGGCGGAACTGCGGCGCGACGACATTGGCGCGGGTAATGCGGAGCACGCCGTCGGTGCCATAACGAATGCCCGCATTCACGAACATCTGTCCGCCCAGGAAATTCTGTACGCCAGGGCTGAACAGGCGGGTCGAGCGCGCGCGCACGGTCCCGGCGAGTTGATAGCCCGATCGGCGCGTTTCGAGATCGACATCGGCGTCGACGTTGAACATGCCGACGGTTTCAACGCGGAAGCCATTGACGCGGCCCTTCAGGCCGCCAGTGTAAATACCATTTTCAACATCACCGACCAAAATCGCCGTAGCTTGTATTCGGTCGGATCGGATTTTGAGGTTGTCGGACAAGATGCGGCCATCGGCATAAGCGAGATCGCCATTCAGCCGCACATTGGTGAGCAGTCCACCCGCCGCTGCATTCACTCCCGTCACCCGCCGCACGCGCGCGTTAACGGGAATTATCATGCGGTCGGATTTGCCAGCTGCCGCGCCGCTCGCAGACAGCCCCTCCAGCGTTGTTTCATCAAAGGTGAGCCAGTCTGCGTCAAGATTATAGACGATGGCCGGTTCGGCAAAGGCACCGTTAAATAACAGCGTGCCCCTTATGTTGCTGCCGCTGACATTGCGCGCAAGTGCGGTCGGCCGCAAAACACGAAAATAAAGCGCCAAGTCGCGATACGTACCCCGCGCCATGTCAATAATGCCATCGCCAGAAAGTGTGAAGTTGGCGGAAGCAATGACGCCGCGCACATCGGCAACACGATCATCAAACGTCGCGGCAATATCGACACGCGTCCTGGATGACAGCGCGGCCCCCAATGGCCCTGTGCCCAGAATGCTTGCCGGCTGAGCATATCCCTTGGCCGTGAAACTGCCGTTGCGGGCGGTCAACACGACATCGGCGAGCGGCGCCGCGCCAACCGAGGCGGTCAATACGCCATCCCATTTTGCCCAGCTACCCTTACCCTCAACCGCCGCTGTGAGCGGGGTCGTTTGCCCAAGAGCGCCGGCAATCAAACCTTGCGCCGGAGCGTGAAGATTGAATGCCACATCAAAACGGTTGTCGTCGGGCACGGCGTCCAGCTTGATGACAAGCTGATCGCCCTTCAGCGATTCAGCACGCGCGGTAACAATGGCACGGCGGTCGGCAATGCGCGCCTTGCCGGTCACGCTTACGACCTGTTCCTGACCCGTGATGGTCCTAGCAAACACGATGCGGCCGATGTCAAACTGGTCGATCCGGATGTCGAGATCAGGAAGCAGCGGTTGCCCGCGATCCGGAACCAAGCGAAAAGCGGGTAAACGCGAAACGCGTACCTCTTTGGCTGTCAGCGCATCTATGTCCACGATACCCCGCAGATAGGCGAAGGGGTTCCAATCAAGCTGCGCCGCTGGCATCACCGCAAATTCGCCCTGGGGATCACGGAAGCGCACATTCCGGAGCACCGCCTGGCTGTATAGCGAGCCGTCTATTTTCCCAATGTGGATGCTCAGCCCGTTCTCAAATTGATAACCCGCGACTTGCCGCGCTACAAAGCTGCGGCCCGCTGCTGTGTCCAACCAGACATACACCACGGCAAACAGCGCCAACAGCACCGCAAAAATTCCCGCCACCGGCAAGGCAAACCGCCGCACGGTCATCAAAATGCCTGCCCCAAAGATACGTACACGGTGATCCGCGATTCTCCCGGTCGTCGGCCAATCGGGGTTGCAACGTCCAGCCTGACCGGGCCGAAATTGGTGTAGAACCGCCCACCAATACCCACGCCAAAACGCCAGTCATCGAATTGCGGCAGGCTGTTTTCATAAATTTGTCCGGCATCAACAAAACCGACGATTCCGTAATTGCCAAAGCGATACCGCGCCTCGACTGCGGCCTCGTTCAGGCTGCGTCCGCCAATCGGATTGTTATCGGGGTCGCGGGGACTAAGTTGCTGATATCCAAAACCGCGGACTGACCCGCCGCCGCCGCCGTAATAGCGGCGTGATGGCGGGAGTGCATCACGCGCCGTGCCGCCAATCGAACCAACCCGTGCCCGTGCGGCCAAGACCAGATCGTCGCCCAGCGATTGGTAATAGCTACCCTCGACCATGGTACGCAGATAGAAACGCGATCCTGAGCCGAGTGATGTTTCGGGTGACAGGCGCATGTTGACGCGAAACCCCTTTGTCGGGTTCAGCAGATCATCGGAGGTATCAAGACCCAATTGTACGGGCACAGCGCCCACATAATATAATTGACGGTCACGCACTGCACGTGCCGCATCGAAACGGCTTTCATACGTGGCGAGCAGTTCGAAACCAAATGCATAGGTGAATTTCTTTTGCCAAATCGGTGTCGAGACATAGGATATAACCCCGCCCAAACGACCGGTATAGGCGGCAAAAGCTTCGTAATTGCTGTGCAGCCCCGTAAGCGACACTTCGACATTGCGGTCGCGCCGACCCGCATTGGACCGGTTGAAACTGACACCAATCGCTTGTTCCAATGTGCCGATGACCCCGCTGGCGGTCACCGCGCCTTCTGGCGGAAAGAAATTGCGATGCGCCCAACTGGCTTCGGCGCGAAAGCCTTGCCCGGTGCCATAACCCGCACTCGCCGCCAATGTTCGCGCGGGGCCGGCCTCCTGCCGCACAAGCAAATCAGCATATGCCGTGCCATCCGGTGCGACATCTTCACTGGCAACTGGCTCAACAGATACAGTGGAAAGCAAGCCCGTGGCCACCAACGCCGCGCGCAAGTCATCTACCTTGCGCGCATCATACAGCTCCCCGGAATCGAAACGCCGAAACAGCGCGACATGGTCCGCATCGAAAGCGGTGCGCCCTTCGGTCAGCACCTTGCCGAAATAGCTGCGCGGACCTGTTGCAACTGGCAGCGTGTAGTCACCCGTTGCCATTTCGGTATCGAGCAGGATGTCGCGCTGTCCGACCTTGGCAAACGGATAACCATTTTCCGGCAGTTTAACCGAGATGTTGGCTTCGGCCCCGACGATCAAATCGGCCACAATAGGGGCACCAAGCTTTGGAACGAAATTGCTGCGAATAAGATCTTCCGGCTCAACCGGTGGTGCATCGAACTTGATGCTGCCCAAATTATACCGGCGCCCCGTCTCGGCGGTTAGCACCATGACGATCGGTTGCCCCGTCTGGACGGGCGGCTCTGCAACCACCTCAACCACGGCGTCAAAATACCCTTCGCTGACCAGGATATCAGACAGAAGTTGCCGATCAGCACGGGCCAAGGCAGCAACCTTGGCGCGATCGCGCGAACGCCCGTCACCATCTTCTAAAGCGGACAAGCGTTCAAAACGCGTTGCAATGACGCCAAGAACTTCCGCCTGCTCGCCAGTATCGGCCAGCCCATCAATGCGATAGGCATAGCGAACGGCTTCACCATCACCTTCATCAGCCGTAGTTGGCGCAGGTGGCGGTTCAGCATCAAAATTCTCGATCAGCGGAAGCGGCGCATCAAGCAGCGGATCGGTAACGGGTGGGTCCGGTAACATCTCGACAATGTCGCCATCCTGAAGGGGCAGCGTGGCAGATTCTTTTTTGGCTTGCCGCGCCTGCTCCTTGGCGTCTTCTGCCCGTTGCCACTGATCAATTGTTTCGAGCGCCGGCGCGTCTAGACGCGGTACGTTACGTGCAAATTCCTCATCGGTGACAATGGGTCCGTCTGATGATTCAGCCTGTCTTGTTTCAGGCGCAGGTTGGTGCGCCTGGACGCTGCACAGCGCCCCAGCCAACGCCATTGTCAGCAATAAAATTCGGATAAAGATATCGCCCATCCAAAACTGTATAACCCGGTTAGCGGCAATTTGTTTCGCCATAACCGCAGTTTAATAACGAATGCCGAAAGCCGCGCGTTTTGTCACGCGAGCCGGGGGTGAAGTTCGATCAGGTATGAAAAGCACATGACCGCAAAGGCAAAAATTAATCCGACGATGGGATTCATGACCAGTGATCTTCGTCCCCCCAGAAACGCACCAAGAGCAATAAATGATGTAAGATCAAAAAATAAAGTTGCTGCAGAGGGCACCAGCTGAACAGCTTGAAACCAATCACAGCCAGTTCACTCGGGCACATACGAACAAAATTTTCGTGGATTTAAATTTGCGCGCAAATATTAAGCCGCGATCTTAAGCGGGATTGAAGCGTCCGGTTTTTCCAGGGGCGGTTTCATTTGAGCCCTGCGCTCATAGCAGACCAGCCCGATGCAGCGGTGGAGGGATAAAAGGAGTTGCGGCGTGGAGGCGGCACAGCAGGGGCAGAAAAACTTGGAGCGGGTAGCGGGAATCGAACCCGCCTAGCTAGCTTGGAAGGCTAGTGCATTACCACTATGCTATACCCGCTCATTCCCTAGCCCAGCGCAACTGCCAGTTTGCCGTGCGCCGGTCAAGCCTGTGCCAGCGCAGCATTGAGAACATATGCAAAACATGATAACAACGTCCCGGTGGATGATGCTGTTGATCCTTTGGAAGACGCCACAGACCAGCCGGTCCGCAAGATCATTCATGTCGATATGGATGCCTTTTTCGCTTCGGTGGAACAGCGCGACAATCCGGCGTTGCGCGGTAAGCCTGTCGCGGTTGGCGGATCGGCGCGGCGCGGGGTGGTTGCGGCGGCAAGCTATGAAGCGCGCAAATTTGGCGTCCGTTCTGCCATGCCCAGCGTCACGGCGGCGCGGCAATGCCCTGATCTGATTTTCGTGCCGCCGCGCTTTGATGCTTACAAGGAGGTGTCGCACCAGATCAGGGCGATCTTCCATGATTTCGCTGACGAGGTAGAACCGCTATCTCTCGACGAAGCCTATCTGGACGTGACGGACGACAAGGCGGGGCTGGGCAGCGCGACCGCTGCCGCGCAGGCGATCCGAGCGCGGATCAAGGCCGAAACCCGCCTCACCGCGTCGGCCGGTGTCAGTTACAACAAATTCATTGCCAAACTGGCGTCGGACCAGAACAAGCCCGATGGGATGACGGTGATCCGCCCCCATCGGGGCGCCGCCTTCGTGGCCGGGCTATCGATCCGCCGCTTTCATGGTATCGGCCCCGTGACGGCGGCAAAGATGGAGGGGTTGGGGATTTATTCCGGGGCCGACCTGGCGGCGCGGGATATAGCCTGGCTAGCAGCCAATTTTGGCAATGGCGCCGAATGGCTGTTCAATCTGGCGCGCGGGATTGATCACCGCGCCGTCAAGTCCAACCGCCCCCTGAAATCTGTTGGGGCAGAGCGCACTTTTGACACTGACCTGTCCGACCCTGCCGACATTATCGCAGCGATGGATCATGTCACAGCGGTGGTGTGGGACCGGTTGTCGGCCAAGCAGCGCCATGGTCGGACGATCACGCTGAAACTGCGCACAGCCGATTTCCGCACCATTACGCGCGCACGGACGCTGCAGCTTGCCGTTGGTGACGCCGTCATGCTGCGCGACACTGCACGCGCACTGATGGCGGCGCAACTGCCGCTGGACCAGGGCATCCGCCTGCTGGGGGTCACGATCAGCAAGTTTGACGGCGAGGCGGAGGCGGCGGACGACCCGCTGACGGCCGATCTTTTAAGCCAGCTTTAGGAAAAGCGCCGTTCTTTCGTCGCGGTAAAGCGGATCGCGCTGTTCTTTTGCGTGATATACCCAAGTTCCCATTGATCCTTGGCCATGAACACCGGCGCCCCGTCGCGGTCGGATGCGCTGGCGCCGCGATGTTCGGACTGAAAGGATTTCAGCACCGCCGCGTCGTCGCTTACGATCCAGCGGGCGGTGTCCCACGGCGATGCCTCCAGCTTGGCCTCGACCTTATACTCCGCCTCCAGGCGGCTAATCAGCACATCGAGTTGCAGCTGGCCGACGACGCCGACGATCATGTTCGACCCGATTTCCGGGTAGAAAACCTGAACAATTCCCTCCTCCGCCATGTCATCCAGTGCCTTGCGCAGCTGTTTGGTCTTGGTCGGATCGATCAGCGCCACGCGGCGCAGGATTTCCGGGGCAAAGTTGGGCAGACCGGTAATCGTCACGTCGGTGCGTTCGGACAGCGTGTCGCCAACGCGCAGCGTGCCATGGTTGGGAATGCCGATAATATCGCCTGGAAAGGCTTCTTCGGCCATTTCGCGGTCCTGTGCCATGAACAGCATCGGGCGGTTGACGGCGATGGCCTTGCCCGTCCCCGCCTGTGTCAATCGCATGCCGCGCGTGAACTTGCCCGAACACATCCGCATGAAGGCGATGCGGTCGCGGTGGGCCGGGTTCATATTGGCCTGCACCTTGAATACAAAGCCAGTCACGGCGGTGTCTTCTGGGTCAACCGGTGCCGGTTCAGCGGGCTGCGGCTGCGGCCCGGGCGCGTGGTTGGCAAGCGCAGCAAGCAAATCCGCCACGCCGAACAGCTTTAACGCCGATCCAAAGTAAACCGGCGTCAGGTCGCCGCCCCGGTAAGCGGCGGGATCGAACGGCGCATAACCCGCCGAGGCAAGCTCAATTTCTTCATTGAACTGATCGAGCGCGCGGGCATCGACGTTGGCGGCGAGCGCAGGGTCGGCGTGACCGGTGAGCGC
>Ga0105045_10005855_pt1 | contig 10846 bp, 10 predicted proteins | sample MAT02_FD_78089 | JGI IMG/M metagenome (GOLD analysis project Ga0105045, IMG submission 78089) | Freshwater microbial communities from Lake Fryxell liftoff mats and glacier meltwater in Antarctica - MAT-02 (megahit assembly) | ecosystem: Environmental > Aquatic > Freshwater > Ice > Liftoff... | reverse complement strand
CTACACCCCGCTACAAAGGCTTAAAAGTAACTAACCACACTATCCGGCACTAAAGCATTATTAGAACCGTCTACCCAATAAAAAACCCCGCTAAAGGCTTTGTAAGGGCTATGGCGGGGTCAATTTTGGGAATGTTGGGGAAGGCAGGGGAGATTTTAATTTCTCCCTGCCTTAAATCCTTCACCGCTAAGAAATTCTTCATTTACCAGTAGCAAAATTTTATCCGTATCTTTGCCTTTATTGGCGTAGCTAGCAGGGTTTGACGGGTCTTTCTTGTTTTCCATGCCGAATTTTCCATTGTGGCTAATCACCTCATCCCTATGCCCTCTGACCCAATCCCCTACTAGCAAGCCGTTACACCCGCTCAACTCTCTCAAAGCTTGGTTGGTGATAGCCAAGCGATCAGCATCTTCGATCGCTACAGTAGCGTTGTAATTGCAGATAGCCAGGAACGATCTACGGATTTTTTCTAAAGCTGCTAAGGGTGTTTTGCTTGCCCATACCTCAGCATCGGTTTTAGTTTGCCAGTCTGTGTCTTCTTTAGATGTGGCAACTCTGACAGATGTGGCAGGTGTGGAAGTTGTGGCAGGTGTGGCAGGTGTGGCAGGTGTGGCAGGTGCGATCGCTACCATTTCAATTGCCTTATTCACAAATTCAGTAATTTTCGCTTCTAACCAGGAATCTAACTCAGTGACATTCAAAGTAACTGTTTGTGGCTGTGGTGCTGTGGTTTCCATTGCGGTGGTTTCCATTGCGTTTTTCTCTTCTTGTAATTGGTTATTTGCTTGCGCTAACTGGTTATTTGCTTGCGCTAACTGGTTATTATTTATTTCTAACTGCCTAACTTGCTCTTCTAGTTGGCTTACCAATCGCTGTGATTCAATTAACTGATTTATTACTGATTGCGGGTTAGGCGCTTCTAGCTTCTCTTGTAGCTTCCTAATAGCTTCCAAATCAATCTCAGCATCTCTGGCACTAGAGAGTTTTTTAGGGGGTTCATCCGTGAACCTCACAGGCTTGGTAATGTAGTAATCCGAGTAACATAGCGTAGTAGCTATGTGCATTAAATCGGTATCTGCGATTGCTACCCCAGGGGTGATGTGCCCCAGGAACAAAGCAGCAAAGTAAATTTTTGCACCGTCCGAGCCTTTGCAATCTCGCTTTGTTACTAGGCATGCGCAAGCCGCACGTAATGCTTTACAGTCATTTTGCTCTTTACCGAGCCTGAAATTTAAAAGCGGTTCTTTACTGCCCTTGCCTCCAAAATATTCTTGAACGATCCGGCGTAATGAATTGCCGCGCTTATCCTCGATGGACTTGTTTTGCGCTCCTATATCATCAGGAAATTCAATAGCAACCTGCTTCAGTAGATCTTTAATGCTTGCATCTTCCCGCAAACGTGCTAATCGCTCGATGATGTAAGAGGCAGGGAATAGCGTAGAAATTTTGAAAACTGGCTTCTCACTTCGTTTTTTGCCTTGGCCCTTAAAATCAACTTTAAATTTTTGACCTTCAATAGGTGTAAATTCTCCTCTGGCTAGAATCTCATGAGGGCGGCGGCCCGTAGCGGCGATTAATCCCACGGCTAGCTCATGTGGGCTTTCACTTGCTAGCAGGGTGGCGGTAGCTTCTAGATATGTATCGGGATCGAGCTCAATGCCTGTATTGCCATCCGCATCAGTATTTGTCAAGCTGTCAGTTACGCGTGTGGTTGCATTCCGATTATCCCAATCCTCTTTTGATAAGCCGCACAGCAGTACAGCGTAATGCTTTAGCTCATTGCCCGTAACCTTAGTTTTGTCCTGGAAATCATATTTTTGGACTAATTCAGCATTTTTATTTTGCTCTAATGGCAGGGAATTAAATTTTTGGTGTAGCCCCGCATTACTCAAAATAGTTCCTAAGCTTGAGTTTTTATAATTGGTATTCGTGCTTATCCATTCGTTGAATTGCTCGCAATGCGGCTTAATTTCCTCAAGGCTCTGCAAATCCTTTGCAGCTTCAAATAATTCATTTACTCGGTCTACGACATCTTTTCGCATTTTACAAACTTCCTTTCATCCCTAACTTGTTATACCATAGGTTAACCAGTTAAGGTGTGTCAATAGGTTAACTGGTTATCAAAAAACCCCAAACTACCAAAAAACCCCAGGTAGTTTGGGGTTTTGCGCTTGCTATGTAGCCGTATTAGGCGTTTCAGGCATTTTTGATAACGGTTCTCATAGATTTTATTGAGAATAGCACTATTTTATTGAGAATTTTAGGAAATTTTGAGTAGATGCCTAATCGCCTATATCGTCTGCTTGCGGCTGAAAGTCGTCGAAACCTTCAATCTGTGGGGGTAATTCTTTTCCTGATAATAGAAGCTGAAAGCATTCGTCCTCCGAAATGCCGTGTTTTTTGGCTTTATAAGCTAGCAATTCTTTAAAAGCACTAATATTACGCCGAATATAAAAAGAGGTTACAGACGCTAAATTAGCTCTGAGCGACCTTTCCATCAGTTTAGAAGCTACTAAAAACCAGTCTTTATCAAAATCCGACAAGTCGACCGATCCAACGTTTATTTTAGCCATTTACTTTATTCTCTATTTATTTTCTATAATACACGGGTTTAACACTGGTAGTATAGAATACTTGTTATAGTAGTATATTACTGTTGATATATCCATATAATATTGGTATCTTAACAGAGTCTAGCAATAGCCAAAGTCAAGTCAGCTTTAGCTATTACTTGACTTTGGCTTTACTGCGACTTAATTCAAGTTTAAGTCCTACTGTTTACAGTCTCGATCTTATAAATTTTTAAAAGACATGAACACGACACAAACCACACAGATGATTGATAACAATCAGACAGATTTTTTAATAACTCAAGAGATGCTATCCCTTTACGAAAAGCAATACTCGCGCCAGGAGGTAGCAGAAGAAATAGGAATTTCGACTCGAACCTTAAGCCGTTACTTGGTTTTTGCCGCGCAATATATTGCCGATTTGCAAGTTTATGTAGATGATTCTGGCTTTCTCAATCGCCGTCGTTTTGAGTCGTGCCACCTTGAGTATTTGAGGGAAGTTCATGATTTATTAAGGCAATTCTCTAAAGAGCGCGTAATTACAATTCTTACTCGGAAATATTCAACACTAGCAAACGATTAATAGGAGAGAAAAAACGATGCAAGTACGTAGCTATTCCAGAAAAATATCAATTCCTGCTACTGAAATTATTGAAATATTGCAGAATTCTTTTGCTAAAACTAATTGGACTTTAACAAGTGAACTTAAAGATTCCCACATTGATTTACTAAACCAAACATTTAGTACTTCGGAAAACCTGCCAACATTATCGGCTTCTAAAGCAACCTTCCAGCTAACGGAATCAAAAGAAAATCCAGTAACTTCAAATTCTACAAAATTAACCGCAACCGAGAAAACAGAACTTGCTCAAAAATTCCAAGAAAGCCAAGAGCTACTAGCCACCGAGGATGTACAAAATTTAAGAACTGGCATCAAAGCTACATCCATAAAAGAGTCGGCACAAATTTCAGCTATCACCGACTATCAGACGTATCAAGACACCTATGAATCGACTACCAGGGAAATAGTAGTTAATGAAATTTTCAGCCATTTAGAGACTCAAAATAAAGTGCGTGAGCGATTTAAATCGGAACAACTACTCAGAGAACAGACACAATCTAAACCCCAATCTAAAGACCTGACCACGGAATTACTAGAACTTTGGGCGAACGACTCTAACGATTTTGTAAACGACTTACTCAAAAACATTAAATGACTACCCGAAAAGGCAATTTAACAGGCTCCAAACGAGTATCTGAAAATTCTGTAGGCTCGCGAATCAAAGAAGCCACAGACAATGCTTTAAAGTCATTGGGCGATGTTGCGAACGGCACTTCTAAAATTGTGGATGTTGCTAACGGCACTTCTAAAACCATTGGGGATATTGCCCAAATCGTTAGCCCAGGCGGATATAGCAAAGGTTTTAAATCATCAACATTGACTCACAAAGCCGATGTTTATGGCGGCTTGAACTTCCCCAAACAAGACTTTTCGGGGATGATTCCAAGTGATTTATTAAACCCCAGTATAGAGCTACAAGCGAGTGAAGAATTACTCACCACGGGCTTACAAACTTATGCCGGAGGCGTTAGGGCGCAGCAGCTATTGCAAGCTGGATTCAAGTACATTGAAGAAATTGGGAAAACTGCTCAACAATACAGCAAGGCTGAAATATCTGTAATCAAATCAGCGACTTTGGGAGTTAGAGCGCAATCAGAAATTGTCGGATTTGACATTGCGAATATTGAGCTTGATATTACCCGTGAGAAGCTTTTACAGAGTGATGAAAAGCTAATCCAATCACGAATTACAACGACTCATTACAGAAATGAAACGGAACAATTAAGGCTATTTTATGAGGCTACCGAGCGCAAAAAAGATGCCCAAATAAAGGTGATCGATTCCCAAACGCAAGACGTAATTCAAAAGTATTTATCAAAATCAATGGCAGGCGGTGTATGAATAAATTGTTAGCTCTGGGATTGCCAGGGCTAGCTAGCTTAATCTTGCTAGCTAACCCGAACGACATTTTTAAAGACTTTGGCAAGATTGGGATCGGCTGTACTGGAATGTCGCTGATTAGCCTTTCAATAGGTGGCAGCAAACAAGAGCGAGAGATTGAAAAGCTAAAATCTGAACTTGGCACTTCAAATAATACTTTTCTGAAGTGCCAAGAAACTGTAAGAGTCTTCGACAAAAAACGAGTAGAAGCCGAACAAAAGCAAGAAATAGCCAGGCAACTTGCTGAGGATTTACGCCAAGAAAGCGCTAAAAAATTAAACGATTTAACTCTTTCACACACAAAAATCACACATCAATTACAGTCTGAAATTCTGGAATTAAAAGCGCGATTACGAGAAGTTTCAAGCGTTGCCACCTCATCAGTTCATCAAACGGTAGCAGAAACATACAAGGAAAGTTTTCAAAAAACTCTCGGTTTACTTGATGGCTGCAAGCGCAACTATCCAGATCTTAATGGATTCTTTGAGAATCTTGAGACTGAAGTTGATAAAATAAAATCCTGGGCTAGTAAGGAAATAGAATCTTATGGGCAGATGACCGGAGTAGACGAATTACTAAATACTGGATTATGGATACAAGAAAGAATAATAAATAAAACTGCGGATATTCGTATCAAAGGGCTTACCAAAATAATTAAATATTTTTCTGATCTCGCAAGTGACTCTGTATGCTTTGGGGAATATCAAAATTCATTGCAAGAAATAATCGCGAAAGCTAAAAGCCAAATAGAAGGCAAGCAATTAGAAGTAAGAGAAGTCGCGACGGAATGGGTAAAATCAAACGAATTTCACAAGCAAAATTACGAGGGTGAATTTTCAGAATTAATCAACACTGGCAAGCAGGCTGTACAAATTATCCAAGAATTACAACAGAGAATAATCGACCTAGAATCAAAACTCTCCGATTATTCCAGACCACGGAAATTTTACCCCGCAACAAGGGAAGACTTACGCGCTGCTAATCTAATAATCGAATATATGGAGCGCCAAGGATTTATACTAGATGCAGGAATGAGTATCTATCACAAGCATTCCGCCACTACATATTTTCAAGTCGACCGCAATAATGCTATATCAATTTCAGAATTGAATAGCCATTCGGAACAATTAATGAGGCATTGCAAATCCATTGCTCCTATCCAATTCTCGAATGATGAAAGCGGGTTAATTAAGGCTGAATTAAAATTATCAATAAAAGAAAGTATTGAAAAATCGGCACAATTTAAACCACCTACTTGTCGATCTGTCGTTGAAAAATCGTCTCGTGGATTTTTAATTACGGGGCATCCTGGGGCGGGCAAATCTTCCGCTATGCGTGCTATAGGTCAATGGCTCGGTGGTGAAAATGCTATAAGATTAGCTTTAATTCCCCATGCCCAGGATAATCAAAGTTTTGACGACGCGGGGTATTTGGTAATTAATGCTAAAGAATTAATTTATCAAGCGATCGCGGAACTCAAGGAAGAAATTAATTTAAGGTCAGCATCGACCAAAAGCGATCATCGGTATTTAATTGTAGCGATCGATGAACTTGGCTCGATTATTGCAGATTCACCAAAAGGTATGGATGTGATGGAGATTATTAGGCAGGCAGCTGTGGAAGGACGAAAACTTAACATTATTGTGATTTTGGGTAATCACTCGCAAACTACTACCGCGATCGAAATGGATAGCCAGTACCGTGAATCATTTGTACAATTATGGCTTTGCGGTGCGGCTACTCATAAATTAAATATGCCTAATGCTCCACAGCTTAAGCAAAATGAAATCGATTGGATCAAAGATAATGCTTATCCGGCATTGGTAAGCATTAATGGGAAATATACGACTGCCCAGCACCCCACGCACTCCAATTACAACGAATATCAAGATAAAGGATTACCACCTATAGGCATTGAAAATTGGGAGCCAAACTCGGCTGTAATAGGCGGTATGAATATTCCAGCAAAGCGGCGAAAGATGACAAAATAATCTATTTTTTTGACCTTTGCATAGCCCGGTATACGTCCTACGTATAAGTATTATATATTACCAAAATAAAAGTGCTATAAATGTAGTAGGCACTGATATCTAAAAATTAAAAAAATGGTTAACAAACAAAAAATTTCGGTACAGAAAAATTTTAGATTTTACTTTCAAGAAGATAAAAAACTTGTCAAACTATCTAGGCAATTAGAAATCACGCAAGTGGCGGTCGTATCGAGGGCTTTGGAGCTTCTGGAAATGGAATTAGCAAAGGAGTTAGAACTAGTAAATCAATAATAGAAAAAAAGTCACTTTTTACGATTGCCTAATACATTCAGGCAATAAAAAACCAGTCGTTATCAGCGCTGGTTTAAATTAAATCAAATTTCAATACTAAAGGAATAATAACAAATGCCGGACAAATCCGCAAGTACAAGATTTTCATCCGATAGCCTTACTCTAGCAAAGAATCGACTAAAACCGCAAGCAAGGCTGGAACAGGCTAGGGATTTCATAAAGCGGCTTACAGGGCATCAAGATACTAAATGTACATTCGCGTGCTTCGCGGACAGGAAAGAGCTTAAATTACCCCCTAGAATCTTTTTTGGTTCCGTTACGGAATTTTTCAGCATTTTAGATGAGCTAAATTCCCAAGGATACGGAATTTTTATAACGATTCAGGAGACGCTATCAATCGCGAGAGAAGCTAAAGAAATTGGAAGAATTCGAGCTTTCTTTGCTGACTTAGATTATCAAGGATTGCCAGAAAATTTTCATTTAGAGCCAAGCGTAATAGTAGAAAGTAGCCCAGGCAAGCATCATATTTACTGGCTTTTAGCTAAATCTTGTAAGCTGATTACAGATGAATTTAAGCGTAGAATTCTACCTCTAATATCGCATTACAAATCAGATAGCCATTGCCAGGATTTAGGAAGAGTCCTGAGGTTGCCCGGATTTTATCATTTAAAAGCCCAACCATTTTTAACCCGTATGATATCAGCAACAGATAAAAAATACCAACTTGACCAATTCCCTGCAATTGCGCCAAGTAGTCCAAGCATGACTCCCAAAATTGCCGACAATCTTGACCCTGCTTACTGCCTTAGATTGCATGATGAATGTGCCAAAGTTTTTGAATATATTAAAAAACTTAAGCGCGGGAAAAGACACACTACATTAAATAAAAAAGCTTATTATCTTGGTGGTATACTAGCGGCTTATCCCGCCTTGCATGAAGAGTACAGGGTAAAATTACATGATTTAGTAGCTTCTTTAGAAAATAGCGGTATCTGGGATTTCCAGCAGGCTACACATCCCACTATTGATTCAGGAATGGAAGCGGGGAAGAGCAAGCCTATAATCTTAGAGGCTGAAGAAAAGCTTTCAAAGTCTAATATGTTCAAAAAAAGATTTTTTGCTTGGATGAGTGAGCAAGGCGATTTAGAGTGGAATTCGATGAAGCTAAGAATAGAGCTTGATCGTGAAGAGATTGAAATAAATTTCTTACGGCAAAGATTTCAAGAGGATTACAATTTTGATGTTGGCAAGGAAGCGTTTACAGACGTCATCACAGACCTTGCAAAGCAAACCAGCTATCACCCTGTAAAAGAATATTTGGAAGGACTACCAGCTTGTATTAACCCTGATGCGGTTATGCTAAAGCTTTTTGAAGTCATGGGTGTGGAAGGAAATCCGGAAATTCAGCTTATTCAAATCAAAAAATGGCTTATAGCGGGAGTAGCAAGAGTTTTCGACCCTGGTTGTAAAGTGGACAATGTTTTAATTTTGAAATCACCCAAGCAGGGCATAGGTAAAACAAGTTTTTACGAAGCATTATTCGGCGATTTTTTCCAGACCGCGGGGTCACACAAATCTGAGGCTGATGAAATTCTGGCCTTAAAGCAAGCTTGGGCAAGTGAGTACGGTGAAATAGATTGTGTGTTCGATAAGAAATCAATTGAAGACTTAAAAGCCTTTCTGACAAAGAGAACTGATACTTTCCGCGCTCCCTATGCAGCAGCGCCGCTAACCTATAAGCGTGATTTTATATTCTGCGGCACAACAAACCAGGAACAGTTTTTGGCGGATAAAACAGGCAATAGGCGATATTGGGTTGTGGATATCCATAAAAAAATCAATATTAAGGCTATAGAAGGCTTACGGGATGAGCTATGGAGCGCGATTAAAAACCTCTACTTTCAAGGGATTACTGGAACTAAAATTAACGGCACACCTGATTATGTCGACAATCTTTGGTGGCTCGACGAGCAGCAGGATGAGCTAGCACGGTTAAACATCCAAGGCTCTGAGCAATACGATACCTGGGAAGATGACGTAATGGGTTACATGAAATCAGTAAGATTATCATCTATTACAGAGATCAAAAAAGCCTTGGGGTATACCGATAACAGAGCCACAGATATGAGAATTGCCGGAATACTGAAACAAAATGGTATGAAAAGCCCAGGTGCGAACAAAACTTCATATAATGGCGTCAGAGGCAGATATTGGAATTATGAAGATTGTGAAAATATTGAAAAAGAGCTACAAGCTTTAAAAATTAATGAGCCTGTAGCCCTTGTAACTATTGAAAATGAGCCGCAACAATCTCATTTTAGCGATATCGAAAATCTGCAATGTGATTTATCACAAGCTCATGGGGATACTGAGAAGCAAGGTGAAATTTTACACAAAGCAGGGAAAGAAACAAGAGAAGAATTTTATATCAATATTGATATAAAAAGAAAAGAGTGCTACGAAAATGCGCTGCAAGCTTTTCTAAGCAATCAGCAAAAAGCAATAATTTTAGATCCATATTCAGATGTCGAAATTCTCGATTTTTAAAATAGGAGGACATGAAAACACCTAAAATACATCCTGAGATGGAGCCAAGCTTTAATTACCAATTTGACTGTGACCGTGATTGGTTTCGGTTGCATCCATTTGCTAAAAAATACTATCGAAAAGCATTTGATAATGAAATCGCACAGAGCTTGCAACTATACGGAAAGCTACCAAAAAAAATGATGGTTGCTAAAATTAGAGGTGATTTAAGGATTAAAAAATTTATCTTGTAAATGAACACAGAATTAACGGCAAATCAATATAGTGCAATTGCGCTTCTGATGTCTGGAAAAAATAGAGTCGAAGTTTCAGAGATTTTAAAAATTAATGTATCAGCATTAAATCAATGGATTGCTACGCCTAAATTCAAGCAAAAGCAGAGGGAAGCGGCAATCAGCGTGTATGAAGAATCCCTCGCGAACGTAGCAAACCTGACCAGTAAGGCAGTATTAGGGCTTGAGAAAATTTTAGACGATGATGAGGAACCAACCAGAACAAAAATTACAGCGATCACACTAATTTTAAATCATGCTGAGAAATTGAAAAGCTATGAATTAGAGAGGCGCTTGGAGCGTGTTGAAAACATTTTAAGCCCAAGCTACTTGGAGATTACAGCAAGTGTTGAGTCTTAAAGGGATAAAAAATTTAGAAAAAAAAGTAAATCTGCAACTGCTTTCAAGCCAAGGTCAAAAATTGCAAATTCCTACTGATTGGGAGGAATTTGTAATTCTTTGTACCATCAGAAGCGGCGGTGCAATGAAAACATTTACACCCTACCCGTATCAAAAAAAATTAATTGAGCTACGGCGGGAATTTAAAAATATCGTAATAATTAAATCTAGGCAAGTAGGGGTTACGCAGGCTTTGAGCGCCGATGACCTGCACCAAGCCGCGCTTAATCCTGCCAGTAGCTCTGTGTATTTTTTGAGGAATCAATCAGATGTAGCAAGCTTAAGCAGGCGAATCAAAACCATGATAAAGGGCTTAACTGGCTATGTTCGACTTGACAACGACAGTGTAGGCTACATCAAAATTAAAGATTTTGGCGATATCTATATTAAAAATTCAAGCCGTGAGGGTACGCGATCCCTCGATAGTGTGACCAGCCAAACTTACGACGAAAGCGCTTTTATCCCCGGCATCGAGGAAATTTATGCCGCCAGTAATGCTAGCAGCGCTTTGGTAGAAAATAGCAGCAAAATACTTTTAAGCACCCCATCAATGAAAGCTGGTTTTTATTGGAATAAATTATCTGAAAATAATTCAGAAGATATCGAAAAAATTTGCGAAAGTGTGGCGACCGGGGAGCTTTACAGCGAGTTCCCAGGTTTTCATTATTTTCAAGATACTAAAGGTATTTTGAAAATAATAATTCATTGGCTATGTCATCCAATTTTTGCAAAAATTAACACTACTTACCAAGGCGGGTATCTTCAGTATCGAAT
>Ga0105045_10005853_pt1 | contig 10848 bp, 8 predicted proteins | sample MAT02_FD_78089 | JGI IMG/M metagenome (GOLD analysis project Ga0105045, IMG submission 78089) | Freshwater microbial communities from Lake Fryxell liftoff mats and glacier meltwater in Antarctica - MAT-02 (megahit assembly) | ecosystem: Environmental > Aquatic > Freshwater > Ice > Liftoff... | reverse complement strand
TTCGCAAATGGATGTATCTATGTCCGAAACGACGAAAAGCTCATTTGTGTGCCCCTCACGAAATGACCTTTGTGTGCCCCTCACGAAATGACCGTGGGGCTCTCCGAGCCGTGACTTGATAGTTATAGGCACATTCCATATGCCGTCCGCAATTCAAAAACCTTTAGTTTCAGGCTAAGGAAGTCGGAGAGGCCGTGATTTTATTTGCCCGAGGCGTGAGCAAGGGATTTCAGCTGGCCCCTCGTTTACGCTTCGGGTTATGATCAGTAGTTGACTATCCCAACCCGAAGCGTAAGCGAGGGTTAATTCCTTTCCCACGACCACATCCTCTCTAGGAGAAACATTCTATGCAAAACCAAGAAAACGAAATCACTCGTCGCAGCTTCGGACTCGGAGCCGCCGGCGCCGTTGCTACGGGTGTCTCACTGAGTATCGCGACATCGCAAACGCAAGCATCCCAAGCAGTCGATGGCAAAAAGGGACGGCTCAAGCAGAGCGTCTGCAAATGGTGTTATGGCAAAATTTCTCTGGAGGACATGTGCAAAGAAGCGGTTAAGCTCGGCTTAGTCGGCATTGATCTTCTCAAGGCGGAAGACTTTCCGCTGCTGAAGAAATACGGCTTGGTTTGTACCATGGTTTCATCGTCCCCCCTTTCCGATGGCCTTTGCGATGAGAAGTACCATGAATCTTCGTTGAAAGCCATGAATGATGCGATCGAAGCGACTTCGGCGGCAGGTTTTCGCAACGTCATTTGTTTTTCTGGCAACGCTCGCGGCATCGATCGCAAGACTGGCTTGAAGAACTGTGCCGCAGCGCTCAAGAAGATCGTTGGAGTTGCAGAAAAGAAGAATGTCATTCTCAACATGGAGCTGCTGAATAGCCGAGTCGATCACGCGGACTACATGTGCGACAACTCCGCATGGGGCATCGAACTATGCAAAGAAGTTGGCTCAAATAATTTCAAGCTGCTTTACGATATATATCACATGCAGATCATGGAGGGGGACATTATTCGCTCCATTCAAAAGAATCACCAGTACTTCGGCCATTACCACACTGGTGGCAACCCAGGTCGACATGAGCTCAATGACCAACAAGAGTTGTATTACCCGCCCATAGCCAAAGCCATCGCCGATACGGGATTCGACGGCTTCTTTGCCCACGAATTCATCCCAGCGGGCGACCCCATCACCGGCCTAACGGATGCAGTAAAACTTTGCATGGTTTAGATTCCCATCCTCGTCTATCCTCGTTCCTAGGCAGAGCCTTGGAACGAGCGGCTTCGCCCGCTGACAGCGGGCGAAGCTATCGCGGAAGTTTACGTTGGAAGCTCCAGCAATCGCGCCATTCTATGGAAGTCGCTGCTGGTCTCGATGAATCGAACTTTAGTCACCAGCGTCTCTGGGTCAACCAATTTTTCGAACGGAACATACGACAGATTAAATTGACCACCGACAGAGATCATTACGCCGTTGAGCTTTTCTTCGATGAGAGCTCGATAAGCTCCAACGCCGATTTGCGATCCCAACATCACGTCGAAGGCGGTAGGCACGCAGCAACGAGATTCGTACCCGAGTTGAATGCCGTTGACTTTGCGCGTCTTGCCCGTTTTCTTTTTGTACGCTTCGCCCAGCATCCCAGCAAACGCTTTACCGATCGCAATACTGGAGATGGCAATGTGCCCGTGATCGTCTCGCGTGATGCCATCCAAGTACGAATTCGGCAAGTACTCGGCTAGCCCTTCGGCAATGACAATGACTCCGTAATTCCGACCCATCTTTTCGCGAGCAAGCATGGTCGCAACCATCTTTTCCACCACCGCATCGAGGTTCATCACGGTCCGGGTCTTTACGGTTCCGTCAAGCTGTGTTGTCGTTTCGGTGTTTCGCAAAGGCCCAACGATATCCTCTACGCTCAGGACCATGCTTGCATCGCCAGCGATCGCCGCACCGTATGCTAGCCAGCCAGCAGAACGCCCCATGGCTTCGCAGAGGAAGTAAGCTTGGCCCGCCGCTGCATCCCGATTCAAATTGCGAATCTCATTAGCAAGCGTTTCGGCAGCACTAAAATAGCCGAACGTGAAATCAATGCCTGGGTAATCGTTGTCGATTGTTTTGGGCAGGTGGATAACCGGCATCCGCACCTGGTCGGCGGAAAGCGTGTCTTGGTACAGTTTCATTTTGTTGGCAGTTTTGAGCGTGTCATCTCCACCGATGCTGACCAGTGCATCCACCCCTAACGATCGCAGCGCCAAGTAGACACGATGCAGCGGAGCGGACTTCTCGGGATCGCGTAGGTGAGCGGGACTAGAAACCGCTTTGCCAGGGTTGGATCGGGCTGTCCCAATCATAATTCCGGGCTCGGTTCGCGAAAATTCGAGTCTTTCTTGAGTTAGTTTCAGGTACTGTTTACCCTCCACCAGCGGCGTTTTGGAATCGAAGTCAATCAAATTGGAATAGCCGTGTTTGATGCCAATGACTTCAACGCCAGCATTCAAGAGAGTAAAAGCCGCAGACGTAATCACGGAATTAGCCGCTGGAGCTGGTCCACCGGCAAACAAAATAGCCACTCGCTTAATAGCAGTCATTCAAATTCGCTCTTAATGTTGAAATACTCAGGAAAACAAAGATTGAGTCGGCGAAGATTGTAACCACCTCCCAACGAATGTCCAACGGTCGGGCAAACCTGGCAATCTAGAGAAGGGAATCCCGATTTTCGGTTTATGCGACGAGCAAAACACAGATGCTACCCCAAGTGGGCGTGATGATTGAATCGCAGGCACCCAGAATACCGAATGTAACGACTGTTGCGTTGATTCCGAATGCAACATCCCAGACGAGACTTGGAGTAGTAAATGTCCGCGACCCGAAAAATGCGAACGAATATAAAATGCATTTCCCATGCATTGGATGGAAGATCGCTTCGTCGCACATTTGCGATCGTTCTTGGCCTCGGGCTTTCTGCAACTTTCTCTGAAGCTGAATCGTTCGCACAGTACGCATCGGGAGACCTACCTGCCTCTCCATGGTCCAATCGTGGCGAAAATCTTCAGGGACGCCGAGTTGACGAAACGAGCCATCCGTCCAGTGGACGCGTACGACAACCTTCGACAACTCAGAACGAAGCTCCAATCGACTTGCGGTCCGCTGATAACATGCGGTCCACTAACAATCCGAACAATGAAGCTTCTCGCCCCGCTCCGGTGATTCTCATGGGGCCGATGCTGCCACCGGTCCGACCTCAGTCTCAGTTGCAACCTCAGTCTCAGTTGCAACCTCAGTCCCAGTTGCAACCTCAGTCCCAGTTGCAACCTCAGTCTCAGACGATCAACTTGGATCGCTCGCTCGATTCGAGTCGCAATTCCAAAATTTTGACCAACTCGCGAAATGAAGCACCATCGCGGAACAATTCAAATTATTCAAATCAAACGATCGCCTTGCCTTCCCATGCGTTGACCCAGAAAAAGCCAATGGACGCACAATCCGGTTGGCACCGCTTGCAGGCAGGCGGTCTCGTTCTAGATGATGCGGATGCTCGCCTCGCTGAAAGTTCACCTCAAGACTTCAATGAAAGCACAGCCGCTTTGGCAACTAACGGGGACCGTCGTATAGGAGCGGGATTGCCGGACCGCGATGATGTTACAAAAAGTCCAAGACTTCTCTCACAAATGGCTTCGGCCACGTCTTCGATGGGGACTGACGAACCGATGAGCTTGCGATCGTCTAACCCAGTCGGAAAGGAAGTTAGCGAACCGGACTTGAACCAGTTGATGCTGTCGCAAGCCGCACCGCCCAAACCAACGACAATGTCGACGTCGACGACCTTGTCTCGAACCGAATCCGCTCTGCAATTGGAGAGTCCAACCAAGGCCGCTGAACCAGCTCCTACGGTCCAAGAGACGCTCATTGCAAGCAACACTAATGCATTTCCGGTGGTGAAAGCCGCACCAACCAATGCCGCACCGGCTGTTGATGAATACCAGATGAAAAAGTTTGCGTTAGCGCAGCGGGTCAGCCATGAGCTGCTCTCGAACACGCCAACCATTTCCGCCCGAGCCCCAGAAGCGCTCGAGTCCTTGCCGGGCTGGCAGTCGGTTGAACGCGAACTCAAGCAACGACTCGAGCGATGCGATACGCTTCTGAAGCGCGGCGTGGTGTTGAGCGCTCGCGAAGAAGCCAGCCAAGGCCTACTCCGACTATATCGAACTATGGACTTGCATCGGGGAAGCCTGTTTAGCGAACCAGCTTTCGAAAAGGCCCTAGTCGCCCTACGGGAAGAAGCGGATTTCCAAAAGAACTTGCGATCCAGTCAAGGGGTCAACGTTCAAGCAATCGTTGACACGCACGCAACAGAAGCGTTGAAAAACAGGCCGCTTGAAGCCACGTCGCCTGACATGGCATCAATGCACTACCGCTGGTACGCACGCTATCAATTGCTAACCGCTTCAGATGGCCACCCATGGGCTGCGGATTTGCTTTACGCATACGGCAAGACCCTTGAAAAAGAAGCAGAGCTTAATCCAGCTCGCACGGTCATGCTGCGAAGCCAGGCCGTCGTCTGCTACCAAGCAGCAACGCAGATCACACCGTCCCAAAGCGACGCCGCAAACCAATTGGGGTACGCGCTCATTCACTTGGATCGGATGGATGACGCCTATGCTGCCCTTGCAGCCTCCATTCAAAACAAACCAAATGCGAATGCTTGGAACAATCTGGCTGAAGTCTTTCGACGCCAGGGCAAGGCAGCAGAAGCAGAGTACGCAGTTCAGCAGGCGAGTGCACTGCAAAACGCAACACCACAATACACCGCCCAGAACCCCGAAATTACAGAAGTTGATCCGGCTGTTTTTGCCAAGTATAGCCCGGCACCAACCATGCTCGGCCCAGCACAAAATTTCGCAGCGAACAGCTTGCAAGCCAATGGACCAAACGGAAACGTCTCGAATATTCCTGTAGCAAAAACTAGCAAGAGTTTTTTCGCGAAAATTTTCCAAAAATGAAAATCAAGAACCGAATTCTAACGTTCTCGTTGTCGCTAGCTTCTGCCTCGTTTTGCTTTTTAACGGGAGAGTGCTTTATCGGCTCCGCGCATGCGCAGTATGTCAAGGCAAAGTTGGCTTCGGCACGGTCACCTTATGGTTATGAAAGCGCGGCAACGCAAGCATGCGGTTGTGGTTCAGCGGCTGGTTGTGATACATGCAGAGGTTGTGGACGTATTCCCGCAGCGGTACAAATGTGCCCCCCTCAACAACCGACAGGTGTGACTACTGGTGAGTGCAAGCCCTGCATCACCGGCATCGACTGCGCTCAAGATCCCTACGGCGAGAAGCGATGGCGCGATGCGATTCCCATCGACTTCCAACCGTTGTGGCACGGCGAATACATCGGCCCAGTTCGATTGCCGTCCCTGCTTGAGTACCGCGTTCGAATCAATGACGAAGTCACCTTTACCTACACTCCAGACCGTCAAAAAACGATGGAGGAATACAAACTGATGGTCGGTGATGAAATCAGCCTCGATTCCATTTCCGACAACGGTATCCGACAACCAAGAGTCCCAGTCCAACCGGATGGGACCATTATTGTGCCGTTGCTTAAGGCACCGGTCGCAGCGTCGGGCAAGACAATCCAATCTCTCAGAAAAGACCTCGAACTTGCTTACAAGCAATACATCGTTTCTCCCGCCATCGATATCCTTCCTGTCAAAGTGAATACGGCTGTCGAGGACCTCAAGGACTCGGTTAACGGCCCCTTCGCAGCAGGCGGTCGTGCGTTCCCAACGGTAGTCAACCCGGACGGAAAAGTACAATTGATTCGACTGGGTAGTGTGTACATTTTGGGAATGACGATTGAGGAAATTAAGCGAGAAATCAATCTGCGATACCGAGAACAGTACGTAGGAATTGATATTGAGCCACGATTGACAAGAACCTCAACGCACGTTTGTTATGTCTTCGGCGAAGTTGTCAGGCCGGGTCGATTTGAAATGGATCGGCCAACATCGGTCACCCAAATCATCGCTCAAGCCGAAGGCCCCAGGATCGGTGCGAATATGCGACAGGTTGTTATCTTGAGAAGGGCAGAAGATTGGCGGTTGATCTCGACCATGCTGGATCTTCAAGGCGCACACCTCGGCAAACGTCCAAATCCATCCGATGAAATTTGGCTCCGAGACGGCGATACGGTGCTGCTCGTCAAGAAACCGATCAAACGTGTGGATGACGCAATACAGCTGTTATTTACGGACGGTTTGTATCGAATAGTGCCATTCCAGGGAATCACAATTCAGCGACAATAGGAAGCTGTAAAAACTTCCTCACACTTATTCAGACCAAAACCACAATCAGCCACATGGCGTTAGCCGCGGTTTGCGTCGACCATGAAAGGAACCAGGGCTAACGCCTAATGGCACTCTCTTTCGAGTTTTGTGAACCGAGGGCGATAGCCGCGGGCGTCAGTTTAGTAACCTTTTTGATCAATTCAGGCCCGAAGCTAGCGATTGCGGTTATTAAAGTGACTGCCATTTTGCTAACGCCTAAACGGCTAATCAAACCATTTCCCTTTCCTGGTCTGCATCATGAGTCCTAAATACGAAGTTGTCCGAGTTGAAGATCGTCGTCAGCGCAAAGAATTTATCGATTTCCTTTGGAAACTGCATAAAGACGATCCTAATTGGATCCCGCCCCTTCGGATGAATCAGGAGGAGTTGGTCAATTTTCGACGACACCCATTCTACGAAAATGCCAAAATTCGGACGTTCCTCGTTCGCAAAGACGGCGAGGTAGCAGGTCGAATCGCTGCAATTATCAATAATGGTCACAACAAGCGTTACGGCGAGAAGCGAGGCTTCTTTGGCTTCTTCGATTGCATTGACGACCAAGAAGCCGCCAACGTGCTATTCACCGAGGCCTGTCGCTACCTGAAGAGCGAAGGGATGGACGACGTTCGAGGACCTTGCAACCCGTCCCTCAATTACGAGCTCGGAACGCTGGTCGATGGGTTCGACTCTCCTCCGACATTTATGATGACCTACAACTGGCCCTACTACGACAAGTTGGCTAAAAACTTTGGGTTCGAAAAGGTCCAAGATCTCTATGCCTACGAAGGCAACATTGAGATGCTCAAGACTATCGACCCCAAGCTCCAATTTGTTATCGACGAAGTCAAACGCCGTTTTAATGTCGTTGTTCGTCCCGCCAACAAGAAAAAATTTGGTCAGGAAGTCAGCCTTTTCTTGAAAATCTACAACGAAGCTTTGCAAGGAACTTGGGGCTTTGTTCCCCTGACCGATGCCGAATGTGTAAGTCTTGGCTCCTCTTTGAAACTACTCATTGACCCGGCGATGACCTCCATCGTAGAAATCGATGGCAAACCGGTTGCTATTGGATTGACGCTGCCCGACTACAATCCGCTTATTAAAAAAATCAACGGAAAGCTGTTTCCATTTGGGTTCCTCACACTCCTGTTTGGACGAAGGAAAATCAAGAAGGTTCGTGTGATGAGCACCAATGTTGTCCCTGAGTACCAACGCTGGGGACTTGGGTTGGTCGTTTTGGAACGCATGCTCCCTGATTGCATCAAACATGGCATCACCGATGCCGAATTTTCATGGGTTCTTGAGAGCAACCATCTTTCGAGAGGGTCGCTCGAGAGAGCCGGAACCACTCGAACCAAAACCTACCGCCTTTACGACCGTTCCTTGAGCGATATCCAGGGATAGTTTACGCGACGAGACGAAAACAAACGCAAATTCTGACATTTGCGTCCTCAGTAGCAACCCTTATCGCCGATGCGATCCTTGCCAAGCTCTGTTATAGTGCAAAGATTGTTCGGCAAACCAACTGAATCCTCTAAGCAGTTCCAATCGAATAGGGATGACATGAAAGACACACTTGCAGTGATTCTGGCGGGTGGAAAAGGAACACGTCTTGAACCGCTTACGCGCGACCGGGCAAAGCCCGCAGTTCCTTTTGGGGGCAACTATCGAATCATCGATTTCGTGCTCTCCAATTGCCTGAATAGCGGTCTTAGAAAGATGCTCGTTCTTACTCAGTACAAAGCGATGAGCTTGGACCGGCACATCAATCTAGGCTGGCGTGACTTTTTTTGCCGTGAGCTAGACGAGTTTATTGATATCGTTCCACCGCAACAGCGTATCGATGAAAACTGGTATCAGGGAACTGCCGATGCGGTTTATCAGAACATTTATGCCATCGAAAAAGAACGCCCTAAGTACTTGATCATCTTGGCGGGCGATCACATCTACAAGATGAATTATCATGCGATGATTCAATACCACAAAGAGATGCAGGCCGACTTAACGATCGGTGCACTCCGCGTCGACTGCGAAGAAGCAAAAGACTTTGGTGTCATGCAAATCGAATCCGACCAACGTATCGTTGGCTTCCAAGAAAAGCCAGCCAATCCTCGCCAAATTCCAAACGATCCAGGCCACGCGCTCGCATCGATGGGAATCTATGTTTTCAACACTCGGTTCCTGTTCGAGCAGCTTTGCCACGACGCCAACGACCCGAAGAGCCACCATGACTTCGGCAAGAATATCATTCCGTCGATCATCGACCGACATCGTGTTTTTGCGTTTCCGTTCAAGGACGAAAATCGAAAGAACGATGCGTACTGGCGAGATGTGGGTACGCTCGATGCGTTTTACGAAGCGAACATGGACCTCGTCGGTATCGATCCTTTTTTAAACCTCTACGACGAAAGTTGGCCAATCCGCACTCAACAGAAGAACCTGCCGCCACCCAAGTTTGTTTTTGGCTCAAGGGGTGAGGGGGACCGTTGCGGCATAGCTTTGGACTCCATCGTTTGTGCGGGAACTATTGTAAGCGGCGGACGCGTTGAACGAAGTATTTTAGGTACTGGCGTCCGAGTGAACTCCTACGCGGAAATCGCCGACAGCATCCTGTTTGAAGGAGTCGAAGTCGGCCGTAGAGCCAAAATCAAAAATGCAATCATCGACAAAGGGGTTTGCATTCCGGCCGGTTTTGAAATCGGCTACGACTTGGAATTGGACAAGAGTCGTGGCTTCACTATTTCCAACAATGGAATTGTTACGGTTGCCAAAACCGAAGACCTCTCATCGTTATCGATGAAGTCGAACGCGAGTCCATATCGAGCAGACTCGCCAATGGATGAAATCTCTCCCCCCAAAGGTAAAAGTACGCAATCCTATTCAAATCCAAAACTACTTCGGATTTCCGAGTCAAGCCAAGAGGATACCCGCCAATGACTACCACAATGCCCGTGTTGTATTTGTTGATGGGATTGCTCTTTGGTACGACTTTGCTCGCACTCGGAATAGCCTTGGGCTTTTGGATGGGCAAGAAACAATCGACAAGCGTGGGCCAACCTCTTGTTGAGCAGCAAATCGTAGCGGCTTTGCGAAACATGGCGAATTGGACAAACGACTTCGCCGGCGATTTCACTCGCTATCAATCCACTATGCAGTCCTTGACACGGGATGCTGCCGATACGAAAAAAGTAAGAACCAAGGAGGAGGTTCAAAGCATTCTTGATAAAATTGTGCAAGCGAATAGCACACTACAATCTCGACTCGATTCAGCGGAAGAAAAGCTCGAATCGCAAACGAAGCAACTGGCCGGCTACTTGACCGAAGCCCGAACGGATGGCCTGACAGGTCTTTCCAATCGAAAAGCCTTCGATCAAAAAATGGATGAATGCTATACAAAATGGCAGCAAACAAAACAACCATTTACCCTCGCGTTGATCGATATCGACCATTTCAAAAAAATCAATGACACCTATGGGCACCCCGCAGGTGATACCGTGCTTCGGGAAATGTCAAAACAACTCACGGAAATTAGTGGTGAAGCGATCATGGTAGCAAGGTATGGCGGCGAAGAGTTCGGCGTGATCTTCGATGGTGATGTTACCAATGCAGCTACCTTGATGGAAAAACTTCGAATTGCAATTGCGGGGAAAACCATCGAAGCAGACGGACACACGATCAAGATTTCAATCAGCTCTGGAGTTGCTCGCATTTTGAAAGACGAGCGAATCGGAAAACTCGTCCGACGTTCAGACGAGGCCCTCTACAGCGCCAAAATGGGTGGTCGAAATCGAGTCTTCATCCACAACGGCATGCTCTGTGAGCTGTTTGGCAAACCTAGTCCAGCACTTAATATTGCAGAATCTGATGACGCACTCCTGGCGGAAACGCCCCCAACCTCCAACGAGTTAGAACACCGAGTTCTTTCCCGCCTCGATCGCTTGATCTCCCAAGAAGCGAACCGCAATGATTAATGGCGATAGGAAAAGCTGTGAAGCATTGGGAGCCGAGTTTACAATGCAAAGGTCACTCTCGGCGAGAGCGACCTAGCGTAGGTCGCACCTGCCGGTTGCGACTTTTGGAACACTGAGCGATGGGAGGCTATCGCAAGATAGCTTCTACCTTCTTTTTCCAAAATCCTTGTTTTTAGCACAAAGAGAAAAATCTCGGGGTTCGGGGCAAGCCCTGGGGATCACTGAAATTCTCCCCCTAATTCGTTAGACGAGCCCAAAATGGAGCGCGGAAATACTTCCGCAAAAAACGGTACCTTAAAACTTGGCGATTGCCTTAAAGTAAGGATTACGCCCCGACCTGGTTCCGTTTCAGGAAGTTTTCAAGATTGCATCCGGAGCTTCCACGAAGGAAGTGGAGATCCTTCGTTTATTTCTACAGCGACTCTTCCCTCGGATAATTACCCACATTAGCGAAACTGGGAGAAGCATGAGGATGGACGATGGCTCAGGAACCGCAGTTATTGTGATCGTGCCAAAGGAACTATAAGAACTTGCGTCGATCGGTGTTGAGATGTCATCGAGT
>Ga0105045_10005852_pt1 | contig 10849 bp, 7 predicted proteins | sample MAT02_FD_78089 | JGI IMG/M metagenome (GOLD analysis project Ga0105045, IMG submission 78089) | Freshwater microbial communities from Lake Fryxell liftoff mats and glacier meltwater in Antarctica - MAT-02 (megahit assembly) | ecosystem: Environmental > Aquatic > Freshwater > Ice > Liftoff... | reverse complement strand
GCCACGTACAGCCCCGGCGAGATGATCTTGCCCGTCTGGCCGACCTGCAGCTCGTTGGGCACGTAGCCCGCGTCCACCGCGGCGCGCGAGGCACCGACGGCGGCGCCCATCTTGTCGGCCAGCGAGTAGATGATCTTGAAGGCATCGGCCGAACCCAGCGCACGGCCGCCGCTGACCACTTTGCCGGCGCTCTGCAGGTCCGGGCGGTCGCTCTTGCCCTGCTGCAGGCCGACGAAGCGGGTGTGCGAGGGCAGCGTGGCTTCCACCGCCGCCGCTTCCACCGTGGCGCTGCCGCCACCCACCGCCGCCGGCCACGAGGCCGTGCGCACGGTGCCGACGATGGCCATGGACGACGGCGCCTCGACGGTGATGATGGCGTTGCCGGCGTAAATGGGCCGCCTGAACACGTGGCTCGATTCCACCGTCATGATGTCCGACACCTGGGCCACGCCCAGCAGGGCCGCGACGCAGGGCATCAGGTCCTTGCCGAAGGTGGTGGACGGGCCGAACACGTGCGAATAGCCGGCCGCGAGTTTGGCCACCTGCGGCGCCAGCACCTGCGCGATCGCATGGGCGTTGGCGGCGTTGGCCACCGTGATGACCTTGGCGACGCCGGCGATCTGCGCGGCTTCGGCGGCCACCGCATCGGGCGCGTCGGACAGCACGGCCACGTGGATCTGCGCGCCTTCGATCGCCTGCGCACAGCTCACGCAGCGGGCGGTGGAAGAGTTCAGCTTGCCGCCGAGGTGCTCGGCGATGATCAGTACCTTGCTCATGTCATCGGCTCCTTACGCCAGGCCCTTGGCCTTGAGCGCCGAGACCAGCTCGGCAACGTCCTTCACCATCACGCCCTTGCTGCGCTTGGCAGGCGGGGCGAAGTGGGTGGTCTTGAGGTGGTCGCCGCTGTCCACGCCCAGGTCGGCGAGCTGCAGGGTTTCCATCGGCTTGGACTTGGCCTTCATGATGTCGGGCAGCTTGATGAAGCGCGGCTCGTTGAGGCGCAGGTCGGTGGTGATGACGGCGGGCAGGTCGACTTCCAGCGTTTCCAGGCCGGCGTCCACTTCGCGCACCACGGTGGCCTTGCCGTCGGCGATGTCGAGCTTGCCGGCGAAGGTGGCCTGCGGGCGGCCCCACAGCGTGGCCAGCATCTGGCCGGTCTGGTTGGCGTCGTCGTCGATGGCCTGCTTGCCCAGCAGCACCAGCTGCGGCTGTTCCTTCTCGATCAGCTTGAGCATGGCGCGCGCGGCGGTGAGCGGCTGGATGGCCTGGTCGGTGACTACGTGGATGGCGCGGTTGGCGCCCATGGCCAGGCCGTTGCGCAGGTGGGCCTGGCAGTCGGCCGGGCCGATGGTGGCGACGATCACTTCGGTGGCGATGCCCTTGTCGCGCAGGCGCAGGGCTTCTTCCAGCGCGATGTCGTCGAACGGGTTGGGCGACAGCTTGACGCCGTCGGTGACCACGCCCGAACCATCGGGCTTCACCTGGATGCGGACGTTGTAGTCCACCACCCGCTTGTAACCGACCAGAATCTTCATCGTCGCGACTTTCCTGTGGGGCAGGCCGGCGCACGGCGTGGGGCCGGGCGGCGGACATCGAAGGGGCCCCAATTCTACCCCTCCGGCCCGTCGTGGCCCAGTCAAGGCCGCGAACCCCCCAAGACGATGCCACCCGCGCAGCAAAAAATGGGGTCAGAGAACATATTCGTTTCAAACGAATATGTTCTCTGACCCCATTTTTTGGACCCCATTTGTGGGGTGGACGGGCTCAGGCGGCGGCGGACTGCGGGTCCAGGGTGGCCAACCAGTCGTCGTCGGAGCCTTCGTTCACGCCTTCGAACAGGAAGGTGCTCAGGTAGCGCTCGCCAGTGTCGGGCAGCATGGCCAGGATGACGCTGCCTTCGGGCGCCGTCTGCGCCACCTGCAGCGCCGCGGCCACGGTGGCCCCGGCGGAGATGCCGACGAACACGCCTTCCTCGGCCGCCAGGCGGCGGGCGGTGTCGCGCGAAGTCACGTCGTCCACCGGCAGCACCTGATCGGCGACGCTGCGGTCGAGCACGCCGGGTACGAAGTCCGGGGTCCAGCCCTGGATCTTGTGCGGGGCCCAGTCCTTGCCGTTGAGCAGCTGCGCGCCGGCGGGCTCGCTGGTGACGATCTGCAGGTCGGGCCGCGCCAGTTTCAGCATCTGGCCGGCGCCCGTGAGCGTGCCGCCCGTGCCCCAGCCGGTGACGAAGAAGTCAAGCCGCCTGCCGGCGAAGTCCTGCAGGATCTCGGGCGCGGTGGTGCTGCGGTGGTAAGCGGGATTGGCCGGGTTGTCGAACTGACGCGCCGGGAACCAGCCGTGCTTGGCGGCCAGCTCCGCCGCCCGCCGCACCATGCCGCTGCCGCGTTCGGCTGCGGGCGTGAGGATCACCTTGGCGCCATAGGCGCGCATCAGCTTGCGGCGCTCGATGGAGAAGGTCTCGGTCATCACCGCCACGAACGGATAGCCGCGCGCCGCGCAGACCATTGCCAGCGCGATGCCGGTGTTGCCCGACGTGGCCTCGACCACGGTCTGCCCAGGCTTGAGCACCCCGCGCTGCTCGGCATCCAGGATCACCGCAAGCGCCAGCCGGTCCTTCACCGAACCGCCCGGGTTGAACGATTCGACTTTGACGTAAAGCGACACATGCGCCGGCGCCAGCCGGTGCAGCCGCACGATCGGCGTGCGCCCGATCGTGTCCAGAATGCTGTCGTAAAGCGCCATCTCACTCTCCAATAAATAAGAACGGGGTCAGGTTCACTTATCCAGCTCAGGCGGCCGGGGCCATAACGGGGTCAGGTTCACTTCTGACCCCCGACGTCAGGCCGCCAAGGCCTCACGCTTGTCCGGGGTCAGAAGTGAACCTGACCCCGTTATGGGCGGGGGGCCGAACCAGTGGAGGGGGTGGGCGAGGGCGGCGACTTCGCCCAGGATGAGCAGGGCGGGCGAACGCACTGCATGCTGCGTGGCCAGTTCGGGGAGTTCGGACAGGGTGCCGGTGATGACGCGCTGCTCGGGGCGCGAGCCGTTTTCGACCAGCGCGAACGGGGTGTGCGCGGCGCGGCCGTGCGCCAGCAGGCGGTCGCGGAAATCAGCCAGGCCGGCTACGCCCATGTAGACGGCCAGCGTCTGCTTTTCCTGCGCCAGGGCGGGCCAGTCCAGCGTGTCCAGCGAGTCCTTGCAGTGCGCCGTCACGAAGCGCACCGACTGCGCGTGGTCGCGATGGGTCAGCGGCACGCCGGCATACGCGGCGCAGGCCAGCGCCGCCGTGATGCCGGGCACCACTTCGAAGCCGATGCCGTGCGCGTGCAGGAACTCCAGCTCCTCGCCGCCGCGCCCGAACACGAACGGGTCGCCGCCCTTGAGCCGCACCACGCGCCGCCCGGCGCGCGCGTGTTCAAGCATCAGCGCATGGATGCCGTCCTGGCTGACGTGGTGGTTCGAGGCCTGCTTGCCCACTTCGATGAAATCGGCGTCGCGCCGCGCCAGCGCCAGCACGCCCGGCGAAACCAGGCGGTCGTGCAGGATCACGTCGGCCTGGTTTAGCAGGCGCAGCGCGCGCAGCGTCAGCAGGCCCGGGTCGCCCGGGCCGGCGCCGACCAGCGCCACCGAGCCGACGTCGCGCGAGGGCGGCGCCACGCCCAGCGCCGCATCGAAGGCGAGCAGCGCGCCGGCCGCGTCACCGGCGCGGAAACGCTCCGCCACCGGCCCGGCCAGCAGGGTTTCGAAGAAGCGGCGCCGCTCGGCCAGGCGCGGGTGCCGGGCGCGGATGCGGCCGCGCTCGCGCAGCAGCAGGGTGGCCAGCCCGGCCAGGGATTCGTCCAGCTCGGCTTCGAGTTTCTCGCGCAGGTGGCGTGCCAGCATCGGCGCGCCGCCGCCGCTGGAAATGGCGATCTGCAGCGGCCCGCGCTCGATGCGCGCCGGCGACTGGTAGCTCGACAGCTCCAGGTCGTCCACCACGTTGGCCCAGACCCGGCGCGCTTCGGCCGCTGCCGCCACGGCACGGTTCACCGCGCCGTCGTCGGTGGCGGCGACCACCAGCCACGCACCGTCCAGCCACCCCGGCTCGAAGCCGCCCGCAAGATGTTCGATCCGCCCCTGCGCGAACAGCTCCGCCACCGCCGGCTCCAGCCAAGGCGAGCCGACCACCACGCGCGCGCCGGCCGCCAGCAGGGGCTCGAGCTTGCGCCGCGCCACCGCCCCGCCGCCCACCACCAGCACGCGCCGGCCGCGCAGGTCGGCGAACAGGGGAAAGAGCGGGGCGGGGTCATGGGCCATGGACGCACGCTAGGCCCTCGCCGCCCGCCGCCGGAAATGACCAGCCGCCCCGTGCATATGCCCTGCGGTTATGTGACGCGCGTGGACGCCTGCGCCCGCCACGGGTTAGCGTGCCCGCTGGTCCGCACGTCGCCATCAGGGGAAAGCATGTCCGATTCGGGTTCGATGGGATTGCTGCGCGCGCTTTTCTCGCACCCCCTGGCGAAGCTGGTCATCGGGCTGGTGGCCGTGATCGGCGCGATGATGGTGGCCGGCATCGGCTGGGAACTGGCCATCAATCCGCTGGGCTGGGGGCCCTGGGGTGAGGTGGCGCGGGCGCTGGTGCTGGTGGGCGTGGCCATGCTGGCCTACGCCGCCTTCGTGCGCTGGATCGAACGCCGGCCCGGCACCGACTTCGGCCGTCGGGGCGCCGTGAGTGAATGGGCGATCGGCGTGGCCCTGGGTTTCGCCGCGATATCGCTCACCGTGGCCGTGATCGCTTCGCTGGGCGGCTACCGGATCACCGGCTGGAACCCGCCGTCGGTGCTGGTGCCGGTGCTGGCACTGGCCATTTTCTCCGGCGTTTTCGAGGAAATCGTCATGCGCGGCCTGGTGTTCCGGATGCTCGAGGAGTGGCTGGGCAGCTGGACCGCGCTGGCGCTGTCGGCCCTGCTGTTCGGCCTGCTGCACCTCATGAATCCCAATGCGACCCTGCTGGCCGCGGCGGCCATTTCCCTCGAAGCCGGCATCCTGCTGGGCGCGCTGTACATGCTGACCCGCCGCCTGTGGATGGCCATCGGCCTGCACATGGCCTGGAATTTCACCCAGGGCGGCATCTACGGCATCAACGTTTCGGGCATCGAAGTGCCCGGCCTGCTGTTCAACACCATGCAGGGTCCGCCGCTCCTCACGGGCGGTGCGTTCGGCGCCGAGGCCGCGCTTCCGACCATCGTCATCTGCACCTCGCTGGGACTGTGGGTGCTGTACCGCGCGCATCGCAAGGGCCGCTTCGTGGCGGCCAGCTGGCAGCGCTTCCGCACCGGTCGGGCGGCCCCGGCGCAGGCCTGATCCCGCGCTACATGCCGGGCTGCGGCGTGCATATGCCATCCGGTTATCAGGGGCGTATGGACGCCCCGGCGGGACCGGGTTAGGTTGGCGGTACGACTCCGGCGCCGCGCGCCTCCCCTGGAATGCCCGTGCCCCCGCTCCGTTCCCCGATGTGTTGTCGCCCGCCGGTGCCCTGAACCGCACACGCCCGCGCCCGACCTTCCTGGAACGCCCATGACCCTGACCCAGCTGCGTTACCTGATCGCCATCGCCGACACCGGCCTGAACATCACCTTGGCCGCCGAGAAGGTGCACGCCACCCAGCCCGGCCTGTCCAAGCAGCTCAAGCAGCTGGAGGACGAACTGGGCTTCCTGCTGTTCCAGCGCAAGGGCCGCAGCCTCGAGGCCATCACGCCCGCCGGCAAGGACGTGCTGGCGCACGCCCGCCGCGTGCTGGCCGAGGCCGGCAACATCCGCGCCTACGCCGCCAATGAACGTGGCGAAAAGCAGGGCCGCCTCACCCTGGTCACCACCCACACCCAGGCCCGCTTCTTGCTGCCGCCGGCCATTGCCGCGCTGGCGCGGCGATTCCCCGACGTCAGCATCCACCTGCAGCCGGCCTCGGAAGGCGAGGTGCTGGACCAACTGGCGGGCGGCCTGGCCGACTTCGCCGTGGTCAGCACGGCGGGCGAGGTGCCTCCGGGCGGCCTGGCCGTGCCGCTGTATCGCTGGCGCCGCGTGGTGCTGGTGCCTGCCGCGCACGAACTCGCCGCGTTGGCACGCGCGCCCACGCTGGCCGAACTGGCGCCGCTGCCGCTGGTGAGCTACGAGTCCACCAACAAGCCCGAATCCTCCCTGCGCCGCGCCTTCGCCGCCGCCGGCCTGGAGCCGCAGGTGGCGATGACCGCCCGCGACGCCGACCTGATCAAGACCTACGTGCGCGCCGGCCTGGGCGTGGGCCTGCTGGCTGAAATGGCCGTGAGCGCGCGCGACGACGCCGACCTGCGCGCGCTGCCGGCGCCGGCCGCCGTGCCCGAGTGCGTGAGCTGGGCCGTGCTGCCGCGCGAGCGCGTGCTGCGCGATTACGCCTTGGAGCTGCTGCTGGCCCTGGCCCCGCAGTTGGACCGCAGCGACCTCACGCGCGCCGTTGCCGGGCATGACACGCCCGCTTGGCCGGTGCCGCCCACTTGGGTGGAACTGAGCCAGGCCATCACCCACTAATGCGAACGGACGTCCCGTTCGGGGCGGGCACGGACGACCTTTTTCCTATCGGGCGGGCTTATCGGCGGAAGTAGTCGCTGGCCGCGCTCTTCTCGGGAAGGATGTAGACGACGCCGGCCGTCCCGGTGAAGGCGGGTCGCACCACGGCGTTGTAGAACGCCGCCGGCACGTTGATGCAGCCGAACGAGATGCGGTTGTCGTCGGGCGTTTCGCTGCGCAGGCGTTCGGCGCGGCGTTCCTTCCGGGTCCCCGGCACCACCGGATGCAGAGCGATGGACGCGTCGTAGTCGATCAGAAGGATTCCGCGGCCGTGAATGTCCTTGTCCAGGTGGGCCACGAAGCGGCCGGCTGGCGTGGTGCGGTCCTCCGGCCGGATGGCCGACAGCGACAGGTCGCCGATGCCTTGCGCGGTCTTGTCGCCGCGCGCGGAGCCCAGCAGTGCGGCGTCGTTGCCCTGGAGTTCACCCGCGGCGTTGAACACGAACACGCGCGCCGCGACCTTGTCGACCAGCAGGAACGGCAGGCCGTCGTTGTCCCCCGATTCGCCGACCCATTTCACCACCTGCCTCGCCTCGGTCGAGGCGGACGGGTGGCCGAAACCGGCGCCGGCCGACGCCGCCGTGCTGAAGGCACAAAGCGCGACCAGCCCCATGCTCCGGCGCCATGCCCGGCCCGGAAGAGCCGGGTCGGGCGCCGGAGGAATCAACACCGCGCGCCGTGGCAAGGACATGCGGTCAGTTGCGGTACGGCTTGGGCGCGCGAACCGGCGGCACGTAAGGCGGGGCTTCCGGCAGCTCGAGTTCTTCTTCCTCGACCGTCAACACGGTGGTGGGCGGCGGCGGCACGGTGGCCGCCACCAGGGTCGGCGGAGTGACCGTCGGCGGCAGCACGGGTGGCGTCACCAGCGGCGGCGGCGGGACGATCACCGGCGGCGGAGGCGGGACGACCACCGGCGGCGGCGGCGGCGGGACGATCACCGGCGGCGGCGGCGGGACGACCACCGGCGGCGGCGGCGGCGGCGGCGGCGGCGGTGTCACGGCCGCGGTGATGATGCCGGTGGTGTGCGCGACGACCGGGCCACAGCAGTTCAGGGCCAGGGCATACAGCCCGGCACTGGCGCCGCCGAGCGTATAGCCGGTGTAGGTGATCGCCCGGCTGCCGACATCCGGCGAGTTGTAGTTGGCGACGGCATTGGGGCCGGCGATCAAGCTCACGCCCGCGGGATTGCCGATCAGGCCCGAGAGGATCGCGGTGGTGGTGCCATTGAAGACGCGGCTCGCGGCGTTGGCGAACACCAGCATGTAGCTGCTCAGCGCCGCGCCTTCGGTGAGGGTGAAGCGCGTGCTGTAATCCGTCGGCGTCAGGTAGGACACCGGGTTGTAGTAGATCGAGACCGGTGCGGCGGTGACCGTGGTCGGCGGTGCGAGCGGGTTGAAGCGCACGGTGCCGCCGGTGACGCCCGGGCCGGTGCCGTCGGTGTCGGCGCTCAGGACCAGGCCGCGCGCCAGGCCCAGGCTGCGGGTCGGGTCGTTGGTGCCACGGGTCACGGTGATGGCGCCGGAGATGTTCACGTCGTTGGCGGCGCACATCATCAGGTTGCCGTCGGTCACGGTGATCGCACCCGACTGGTTGATGTTGCGGCCGGCCGCGAGCAGCACGCTGCCATTGGTGGTCGTGATGGCGGCATTGACGTTGATGTCCTGGCCGCAGCACACCGACAGGTTGCCGTTGGTGGCGGTGATCGCGGCGTTGATTTCGACGTTGCGGTCGGCGATCAGGCTCAGCGTGGTGGGCGCGCCGCTGGCCGACCAGGTGATGGCGTCGTTGACGAAGATGTCGCCGTTGCCGGGGCCGGCGCCGGCAGTGGTGATGGTGATGTTGTTGGTCACCAGCTGCGCCGACAGCGTCGCGCCCGAGATGTTGTTGCCCGAGGCGCTGCCGATGGTGAAGTCCGTCGGGTCGATCAGCCACTGGCCGGTGCGGCCGTTGGCGGCGGCGGTGGTCACGCGGATGCCGCTGGCGACTCTCACGTTGGCGGCCGACGTTTCGATGAAACCACCGTTGCCCGCCGTTGGCGCACTGGCGTCGAGCACGCCGCCGGCGTTGACGGTGCCGGTGACCATGTCGGCCAGAAGCAGGATGGTGCCGTTGCGGTTCTGCAGTGTCTGTGCCTGGATGACGCCGGTGTTGTTCACCACTGTGTGCAGCAGGTTGCCGGCCGCCTGCGCGGTCAGCAGTACGCGGCCGCCGTCGGCCTGGACCAGGCCGCGGTTCTCCACCAGTGCATTCACGGCGCCCGTGGTGACGGCCACGTTGAGCAGGCCGTCGCCCGCCACATCGAGCGTCACGGCTTCGCCGCCGGCCAGCGCCACGCTGCCCAGCCGCGCCGAGATCACGCCCTCGTTGCGGACGTTGCGACCCATCAGCGCGACATAGCCGCCGCCGTTGGCCTGCAGGTTGCCCTGGTTGACCACGTCGCCGCTGCCGGCGCCGGTGAACCGGTGGCGTCCGGCCAGGAAATCACCGTCGCTCAGGCTCATCGTGGTGGCCACCAGGCCACCGACGCTGACCGAGGAACCGCTGCCGAACAGCACGCCGTTGGGATTGACCAGGAACACCTGGCCGTTGGACGTAAGCGTGCCCATGATCACCGACGGGTCGGCGCCGATGACGCGGTTGAGGGCGATGGAACTCGCGCCGGGCTGCACGAACTGCACGGCCTGGTTGGCGCCGACGCTGAAGGACTGCCAGTTGATGATCGCCAGGGCGCTGTTCTGCGTGATGGTGGTCTGGTTGCCGGTTTGGGCGATGCCGGCCTGGCCGGCGACGACCTGGCCGCCGGTCGGGGCCATGGACTGCGCAAAGGCGGGCGTGGCGAGGGCCAACAGCAGGGCGCTGGAGAGGGTGGACAGCGCAAGGCGCGCCTGTCGGGGAGTGACGGTGTTGCTCATGGCGGATTCCTTCGTGTGCCGCATGAAGCGGCGAGGGCACAGCATCAGAAGTACTTGATGGCCTGGATCCAGAAGCGGCCGGACTTGTCGGGCGCCGACAGGGCCTGCTCGCTGCCCAGCTTCCAGGCGTAATAGGTGCGCACCGACCAGTCCCCCGGCTCGCTCCAGGTCAGTCCGACGCCGGCGCCGCTCAGGTTTCGCTCGTTGTCACCGGGGAACCACGGGTCCTTGTTGATGGTGATGCGGCCGGCGTCCACGAAGCCCAGCAGGTGCAGCTGACCCGGGATTCGATCGGACGTACGTGCCAGCAGCAGCCTGGCCTCGAGGGCGGCGATCACGCCTTCGTCGCCTACGGCTTCGCCCTGCGGGTAGGCGCGGATGCCGTCCATGCCGCCCAGCACGAGCTTCTCGGAGGGGTCGAGGTTCTTCGAGGCCAGCTGGCCGGTTACGGCGGCGCTGAGCGACAGCGTGTCGGTAATGCGCTGCACGCGGCTGGCATGGAACCACAGCTTGCTGTAGTCGCCCTGCGTGCGTGCGGTGGCGGCGTCGATGGCGCGGGCCAGCGGCGATTCGATGTCCAGCCGCCCGCCCGACAGGTTCAGGTAAAAGCGGTTCACGCCGCCGCCGAACACTGTGTCGCTACGGTCGCCGTACAGCGAAAGGCTGATCACGTCGGCACTGGCCAGGCGGTTGGCCGCGGGGAACAGGTCCAGGCGGTCCTCGAACTGTTTGTGCTCGAACGTCACGCCCGCATAGAGGTTGGTGTCGCGCGAGCGTATCAGCGGCAGCGAGCCGTAGACGCTGGCGACCTTCGCGGTGCCGTTGGCGCCCAGCGGCTTGAACTGCTTGCCCAGCTCGTATTCCAGCCAGCTGTAGGCGACGCCCGCGGTGGCCCGGCCGAGCATGGTCTGGTAGGACGCGCGCCCGTACTTGAGGCCGTCGCCGGACGTCAGCAGGCGCAGGCTGGCCACGTCGCCGCGGCCCATCAGGTTGTTGAAGTTGAGTTGGCCGCCGATGCGGTTCTCGCCGGTGTAGGGATTGCCGGCGTTGTCGGCGTCGACGAAGCCGGTGATCCGGCGTCCGGGCTCGACGTCGATGATCAGGTCGCTGCTGCCGGGCGCCGTGCCCGGCGCCAGCGTGGAGCGGATGTTGACGCCGGGGATGTCGGACAGTCGCAGCAGGCGGTTTTCCAGCGGCTCGATCAGGATCGGCTCGCCGGTGGCCGGAGCGTCCAGTACCTGGCGGACCAGGCCGTCCGACAGGGTGCTGTTGTTGCGCAGGATCACCTCGCCGTAGCGGCCCTCGCTGATGGCGATGGTCACCACGTGGGTGCTGATGTCCTGCGCGGGCAGGGT
>Ga0105045_10005851_pt1 | contig 10849 bp, 12 predicted proteins | sample MAT02_FD_78089 | JGI IMG/M metagenome (GOLD analysis project Ga0105045, IMG submission 78089) | Freshwater microbial communities from Lake Fryxell liftoff mats and glacier meltwater in Antarctica - MAT-02 (megahit assembly) | ecosystem: Environmental > Aquatic > Freshwater > Ice > Liftoff... | reverse complement strand
TAGTGCGTTCCGTTCTTCGCGCAGGCGCCCACCAGCTTCTCACCGTGCTTGGCGTAGGGTCCCACCGTCGTGAGCACGACCTTGGTGCGACTCGCCACCTTCATCAGCGCAGCCTCATCGTGGGCATCACAGACCAGAATCGGCAGCGATGCCGCGAGCGGATTGGTCTTCGTCACATCGGCGCGCACACGCTGAAGCTTCTTCTCATCGCGCCCGGCGAGCGCCAATTTCAGCCCGCCTTCAAGGTGATGACGCACGAGATGATTGGCCGTGAGCTGACCTGTGAAACCCGTCGCACCAAAAAGGACAATATCGAATTCGCGTTCCATGAGGTTCTCCGTGTGGGCTTATTTGGTGCTGTTGAGGTGGCTCGAGGCAGCGTCTGCCGCAGCGAGAATGTGCTTCACGAAACCATCCAGACTGGAAGCTGCATGAGGCGCCAGAAGGACGCTTATCTTTTGGAGCAGTGCCGCTTTGTGGTGCAGCTCTTCCTTCGTCAACGTTCGCTGTCCATCGCCATGCGCTTCGAGGGCTTCGAGCAGCTCAGCGCAGGCGAAAACGAGTGTGGCGAATTGTTTCGAGATGCCCGGGAAGGTCTGTCGCGCGCCACGAGCGATGACGTGCACCTCGCCGCGTGACGCGTTCATCATCGAGGCGTTTCGCTTGGTCTTGGCATCCGCAATCGAGCGCTCATTGTCGAGCAACGCGATGCGCAGCTGCGTATCAAAGCGGGTGCGCTCCTCCTCACGAATGACGTGATCGAGCGCCTTCTCCAGCTCGCGCGGGTTGCCCTCAAGATGCGAGAGACCGAGCGAGCGCACGGTGGAATCCCTCTGGGGTGAGGCAGCCCTCGCAGCGGGCTTTGCGCTCGGCATCAAGAAGCGCGCGGCCTTCAGCATCGCGGCCTCAGTCACGTCATTCACCGCGCCCTTCACCTTCGCCTCGGCCGCATCACGCAGCGAAAAATCCTCCATCCGCTCAAGCTGCTGAAGCCCGGCGCGTGCGAGGCGAACACGTTCGTCTTCGTCCATGTGCGCGAGCGTACATCGCCACGCGGCATCACTCGAAGAGTTGGCAGGTGCGCCCTGGCGCAGCGAGCCGGGCGCACCATCATCGCCGCGATGAACATCTTTCTCACTGGTGGCAATCGTGGAATCGGTCTGGCAATCACAACGCTCTACGCGGAGCGAGGCGACACAGTGCATGTGACAGCGCGTGAGCCCGCGCGCGCAGAGGCGCTTCAGGCGCTCGCGAAGAAGCACAGCAACGTGCACATCCACGCGCTCGACGTCACCGATGAGAAGGCCGTGCGTGCGCTCTCCGCGACACTGAAAGACGTGACCCTGGATCGTCTGATCAACAACGCGGGCATCGCGAGCCCATGGGAGAGCCTCGATGCGTTTGACGCGTCGCTGGCCGCCAAAGTCTTCGCAACAAACTCGACCGCGCCTCTCGTCGTGACGCGCGCCTTCTTGCCGCAGCTCAGCCAATCCAAAGACGCGCGTGTCTTTCACGTCAGCTCACGGATGGGCTCCATCGGCGACAACACCTCAGGTGGCGCGTACGCCTACCGCATGTCGAAGGCCGCGCTGAACATGGCGTCGAGCTGTCTCGCCATCGAGTTCAAGTCGAAGAAGATCTCCTCGATCGCGCTGCATCCAGGCTGGGTCAAGACCGACATGGGCGGCGCAGGCGCCACGCTCACAGTCGCGGAGAGTTCGACGAAGCTGGTCTCCCTGATGGATCGAATCGGCCCTGCCGATACAGGGAAATTCTTTGCGTTCGATGGCGAGATCCTCCCCTTCTGATCGCCGTGACGATGAGCACCAAGCATCTCGTGGGGAGCAAGTGGACGCGCTTGCTTCCGCCCAGACCCGAGGACGAAGAGCCCGATCCGAGTGAGGATCGTCGCTGCCATTTCGTGATCGCCTCGCATCATCGCGATGGCGATGAAGTATCGATGAAGGGCGTCTTGGGTGGCGTCGATCTGCGCTTCTCACGCAAGATGCTCCGCGACGCGACGAAGTGGTCCGCCGGCTGGCTGAGCCCTCGCGATCTTCCCACTGACCCCTCGAAAGCAGACCCATGACTGACCTCTTCGCACCCGTCTCGTTGCGCGGCTCCGTCACCGCCAAGAACCGCATCTGGCTCGCACCCCTGACGAATATGCAGAGCCACGAAGATGGCAGCTGCTCCGAGGCCGAAGAGCGCTTCTTGAGCATGCGCGCAGAGGGCGGGTTCGGTCTCATCAACACCTGCGCGACCTTCGTCTCGCAGGATGGCAAGGCCTGGCCAGGAGAGCTTGGCGCGCACTCCGACGCGATGATTCCCGGCCTCAAGAAGCTCGCGACACGCATCCGAGAAGCGGGTTCGATTGGCTGTGTTCAGCTCTTTCACGGCGGCCTCCGTGCAGATCAAAAGGTGAGCGGCATTCAGCCCTGGAGCGCGAGCGCCTACACAGAGAACGAGACGCTCCTCGCGCGCCAGGGCTGCTTGGCCGACATCGATCAGGTCATCGTCGACTTCACGCAAGCCGCAGCGCGCTGCGCCGAAGCGGGCTTTGAGGCGATCGAGCTCCATGGCGCCCACGGCTACCTGCTCTCCCAATTTCTTAGTCAGACGTACAACCAACGCGAAGGTGCATGGGGCGGCGCCCTCGAACACCGCGCACGTCTGATCCGCGAGGTGACGCGTGCCGTTCGCAAGAGCGCACCGAACCTCGCGCTCATCGTGCGCCTCTCTCCCGAGGACTTCGGACAAACCAAAGGCATCGACATCGACGAGACCGTGCAGGTCGCCAAGTGGCTGGTCGAAGACGGCGTGGATGTCCTCCACCTCTCGCTCTGGCGCGCCGGACACAACACGACGAAGTACCCCGATGTGCACCCCACCGCGTTCTTCCGAGAGCAGCTCGGCGGCACCGTGAAGATCGTCGTCGCGGGGGGCATCTGGTCACGCGAGGAAGCCGAAGCCCAGCTCGCCTTGGGCGCCGATGCCGTGGCCCTCGGACGCGCCGCCATTGGCCACCACGACTGGCCCGCACGCATCGCGCGCAAGGAGGTCGTGACGCGCCCTCCGTTCACCGCCGAGCACCTCGAAGCAGAAGGGCTCTCCAAGGGCTTTGTTGGCTACATGGGCAAGTGGAAGGGCTTTGTGGTCTAGGACCGCGCTTCGCGATGGACGAAATGAAGCGAGGGGAGTGACCCGTCTCGCCTCATTTTGTCATATTGCAAAACTATTGCACTAATATTTCCCTATTATTGCAATCAGTACGCGTTCTGGCCGAGATAGTTGCCCGGTGGGTCGTAGTTGCAGGTCCAGATCTCCGCGCCGCTCGGACAGACCGCGACGCCGCAACCCAGGCGCTGCGTGTTGCGCCAGATGACCTGCGTGTAGTGCCCACATCCGCTCGCGTTCATCGCGTCGGTGCAGGCCATATCGCACATGTCGCCGCGCATGAAGGGCCCTGGCGTGTAGCACATGACCTCCTCGTACCAGCTCTCCGCCACATCCGAGGCGGTCACGGTGAGCCCTCGCTGCCAATAGAGATTCTCGCCGTAGTCGGTCGTTGAGTGCGAGAGCCCGCAGCCTGTGCTGGCGAGCTGGTCAGAGTAGGCCTGCGCTGTGGCCGCAAGCTCCACGCTCCACGTCAACGGAGGCAACGCCGGGCTCGCAGGGACCATCGCGCGGAGGCGATTGTGCGCCTCCGTCATGCCGATCATGCGACCCGTCTCGCCCGTGGGAGGCGCGTAGGAATCGGCGGCCGCGCTTCCAGCATCGTCCGTGCTGCTGCCTCCGCTCTCGCATCCAGCGACGCAGAGCAGCGCGAGAAGGGTGGTGGGCAGGAGGTAGCGTCGTGTCGTCATGGTTTGTCTCGTGTGGGTAAGAGAGAACCGTTACTCAGCGTGCGGTCACTTCGATGTCGATGAAGCAGCCACGTCCACCCAGATGACCATCGCGAACAATCATCCAGAAGCGCAATGACCCTGGCGCATTGGGGGCTCGAAATTGAATCGCGCGGTTGGGCGGCCTCGAGGTCTCCTCGGAGATCGAGCCGTCTGTTGCGTAGAACGAGTAGTACTCATTCTCGGTGCCGAGGCGGATCCGTCCCGAGAAGTCATAGATCGGAAAGGACTCAGTCCACTCCGCACCCGCGATCGGCGCGACCTCGACCTCGGCGCCCGCCTGAATGCGAATCGGTCCACCCAGCGGAATGCACGCGTGGTTGAACAGGTCGGGCGCCATCGCGATATCCTGATCGTCGATCGAGAAAGGAACAGCCGGGGGATTCGTCGTCAGCGGCGGCATCGTGCGCGTGCCAATCGCGATGATCTTCTTGCCCGTCACGAGCACGTCTCCGCTCGCGCTCAGCACATCGACCTCCACCTCGAATGGAATGCCGGCGGTGTCGAGGACAGCGCCCAAAAATCCCGCGCGTGGGTCTGCAGCGGCGATCGCTCGGATCGTGTCCGCCAGGCGCATCGTGCGCGCTCCGGGCAGCGTCGCGGTGGGCCCCGTCTGGTCGCTCAGCACAAAGCACTCCGAGCTCCCCAGCATCGTGGTGTCCAGCGGGATCTGCGCCGCGCGCAGCACGCGTGGAAGCGAGTCGCACATCCTCCAGCGATAGGTCAGCGAGGCGCCTGTCGGATCCTCCGGCGCATAGGCGATCACGCCCACCTCAATGTCCTCGCCCGGCATCGACTCGGGCGTCCGCGCGATGATGTTGAGGATGCGCGGCGTCTTCACCAAGGTCGGCTGATCGAGCCCGCCTACGCACCCGCTGTTCATCAGGCTCACCAAGAACGTTGAGGCGAGCAGGCCCGTGGTGACGAGCGGCTGGCGAACAAGCTCTCGCATCGCGCTACTCATTCGAACATCGCCCGGATGCCAAGGGTGCCGAGGATGGGCAGGCCCGGGATGGGGGTGCTCCGTGCATAATCATATTGATATATGGTCCCTTCAGAGTTCTGCCCGTAGTAGACATTCAGCACATCGAGATAGACGGTGCCGCGCATCCAATCGACATCGAAGTCCCGGTCGATGCGCACGTTGAGCTGGTGGTAGATCGGCAGGCGCTCGCCCGTGTCGACGAAGCTCGCGTCATAGTCATTGCCGTCGGCGTCATAGACCGGGTTGATGGGCGTGGTGGTCGGTCTACCGGTGGCGACTTGGAAGCTCGCGCCGAAGCGCCAACCATCAAAGGCGTAGCTCGCTGCGAGGTTGAGCACGTGCGTCTGATCGAAGCCGAAAGGCTGCCAGTTGCCGCCCGGATTCAAGCGCTCACTGCGCGAGAGCGTGTACGAGATCCACCCATAGAACCCTTGCTCCACAGGGCGCCGGATCAGCACCTCGAGGCCGTAGGCACGGCCCTCTTGATCGGCGCGAAAGAACTCGCGCCGCGGTGCGCCATTCGGCCCGGGCACGATCGATTGAGAGAAGCGCGCGATATCGAACATATGGCTATAGAAGCCATTCACCTCGACATCGATCTCCTCGGGGAGATCGAGCTCCACGCCGACCGAGTTCTGCCAAGCTCGCTGCGGACCAAGCCCCGGACTGCCACCCTGCGCGATGGTCTGGAAGACCTGCGGAGGCTGCGTGAAGAGACCCATGGCCGCCTTCACCGAGACCTCAGGGATGATCGCCCAACGCGCCACCAGGCGTGGGTCAACGGTCAGGTCGGTGCGCGTCCCCCAGCGCTGAAGCTCAACGCGCGTACCGATCGAGATCTCCACTGGCGCGAAGTTGAGGATGGCCTCGCCGTAGACAGCGGGCGTCGAGCGGGCCACACGCGCGTTGATCTGAATGAGCTGCGGATCAAAGACCGGGCGCGAGTACTCACCTAGGCCCGAGGGCGTGGGTGCAGTGATCGCGATGCCAAAGACGTTGGCGCCCGCATCCAGGCCGAAGTTCGTACGGAGCCAGGGCGTGATGGGCGCGGACGCATCCACGCGAAGCCCCAGCTCGTAGCTATCGATCTCGAACGATTGCTGCTGCTGACCTGCTGTGCGCGTCCCGAAGGAGGTGTCATTGCGGCCAATCGCGCCTGCGATGCGAACGAATGTGTCCGGCCCAAGACGCCAGTCGATGCGGCCAATGAGGCGCTGAAAATTGTAGTTGATGCGCGTATTCGATCCGTCGCTCGTCGCCCCACCCATGAGCGCACCACTCTGGTCGAGCGTGTCGTCCGAACCGAACGCGAAGAGCGACATCGAGAGGTGCTCATCGAAGCGATACTCACCGCGCACTTGGTAGTCGGTGTAGGCCACCTCAAGGCCTTGAATGAAGAGCGGAACGATCAGCTCGTAGTAACTGCGGCGAAATGCGATCGCGAGCGAACCGCGCCCATTATCGAAAGGAACAACCACCAGGATGCTCGCGCGCAGAAGGTCGACCTCAAGCTCGACATGGAATCGATCGATGCCTGCAGGGCTGCCCGTCTCCAGCGCGACGACGCCAGCCGAGTAGCGACCGAGCGAGGATGGATAACCGCCCGGATAGAAGCGCAGCCGATTCACGAGGCGCGAGGAGAGGACGGCTGGGCCTGCCCCGAAATGATAGAGAATCGGCACGGCAAAGCCGTCGACGAAGAAGCCCGTGTTCTGGAAATTCGCGCCGCGCACCAGGAAGAACCCGAGTCCGAAGGGTGAGCGCACCACACCGGGCAGCGACGCCACCACACGAAGCGGCTCACCGAAAGTGCCGGGCACGGTGCTCAGCTCGGCGCCCGTCAGCGTGATGCGTGAGACGGCGCCCGCCTCTGGAGGGTCGACTTCGGCGCGCGCTCCGAAGGTGCTCAGTTGATCTTCAGGGAGCTCCTCAGACTCCTCTTCAATCGGCGCTGCTGGGCCAGTCTGAGTGCCAGTCTGAGTGCCAGTCTGAGTGCCAGCCTGAGTGCCAGTCTGAGTGCCAGTTGAACTGGCATCTTCACCGCCCTGAGTGTCAGTTGGCTCGTCCACGGTGGGCGTCGGCTCAGGCGGTGCAGCGGGTGTGATGCGGTAGCGAAAACGAATGCGTGAGGCGAGCGGCGTTCCATCACGCATGGCCGGTTGAAAGCGCATCGCGCGTGCGGCCGCGAGCACCTGCGCATCCACATCCTCGCGCACGGGCTGGGTCAGCGTGGCCTCACGCACCGCGCCGTCGGCACCGATCGTCAGCAAGAGCTCAACGCTGGTGTCTTCAGGAAGCGGCTCCGCGTCGACGGCGAGCGTCACGGTGGGTGCTTCCAGCAGCACCGGCGGCGTCATCGTGGGCCGCGGCGCCTCGGTCGGTGCGAGGTCCTGGGCCGACGTCCATGCAGGCGCTGAGAGCGAGAGGGCCACAAGGAGCGCATGCGTCCACGCATGGTGTTTCGGCTGAGTTTTCGACGTCATTGCAAGCGGGCGAAAGCCTACCGGGTTCGTTTGCGCTTTCGTGACCGAATGCGACGAGCGGGCGAATCACGCGGATGAACGTTCAGCTTGGTCCCCACGTGGCGAGTACCCATGCTGCGGTCGCCCGCACTCGCTCCTCGAAGGGCGTCGCGCTCACACCCAACGTCGTGCGGTACTTCGCATCGTCGACGCGGTAGGGCTCCTCCCACTGGTAGCGCATCTCCTTCAGTTCCCCCATGGCAGGCACGAAGATACCGGGCATCGTCACGAGCCACGAGGGTAACGTCAAGACGCGCGCATCGCGCTTGAGATAAGGCGCGAGCGCCTTGGCCCAATCGTTCACCGAGCGTGCCTCGAGCGTCGGGATATTCCAGATCGACCCAAGCGCCCTCTCGTCGCTTCCCAAGCGCGCCAGCGCATCGACAATGTCAGGCGCGTAGGTGAACGCATGGGGCAAGAATGGACGCTTTTTGATCGCACGTCCGATGGACTGCGCGCCACGCTTCACGCCGAGCAACTCGTGATCGATGCCGAGGCGATGGAGGCCTCGGCTGAGCGCCTATTGCGGGGCGCAGAGTCGTTAGAGCGAAGCGTGGACGGCACAGTGAAATTGAGCGCGCCGCCAGGCCTCGTGGATGCGTTCGTCGTCCCGATCTTGCCCGCGCTGCGCAAGGCCCATCCGAACCTGGTGCTGGAGCTCTTTCTCGTGAGCCATCGCGTGCTGCGGCAAGTGCCACGGGTGGATGCCGTGTGGCGCTTCCTCGACGCGCACTTCACCTCGGCAAGCGAACCGGCCAGGCTCAAGGGCTGAGGATCTCGACGTCACCTCGCGCCGATCGATGACGCAACACGCGGCTGGCGACGAAGCCAAGCGCGAGTCCGATCGCGTCCGCCAAGAGATCGCCCAGGTCGAAGGTGCGTCCGGGGATGAAGCGCTGCGAGCATTCCTCCAAGAACACGAGAGGACATAGCCAGAGCGGCGTGGAGCGCATCGTGAGCGTGCCGATGCGCACGTCGCGACCAAAGCCGTGGTCGCTCGCGAGCCCAAGTCCGAATGCGAAGAACAAGTGAAACGCCTTGTCTCCCATGGGAACGGTGTGAATCCACTGAACGAAGAAGCCGATGGTTCCTGTGTCGGCAAGCGCGATTAGGACAAGGATGAACGCGATGTAGAGGGCGGGTAGAGCGCGGCGCATACGCGACAAAATGCCCGCTCACTGATGTCGAAGCCCCGGCGCAAAGCGTGAGTGGTTGGCAGACAACTGCGAGAGGTCGCTACTGAACGTCCGCCACGGATTCGTGCGTTGATTGCTCCGCGAGCATGTCGTCGGCTAAGGTCGCACCAGCGCGGCGAGAGGCCCGGTACGCCCCAGCGCGAAAGCGAAAAACCATGCGACCCCCGCCCCTTCCCCACCAGAGTCATGTCCTCCGAAGTGTGCTTGAGCGTATCGAGCAAACGCTCGATACCGGACGCACACCCGTCGTCGTCTTTGACCTAGACGCAACGCTCTACGACAACCGTCCGCGCACGCTCGAGATCCTGATGGAGTATCGAGAGGATATCTTCGAGTCGCATCCCGACGTCGCGGAAGCGCTTGGAGGCATCACAGCGGAGCGCATTGAGTACCTGCTCTCCGACACGCTTCGCGGCTGCGGCATCACGCGCGCCGACATCGTGCAGGACGTGACGCGCTTCTGGCGCGAGCGCTTCTTCACCGATGACTACGTCCAGCGCGACACGACGATCGAGGGCGCCGCGGAGTACGTCCTCACTTGCCACGATGCCGGGGCGATCATCGTCTACATGACGGGTCGCGATGTGCCCGGGATGTTGATCGGCACGGTCGCCTCCCTTCGTGATTGCGGCTTCCCCATTGGCGTCGCGGGCATCGAGCTCGTCCTCAAGCCTGATGCGAATCTCCCCGATGAGTCTTTCAAGCGCGGCGCGTTGCCCACGCTCAACAGGCTCGGCGAGATGGTCGCCTTCTTCGACAACGAGCCCGCCAACTGCAACCTCGCGCGCGGCATGTTCCCCGAGTCGCTCGTCGTACTTCTGGAGACGCAGCGCGTGCCCTATGCACCGCCTCTCCTCGAAGACATCGAGGTCGTCGCAGACTTCCGCATCGGCTGATGCTCTACGAGCGAATCCTTCGGCCGCTGCTCTTTCAGTTGTCCGCGGAGCGAGCGCATCACGCAGCGTTTCTGGGCCTTCGCGTGCTTGAGGCGCTGCCCCCCTTGGCACGCATCGCGTCGTCTCTCTTCACGCATCGCAGTGCGCAGCTGGAGGTTGATGCGCTTGGGCTCCGCTTCCCGAACCCCATAGGCCTCGCCGCGGGGTTCGACAAAGACGCGCTCGCGATGCACGCGTTGCTGGCGATGGGCTTTGGCTTCGTCGAGATAGGCACGCTCACAGCGCATGCACAGCCTGGCAACCCAGCGCCGCGACTCTTTCGTCTCCCCAAAGATCGCGCGCTGCTCAATCGACTGGGCTTCAACAACGGTGGCTCCGAGGCCGCGTTGCCGCGCCTCCGACATCGTAAGGTTGGGCCAGGCGTCATCGGCGTGAACATCGGCAAGAGCAAGCTCACGCCCGAGGAGGACGCAGCCTCCGACTACGCGCTGAGCGCCGATCGCGTTGCGCCGCACGCTGATTATCTCGTCGTCAATGTGTCGAGCCCGAACACACCAGGTCTTCGCAACCTGCAAGCGGTGGAGAAGCTTGAGCCTATCTTGCGCGCCGTGCAGCAAGCGATCGAAGCCTCGTGCACACGCGCGCGCGCCACGCGCATGCCGCAGCTACTCGTGAAGATCGCGCCCGATCTCGCAGACGATGACGTCGACGCGACCGCGCAGCTGGCCAACACACTCGGGCTCGGTGGCGTCGTCGCGACGAACACCACGATTTCACGCGACGGCTTGAACACCAACGCCGTGCTCTTGCACTCGCTGGGCGCAGGCGGCATCTCCGGCCCGCCCGTGCGAGCGCGCTCACTAGAGGTGCTCAAGCGCCTGCGTCCGCGCCTCGACGCATCACGCGCCATCATCTCGGTGGGCGGCATCGAGGACGCCGATGCGTGCTGGGAACGCCTCGAAGCCGGCGCGACGCTTCTTCAGCTCTATACGGGCTTCGTCTATGGCGGCCCCTACCTGCCCTCGCGTCTCAATCGCGCGATCGAAGCGCGCCTCTCGCGTGAGGGAAAGACACTCGCCGGTCTGCGCGGCAGCCACAATGCAGATTGATCGGGCAACTTCGACGTTTGACAAAGTCAAGCAGGCGACCTAGAGAGCCTCACCCTTGGAGGTCTCCGTGTCTTCGATGTTTTGTTTGTGTCTTGTCTCATCCAGCCTCAGCGATGTCTGCCTTCCGGCAACGCCTCGTCTGATCGGCATGGCGTACAAGCCCGCTGGCAATCATCGCGGCGAAGATCGCAACGCAGCCACCGGCTCCGAATCCTAGGGATCGCAAAAGAACGAAG
>Ga0105045_10005848_pt1 | contig 10852 bp, 7 predicted proteins | sample MAT02_FD_78089 | JGI IMG/M metagenome (GOLD analysis project Ga0105045, IMG submission 78089) | Freshwater microbial communities from Lake Fryxell liftoff mats and glacier meltwater in Antarctica - MAT-02 (megahit assembly) | ecosystem: Environmental > Aquatic > Freshwater > Ice > Liftoff... | reverse complement strand
TATCATGGAGGGTATACAAGGGTGATTTTATTCCGTGTTGCGCATAGAACTGTAGGTAAGATGCCAACTAAAATCTATCACGTTTCTCCACCCATCGCTTTGAGCCACGCAGTATGCAACCGGTTTGATGATGAAGGTTGCTCACTTTTCTCATCGAGAGGCCGACTCTCATCACATAGGTAACTTAACTGCACCACACAGAGGGGTGCCAAAATACGGGCAGACGGAATATATTTTCAGCTTTTTTCACTAATATATCACACATCCAGCTCGACATTATTTTTTTTAGCTTTTTGTTGCTAGCTTCATCATTAGTTTTTCAATCACCATAAGTACCGGGCGGACGTTTTTAAAATCCTCCAATAACGCCAAGCCCTGACCGTAAGCTGCAATGCATACCACGACTCAAAATATCAAATTATTAATTGACGGGAAAATTTAAAAAATACTCCGTAACGAATTTCTCAATAATTGCGTAACTTTATTTGACCGACTTATATTTATATTAATATCAGTTCAAAATTTAGACAATGACAAAATTGACAAAACATAATACTTTCACAAGTCTCAAATCAAGTGATACTAAGATCACAAGAAATAAAAATTTGACACAGTTACCTGAACTAAAAGACTTTTTAAATTTACTTCAGAAAAAAATGACTAAAACTGCCAAAATCAATAAAGCTTAGTGCATAAAAATATCGGAGATTGTATTTTAAAAAATTGCAGCATTCTTATCAAAAACAATGTAGAATATTTAATTGTGGGCGGTACTGCAATTGCTCTGTATGGTTATTTTCGTTGGTCATTAGATACGACCGGAAAAATAAGTGGAAAATATGATCTTGATATTTGGTATAATCCAACTTATCCAAACTACTTTAAACTTCTCAATGCGTTAGAAGAATTAGGGCAGGAGGTTACTGAATTTTAAGACGAACAAACTCCAAATCCCAAAAGTTCTTTCTTTAGATTTGAAATGGAAAAATTCACACTTGACTTTTTACCAAAACTTAAAGAATTATCCAAATTCAGATCTTCATTTGAGAAAAAAGAAATAGTAAACTTAAATGGAACAGATATTTTTGTTATCAGTTTTGATGACCTTATTAAAGACAAAAAGTTTAATTCACGACCGAAGGATTTGGCTGACATTAAAAAACTGATAGCCAAAAGAAAACCGAAGTAAGTGATTAATTCCTGCCGCCAGTCTGCTAAGCAAGGGGATTCCCCTCATGCTCCTCCTGCTCCTCACAGAACCGTACGTGAACGGCTCGATCCGATAGCTATCGGATCATACGGTTTATCCCGTTATTCGGGACCCTTCAAGACAACGTTGTCAATTAATAAGCCGGGCATACACTCCAATGGGCAAACAGGCTCGGTTGCATCTTGTACAGCTTATGGAGCCATTGACGGCTCTTTCGTAAAGCCAATCGTTTATTCCTTGTCCGTACCGGTCAGGCGGGCATCCGAGGGCAATCGGAACAGTAGCGGTTGGGGTAGACAACGCAGTGAATTCCATGCCCACAGCAGTCTCCTAATCGTTAAGCGAAAATTTTTGGCGACCGACAGCCCAATATTTGGGTTTGAGTTGATAAGAAAGATTTTAAATTTGCTTTGACAATTGATAGAAAAAAAATGAGCAAGAAATTAATTCGGTTTGACTGGGCGATAAAAAGACTTTTGAGAAACAAAGTCAATTTCGTTGTACTCGAAGGCTTTTTAAGCGAGCTGTTGTTTGACAATATTAAAATCGAACACATTTTAGAAAGCGAATCAAATCAAGAAACAGAAGATGAAAAATTCAATCGGGTTTACATTTTAACACAGAATTTAAAACACGAACTTATAATAGTTGAAATACAAAATAGTTACGAAATTGACTATTTCAATAGTCCCGATAATTATCGGGTGGCTTATGGCGTTTCAAAAAGTATATCGGAGAACTTAAAATTGGGCCAGAAATATTCGGAAATTAAAAAAGTAATTTCTATCAATATCGTTTACTTCGATCTTGGACAAGGACAAGATTATATTTACTCCGGGAAAACAGATTTCAGAGGACTTCACCAAAACGACCTTTTAGGCCTTTCAGATAAACAGAAACAAACATTTTTAAAAGAAGATGTTTCGGATATTTTTCCTGAATATTATTTACTAAAAGTTAATCAATTCGATGACATTGCTAAAGACACTTTGGACGAATGGATTTACTTCCTGAAGAATAGTGAAGTTAAAGATACATTTAAAGCAAAAGGACTTAAAGAAGCAAGTGAAGTTTTAGACATCATGCGTTTACCAAAAGATGACGAATATGGATACAACCGCTATTTGGACAGCTTGCATTTAAAAGCAAGTGAAATCTTTACTTTGCAGACAGAAGCGGAATTTAAACTGAAAACCCAAATTGCTAAAAATTTATTATCAACTGGACTTTCCGCAGACGAAATAGCAAAAGCAACTGGTTTGACCATTATGCAAGTCGAAAAATTAAAGTCTGGTAAGTAAATCTACGCTTAGTCGAGTTGACAAATGGATTTCACCATAACTCCTCGCAGAACTCCCGAATAACGAGACAGGCTATATGTGAAAGGCTCAATCCGATAACTATCGCATCATACAATTTATCCCGTTATTCAGGAGCTCTTCAAAATCACATTGGCAAATAATCAGATGGTGGCATACACTCCAATGAGCATACAAGCCCGGTTGCATCTTGTACAGCTTATGAAGCCATTGACGGCTCGTGCGTAAAGAAAACCGTTTATTCCCTTTCTATCCCGGTCAGGCGGGCAACCGAAAGCTAGTGGATTTTATATATAGGGCATCTCTAAATACTCATATTTTTTATTTGACCTCACCTTTAATTCCTCTCCAAAAGAGAGGAAAAGGTAAGTTTTTAGAGATGCCCTATGGCAAAAAAGCGATTTTAGTCCGGTTGATTTAGACTATCTATTCTACACTATATGCAGAGGATCGGCACCTCCACCTCGTTAACTCTAAAAAAAAGCCCCAGCAAGTGCTGAGGCCTTTTATTGTTTTTATAACTACTCACGGTTAACCTTGGAAATGTGTGTTATCGATATCCCCCACCAGCCGACCGATAGAGACCTACCATTATTTGTAGTTGCACTTTTTTCAACAGCGTCAATTCAATTTCCGCTTCCAGCAAACTTTTTTGAGCGGTAATTACCTCCAGGTAATTAGCATAGCCATTTGTATATAAATCATTTGCCGTTCCAATTGCTGTGGACAGCGATGCAACCTCCCCCTCTTTTAAAACAAACTGGCTGTTCAGATTCACAAAACCCTGCAGGTTATTCTGTACCTCCATCACGGCTGTTTGCAAAGACTTATTATAATTTAACCATGCTTGTTTGGCTCGTGCTTCGTTAATCCGATACTGCCCCTTTATTTTTCTCCGATTAATTACCGGGCCAACAATGTTGCCCGCAATACCAGCAGCAATAGAAGTAGCATTAAAAAATGAAGGCAATCTAAATCCCTGCAGACCAATATAGGGCGAAATAATAAAGGATGGCAAATACATGGTTCGGGCTGCCGCAACATCAGCATAGGAAGCAGTGAGTTCATGCATGGCAGCACGTACATCGGGTCTGTTCAGCAGCAAATTTGATGGTATGCCAGCGCTAATTTTACCAGGTATTACCAGCTCCATCAAAGATGAGCCTCGTCCAATTTGTTGTGGATACCTTCCCAGCAACATATTAAGCCGGTTTTCGGTTACTGTAATTTGTTGCTTTATTGCAAATTCAATACCTCCGGTCCGTTTTGTTTGCGCTTCAAATTGCAATACTGCAAGTTCGGTTGCCCTACCGCCTAGTTTTTGCGCTTTTACTATTTCAAGGGCTTGCTCCTGCAACATGATATTTTTACGAACTACTTCAATTTCGTAATCTAGGCCCAGCAACTCGTAGTACAAGTAGGCCACTTCAGCAACAATATTGGTTTGAAGAAAGAGCTTGCCCTGAACGGTAGCGAGATACCGGGAGGCGGCACTTTTTTTCATATTGCGCAACTTACCCCATACATCAATTTCCCACTGGCTGCGTACGCCAATCAAATAATCCGGCACCACATCCGGGATACGCATATCCGGCGTGATGTTACTGCTTTTGTTAAGATCGGCATTACCTACGCCGTTCATGGTATAAAATGCATATCGATCCGCCTGTATATTTATTACGGCATCAAGTGAGGGCATTGTTAGTGCCTTACTCATGCTTACATAGCTGCCAGCAATATATACTTGTTGTTCCGCACTTAAAAAATCAGGATTATTGGCCAGTGCTGTGTCAATCAGTTTTTGCAGCATACTATCTGCAAAAAAAGTTTTCCAAGGCTGTGTAGCAATACTATTACTATCTGCATCTGTGTACAGATAAGCAGCAGGCATTCTGCTGATATTGCCCGGCTGCGTAATGTTTTGAGGAACTTTGCAACTGGTCAATAGCAAAATAGCACATGCTACTCCGGTGCTGTATTTTTTTATTATTGAATTCTTACGCATTGGTATTGTTGGATTCGTTGGGTGAATGTTTGTCTTCCTCTGTATGGCTTACGGATGCATTATTTACGGGTGGTGACTTCTTTATTTTAGAAGCAATTGTTTCAAATAAAACAAACAACCCCGGAATTGCTATTACGCCCGCCAATGTACCGATTAACATGCCGAACAATGCGGCTGTGCCAATGCTTCTATTACCCATAGCACCAGCTCCACTGGCTATACAAAGTGGAATAAGGCCGGCAATAAATGCAAAGGAAGTCATCAATATTGGGCGCAGTCTTGCAGCAGATGCTTCTACGGCTGCCTCCATAATTCCTTTGCCTTCCTTACGCCGCTGTACGGCAAACTCAATGATGATGATGGCATTTTTGCCAAGCAATCCGATTAGCATAATAAGAGCTACCTGTGCATAAATATTATTTTCAAGGCCCAACATTTTTAGCCCGAGGAAAGAGCCAAACACACCGGCGGGCAATGATAATATTACGGGTAATGGTAGTAAAAAACTTTCATACTTTGCTGCGAGCAAGAGGTACACAAACACCAGGCAAATAATAAAAATATACACAGCCTGGTTACCACTGATAATTTGTTCCCTCGTCATGCCGCTGAATTCGTAACTAAACCCACGGGGTAATTCTTTTGCTGCCACTTCCTGAATTGTTTTGATGGCATCGCCACTACTGGCACCGATTGCTGCATCGCCATTTACCAATGCAGAAGTGTACATATTATACCGGGTAAGTTGTTCTGGTCCAAATACTTTTTCCAGCCGTATGAATGTACCAAAGGAAACTTGTTCGCCTTTGTCATTTTTTACAAACAGTTGCAGAATATCTTCCGGCTTATTTCGGTATTGCGGATAAGCCTGCACCATCACTTTATACATTTGACCAAACCGAATAAAATTAGTAGCATAGAAACTGCCCAGTAGAGTTTGCAGTGTACTCATTGCATTCTCCACCGTAACACCTTTTTTGGCCGCAAGGTCATAATCAATGTGAATGAGGTATTGAGGAAAACTGGGATCGAAATTGGTGAACCCACTGCCGATTGTTTTTTGCTTCTTCAATGCTTCAATAAAATTGTTGGTTACGGCGGCTGTTTTTTGTAAATCGCCGCTACCTGTTTTGTCCAAAAGCCTTAGTTCGAACCCACTGGTGTTACCAAACCCAGGCACTGTTGGTGGCGGAAAAAATTCGATATTGGCATCCTGAAGATTTTTTGTTTTTTCTTTCAGCATCTCAATTACCTCCGTAACCGAGACTGTTCTACTTTTCCAGGTAGCCAAATTAATCATACCCATCCCGTACGATGCACCAGCTACTTCACTTACCAAACTATATCCTGCCAATGTAGTTACATTTTCTACCGCCTCGATGGTGGAAGCTGCCTGTTGAACCTGGTCCATTACTTTCTCCGTGCGTTCAAGCGTTGCGCCGGCTGGTGTATTTACGTTTACGTAAATCATCCCCTGGTCTTCATTGGGAATAAATCCACCAGGCAATACGGTGCTGATGCCAAAAGTAGCCGCACAAAAAATAAGGAGTATGCTGATGGTAAGTACCCTGCGGCCTGCGGTTTTACGTACAACGCCTTTGTAGCTATTTTCAACCTTTCCAAAACCAACATTAAAAGAATTGAAAAACTTGTTGAGTAATCCTTTTCTTTTTTCTGGTGGCACCGGATTGTGTTTCAGCAACAAGGCGCAAAGTGCCGGTGTAAGGGTTAAGGCATTGATACCCGAAATAACAATGGCAATGGCCATGGTAAGACTAAACTGACGGTAGAAAATACCCACCGGGCCACTTAAAAATGCAACGGGAACAAACACCGCACTCATAACAAGCGTGATGGCAATAATGGCTCCCGTAATATCTTTCATGGCGGCTATGGTAGCATCCATAGCAGACAAGTGTTGCTCTTCCATTTTTACATGAACTGCTTCTACTACCACAATGGCATTGTCTACCACGATACCAATCGATAACACGAGAGCAAACAACGTAAGCAGGTTAATAGAGAAACCAAATAGCTGCATAAATGCCAGCGTTCCTATCAAGGCCACCGGTACGGCAAGAACAGGTATCAGGGTAAAGCGGAAATTTTGGAGGAAAATATATACTACTATAAAAACCAGTATAAATGCTTCTAATAATGTTATTAATACTTCCTTTATAGAAGCATCTAAAAATCGGCTTACGTCATAGGCAATATTAAACTTCATCCCTGGCGGAAACTGTGTAGCCTGCAACTCTTGCATCCGTTTTTTTACATTTTCAATTACCTCCTGTGCATTGCTTCCGGGGCGCTGCTTCATCATAATGTTTGCAGATGCTTTTCCATCGGTTTTGCTTACCATACTGTAGGTTAGCGCTCCAAACTCCACATCTGCTATATCTTTAAGCCGCAAAATATTTCCACTCTCCAGGCTTCGCAACGGAAGATCTTCATACTGTTTTGCCTCCAAAAATTTGCCGGTATATCTAATTACAAACTGCATATCAGCAGGAGCCTTGCCGCTGCTTTCGCCCGTTTTGCCAGGTGCGGCTTCCACATTTTGATTGCGCAATGCCTGCACTACTTCATCTGCACTAATATTGTAGCTTACCATTCGTTCCGGTTTAAGCCACACCCTCATGCTGTATTCTTTTTGCCCCATGATCTCTGCAAAACCTACGCCTTCAATTCTCTTCAATTCCTGCAGGATGTTGATGTCGGCAAAATTATAAATGAAGGCTTCGCTTGCTGCACTATCGTCGCTGATGATGTTGAGATACATCAACATACTATTCACTTCTTTTTCGGTGGTAACACCGGCTTTTATTACTTCTTCCGGAAGTTCATCCAGCACTGTAATTACCCTGTTTTGAACGTTCACCGCTGCCATATCGGGGTCGGTACCAACTTTAAAAAATACCTGGATCAGTGTGGTACCATTGTTACTGCTTACACTACTCATGTAAGTCATACCGGGTACACCGTTGATGGCTCTTTCTAATGGCGTGGTTACAGCTTTCGTACATACTTCGGCATTGGCACCTGTATATTTTGCAGTAACCATTACGCTGGGTGGAACAATATCCGGAAACTGTGTTACCGGAAGTGTAAATAGTGCAAACACACCCATGAGGGTTATGATGATAGAAATGATGAGAGAAAGGATAGGTCGTTGTATAAATGTCTTTACCATTAATATTTTTTTTGGAATTGTATGACGAATGAATCAGAGAGGCGGTTGTAAAGAATACAATTGTCAGATACCTGAAAAGGGAATTACTTTGGGCTTAATCTTTGTGCCTTCCCTAAGGTTCTGAATACCCTCATATACAATTTTATCACCTTTTTTTAAACCTTCTTTTACCAAATAAAACTGACCGAGGCGGCTGGTATATTCGAAAGCCTTTTGGCGGATGACATTGTCTTTGTCAACTATAAAAACATAACTGCGATCCTGGATTTCAAAAACTGATTTTTGCGGAACCAGCAGGCTGTTATTTACATCGGCTTCCATTACGACTTTACCGGTTGCCCCATGTTTCAAAAGCCCTTGTGGATTTGCAAACCTTGCTCTAAACGTTAGCGATCCGGTGCTGGGGTCAATCTCGCCATTCATGGTTTCAATGATCCCGGCATATTTATATAAGCTACCATCGCTCAATACCAGCGACACACTATCAAAGCTTTGGCTGCCTTCATTTTTTAAACGGTTAAATCGCAGGTATTCATTTTCGGAAACACTGAAATAGGCAAAAACAGACCGAATGTCGGTGATTGATGTTAGCATCATGCCTTCTTCAATCAGGCTACCTTTTTTTAGTGGCAACCGGTTTACAATACCATCAAACGGTGCTCTGATAATAGCGTAACCTTTCTTTAATTTAGCCTCGGCTTCAATTGCCCTTGCTTCACTCACTTTTGCCTGGGCGGCCCTTAGTCTGGCTTTAGCCAGGTCAAGTTCTGTTTGGGTAATCACCTTGCGGCTTACCAGCACATCTACTCTTTCCACTTCCAGCTCCGCAGTTTTTGCTTCGGCCAATGTTATATCAACGTTGGCCCGTGCTTTAGACTCTCCAATTACCAGCTCGCTGGTGCTCAGATGAAAAAGTGCCTGACCTTTTGCAACCATCTTTCCTTCATCTACCAAAATATCCTCTAAAAACCCATGTATCCTGCTGCGGATTTCAGTGTTTTGAAAGGCTTGTATATTCGCTACATAAGCAGTATTAATAATAGTATCTCGTTGGCTAACAGTAATAACAGGGATTTCGGGCAACTCGTCTTTTGCTTTGTCTTTGCTGGAAGAAGTGGAACAGGACACAAGCGCACAAAACGGCAAAGAAACTATGTAAAATAATTTATTCATTTTGAGAAGTAAAGAATTTAAAAAAAATAATTGTAAAACGTACATACCTAATGCACAAATAAGAATCAATAGTGCTATGTTAAAAATAAAATGAATATCAATCAGCTTCCGAAATTTATCGGCTGGTTATATATTGACGATAAACAATTCAGAATCTAAATAACGCTCGTTAACGAAAGATTTTCGCTGGCATTGGATAGCCTTTGCAAAAACAGAATGATGCCTTTTAGAAGATACTAAACCTGTAAAGTGAGGCAAAACAAGTATTGGATGGATTAGGAAAATAATGGGGAAAAGGATCGTTTTCAGGATTTTTACTTAATACAACGAAGGAAAGGTCAGTAAAGACAAGTTTCGCTTTTTCTGAGACGGACCTCCTGTTTCTTGAATAAATTTTTACATCTACCTCTTTATTCCGAAATTCCGAATCTGACTTTTCTTCATTTGGATTGCAAAGTGGTACCGATTTTTTTTGATCATTCTGTTTGGGCACCTCTTGTTGCACTTTTGCAGAAAGAGCCAAAAAAGAATCAACTGGTGCTGTAAAAAAATCAGCATTTGGGAAGTAGTTTAAAAAAATGAGACTTACAAACACATGTAACCAGATTACTTTCCGAAAAAGCACGACTGTCTGACTTACATATATTTTTTTCATTTGAAGCAAAACTAAATATATTTAGTTTTAAAGGAAAATAGAAAAGGTGTTTTAACAATTTCTTAAAATTAATATTGCTAAAAAAACAATATTACACTAAACGACCCAGTAAAAGAAAAGGTATTTTTGTGACCAGAATTACCATAGAGGTTCATAACAAAAAACACAATCTGCCAGGATGGTTTGAGGGTGTTTTTTAGAATAAATTTACTAAGCTGATTACTAAAAATTTCTGATACATGTTGACCGTAAAAAACTGAAGCCATTTGTAAAAATTTACCAGCAACTGTAATTCGATCAGCCTTTTGAAGAAAAGACAGCAAGGTATCCTCGTAAAATAAATGGAGTTCTTTTTAAAACAAATAAAAGAGTTTACAAAAGGTCGACAAATAAAAAATAAAGACTTCAGGGCAGCTTTATTATTTAGTTTGCAAAAACTGCTGGTACCCGATGGGAGACCTTCAAGAATATAGATGCTTCGAAAATGATGATCGTTCTGGCATTCTATATCCACTACTTTTTAAAGCAATTTTTCTTAGTCGGGAATGCGGTTTACGGTTGAGCTATTTGCTTTGAAGAGTTTAGGAAAATGCTTTTTCGATGGAGATAACAGCAGATCCTGTTCAACAGCGTTAAACGGTGAGTGAACCGGTAGCTATCCTGTAAAAAGCGTGATGGTAAACCGGATAGCTCTACAGGAAAAAGTTTACTGGATGTGGAATGGGAGTATAAAACTTTCGTATTTTAAATATTCTTGTTTGAATATTTAAAATATTTGAATTGTTGCAACGATCGTTTTTTGAATATTTTTTCTATATATCCTTAACGACCAGACTTGTAAGTGTGATTTGGGAATTTAAGTAAAATAGAAACATTGACATATTTATGAGTTGGCGGTTATTTTTAAACTTTATAACATAATATTCAATCATTAATAAAATAATGCATGGATTAAGGACTATATTTAAACATTACAACAGCTAGAAACATACTTGACAATAAATGTTTTTTTGTAAAATAGTCGAAGAGGAAAAGTTGGAAGACGAGACAGAATATTTTAATATAGCTAGCTTTTCCAGCATGTCAAAACCAAGAATAAAAACTGGTAAATTTTTCTTTCATATTGATACGGTACTATCCGAAACGAAATTGCAATTAAAGGGATGTGGAGGGTTTAGCTTCAGTTAGCCGGGGCGAACGAATTTCTATGCCTTCACTTCGCAAAGCCCTATCGTTAGCGGTAATTTTGGAACAACTTTTTATTATTTAAAAATTAATTAAAATGAAATTTAAACTG
>Ga0105045_10005847_pt1 | contig 10853 bp, 10 predicted proteins | sample MAT02_FD_78089 | JGI IMG/M metagenome (GOLD analysis project Ga0105045, IMG submission 78089) | Freshwater microbial communities from Lake Fryxell liftoff mats and glacier meltwater in Antarctica - MAT-02 (megahit assembly) | ecosystem: Environmental > Aquatic > Freshwater > Ice > Liftoff... | reverse complement strand
CCGTCGATGGCCCACGGTTGCGCCTGCACGGCGGCCATCAGTTGGGCGGCGCGCTCGTCGACGCCGGCGGCGATGCGGGCGGTAGCGCGCGCGAGTCCGACGAGGCTGGTGGCGTGAACGGGGGCGCCGCAGCCATCGATTCCCGAGCGATGCACCTTCTCGCCCGTCCACTCCTCGATCGTCTGAACGATCCGGCGCTGCATCGGGTGCTCGGCGGCGAGGTAGGTCGACGCATCCGCGCCGAGCGCGTCGCTTGCGCGCAGGAAGGCCGCGTGCTTGCCCGAGCAGTTCATCGTGATCGGGGCGGGCCCCAGTCCGGCGGCCTGGCAGGCGGCACGCTCGCGGGTACCCAGCGGCCACTGCGCGGGGCACTGCAGGGCCGAGGCGTCGCGACCGTCGGCGGCGAGCATCCCCTCGACGACGGCGAGATGGGCGGGTGAGCCGCAGTGGCTCGCCGTGCCGAGCACGAGCTCCTCGTCGGTGAAGGACGCCCCCGTGCCGAGCACGGCCAGTGCCTGCACGGGCTTCAGGGTCGACCGCGGCAGCACGAGGGCGCGGGCGTCCCCGACGGCACGCAACACGTGGCCGTCGACGTCGACGAGCACAGCCGCCCCGATGTGACGCGATTCGATGAACCCGGAGCGCTCGAGCACGGCGAGCTCAACACTGCCGTCGAGACCGAGAGGGCTGGGCACGGAGATCGTGCCGGGGCGCGCGGGCAAGGTCGTCGGCATGATGGGATGAGCGTATCCGCTGGGCGACACGCCGCGGTGGGGGAGGAGACACATGGATCGGGAGCACGGCTTCGCCGTCGACGTGACATGGACGGGGGCCCGGGAGACCGGCACGACCGGCTACCGCGCTTACGGGCGCGATCACCGCGTGCACGCTGCGGGCAAGGTGCACGAGATCTCCGGTTCGGCGGCACGCCCCTTTCACGGCGATGCGGAGAGCTGGAATCCGGAGGAGATGGTCATCGCGGCCCTCGCTCAGTGCCACCTGCTCAGCTATCTGCACGTCGCCACATCTGAGGGCCTCGTGATCGTCGCCTACCAGGACGCGGCCACGGGCACGCTGCAGACCGAAGGGCAGGGGGGCCGGCTCTCCGAGGCGACGCTGCGGCCGATCGTCACCCTCGCCGCGCATCACGACGAGGCGGATGCGCACCGGGCCGCGCAGCTGCACGCCCGGGCGAGCGAGCTGTGCTTCATCGCGAACTCGGTGAGTTTTCCCGTGCGGCACGAGCCGAGCATCCGTATCGCGAAGGGGTGAACGCCCGGCGCGCGTGGAGGGTGCGCATAGCCCACTCGTGCAAGGATGGAAACTTCGTGCTCGCCGACAGTAAAGGACCCCTCGTGCGCCGCACCCCTGCAATTCTTCTCTCCCTTGTGCTCGTTGCCGGCCTCGCGGCCTGCGCCCCCGCCGACTCCGATGCGGAGGGCGACGGCGCGACCGTGGCCAAGAAGTGCGTCCCCACCCCCGCGGGGGTGAACTCCGACGCCATCACGGTCGAAGGCGAGATCGGCGCACTGCCGGTCATCACCTTCGACGCCCCGCTCGCGCCGACCAAGACTGAGCGCTCCGTCATCGTGGAGGGCGAGGGTGACGCCGTGAAGGAGGGCGACACGCTAAGCATTCACTACACGATCATCAATGGCGGCACCGGCGAGGAGATCGAAACGACGGGCTTCGCCGATCAGCCTTCGGTGCAGGTTCTGGTCGACACCGGCTCGGAGATGCTCGCCGGCCTGTCGAACACGATCGGTTGCGTCACCGAAGGATCCCGTGTCGCCGGCGTCATCCCGCCCGCCGAAGCGTTCGGCGCGGAGGGCCAGCCGCAATTCGGCCTCGAGGCTGATCAGTCGCTCGTCGTCGTCGCCGACATCATCGCCATCGCGCCCGAGCCCATCACGCGCGCCGACGGCGAGCCGCAGGATGCTCCCGAAGGCCTGCCCGCCGTCAAGCTCGCCGAGAACGGTGAGCCGAGCCTCACCATCCCCGACGAGGAGCCGCCGGCTGAGTACCAGGCCGCGACCCTGATCCAGGGCGACGGTGCCGAGGTCGCCGACGGCGCGACGGTCGTCGTGCACTACACCGGGTGGAACTGGAATACCGGTGAAGTCTTCGACTCCAGTTGGGAGCGTGGCGAGCCTGCGAGCTTCCCGACCAGTGGTGTCATCCCCGGCTTCCGCGACGCGCTCGTCGGGGCTCAGGTCGGCAGCCAGGTGATCGCGGTCATCCCGCCCGAGCTCGGCTACGGCCCGCAGGGTGGCACGCCCGATAAGTCGATCGGCGCAGAGGACACCATCGTCTTCGTCGTCGACATCCTCGCCACGCAGTAACACGGAACGGATGCCCGGCGCCGGTCGGGCAGGATGAGGACATGCGCGACATCGTCATCCTCGGTTCGACCGGCTCCATCGGCGTTCAAGCGCTGGAGGTGGTCGCGGGCAACCCCGACCGATTCCGCGTCGTCGGCCTGGCGGCCGGGCGGAACCGCGAGCTGCTGGAATCGCAGGCGCGTTCGTTCGGTGTCGAGCACACTGCCCTCGGCGCACAGGAGGCGGCCGAGCTGGTGCGCGATGTGCGCTCCGACGTCGTGCTCAACGGCATCACGGGCTCCGTCGGCCTCGCGGCAACGCTGGCAGCGCTCGACGCCGGACGCGTTCTTGCCCTCGCCAACAAAGAGAGCCTCATCGTCGGCGGCGAGCTCGTGACGTCGAGGGCGCGCCCCGGCCAGATCGTGCCCGTGGACAGCGAGCACTCGGCGATCGCCCAGGCGCTGATGGCGGGCGCGCACGCCGACGTGCGCCGCCTGGTGCTGACAGCGAGCGGCGGGCCGTTCCGCGGGCGCGATCGTGCCTCGCTCGCCGACGTCACGCCGGCAGAGGCGCTCGCGCATCCCACCTGGAATATGGGGCGTGTCATCACCACCAACTCCGCAACCCTCGTCAACAAGGGCCTCGAGGTCATCGAGGCGCACCTGCTCTTCGACGTTCCCTACGACCGCATCGACGTGACGGTGCATCCGCAGTCGATCGTGCACTCGATGGTCGAGTTCGTCGACGGCTCGACGATCGCCCAGTGCTCGCCCCCCGACATGCGGTTGCCCATCTCTCTGGGCCTCGACTGGCCGCACCGCGTCGCCGGTGTCGGCGCACCGCTCGACTGGACGACGGCGAGCACCTGGAGCTTCGCCCCGCTCGATGAGGATGCCTTCCCCGCCGTCGCGCTTGCGAAGCGGGTCGGGATGGCCGGCGCCACCTACCCGGCCGCCTTCAACGCCGCCAACGAGCAAGCAGTGCACGCCTTCCACGACGGCCGCATCGGCTACTTGGGAATCCTCGATGTCGTGCGCGACGTGGTGGATGCGCACGATCCCCAGCCGATGACGCTGGAGGGTGTGCTGGGGGCGGAGGAGCAGGCGCGAGCCGAGGCAGACGAGCTCATCGCACGGTGGTCGCGCTAGTCCTTGTCCTCGTCCTTATTGCCGTCGCCTTTGTCGTCGCCGGGCTTGTCATCCTCGCTGCGCTCGTTCTCGGCGGCGAGCCGGTCGGCTTCGGCCTGCTCGGCTGCGGCGCGCTCCGCCGCAGCGACCTGCTCGGCCGCGATTCTGTCGGCCTCGATCGCCTGGGTCACGTCAGCCCGGATGAGACCGATCGCCGCGAGAATGGCCTCGGCCCGTGCGTCGGTGACCTCTCCGCGCGCGAGTGCGGTCGTCGCGGCCGCCTCGAGTTCGAGGAGCTCTATCTCGGTCGCCTGCCAGTCGGAATTCGCGGCCGCGGTGCTCACCGCAGCGACCCGTTCTTGCAGGTCGCGGGCGGTTTCCACGTCGTAGGTGGTGGGGGCGCACCCGGTCAGGGCGAGCAGCAGGGCCAGCAGCAGGGCGAGCGCCGCACCGGCGCCCATCGCGCGCCGACGTGACGACGGGATGACGGAAACGCTCACGGCTCGACGCTCCTCTGCAGCTGTTCAAGATGCTCGCCGAGCGTGCCCTCGACCACGGCGTACTCCGGCGGGGTCTCGGCGTCGACTCGTTCGGCCGAGCCGGCGGTGACGTTGACGAGGAGCAGGATCCCGAGCACCGCGGCGATCACGGAGACGATGAGCCCGCCGACGGCAACCACCGGGCGTCGGCGCAGTGCGGTGAGCGCGCCGGTCGTGGCCCGACGCGTCCCTGTGCCGGAGGAGGAAGGTGCGGAGGTCGACGCTGACGACGCTTCGGGCCGATCTGCCGAGCCCGGCAACGACATGACCGTGGTGACGGCGGTGTGGCTCGACGGCGTCTGTGGGGCAACCAGCGCGTCGTCGGCCACCGTGGCCTCGTCGGCGCTGGCCGCCGCCCTGGCCGCCGCGGTGGAGAGGGGAAGGCGCAGGGTGGCGTCGAGCACCTCCTCGCTCGCGGGGGCGATGGCGGGCACGGTCGCGGCCTCGCGCAGCATCTCTGCAGCCTCGCTCGCGGTGAGCCGGGCATCCGGCTCACGCTTCGTCATGCCGCGCAGGAGCGAAACCCAGGCCGGATCGAGGCGTGCGGGGAGGATGGGATCGCGCGCCAATCGTGCCGCGGCCGATTCGACGCCCGTGCCGGGAAACGGACGCTCGCCGGTGAGCGCTTCGAGCAGCACCAGACCGAGGCTGTAGACGTCGCTCGCGGCGCCGACGGTACCGCCGACCGCCTGCTCAGGGCTGAGGTAGTGCGCCGTTCCCAGCACTGACCCGGTGGCGGTCATGCGCGTCTCGTCGATGAGGCGCGCGATGCCGAAGTCGGCAAGCTTCGCCCGGGGACCGGTGTCGGAGCCGTCTCGCTCGGGCACGAGAATATTGCCGGGCTTGACGTCACGGTGCACGATGCCCCGGTCGTGGCTGTAGGCGAGGGCGTCGGCGACCGCTGCTCCGATGATCGCGACCTCGGCGCTCGACAGCGGGGCGGTATCCATCGCGGTGCGCAGATCGCCGCCGGTCACGAGCTCGAGCACGAGCACCGCATTGCCGTCGTCGTCGGCTACGGCGTCGAAGAGGGTCACGAGCCCGGGGTGATTGAGGGCGGCGAGCATGCCGACTTCGCCTTCATGGCGTTGCATATCGTGGTTATCAGCGAGTTCGGGTCGGAAGACCTTGAGGGCGACATGGCGCGGGATGTTCTCGTCGGCCGCCTCGTACACGGTCGACATGCCGCCGCGGCCGATGAGCCGTTCGATGCGGTAGCGACCGGCGATAAGCACGCCGATGCGCGCGTCCGTCGCGGTACTGCCACCCGATGTCTCCTGCACAGGGAGTCATCGTACTCGTGCTCTGAGCAGGCGACGGGTTCGCGCGCAGGCTGCCCTCAGGCTGAACGGCTCGCGCCGCGGCTACAGTGTGCCCGTGGAGATCGTGCTGTACATCGTCGGCGTGCTCTCCGTCGTCGTGGGCCTCGCCGTGTCGATCGCACTGCACGAGCTCGGTCATTTCGCCCCCGCCAAGTGGTTCGGCGTGCGCGTCGGCCAGTTCATGATCGGGTTCGGTCCGACGATTTTCTCGCGGCGCCGCGGTGAGACCGAGTACGGGCTCAAGTGGATCCCGCTGGGCGGCTACATCTCCATGTCGGGAATGTACCCGCCGGCGAAGGAGGGCGGGCGTGTGCGCGCCGCCTCGACCGGCTTCTTCCAGACCCTTGTTCAGGATGCGCGCACCGCCTCTGCTGGCACCGTCGTCGCGGGCGAAGAGCAGCGAGCCTTCTACCGACTGCCGGTGCTGAAGCGGGTCATCATCATGCTCGGCGGTCCGTTCATGAACCTCGTCATCGCGGTCGTGCTCTACGCGGCGCTGCTCATGGGCTTCGGTATCCCGCAGCTGTCGACCACGATCGGCAGCGTCAACGAGTGTGTGCTGCCGGCCTCGAGCGAGCGACAGGAGTGCGCCTCTGGTGACGCCGCCGCTCCCGGAGCCGAGGCGGGCCTGCGGCCGGGCGACCGCATCGTCGCGATCAACGGTGAGCCGGTTGACAGCTGGAACCAGGTCACCGGGGCAGTGCGCCCAGCCGCGGGCGACCCCGTGACCCTCGACATCGAGCGTGACGGCGCCCCCCGGTCGGTCATCGTGACACCGCTCTTGACCGAGCGCTATGCGATCGACGCCGAGGGCGAAGTGGTCGAGGGCGCCGACGGCGAGCCCGTGCTCGAGGAGGTCGGCTTCGTAGGCGTCGGTGCGGCCACCGAGACTGTGCGCCAGCCCGCCACTGAGGTGCTGCCGGCCGTGGGCGACAACGTCGTGCGCGTCGTCGAGATCATCATCTCGCTGCCGCAGCGCATGGTTGATGTCGCGCAGGCCGCATTCGGTGCGGAGGAGCGCGACCCGAACGGACCGATCAGCGTCGTCGGTGTGGGCCGCATCGCCGGCGAGATCGCAAGCCTCGACACGATCCCTGTCGTTGATCGCGTGGCGAACATCACCGGCGTGATCGCCTCGCTGAACGTGGCGCTGTTCGTTTTCAACCTCATCCCGCTGCTGCCCCTCGACGGCGGCCACATCGCGGGAGCCCTGTGGGAGGGCCTGCGCCGACGCCTCGCGAAGCTCTTCGGAAGGCCCGAGCCGGGCCCGGTCGACACGGCCAGGCTCGTGCCGATCACGCTCGTCGTCGTCGTCGTGCTCGGGGCGATGAGCGCCCTGCTGATCTACGCCGACCTCGTCAACCCGATCCGCCTGTTCTAGGCGCTTCTTCTCGCCGCGCTCGTTACCGGACGCGTTCCAGTAACAGGGCGTCGCCCTGGCCGCCGCCGCCGCACAGGGCAACGGCAGCACGATGAGCGCCCCCCGCGGCGATCACGTGGGCCGCGTGGGCGACGAGGCGCGCTCCTGAGGCGCCGATGGGATGCCCGAGGGCGATCGCGCCGCCGTGCGGGTTGACGCGCGCGAGGTCGACCCCGAGGTCGCGCGCCGACTGGATCGCGACGGCGGCGAAGGCCTCGTTGATCTCGAGGTGGTCGAGTGATTCGATGCTCCAGCCCGCGCGCTCCGCCGCCCGCCGGATGGCGCGCGCCGGCTGCCCATGCAGCGAGGTGTCGGGCCCGGCGACGTGCGCCCAGCCGGCCACGCGTGCGAGCACCGGCAGGCCCTGCTCTCGGGCCCAGGAGGCGCGGGCCACCACGACCGCGGCAGCACCGTCGCTGAGCGGTGAAGCGTTGCCCGCGGTGATGGTGCCCTCGGCGGCGAAGGCTGGCCGCAGTGCAGCGAGCGCTTCCTCAGTGGTCGTCGGCCGCACGCCCTCGTCGGCGCCGATGACGGTGTCGCCTCGTCGGTCGGTGATGGTGACGGGCGCGAGCTCGGCGACGAGGACGCCCCCTGCGGTGGCCGCGGCGGCGCGCTGGTGGGAGGCCGCGGCGACCGCGTCCTGCTCCGCGCGGCTCAGACCGAGCACGGCGACATCGGCCTCGGTCGCCTCGCCCATAGAGCGGTGGCTGATCGCGTCGGTGAGGCCGTCGTGCGCGGCGTGGTCGAGGGCGCTCACGGAGCCGTAGGCCCAGCCGAGCCGGCTGCCGGGCAGCAGGTGCGGCGCGCGGGTCATCGACTCTTGGCCGCCGGCGATGACGGCGTCGGCATCGCCCGCGAGCAGCATCCTGGCGGCATCGATGACGGCGCGCGCGCCGGATAGGCAGACCGAGTTGACGGCGACGGAGGGCGTGGTGAGGGGGATGCCGGCGCCCGCCGCCGTCTGCCGGGCGGGGTTCTGGCCGGCGCCCGCCTGGAGTACCTGGCCCATGACGACCGCGTCGATCGCGGCGGGGTCCAGGCCGGCACGGGCGAGGGTGGCACGAACGGCGATGACGCCCAGTTCGACGCCGCTGAGGGAGGCGAGGCCGCCCCGGAGCTTGCCGAAGGGGGTGCGAGCGGCAGAGACGATCACGATGTCGTCGGTCATTCAGTGCTCCTTCGCGCTCCTCGGAGGGATGCGTTGACAGCGGCGTCGGGGCGCCGATACCGTTCGGCTGAACGCGACGCACTCGCCACCGTAGCGCGGATACTCCGGGCGGGCGGCGTTCCACCACGAGAGGCGAGCGATGGCGATTGACAAGTCTGTTCCGACTGCCCAGGCCGCGGTTGCCGATATCCGACGCGGTGCGAGCATCGCCGTCGGGGGATTCGGGCTCTGCGGAATTCCGATGGTGCTCATCGAGGCGCTCCTGAAGCAGGGCGCCGATCGACTGCACGTCGTCAGCAATAACTGCGGTGTCGACGACTGGGGGCTCGGGGTGCTGCTCGCCGCGCGCCGCATCGCCGCGATGACCTCGTCGTACGTGGGCGAGAACAAAGAATTCGAGCGGCAGTTTCTCTCGGGCGAGCTGGAGGTGAACCTCACACCGCAGGGCACGCTCGCCGAGAAGCTGCGGGCCGGGGGAGCGGGCATCCCCGCCTTCTACACGCAGACCGGTGTCGGCACGCAGGTCGCGGAGGGCGGGCTTCCGCGCCGTTACTCGCCAGACGGTGGCATCGCGCTCGCCTCCGAGCCGAAGGAGGTGCGGCGCTTCACCTACCGCGACCGTGAGAGCGAGTTCGTGCTGGAGGAGTCGATCACCACCGACTACGCACTCGTGCACGCGGCGTGGGGAGACCGGCACGGCAACCTCGTGTTCGAGCGCTCCGCCCGCAACTTTTCGCCGCTCGCGGCGATGGCCGGGCGTGTGTGCATCGCGCAGGTCGAGCGTCTCGTCGAGCCCGGCGAGCTTGATCCCGACGCGGTGCACGTGTCGGGCATCCACGTCGATCGGATCGTCGAGGTGGGCCCCGATATCGAGAAGCGCATCGAGCGGCAAACGACACGTTCGGCGACGGCCATCGGGGGGCTTGGCTGATGGCGCTCACCCGCGATGAGATGGCGGCGCGAGCCGCGCTCGAGCTCGTCGATGGCTCCTACGTCAACCTCGGCATCGGCCTGCCGACCCTGGTTCCCAATCACGTGCCGGCGGGTGTCGAGGTCGTCCTGCATTCCGAGAACGGCATTCTCGGGGTCGGGCCCTACCCGGAGGAGGGTGCCGTCGACCCCGACCTCATCAACGCGGGCAAGGAGACCGTCACGGTGCTGCCAGGGGCGTCGTTCTTCGACTCGGCCGAAAGCTTCGGGATGATCCGCTCGGGTGCGATCGACACCGCCATCCTCGGCGCGATGCAGGTTTCGGCCGGGGGCGACCTCGCCAACTGGATGATCCCCGGCCGGATGGTGAAGGGGCCAGGAGGGGCGATGGACCTCGTTCACGGCGCGGGCCGTGTGATCGTGCTGATGGAGCACGTGGCGAAGGACGGCTCGCCGAAGATCCTGCACGAGTGCTCGCTGCCGCTCACCGGGCGCCGCGTGGTCGACCGCATCATCACCGACCTCGCCGTCATCGATGTCACCGACGACGGGCTCGAGCTCGTCGAGCTCGCGCCGGGCGTTTCGGTGGAGGAGGTGCGCGCCGCCACGGAGCCCACACTCCGGGTCGCGCTCAGGGCCGTGCCCTAGTCTGACGCTGGCCCGTCCGGCGGCCACCGCCGCCAAGAACCGCCTGAAAGTGGAGTTACCGTGCCTGCAGTCAACCTCGGAATACCCAAGGCTCGCGAGGTGCTCGCTCCCCGGCGCAAAACCCGCCAGATCAAGGTCGGCAAGGTGCTCGTGGGCGGAGATGCCCAGGTGAGCGTGCAGTCGATGACGACCACGCCGACCACCGATATCAACGGCACCCTGCAGCAGATCGCCGAGCTGACGGCCACCGGCTGCGACATCGTGCGCGTCGCGGTTCCCAGCCAGGACGACGCCGACGTGCTACACATCATCGCCAAGAAGAGCCAGATTCCGGTCGTCGCCGACATCCACTTCCAGCCGAAGTACGTCTTCCAGGCGATCGATGCGGGCTGCGCTGCTGTGCGCGTCAACCCGGGCAACATCCGCAAGTTCGACGACCAGGTCGGCAAGATCGCGAAGCGGGCGAAGGATGCGGGCGTCAGCCTGCGCATCGGCGTCAACGCCGGCTCGCTCGACCCGCGTCTGCTGGAGAAGTACGGCAAGCCCACCGCCGAAGCGCTCGTCGAGAGCGCGGTGTGGGAGGCGGGCCTGTTCGAGGAGCACGACTTCCACGACTTCAAGATTTCGGTCAAGCACAATGACCCCATCGTCATGGTGAAGGCCTACCGCCAGCTCGCCGAACGGGGCGACTGGCCGCTGCACCTCGGTGTCACCGAAGCCGGACCGGCCTTCCAGGGCACGATCAAGAGCGCGACGGCCTTCGGCATTCTGCTCGGCGAGGGCATCGGCGACACCATCCGCGTCTCGCTGTCTGCCCCGCCCGCGGAGGAGGTCAAGGTGGGCTTGAAGATCCTCGAGAGCCTCAACCTGCGCGAGCGCAAGCTAGAGATCGTCTCCTGCCCGTCCTGCGGCCGCGCCCAGGTCGACGTCTACACGCTCGCGGAAGACGTCACGAAGGGGCTCGAGGGCATGACCGTGCCGTTGCGCGTCGCCGTCATGGGCTGCGTCGTGAATGGCCCGGGCGAGGCCCGCGAAGCCGACCTCGGCGTCGCCTCCGGTAACGGGAAGGGTCAGATCTTCGTCAAGGGCAAGGTCATCAAGACCGTTCCCGAGCACGAGATCGTCGCGACCCTCATCGAGGAGGCGAACCGCCTCGCCGCGTCGATGCCCGCCGGTGAGCTCGGATCACCCGAGGTCGTCACCGCCTGATCGGTGCGACGCGGGGGTTTCGGTCCTCGCGCACGAAGTAGTGTGGGCGGGTGTCAACGCGCCTCTCACAGCTCTTCGTCCGCACGCTTCGCGACGATCCTTCCGATGCCGAGGTGGCCAGCCACCGCCTGCTCGTCCGGGCCGGCTACATCCGCCGACAGGCCCCTGG